>Ga0194047_10000593_pt1 | contig 23996 bp, 20 predicted proteins | sample JunL225m_MetaG_2_FD_160070 | JGI IMG/M metagenome (GOLD analysis project Ga0194047, IMG submission 160070) | Anoxic zone freshwater microbial communities from boreal shield lake in IISD Experimental Lakes Area, Ontario, Canada - Jun2016-L221-5m | ecosystem: Environmental > Aquatic > Freshwater... | reverse complement strand
TCATATTGACATGTAAAATTTAAATTAATTAATTCTAATATAGTTTCAAATTTACTTTTAATTTTACTTTTTTTATTACTCAATTTAGTTTTTAACCAATTTCTCCTTCTCTTAGACGCGTTTTCTTTTAATTTAGGATTATCTTCATATCGTTTTTTTTGTGAAATTGATAATTTACGTTTTGACTCTTCTGTTTTTGGAACTCCTTTTAATTTTTCAGATATTTGTTTACCCCTATCTTTATTATTTCTTAATTTTTCTTTAATTCCTTCAATTTTTATTATTGTTTGTTCTGTATCTTCTTCCCACCAACGACGATACATACCTTTACCCCAATTTTCAGATTGTGTTTTTGCTGATTTTATTTTAGATTCTGGATTTTTATGAAAGTTATTTTTACCGACTACTCTATTATGGTGTGATTGAATAAACCTTGAAAACCCTTTATTAACTGAAATAAAAGGTGGTCTACTACCGCAACCACATTCACACTTTGGTTCTAATCCCTTTAAAACATATTCAATATAAATTTTATCACTACTTATATTGTGTTTTTGTGAAGAATGACTTCTTAAAGAATTAAGACCGTCACATTCTTTTTGGCATATATTACAAATAAAAATTCCCATATAAGTAAATATACGGGAATTTAACAATATTGTAAATGGTTAGATGTATTTTATTAAAAAATCAATAAACTAATACACAACGATCCATACGAAGTGAAGCTGTAATATCAGCCAAAGCATCAGTTGAATACCCAAGAGCACCAAAGTCAACACTTGTTAAGAAGGTTCCATAAAGAATCCACTTTTCAACAACTACTCCTGTTGGGTCCAACATCTCCAAATCAATGTCTTTCTTATAACCTGCGGCATATCCCATACGACCTGTTACAGATTCAGCATGTAAACGAACCCACTCCATAAGAGCTTGAGATGCTGAAGGTCCAATCGGGTCTCTAAATTTAACCGAAATTTCATCCCAATTAAATCTACCAGCAACAAATGTTGATGTATTTAAAAATTGTATTTCTGTTGAAGCAATTTTGATAGACGGTCTTTTTGCGCTTTCCACAAACCACTCATTTATTCCTAAGCTTGAAGGAAACCTCAAGATGAATCGGTTCTGACGTTTCGGTTCGTAAGGAATCGGCATTTTCATTAGTAAATCAGCCATGTTATTTAAATTTTGTTTTTTTTATTTTATATATTATAAATATAGTCTTCTTAAAAATATTTCTATTTACTTTATTTTAAAAAAGAATATTCATTATTTATATTCTCATTTATATTCTTTCTTAGATCCTCCAGCAGTAGAATAAGTTTTAACTATATTATCTGGTTTATCTTTAAAATGATTACTTATCTTTTCTACATTCTTTATATCATCATCTGAAAATCCTATTTTAGGTTTATCTGGTATAAAATTATTGCTTATATCTTTTTTCAGAAATGCTTTTTTATTAAGAAATGCTGCAAGACCTTTAACATACTCCACAAATTCGTCCATCGCCATAACTTTTAATTCTTCAGGACTAGCAGCACCATTTGTAGTTCCAAAAGAAACTGGATGGTATTTGTTAAGTTCTAAATATGACCTAATTAAATCATCATCAGACATATCTTGTTCATCCGCAAATGTTCTATACTTCCTAAGATTTTTAACTAATTGGGATTTATCTATACCACCAAAACCATTTATTATATAATTATAAATCGCCTGTTTTAATGTATTTGGATTGTGACCTCTTGCAGTGATTATTGAAAAAATTGAACCGTTATTTATTGCCTCTTTAAAATCATCAAATGCTGGTCCTTTTTTAGCTGTCATAGCATCAATTAAAAAATCTTTGTCACCTTCAGTTCTAAAGTTTCTAAACGCATCATCAGCATATCCAACAATTTTTTCACCTTTATAGTCTATAGGATTTTTACCTAAGTCATGTCTATATTTAGCAAAATCATCAGTACTCATTCCAACTTCATCACCATCTTCAGTTTTTACTATAATTTTGGTGGGCATATTAACAATATTATCATCCCAATCAAATGCATAATATTTCATATCTGGTGTATGTTCTGACTTAAATCCTTCTACTATTCTTTTCATATTGGCTAATAAAGGGGGAAGATTAACTTCCCCCTTACATGTTTTAAATATTTTCAAACGAAGCTCCTGTTGGAGTGATAAAGAATTCAATATCTATGAATTCTAAAGCCTTCGTTGGTTTAAGGTATATTTTACCCACTAATCTATTCGCATCTAAATCTTCAGGGGTTGAGGAAACTGTTACACGGAAATCGTATAAACCTCTATCTCTTCTAATTGAATCTAAGATTGGGTTAACACTATCCAAGAATTGTTGTCTAACGATTTGGTCATTTTGTTCGAACAATAATCTTACAGCTACCGCTGAAATCAACTTACGAGCTTGTAATAATAATCTTCTAACATTTAATCTGTTCAATGCTGAATCCGCAACTTGTAATGTTTTATTACCCCAAATTACAGTACCAACATCAGAGAAAGTTGCAATAGGGTTAATTCTACCTTGATACAATGTATCTCTGTTTTCTTGAGTTAATTTTTGTCTAGCTTTAATAGAATTAACAAGACCTCTTGTGTAACCCGCTGATGCGAACCAAGGAAATGCTATGTTATCTGTTAAAGCTAAGTTTCTACAAACTTCACCTGTTGCAGGTAAATAAATTTGCGTATTATTAACAGTATCTCTTGTTAATATCCAAGGATAATAAGTTGCTGTGTAGTTTGAATCAATCCCTGTATTGTTTAAGTTATCAACTGCTTCTTGTGAATAAATAACATCATATTGACTTGAAGCATCTGGAGTAAACATATTATAGTCAGGAGTTGTTACAATATAAACTGAGTCAGCTCTTGAGTACTGAATCATATCAATAGCCTCTTCACATAAGTTAGAGTTATTAACATAGTCAATACTTGCAGTTGCAAATATATTAATATTTGTAGATTCAGGATTAGCAAAACTAAGAATACCAAGTAAGTAAGCGTAGTAGTCAGTATTTCCAAAGTCTTGCGTATTATTTTGTACTACAATTCTTTTGAATAAACCATCACCTGTTGCATTTGGATATCTTGAAGAAGGATATGCTCCTGCCAAATAACCACTTGAACCTAATTGAAAATTATCTGTATTTGTTCTGTGTTCTCTGTATATGTCCCATCCGTCAAATCCACCAGCAAAACATACTGTGTATTTTCTTGAGTAAATAAAGTAATAAGGATTTTCTTGAGACTCAGGGTCAAATCTAAAATCTGCTGTACCACATTCAAAAGCGGTTTGACCACTTGTTTGATAAGTATTTGCGATTGTTACAACTGTTGCTCCTGAATCCATATGGAAACCTTTACTTTGAACGTTCCATGGTTCTGCCGCTTGTGTTGGATTTGAAATCCAACTAGATGGTGTTTGTTTTCCTTTATAAGTTAAGAATGATTCGTCAACACCATATTGTGTTGAAAAACCTAAGTAAGCTCTTCTAACAATATCTCCAGCAGATTCAGTTGTATTAGCAGCTCCACCAAATGGAGGATTTGTAATAGTTTCACCTGGATAGAAATATTTTGTTTTGTATTGAATATATGGTGATGGATACTCAGAAAGATTATCATATTCTCTTTGAGTATAACCACGGAATCCACAAGGAATTGCATCTATAGGTGCCCCGTCAGCCAATTCAACCATAATATATTTTGAAATTAAAGCATATTCACCGTTTGAAGTACCAATTTTAACTCCAATAAAGTTGTTAGAACCTGGATCCATATTACAATTTGTGAATTTTTCAATTACAACAGGAGCCGAATCTGTATCATAAAAATTTCTAATTAACACATCAAATGACATATTATTAAATGAAAGATTAGCAATTGAAACTTTAACTTCCATATTTGCAGAATCTCCATCAGAAATTGATATAAATCTAAATAAATTATAAACTTTATTACCTCTTAATTCTGAAACCAAAAATGGAGTTTCAGGAGATTGATATTTTTCTAAATTATAAGCAATAGATGAATTACTTTCACTTCTAGCGTCTGGAAGACTAATTAAAAAACAATTCAATCCTTTAATGTAACCTTTTTGGTATGCAATATTTAATGATGATTGATAAGATTCTTCAACAAATACAGGTACTGTATATCTTGATTTACCAAAATTATCTTCACCAAATACTTTTGTAATATATTTTGAAGAAGAAGCCAATAATGAAGTTTCAAATTGGAATGTTGTATTGTCTTTAGTTGCACCTGATAATAAGAATGTCCCATAAGGATTTGTACTTACACCAGAATATGAACCATCACAAACCATAGTTAAACCAGTAGTTTCATATATAGGTCCGTGATTTTCAGAATCAGCATTATTTGTATAAAGAGAAATGCCTCTTGAACGTAAAGTAGCAACAACCATATTATTATATTCACTATATGCAGTTCCTGAGAAAGTATATATTGTACCTGATATTGAACCTGAATATGAATCACCAGACCCTGATACTACAGAACTAACAATATAATCAAAAGAATAACCTGAATAGTTATCTCCCTTTGGTTCAGTAAGAATATTATCAAAATTTGCATAATACCAAGGATCATTTGAACCTGAACTTAAATCATTATATTCAATGTCGCCATCTCCTGGTACACCATAAACATTATTCACATTTGAATAAGTTCCAACTAATGAATACCAATCATTTGAGGGTATTGAACCATAAATTACACATGTATTACCTGAAGCACCTAAAGTGTCAGTAATATTACTAATGTAATAATTAAAATCATTCTCTAAAGTTGAAACACTTCCATCGCTTAATCTATATTGACTAGTATAACTGTCTTGGATTGTTGCGGGTAAAGTTGATGTATTTAATGTTACAGTATTTGCAGAATTACTACCTGTAAACGTAGCTGTAAACACAGTTCCCACTGAAGACGGACTAATCCCAATAGTTAAAGGGTCAACATTTGCAGTTACGGTAATTGTCCAAGAAGGACCCGCATCGTATCCCGATAATCCCAACACTCTTGTTACAAAAAGTTGGTTTGATTGTTGCAAATATGATTTAGCAATATAAGCCGCCTCATATTTTGGAATTTGCGTGTTCACAAATTTAACGGGTTCCGTTCCACCAAAATAGGCTTGGAATTCATCGTAGTTAGTTATGAAAATTGGTTCAAAAGCTGGGCCCTTAATTGTTTCCCCAACTATACCTAATGTCGTTACACCTACACTTTGAGCGACGAATGATAAGTCCGTTTCTGATGTGTATACTCCAGGTGATACGTATACTTTTTTGTTTGCTTGTGCTGTTGCCATTATTAATTAATTCTATTACAGATTTATTTTAATGATAAATATTACGTATAAGGTGAAAAAACTTTACTTTTAGATATGTATTTGTAAACGGTATGAATTTATTCTACCTTTTTTCTCACCATGAAAACAAAGAAAGAAATAAAGAACATAAAGATATCACCTGAATCACACAATATATTGAAAATATACTGCGATAAAAGAGGAATTAAAATTTATAAATTTCTTGAGAATTTAATTATAGAAAAGTGTAAAGAGAAGAAAGATATCTATGGTGAAGATTAAACTAGTTTGTTTTCAAACTGAATTACTGACTGTAAAGTGTCATCTATTTTTGTAACTTCTATCCTTAAAACATCATTAGTTGTAATTTGTATGATGTTAACATCGCCTCCATAATAATTGTTATTGATATATACATCATAAGTCTGAACATTATCACTTCCTACTAAACTCATGTTTGCGGTAAAGTCAATCACATCAACTAGTGTGGTAACACCTGAAACAAAAAGAAAATTAAAATCAAATTCATCAGGATTTTTTGGAAATTTATTTCTTTTTCTATTTGGGGTTCTTGTATCAACTTCAAATAGTTGGGTCACTCTTTGAATTGCTGGCTTAACTTGAAATTCTTCTTCGTCAATAAGATATCCTAACATTGTAAAATCATAAGATTGAACATAATATTTTCTTGATTCAGTTCCCATTTGAGATTCATCTGAAACATTAGTCATAATGATTGGAACATATTGTCCTTTAATAAATGTATATGCTTGTCTTGATGAAAACTTTTGCATTACAATCTTATTAAGTTCATTCAATTCTCTCATTCTATTACAAACAATCTTAACGCTATAATTGATATCAACTGGAACTGGTTGTGGTATCGTGTAGATATCCATACCTTGTTCATTACCGTTCCAAGTTGGAACTGAGGCATAATAAAATTGTTTCCTATTTGGTATTGTATATTGAAGTGATGGGTTTGTGCCATACTTAACTTCAGGGCTTCTAACAACAGTAATAAATGGTGGTTCAGGATTATTATCCATGTCAACAAATTGTGCCGTTTCAACATATTGTGACCAGTTTTGTGTTGTGATTAAAATATCCAACATCGGAACAATTTTTCCTGCGGTAACAACTTGTAAATCTCCTTTAACAAAATCAAGCATTCCTCTATCCAAATCAGCATGCAAAACTGACTTAGGAAGATAAGTTCCGTCAGCATTAATGTATTCCAATAATTGCTCTCTACGAGCATATAATGTTTTTTTTGGAACTAACGGTAATGTCTTTTTTATTTGTTTTGGAAATCCCATATTACTTTTTTGTTACAACTATTTTATTTTTTGAATTAATCATATCCACTTCTTTTGCGTTATAAACTGGTTCTTCGCCATCTTTATACACAAAAGTATCAAACTTGTATGGGTCATATGTCACAATTTTTCCAAATTTTGTGACAGGTAAATCATCACAAGGATATTCACAATAATCCAGTAATTTCCCAATTACAAAAGCATGAACATTTTTTCTTTTTTCATCACGAACTTTTGATTTACCACCTTGTCTAACTCTAAATTCAACATCTTCAAGTTTAACATAATCGGCATGCATTATAACTTTACTATCATATGTAACCGAAAAGGTATGTTTGTGTAAATTATAATACACCATAACTTTCTTACCAATAAATAATGAATCAAATTGTGATTCTGTTATAATAACTTTCATTATATTCCTCTAAATTCGTTTTCACTTACCCATGTTGCGGTAACCGTTCTGTAGAATGGTTTAACTCCACCATATGTGTGTTTATTATCTGAAACAACAAGACCATCATCAATCACGGTATAATATCTAACTCTATCTTCAGATTCATAATACCCAATATAATCACCCATAAAAATATTCACATTAATATCATCCAAAGTTTTTTGATAAATGGAAAATTTCATATTACCTGGTTCATCTTGTTTAACTTTTGAATTACCCAATAATTTGTTTGTTGGAGCCATTATTTGAACAAGACCTTTTAACTCAACGGGAGCCAAAAATTGAATACCATCTTCAAGAACTTCACCATAGACATCATCTGTTTTTGTTTTATACCTATCAATACGATAAAGTATAACTGTGAAATTCATATCGCCGAGAAGCCATTCTTCTCCCATACCAATATCAAGTGCGAGATCTTCCCCACCAAAAAATTTTCCTAAACGAGTTATAGGTACTAAATTTTCCATATTGATAAATACTTTATTATTACTTATATTTCTATAAATTGTATCAATGAAAATTCAACCACCAAAAAAATTATATATTTCTAATAGTACAATACATGGATTAGGTGTATTTGCATCTGAATTTATTATGTCTGGAGAGGTGGTAGAAGTATGTCCAATATTAGATTTGGAAATTTCAAAGGGAGATGCTTCAAATGTGTTACTTGATTATAGATTTAATTGGCCACAAGGAAATGAGTGGGATAAACAAGTAATGCCATTTGGGTGGGCAGGATTATATAATCATTCAAATACCCCAAATACTTTATGGAAATCAAATATTTCAAATCAAACGTTTGAATTTTATGCAGTTAAAGATATAAACCCTGATGAAGAATTATTCGTATATTACGGTGATATCAATTATTGGTCAGATGGAAGACAAAATATTAATGTTGTTTAATGGGAATTGATGTTAGTTTAGAATCAAAAGCAATGTCCATATTGGAAACATACAATGGCGCAAATAACTATTTGCTTGAGATAAAAAGAAAATCACAAATTAATAAAAAATTCTACCCAACAAGAAATCAATCCGAATATATTATTGCCAATCACGATAAGACACCAAAGGTTGCCAAAAAGTGGGTTATACTTGATGCTTATTTTGCACAAAAACTTGCTGATGATAAATTATTAACCGTAATCCCTGAAAAGATATGGGTTGAAAAGTTATTGGCAGATAAAGAAAAGGCTTATCACATTTGGGGCAAAATAACTGAGTCACAAGAACTCCATGATTTTTGGTTACCAAAAGCCGCAATTATAAAAGATAATACCGTTAAAAATGTTGTAATTAATTATGAAAAATATTCTCACCGTCCCCCATTATCTCACCAAAAAGAAGCTATCCAAAAATTGGTTGAAAATAAAAAGTTCATTTTGGCTGATGATATGGGACTTGGCAAAACTACTTCCACTATTATTGCCGCTATAGAAGCCAACTCAAAAAAAGTTTTAATCATTTGTCCAGCAACACTAAAAATTAACTGGAAAAGAGAAATTGAAAATTACTCTGATAAATCTGTCTACATTGCCGAAGGTAAAAATTTTAGTTCAGATGCCGACTATGTTATAATAAACTACGATATAATAAAAAATTTCCATGACCCTAAGAAAAAAACTGACTCGCAAATTCTTAACTCCAATTTTGATTTGGTTATCGTTGACGAAGCACACTATATCAAAAATGGTTCAGCCCAAAGAACAAAACTAATCAATGACCTTGTAAAAAAAGTTGATAGACTTTGGTTATTATCAGGAACTCCAATGACCTCAAGACCAATGGATTATTTTAATCTATTAAGTTTGGTTGATTCCCCTGTTGCTAAAAATTGGATGGCCTACGCCATTAGATATTGCAGTGGTTATCAATTTAATACTGGAGGTAGAAAAATATGGAATGTAACTGGATCCAGTAATCTTGAAGAATTAAGAGATAGAACATCATCAACAATATTAAGAAGATTGAAAGAGGATGTTCTTGACCTACCTGATAAAATTATAACTCCAGTATATCTGAGATTAAGATCAAAAAATTACGAGGAAGTAATGGGAGAATACTATGATTGGTATGATAAAAATCCTAATGACTCCAAATCATTAACTGTTCAGTTTACTAAACTAACTAAAATAAGACAAATTATTGCTGATGAAAAAATTAGTCAGACAATTGAACTTGCAGAAAATATTATAGAACAAGGTAAGAAGGTTATTATCTTCTGTAATTTTACAGATTCATTAAATAAAATTTGTGACCATTTTGGAAAATCTGCAGTAAAAGTTGACGGGTCTATGACCAAACCAAGTAGACAACATAGTGTTGATGAGTTCCAAGATAATGAAAAAATAAAAGTATTTGTTGGAAATATTAAGGCGGCAGGAGTTGGTATTACCTTAACCGCAGCAGAAGCCGTTATCATGAATGACCTATCATTTGTGCCTTCAGACCACGCTCAAGCAGAAGACCGAGCTTATAGATACGGTCAAAAAAACAATGTCTTAGTATATTACCCCATCTTTGAAAATACAATTGAAGGAATTATCTATGACATATTAAACAATAAAAAACAAGTGATTGCCACGGTGATGGGGGACAATCAAGACAGCGGTGATGTTGCTGAAGAAATCTTAAAGAGAATTAATGAAATGCGTCGTTAAACAAAAACTGGATTATTTATATGAAATGGATAGTCCAAAAATATGAAAAAATTAAAAGAAAAAATAACACAACTTGAGACACAAATACTTGAGACCCACATCATACAAGAAAAAAAGTTGTTGTTAAATGAAATGAAAAAGATTGGGATTGAAAAACTTCCCTACTCTTACTCCGCCCTCAAAACGTTTATTGATCCAGAGACAATGAACTTGCATTATAATAAGCATTATAAGGGATACGTGGATAAACTTAACGATGCTCTCTCAAAGAAAAAATACGGCGATTTAGAATTAGAACAAATTATTAAAAACATAAGTCGTTACGATAAAACAATCAGAAATAATGCCGGTGGAGCTTTTAACCACGCACTCTTTTGGAATATGTTAACTCCAACATCAAAGAAATTAGGAGGAGAACTATACAAAAAACTTACAAAACAATACGGGACATTTACGGCATTCAAAAAAGAATTTGATAAAGTTGCCAAAGATAGATTTGGTTCTGGATGGGTTTGGTTGGTATTAACTGCCAAGAACACATTCAAGATTATGTCTACACCTAATCAGGACAATCCGTTAATGAATGTGATTGAAGGTGGAGGATTTCCATTGTTGGGATTAGATGTTTGGGAACATGCTTATTATTTGAAATATCATAATAAGAGAGATGAATATATCACAAACTTTTGGAAAGTTGTGAATTGGGATTTTGTGTCCAAGCTGTATGAAATGAAGACAGAAACAAAATTAAATGAATCAATTAAATTGGAAAAATTATTAACAGAATCTGTTGAAGCAAAATTCTGTGAACCTAAAGAAGTTTTATTTTATAAAGAATTAATAAATAATTCTCGTATTAAAAAAATATATCAAGATGGTGTTACCGACGCATTAAAGGAAGTATTCCACCAATTTTGGGTAGATGGAACAAGTAGTGAAATGTCAGGATTTTATGGTGTTGAATCAAAGGAAGGAAGGTCAATATTAAATAATCTTAATACAAACTTTAATACGTTTTGTCTTCTTGTTAAAGCGGTTAACAAAGAAATTATAAAAATTGGAAAAGAAGAAAAAATGTTTGATTTTTCTAAAAAAGAAAAAAGAACTGTGTCTGAAATTACAAGATTTGTTAAAGCATTAGACCATTTTAAAAAAGATATTTTCACCAAACACAATGAAGATTTTCTTAACATAATAAGAGTTTTAAAGAAACTATGGGATAGAGGTCAAAAATCTGAAGATAATGTATTAAAGAAAGTTGAAGATTATTTTGAAGGAAATGCCAAGTTGATTAAAGTTGGTGGACATGGACAAAAAAATGATGCCATTAAAGGTATTGATTTGAAAATAGAAATGGATGGAAAAATCCATACCGCTCAAGTAAAACCATATTCAAATACATCACTTGATGGCGATAAAGTTAAATTATATGATACTGGAAATGTTAAACCATATAATGTGGATTGGTTAATTTTTATTCAAACTAAAACAAACAAAATTTTAATATTTAAAAATAATCCAATAAGTAATGAGAATGTTTATGTATTTAAGATAACTTCTCTATTATACGAAATAGAATAGTCAATATATTTATAGTTAATATAGTTATAATTATGGCAGTTATACCAGAACCAGAAAGGTCAAAAATTTATACGAGAATCAAACATCTCTTAGGTGCCCCACTTAGAAGTGTGGAGGTTGAAGATGAAATGATGGATTCTTTAATGGAACTATCTATTCAAGATTACGAAGAATATATTCTACAATGGTTAATTGATAGTCAATGGGTTAACCTTGTTAATTTGAATATGAGCGAGAAATCTGTTGCCAAAGCATTGGTTACAAGAACAATGGATTTTGAACAACAATTCTCATACTCATACTCTAAAATTGTAGGTCTTCAAACTATGGGGCCTTGGGTACTTAAAAAAGATTATTTTACTTTAAGTGCTAACACACAAAACTATGAAATTCCTGCAGGAAGAGAGGTTAATGAATTGTTATGGTTTAGTGACCAAGCTTGGACGGCATTTGGTTTGGGTGGTGTTTCTGGATTTGGTGCTGGTGTAGGACTTGGTGCTGACCAACCAGGATTTGCTCAAATGGGTAATCAAGGTTCTTATTACATGATGTCAGGATTTGATTACTTAATTAGAATGCAAGAAGCCAATATTCTTAATAGAATATTAGGAGGGTCATTAACTTATAGAATTACAGGGTTACCTGATGGTAAAAAAAATATCTTCTTATATAATACTCCAGGTGGTAAATTTAGTTGGAGCAGTTATAGTAACTATGTAGGAAAGGCTGTTTGGTATTGGTATTATGATGTTGGTCCTGATGATAGGGCGGCATGTTTAAAGGCAAATAAAGACATTATTTTACTACCTACAGATGTTCCTCTTGATGAATTATCGTGGGAAGATTTAAATGTACCTGGTAAACAATGGGTTAGAAGATGGTTTACTGCCTATGTAAAAGAAACTTTAGCAAGGGTAAGAGGAAAATATAGTGGAAACTTAAAAACTCCTGATTCGGAAATAACGATGGATTATACAAGTCTTTTAACTGAAGCTAAAGATGAAAAATCTAAATTAATAGAAGAACTTACAGGCGCTGAAGGTTGGTTAACAAGGTTAAGACCTGAAAAAGTGATGGAAAGAGAAGCTCTTATTGCTGAAAATTTAAATAAGCAAATGAAGTTCAGAGCAATGCCTCGTCAAATATATGTAATCTAATTTTATGGCAATAGTAAAAACAATACCCTCAAGAAAAATTATTAATGGAATGGCAATTGATACTTCAGAAATTTCAATGGTATCCGAATTAGATTACCGCACAAACGGAGAATCATGTATAATTGTTAGAGGAATTCCATTCTCTGTAATTATTCTTGACTCAAGAAGTACTGACCATGTTGTAATTAAATCAATGACTCATTTAACAATCAAACCAGATGTTGGTAAGATTGATGAAGATTATGATGAATTAGTTATGGATAGATTTGCTTGTGTTGAATTTAGATTTGTTGGTGGTAATTGGTACATATTAAGTTCAGACGGACTTAAAGGATCCTAATTTTTCTTGCCACCCTTCTTCTGCTAAATCATACATGTAATTAGGACTTAACCCTCGTTTTTCCCAATATTTTAATTCTAATTCAGTAATATCTAATACATCTTCCTGTAGTCTATCTTGATCTCCATCACCTAATGGATGTCCATTAATTAATTCACATTGTGCTGTAGTAAAAATACCTCTTTGTTCTGGATCTGTAACAAGTAAACTATTTCTAACTTCATCTTGAAATACGACCATTAAAGGTTCCATTCTTTTATTAAATGTTGCAATTGCTCTTGGGACATTATAATCACCTGTTAAATTAGGATTTTTATCTAAAATATCTTTATCCAACATGTAACAATTAATCTGAATTGATGGTTCTACAATAGTAGACTTACGAATAGTTTCAAATAAAAGTTCTGTTTGATGTGTCGTACTAACTTTTTTTTCTGCGGCTTTTACAACATCACCTTGAGATGCCTTTGTTCCATTATTAACATAAAATATAACGTCTCCTAAATTAACATTTAACTTATTTTGTATTGCTAACTCCATATGTGCCATACGGCTCATACTATTTCCTGATTTAGTCTTTGTGTTTAATCTTGCTTTATAATCATCAATACTTAATTTAACCTTTGCTCTCTGAGCAATCTTACTTAACGCAATTTCTTTATCAAATATCTTTTGAATATATTCATAATAATATTCAACAAATGCTTTCCCATTACCCTCTAATAATAACTTAACACCCTTATCCAAAAATTCTTCAATATACAATGGAAGTTTTTTAGATTTAATACTATTGCCAGTCAACTTTATCTTTCCTTTGGCATCCATAACAGCATAATTTTTTCTGGCAAGATTTATACATGATGGCCAAACACCATCTGTGTCAAGTGCCATCTCACCTCTCATGAATACATCATTGTATTCTGCAACATCTGCTTCAGGTCCATAATACTCCTTACCTTCTTTAACTTTCCAATTCAATCCACGACCAACATAAACTCGGTCTTTAGCTTCATCAGGTGTTGAAAAGTTCACACCATCAGTATCCATTACCAACGGAACATACCCTTTATTCATAAAGAATTTTAACATCTGTCTTAAGTATTGTCTTGCAGTACAGGTAATCTGTTCACCCATAAACATATCACCCCAAGCATAAACTTGTGGTGCAGACAATGCTCCAAACATTGAGTTAATGAATATTTTAATGGGTAATTGTTTGTTTCCGTATGATGCTGATTTATCGGGGTCGGTAATATAATATTTTTCAGCAAGTTCTTTATATGTGATACGAGTATCACGGAAATATTTTAACATACCTTTCATTGCTCCTGTTACATCACAACTTGGAAAAACATCATGTACAAGTTGAATAGAGGGGTATAGAGAGGAGAAATCCAGCTTAAGGACATTCTTACTATAACCAACCTTAAGTAGTCTAGAAAGACCTCCTACGAAGTCTGTCTTTGATTCTTTGGCGGGGATTGCTAACCCATGTTTATGAGACCACGCTAACATTAACATTTTCCATAATGTTGCAGTACCCATTGTTGATACCCTTTCATATGTTGTTGGAATCATTGCCGCCAACAAGAATGACCCCTGATTAAATTCTTGGTCAACCTTTAATGTTTCATCCAAATCGTCATCAAGATACATCTCAACCAACTTATCACCAGTAATCTTCTTATATACTCCAGGAAACTTTACATCCAAATCTTGATAATCAACAGCCTTCTTATAATTTCCATTATTAGTATTTAACCAATATTCATCTCTATTTAAAAACATTTTACCAATATTCTCATGGTCAATGTATACTCGGTCAGCAGCTTCAGCATTAATATATTTTGTAATGTATTTCAAACCCGCAGCTTTAATACTTGAGTTAATTGCCTGAGCCCTACGAACTGCATGAATAATATCAATTACATTATAACCCCAAATTGAAGTTTGAGTAAAGTTCTCAACCTCATTCGCAAGTTTTAACATACTATCCTTTCTTGTAAATGAATGTTGTGGATGTAATGACCTACAAATTTTTTTTGGGTCAAGATTTAAGATTCTACATCTTTCAAATATCCAATGCCAATCAAAGTTTGCTGAATTATAACCACCAATAATACTTGGTTTAAGTTCGTCAATAACTCTAAAGAATTCAATGATGGCATTTCTTTCTTCAGATTCATCCATACACTCAATCACTCTATGATATCCTTTATTTGTTTTAATTCCAATCATAAAGATACGCCCGTCTTTTGGGTCAAGAGCAGTAGTCTCCAAATCATAAACAAGTCTGGTAACTTCATTATAATTTTCAAACCCTTTGAATAATCTTTTTTCTTTTGAAATTAAATATTGTTCTACAGGAGGTAGAACAATTACCTTATCTTTTGTTTTTTCTCCCCACGGATCACATCCACCATCTCTAAAAAATTGAATAAGTTCTCTATAACCATTTAAGGATCTAACCATGAAGGTCATACCTTTTTGTAATCTTTCATTACCATGAGTTTCTAACTTATCTATGGTAATACCATATTTTGACATGGCAACCTTTTGGGCTTCTTTAGAATCTCCATAAAAGTTTATGCCACGCAAATCTCCAACCCATGCGAATGCTATGAATGAGTCCTTTCGGATTTCTTTTCCTTTACCAGGAATTTCTTTAATTTTATAAATGGAATTTGATGCGTAGTCATACTCAATTGCGACTATAAATTCTTCAGGGTCATTTCCATGTAGGAAAGATTCAATGTCTTCATTAGATATCATAATATATTTTTTAGATTGACTTATTTGCTTTCACAATATGTGAAATTTGTCTTCATCTATAAATATAAAAATTATTCTTGATTAATCAAATTAACAACAAGCAGTTTCCGAAATAAAACTATCTTGAATATTAATAAATAATTCTTCTCTAATTGGTAAAATTAAATTACCATCATTATTTTTAATTAAAAATTGTCCCTGATATCTTCCAATAGTATTTGTATCTCTTGAGTTAAACTGATAATAAATGTAATATTCTGTTGGAGATCCATCTTCAGCAAAAATAAGTGGAACAATATAACAAGGTGCTGAAACAATTTTTGGAATACCATTGTAAACATCTACCATTGAAAAGAAAATAGTTGATACTTCCAAATCTTGCATTAATTGGATATAACCCGATCTTCCGTCTTTTACAACTTGCATTTTTAAAACAGGTAATGTTGCGTTTTTCTTGATATAAAATTCCATAACAATAAATATATTGTTATGACTCTTTTCTAAGATCTCGGTTATAATGATCGAATCTATCGTGTTCAGTTGGTGTTAAAAGTAATATACCAGGATATAATTCTCCTTTTTTAACTAACTGATACATATGACTCATCCATGTTTGTTCAAAAGGATGTGCCCAAGTTGTATCTAAAAACATTTTTTTATTTCCTTCTTTTGTAACTATTTGAGGCCAATTACAATAATAAACTTCACCTGTGGCATACGGTAATCCTTTATGTGATACAACAGATTCAAATTTACTTTTTGGAGCATTTGGGTCTAATCCCATTTGTGGAAGTCTTGGTTTACCAGGCCAAAACTCATCCCTAACGTGTTGTGGTACATTATACCAAGCCCATTGAGTCCCATTATCCCCGTAAAATTCACTATAATTTAGTTTAAGAAAATCAAAATTTTCTTTCTTAACAATCTCTAAAGACTTTGTATATAAGTTTGGAACATGTCTATTAAATCCGTTTCTACATACACCATCTTTTGAATAAAAGAACATATCATCTTCAAAAAATAAATAACAATCTAAATCCAAAGTATCAAAATGTTCTGCAATCCATTGTCTACCACCACAAATACCTAAATTATCTTTTTTAATATGCTCAAAATTATATTCTTTGCATATTCTTGCGTATTCATCAAATGTTGATTCATCACTAGAATTATCTAATAAAAATTTAGTAGTCTTTAATAGGTAATCATTATCATAAAGTTTCATAGAATCAATCAATGTTTGAAATTGATTTGGACTATTAAAAGTTATAACATATAACCCAACTTTATTAATATCTAAATTAGATTGATGTTTAACTGAAGTTTCAGATTTTGTTTGTAATTTGTCATTTTTTAAATCCTCAAAGAACTTACCAATTAATCCATTACTTTCAATTTCAAAATTATTTATTAAATCAGAATGTTTATAACACATAATTGAAAAAATAGATTCTTCAGTACCCATGTATCCATCTTCCAAAGTTGTTTTTAATAACCCATAATATATTCCATTAATATCTGAAATTGAATCTTTAGGCCCTCCAAAAAATCCTCCTCTAGCAACTTTAGTTATTTTTGTACCTGCGTATGAATTTATTTTTTCATAATTAAATCCATGAATTTCTGTTTCGGCTCCGTATGGAAAACAAATAAATGAAAACTTATTAATATATTTTGATAGTTTATCTAATACTTTATCATGAGTGAAATATCCTGGATGAACTGTATTGGTTAAACCACCATCAATCCAAAATAGATATTCTGAATTAAATTGATCCATAATTCTGGCATCATTTAATAGAAAAACTTTAGACATTACAAGTGGATTATAATTTTCTAATCTTGCTTGTGTGGATTCTTTTAACCAACTAACTTGACTATACCAAGATTCTTTAGTTCTTATCTTTTGAATCATATCAAAAAATTCGTTAGTTCTAAACCAACTTAAAGGTCTTAATATAAATTGAGTATTTTCAAGTTTTCTTTTTTTAAAAACAAATTCTTTTAACTCTTCATCTCCAAAAATAATAAGATTATTATCAACCTCTAAAAGTTTCTCAAATTTATCTAAATAATGTTGGTATGGTCTTGACCATCCTTCGGATAATTCTCCTCTTCCGATATTCCAAATACCTGTTACTAATGTTATATTACTCATAAATTCTATTAAATTCTTCTAATATTTTATAAAAACTTTTATTTTGTGTAAACATCTCATCTGATACACCCGATGGAGAATTACCTTTATACCACCATATATCAAAATGTTTTCTTTCAAATAACTCTCTATTATTCACATATATCATACTCATTATTTGTTCTTCATGAGGTAAACCTTCATCTTCTGTTAATATTTTTTCAGTATAATCTTCAAACATATTAACTATATTATCCCATTTATCTCTATGACCTCCGAACATTCCTCCAATAATATGAATACTTCTATCATATTCTTTATACCATTTTGGGTCTACAGTTCCAGACCAATAATTTCTATCATTTTCTTTACCTAATATTAAAAATTTGTCTCCTGTATCTTCAATTAAATTCTTTAAAAATTCATTACTAAATAAACTACTTTCATAATATCTTGCTTGAGGATGTTCTCCAAGCAAATATTTTGGTGGAATTAATCCACAATGAGAAAATCCGGCATCGATCCAATAGTAGTAATCATATGATTTATCTTCATTCCACCACCAATGGAATTTTGAGTATTGAATTTCAACACATCTATCTCCTTGTTTAATTTGGTCTACATTTTTTCTTTTTTTAATTAAATCTTTTAATTTTGTATCATTAATATCAAAGACTTGAAACTTTAATTTTTCTTCTGAAATTTTATTATCGGTATAGAAAAATTCTTTTAAAGAATCTATTTCTCTATCTGATGTATAACAAATGAAATCTGCGTCTGTCATCTTTAACAACGATAGTAAGCTATATCTATAATGACCATTTCTACCTGTTCTTCCACCTAATTCTGTTCCGTGTAAATCACTATATATTGATGTTATAAATTTAACTGACATAATATTGAACGTGTATTTTTTCTTGTTTTATTTTTTCATTTCCTTGTTCGCTTTTAAATTCATTAGGAATTTTTTTAGGTGAATATAAATCCCAATTATATGTTTGAGTATAAAAGTTATTATACATACCATGAGACACATCAGAATATGAATTTCTTTGTGGAGCAATTGGTAATACAGGACAATAACTTTGAAAATTAGGATAAATAAATTTAACCAAATAACCATCAATTGGAAAATAATAATCTCCTGATTCTGTAAATGCTGTTAAAGAAATATTAAACATCTCATCATATACGGATTTATCGTAAATCAAAATATTTGTTGCAAATGTTTCTGTATGGTGTTCTTCTTTTGGAGGAATATTTGTAATATCTAACAATAAATCATATTTGTCGCTAACATTAACTTTTCTATTTAATGTTGGAGTTATATTAAAAACACCAAATTCAATCCCTTCAATTTGTTTTTCAATATCTTCCAACAATGATTTCGCATATGGCATAAAGACACAATCATCTTCAATAACCATAACACGGTCATACTCCCTTTCTTTTGCAATTTTAATAACTTCTAAATGAGATAAGGTACAACCCATATAACTATTTCTATTAACAGCATTAAATTTTTCAAATTCCCATCCAATATAATCCATCTCTTTTTTTATAAGTTCAAGATTATCAGGTCTGGTTTCTAAATTTACAACAAACTTTGGTATTTCACTAAATTTCATTAACTAACTATATTATGATTTAATTGACCTGTAATTCTATCACACCATCCTTTTGATTCTGAGTGAGGCCAAACTACCCAATATTGAGGTAATTCATCAGTTTGGAATTCTCTCCACACTTTACAATACTTATCAGGATCTCTCATAAATCCTGCAATTTCATTTTTATCGGCATCTTTTCTAAATAAAGTTTTATCTTCTTTACCGTGAAAGGCAACTACCCAAAAATCATAATCGGTTTCAGTAACTTGAGAATATCCAATATCAATACAATGCTTAAACATCATACAGAAACTATCTTTCCATTCTTGTTCTGTTTCAAAATTATAAGGATTTGGAGGATAATTTTTATCTAATGTGTATTTGTCAATTGCTCTTTTTTCAAATAAAAGACCTGAATATTTTTCATACTCAGTTAATGTTCTAACAGTACCAAATCCGTAAGGACCATCATGGCCTTCTTGTTTTTCACCATCCATTCCAAATAATTTTCTATTTGTATGATGAGAATGTTTGTTCTTATCTCCCCAAGTCTTGTCATCATCCCATTGTTTTGTTCTACCTTTACGAGTGTACTCATGATAAACAACAGGAATGTGTGGGTGGAATAAATCATATCCCCATGTGTAAGCTCTTGCGGCAATTGAAATTTCTTCCCCGTGAAAATAATATTCGGGATTATGTTGAACTTCTACAGAGAATTCACCTAAAGTAAAACAAAAATGAGCGGAGTAGAATCTTGCCGTAACTGGTTTTGTCATCTCTCTCCAACCTGGAATTGTTTCAGGTAAGAAGAATACAGCTCCTTCAGGAATGAATCTATCAAATACCATTCTCCAAGCTTCTTGTGATCTTCCTGCAGGGTCATTTTCGGGGTCAAAAGATGGAACATAACCCGTAAGTAAAGGTTTGTTGTACCCATCCTTTTGTAGCCCCTTTATCATCTTGATTAAGATATCATCCCAATCTTTAACAAATCTCATGTGAGAATCTATTTGTAATGTATATGTTTCACCATCATAAAGTTGTTGAGTTAAATTTCTTGCCCAACAAACACCTTTGGCGTCTTGATAAGGAATATCCAAGATTTTAAATCTTTTGTCTTTTCTATATTCATCTAAATTATCAAAACCATCTGTTTCGTTAAATTGTCTTGCGATTGCAAATACGAGGTTTTTTGGTCTCTTTGCGTTGGCAATCATGTCTTTTATTGTTGGAACTAATTGTGGGTCTCTGTAGGACGCGCATTGAATAAAAATCTTCATTAAGTTATATTTTGTATTAAAAATAAAAAACCCTATCAAAAAGGATAGGGTTTTAATTATATTATTTTTATTCTTTTTAATTTATGTAAAATTCAATTGTATCACTTGGTGATGCGTTAATTGGTATAAGATAATTAAGGTAGTTAAGACCTATGGAAGTACTTCCAACAAATGCTCCTTGATATGAACCATTTTTATATAACTCAATATAAATATCTGAAGCTCCACCACCCGTACCTGATACCGTAAATGTTACCGTAGTAACACCTGAAACTATTGCATCATGTGTACCATAATTAGTACCTCCTGACCAAGATAATGGGTATGAACCTGTTGTTCCTGTAAATCCTAATCCAGGATTTGCAACATACGGAATCTGTGTTAATATGTAATTATTATTAATAACTTGAGCATTGGTTGTATCAAAATGAACTTTAAAAGTATTAGTACCAAAACTTGATGGTGTTGGTGTTACAGTTGGAGTTACGGTTTTGGTAGGTGTTATTGTGTTAGTTGGAGTTTGTGTTGTAGTTGTAGTCGGAGTATTTGTTGGAGTGTGACTTGATGTGTTAGTCGGCGTCGCAGTCAATGTTGTTGTAGTTGTTGGAGTTTGTGTTGTAGTTGAAGTATTGGTAGGAGTGTTAGTTGGAGTTTGTGTGGGCGTATGGGTTGGAGTTTCACTATTAGTTGGAGTATTCGTTGTAGTTGGAGTATTAGTTGGTGTTGGAGATAATACTGGAGTACTTGTTGATGTAATTGTTGGAGTTGGAGTTAATACTTGTGTTGAAGTTGGTGTTGGAGTTGGTCCACATATTGAAGAGTTTAATACAATACCAGCAGAATTTAATTCATAAACAATACCACTATAAACATACCAACCAGCTAAATTCACACCAGGACAGAATCCTGTTCTACAACCATAAAAGAATGTGTTATTCTCAAATACTGAATTTTCACCAAATATAGTTGCAGTGTTTGAAGTACTACAAGCACTTATTGATGAAGTCTCATCATGGTTTGGAGTAAAGGTATATCTTGTTGGTTGAGGGTCAGTTGGTGATGGTGTTGGAGTATGTGTTGGAGTTTGAGTTGCAGTATTAGTTGGAGTTGCAGTACTTGTTGGTGTATGAGTAACTGTTGGTGTTGGAGTCACTAAAAGTGAACAACCAGCATCAACTTTTTGAATAATTTGTCCTAATCCACCTGATACTAAATACCAAGCATTTCCATCAGAATAATATCCATTGCTAGCAACCAAACTTAATGCTGCGTTAGTATATAAGTAATCACCTACGCTAAGAGTTGGTCCTTGAGCTCTTGATATGTAAAGAGATGTTTCCGTTGCTAAACAAGCAGCATTTTGTGTATCACCAGATCCTAATTGAAAACTATAATTAAATGGTGTCGGTGTTGGTGTAGGTGTTGAAGTATTAGTTGCAGTATTTGTCGGAGTATTTGTCGGAGTATTTGTTGGAGTTTCACTTGAAGTATTAGTTGGAGTGTTAGTTGGTGTCTCAGCCGGAGTTTTAGTCGGAGTATTAGTCGGAGTACCAGTTTGAGTATTAGTTGGAGTATTAGTTGGTGTTGGAGTATTAGTCGCAGTATTAGTTGGAGTATTAGTCGCAGTAGCCGTTGGAGTTGGAGTATTAGTTGCAGTAGCCGTTGGGGTTGGAGTATTAGTTGCAGTAGCCGTTGGAGTTGGAGTATTAGTTGCAGTAGCCGTTGGAGTTGGGGTTGGTCCTACTGGAGGAAATGCTCCCAAATTAACCAAAACAATACTATTTGGAAAGGCACTTGAATAAGTTGTGTTTAATAACCAAATATTTTTAGTTTGATTTGGATTTAATTCCACTTGATATTCCCACATTGCGTCGTCACATCTTTGGTAACTAAAATTTACAATTGATGAACCAGTGTTCGTTAAGGTATATTTACTACATGCCATTTTATTTTATTTATATTATAAATATGCATTAAAAGAAAAAATCATCATTAATTTTATTTTTTATAATATTTCAAATTAAAAATTATTTAAAAAAAATCTTTTTTAAGTTAAAAGACCTGAAAGATAATCAGAAGTTAAATCACTCCAAGTACCTGCAGATGTTAAGCTATTCCATGTCCAAGCAGAAAATCCATCAACCTGAACATAAGATTCATAACCATAATCAGTATTTATAAAAATTCCATTACACAAATACATTGGATTTGTACTAACATGCCCTAAAGCACCTAATGTTCCTCCTGTAACCGCTGCTGGTAAATAATCAAATAAAAATTCGTTAGATTTGTCTCTAATAACTCTTGTGGCATGTGCCATTGCATTACCGAATGTCATTCCTGATAAAGTTGCTCTTTCAGGCCATAAAATATCTTGAAGATAATAAAATTCATAATCTCCAGATCCTGACCAAGATGAAAAGTTTGGTTGTGTTGCTCCTGTTGGAATAACTTGGGCAATTGCACCTGCAACCGCTCCGCAAGTTGATGACAAAGTAGTACCACTAACATTCCCTTTACGATAGATATAACCAACATCACCATCAAGTGTAATTCCAATATGTGGCATACTTGATATAAATAATGTTCCTCCTGATATTGTTGAACCTGTTGTAATATGACTTGCCCATGCCCCTAAACCAACTTGACCAACAAATGGATAACCCGCTAAACCGCCTGACATAAATGGTCCAAGAAGAGAGTTTGCAGATGTTGGAAATTGACCGATGTTATTAACTCCTTGAACTATTGGAGCATCAACATCATCAGAACAAATTCCTTCAGCGTATACAATATCTTCAGGTGCAAATCCTAATGATTGAATAAATCCTGTAGTATATGATCCCCAATAACTAGATAAAACAGATCCCGAAAAAGTTAAATTAACAGTTTCAGTATAAGCTGATTGTGCTGGTGGTGGAGCTGGTATTGTTACAGTATATTGTGTTTGATATTCTGTAATAAATAAATCATATTCACCATATGGATTTTCTGAGTAATAATTAAATGGAACAATTTTTGAACCTAAACTAATTGTTCCTCCAGTTACTGGCTTAAAAACAGTAGGATTTGATGTTTTTCCTATTAAACTGTTACTTGAGATTCTAACTCCTTCTATTGTTGACATATTTTTTATTTTTTATTTATAAATATCATGATTTATTGAAATTTTTATTTATTGAAATTTAATTTTGAATTATGGCGTATAATAATTCACCATTAGGTATGTCTAATGCCGACAAATTATCCAAAGGAATTGTTTCATACAATAATTCACCATTAGGTATGTCTAATGCCGACAAA
>Ga0194047_10000592_pt1 | contig 24039 bp, 18 predicted proteins | sample JunL225m_MetaG_2_FD_160070 | JGI IMG/M metagenome (GOLD analysis project Ga0194047, IMG submission 160070) | Anoxic zone freshwater microbial communities from boreal shield lake in IISD Experimental Lakes Area, Ontario, Canada - Jun2016-L221-5m | ecosystem: Environmental > Aquatic > Freshwater... | reverse complement strand
GATTACTATTATGCTATAAGTACTATTTGTATAATCTACTTGATATATTATCATTTTACTTTTCAATCAACACTTTTTTATACAAAACGCCATTGTTTGTTGTGGTTTGTAAACAATAAATTCCTGTTGGAATTTCGCTCACATCAATGATGTAATTTTCATTCTCCTTTTCATAATTCATCGTATAGTTTTTACCAACTATATCAACCAAATTTATTTGTGTGATGGATGTATTTGCAGAAGTTGAAAGCATGATATTATTTATTGCAGGGTTTGGATAAATATTAAATGAATTGTTTTTAGCTAATTCATTAATGCCGGTTTTTGTACTTGAAAATTTATAAACCATTTCATTTGTTGGACCACTATATAAAATGGTATCTCCAAAAATAAAAACAGGATTGTTTACATTTCCTCCGAGTAAAAAATAACTCCAAGCATTTGAAGTATCCATTCCAATATATGCGCCTTTATTGTACCACCAGCAAGTTGAATCAAATTTTGATGGTCCGTAATGATATTCAATATTATTACTTGTTTCAAATAACCATACTTGAAAATTTGTATAATTTGAAGTATCGTTTGAAAATTCAAAACCAACATTATAGTATTCAACTTTAAAAATCCGATTTGGTGATATGCCATCTGTTTGAAAAACTATTGTTGAATTCAATGTATCAGCACGCGATTTTAATTTCGTAAAATTCACCCATAAATAATCAGCTAATCCTGCATTATCAGGTCTTGCAAATTTTAAAATGCCGTCATTAAGAATATCTACTGACGTATAATTTTTGCCAAAAAAATTGAAAGTAAAACCTATGTTTCTTCTTCTTGGTATGCTATTAATAAGGTAACTCCATTTAGTATTTCCCCAAGCTATTGTGGGGTTTGTTAAATCATTATATATGGCTGTATAATGAGAAAATACAAATGGCTGTGCCTTACCATTTATTGAAAATAAACAAATTCCTATTGTTAATGTTAGGATAAGTTTTTTCATTTGGTTTAGTTTTATCAAATATAAGTCATCAACATTTTGTTTTTAGTTGTAAGGCAAAAAATCAACAGAAATAATTTTTCACTAATCCAATTCAAAACATACTTTTGCGGCACAATAAATTTTATGATGAACGAATCCCGCAAAATAACCAACGCACTAATTTCTGTATTTAATAAAGACGGTTTAGAGCCTATTGTTAAAGCTCTTCACAACCTTGGTATTAATATTTATTCAACCGGTGGCACACAAGAGTTTATTGAAAAACTTGGCATCAAAGTTCATGCTGTTGAAAACCTTACAGGATATCCAAGTATTTTGGGAGGAAGAGTAAAGACGTTGCATCCAAAAGTTTTTGGAGGAATTTTGGCAAGACGTGAAAATGAAAGTGACCAGAAAGAAATGGCAGAATATGCTATTCCATTTTTAGATCTGGTGATAGTGGATCTTTATCCGTTTGAAGAAACAGTAAAGTCAACAACAGACGAAAGCAAGATCATCGAAAAAATTGATATCGGTGGAGTTTCATTGATTCGTGCAGCTGCTAAAAATTTTAAAGATACCTTGATAGTTGCCGATAAAAATGATAGTTCAAATTTGTTACATATTTTAACCGAACAAAAAGGTGAAAGCAGCATCGAGCAACGTAAAGAATTTGCTTTAAAAGCATTCAATATCACTTCGCATTATGATGGACTAATTTTTAATTATTTTGATAAGAATGATACTGCATTTAAAGCGAGTGTTCAAAATGGTAAGGTATTAAGGTATGGCGAAAATCCTCACCAAAAAGGAGTGTTCTATGGTAATTTGGATGAGCTGTTTGTACAATTTAACGGAAAAGAATTATCGTATAATAATTTATTGGATGTGGATGCTGCATTAAATATTGTTGGTGATTTTAATGAGCCAACGGTTGCTGTAATCAAGCATAATAATCCGTGTGGGTTGGCAACACGTGCAACAGTTTTTGAAGCATGGAAAGATGCTTTGGCAGGTGATCCTGTTTCGGCATTCGGTGGGGTGATTGCTTCCAATAAACATATCGATGCTGCCACAGCTGTTGAAATGGATAAAATATTTTTAGAGGTATTAATTGCTCCTTCATATGATGAAAAAGCTTTAGAGATTTTGAAAGCAAAAAAGAACAGAATCATTCTTCAACAAAAAATGGTATTGCCAAAAGGGAAAACATTCCGTAGTATTTTAAATGGTGTTGTTGAGCAGGATAAAGATACTGTAGTTTTAAATGAAAGTAACCTTACTTTAATAACTACCAAAGCAGCAGCAACAAATGAAATTAGCGATATGCTATTTGCTGATACCATTGCAAAACATACCAAATCAAACACGATAGTTTTTGCAAAAAATAAACAACTGATCGGAATTGGATGCGGACAAACATCACGTGTGGATGCATTGAAACAAGCAATCGAAAAAGCTAAAGCATTTAATTTTGATCTTGATGGAGCGGTGATGAGCAGTGATGCCTTTTTTCCTTTTCCTGATTGTGTGGAGATAGCCGGAAATGAAGGAATCAGAGCAGTGATACAACCGGGTGGTTCAATTAAAGATGATGCATCAGTTGCGTATTGTAATGCTCATGGAATAGCGATGTACTTCACAGGTATCAGACACTTTAAACATTAAGAGTTTTCTCGCAGATTTCGCTGATTTAGTTTTCAATTGAAAAACAAATTTTCACTAAACTTTTGTGCTCTTTGTGAAATACTTTGTGCGCTTAGTGGTTAATTATTTTCTCGCAGATTTCGCAGATTCACGCAGAGTTAGTTTTCAATACAGAAATAAATTTTGACACCCACCTAAATCCCTGCCTGCCCATCAGGCCCATCAGCGGCAGGCAGGCTCCCTTATTAGGGAGGACTTTATTTTGAAATACAATAAGTTTTTCGAAGTATTAAAAACAAATTTATATTAAACATTTGTGCTCTTTGTGAAAATGCTTAGTGAACTTAGTGGTTAATTATTTTCTCGCAGATTTCGCAGATTCACGCAGAGTTAGTTTTCAATACAGAAATAAATTTTGACACCCACCTAAATCCCTGCCTGCCCATCAGGCCAATCAGCGGCAGGCAGGCTCCCTTATTAGGGAGGACTTTATATTGAAATACAATAAGTTTTACGAAGTATTAAAAACAAATTTTCACTAAACGTTTGTGCTCTTTGTGAAAATGCTTAGTGAACTTAGTGGTTAATTATTTTCTCGCAGATTTCGCTGATTTACGCAGAGTTAGTTTTCAATTGAAAAAGAAATATGCACTAAACATTTGTGCTCTTTGTGAAATACTTTGTGCGCTTAGTGGTTAATTTTTTCTCGCAGATTTCGCAGATTCACGCAGAGTTAGTTTTCAATTGTAAACATTTGTGCTCTTTGTGAAAATGCTTAGTGAACTTAGTGGTTTAATTTTTTCTCGCAGATTTCGCAGATTTACGCAGAGTTAGTTTTCAATTGAAAAATAAATTTTGACACCCACCTAAATCCCTGCCTGCCCATCAGGCCAATCAGCGGCAGGCAGGCTCCCTTATTAGGGAGGACTTAATTCAGAATCACAATACGTTCCCTTCCTAATAAGGAAGGGTTAGGGAAGGTGTCAAAATATGAATGGTGGAATGATATTATCTAAATTTTTCTCCGGCTAAAACTTCCAAATCAATATGGTTTTCTGATGGAACTATCGGGCACGAATATCTATGACTGTAGGCGCAATAAGGGAAATACGAATCGTTAAAATCGATTTCAATTTCATTTGATACCCCATCATAATGCACATCAATATATTTTCCACCACCATAAGTTTGTTTTCCATTGGTGAGATCAGTGAATGAAAAAAACAGAGAACTGTCTTTTTTTAAACGATCGTTTGTATAAATAGGAAGTGTGAATTTTTTTTCGAATAACATAAAATTCACTTCACCAAATTTTTGATATTTATAAGTTCTGTTCAACGAATGTGGCATGTCGAACTCAGGCATATCGGCCATTTTAACAAGCGTTGCTTTAACTTTATAGTTTTCATCAAAAGGAAAAAAAGCAATGCCTTTAAATGTTTTTAGTTCTTCAGCATCGAGTGGAGATTTATTTGGATCTATAAATTCGGCAATTTTATTTGCACGTGATTGTTCAATCGTATTAACAAGAATATTTTCCGTTTTGCTTGGTGTTTTAGAACAAGAAAAAAAAGTTATCAGAACAAAAATTGAAATCAAATACTTCATCATTGTACTTCAACTTTCTTTGATTGCAATACATATTTTGTTGGCAGACCTCTTGTAACGAATGCCAGCACACTCAAATGTTTCGGATCCCATTGCGGTTGAGGATAAACTGAAGGACTGCTGTTGCGCGGACTTAATATTTTTTCGTAACTTATTTTAAAAACTCTTCCCGGAACTAAAGTTCTGTTGGTTGTTGAATTTAAAAGATCGCCTGTATGTGCAGTAAGCATATCCATTAATGTATGATTATGTACATAAACTGAATCATAAAAATAAAGACCGTTTGCATCTTTACTTTCCTGAGCATCAATCATGCTATCCTGAAGTATTACTATATTGATAAAATTATTTCCTGAATCAGATTTTGTATAAGTAAGAGTAAGGTTTACTGTTAGTTTATTGCTGGATGAATTATACTGACTTGCAATATCAATATTTACTGGTGTTGTTTGAGTTAATTCAGAAGTAACTATACTGCTCCAATTTGTATAAGGAATAAACCAAGTAGAACTTACTTCAGCTCTGTCAATATATCCTGAAGGAATAGAACCGGGAACAGTTACAAAATTGATGATATCAGATCCTACATCCGTTCTAAAATCATATTTGCTTACTACAGGTGGTTTATTGACCGGGAAAGTTAATCCACCAAATGCCAAGTTTGGATAGATGGTATAAACATTTACGCTTCGAGAAGGATTTGCTGCAAGATTTGCTACAACAATTCCCTCTGCCATTTGTGCTGCAGTTGGACAATTTATACAACTTGCACCTGAACCATCTTCGATCAAAACTTCTTTTAATTGTGCTGCAGGAATAGGACTTATAATGTAACTTGTATCAAAAGTTGATTGAGGTTTTGTGTAATTAATATAAGGTGGTTCTTCTTTGCATGATGAAAAAACAATGCTTAACAAAATGCAAACGGATAAATATATTTTAAGATCTTTCATATTGGTAAAAATTAAAAGTTAGTTGTTAATGTTACACGTGCTCCGCTAAATGCTGGCTCAACACGGCAAACACCACCTGTGCAATTTACACCTTGAGGTTGTTTTAAATATCCTGCAGTAATTCGAGTTGCATGATAAGTGTAGCCTGCAAACACATTAAAATAATGGATCAACTCAAAAGTTTCGCCCACCAAAGGTTTGTTTAAATATCCCGATTGAAAATTTACCATATCGCCAACTGCCAACGACCAAGGTGTAACATTATATTCAACCAATCCATTTACAAAACTACCAAGGTCCTGAGCGGTATTCATGTATTGGCCTTCAAGTCTGATGGATCTTTTATGATCGGGTTTGTAAGTAAATTCACCAAAGGTTGTAATTGCCTCAACATAAGGTGCAGCAGCTTTTGCTTCAAAAACTTGTTGGTTATATCCGATAGATTGAACTCCCAATAACAATTTAAATTTATTTGAAAATTTGTAAGAAGCATCGGTGTAAATTTCACGAAACAATCGTGTTGATTCATCCCATTTATATCCACTACTTGAAACACCATTTAAAGTGGTAACGGCAGATGTATTTATATTGATCAACCATTTTTTGTTTGGCTTAAATGTCATTTCCAATTGTGCTGCATTTTCTCCTAACTCTTGCACAACAGCGTTATATCTGGCAAGCAGGCGATAGGTGTTTTGACGTGTGAGAGATGGAAGATAATTTACTGTTGCGTTATTTGGTGTTGGTTGTGTTTCGAGTGGTGATGTGCGGAAAGGAAAACTTTCGATGCGTTTGAATTGTGCGTTGATTCCGATTCCTTTTTCGGAATAAGATAAACTTGTATAATAGATACTTCCATCTTTTTTGATGAGGGTATTATCATAATTCATAATTGCCTCAGGAGTTTTTTGATCGTATTCCAAATAGAAATTAAATTTTTTGTAATGAAGAGTTCCATAAATATTTCCAACAAATACATTCCATTTAGGATCGAAACGTAAATCAAGAGGATAGCCCATAATTGTTGAAGCAATGGTGTTCATTGTTGCTTGGTCGATGGTTCTGTTTACAACCGATGCACCAAGATCTGCAATTAAGTTTTCGCTGATAGCAATTCGGTGTTCAATATTTGCTCCCTGAATGATTGGCTCGCGAATATCAAAACGGTTTTTCTGTTTACCTGTAAATGCTTTGATGGTTGTGTTTTCGGTAGCATGATAAATAATTCTTGCACCTTCAATCGCAAAATCAATTCCTATTGTTCTGTCTTCGTATGAACGAAATGCCATACCGGTTCCAAACTGATCGTAAAAATATCCAACAGTAAAATTAAATTTTTCGACATCTTTACTCACCTGCCAAAATCCAATTCCTTGGTTTGAATATGCTTCCTGAGGATTGAATAAAGGTGATTTGTTAAACATGTCGTAACGCAACATGAAATTAAAACCTTTGATTTTATAATTCAAAAACAACCATGAATCTGTTGATGAAAGTTCGTGAAGATATTGAGTGGTGTTGGCTCCAATTTTATTATCTCGAACATAAAATTGATTGTTGGTTTGAAAATTTCCGGTGAGCTCACCCTTATCTTCTTTTGCAGGTTTGTTTTGTTCGGATGTTGAAACAGGATTTTCGGTTTGCGATTTTGCACCAAAAAATATGATGGATGAAAGTAGGATAAAAAATATTTTTTTCATTGTATGCGATAAAGTGGCAAGATAAAAAAAAACACTTAATGCTAACAAAAATAAAGTGAATTCTGATAAAGCTGTCTTTGTCAGTTGCATCTATTAGAGCGCTTTGAATAGCCTTCATTTTTGGGATCAACAAAAAAAATGTCGGTGATAAGGAGAAAGGAATAAAAATTAAATCATGTTATCAGAAATCGAGCTCATGAGTTGGTTTTGAAAACGAAAGTTTTTGATTAATTTTTTTTTCAGAAGAGAACGCTAGAAATTAATTGATAAACAGCTTTCTATTTGTGAGCCTTTTTTGGTTCATATTTTTTAAACCAGCTTTTAATTTTCATGGCAACCACTCCCCAAATAGCTTCTTTAATAATTCCTTTACTGATTTTAGATTCTCCTTTTGTACGGTCGGTAAAAATTATTGGAACTTCAACGAGGTTAAATCCATGTTTCCATGCTGTAAATTTCATTTCAATTTGAAAAGCATATCCACGAAATTTTATTTTATCGATATCAATTGTTTCTAGTAATGCTCTTTTATAACAAACAAAACCAGCAGTAGTATCTCTGATATCCATTCCTGTAATCATCCTAACATAAGCCGAAGCATAATAAGAAAGGATAACCCTGCTCATTGGCCAGTTCACAACATTAACTCCTGTTTTGTATCTTGAACCGATTGACATATCAGCATCGTTTTCGCAGGCCTGATATAATTTTATCAAATCATCAGGATTATGTGAAAAATCGGCATCCATCTCAAAAATAAAATCGTAATTATTTTTTAAACACCATTTAAATCCAGCAATATATGCTGTGCCTAAACCATTTTTAATTTTTCGTTCAAGAAGATGTAGCTGACTAAATTTTTGCTGAAGGGATTTTACTAATTCTCCTGTGCCATCGGGCGAACTGTCATCAACAATTAAAATATCAAATGGAATTGAAAGTGATGCAACTTTGCTTATGATTGCCTCAATATTTTCAATTTCGTTGTAAGTAGGTATGATAACAATTCGTGAGTTCACCGGAAAAATTTTGTTCAATAATATTATTTAAAGGTTAAAACGCCAATTTTGCAAGCTATTATATAATTATTTGATTCTTTTTACTTATGCATAAAGCAATTTTTTTAGACCGCGATGGCGTGTTAAATTTTGAAATGGGGGAATATGTTACTAGACCCGAAAATTTTAAAGTTCTTGAATTTGTTCCATCGCAATTGAAGCGTTTAACGGATGCCAATTTTTTGCTTATTGTAATTACCAATCAGGGTGGTATTGCTAAAGGTTTATACTCTCAGTCCGGCTTGGCTGTGATGCATAAGATTTTAACAGATGCTCTTTTAAGCTCCGGAGTAAAACTTACAGACATCTATTTTTGTCCTCATCACCCCGAATTTTCAAAATGTATTTGTAGGAAACCGGGTTCATTAATGATAGAAAAGGCACTTGCAAAATATCATATTGATCCAAAGCAATCCTATATGATAGGCGATAAAGAAAGAGATATAGCTGCAGCCACAGCTGCTGGTGTAAAAGGTTTGTTAATTGAGCCAAATGAAGACTGGAAATTTTTAGTGGATGAGATACTAAAATAAAAAATTCATTTAAAAACTTATTTTCGCAATATGCAAAACCCAATAATAGCCCCATCAATACTTTCGGCAGATTTTGCCAATTTGCAACGTGATGTTGAAATGATTAACAGCAGCAAGGCCGATTGGTTCCATGTTGATATTATGGATGGCGTTTTTGTGCCAAATATTTCTTTCGGATTTCCTGTAATCAAGGCAATAAAAAAACATGCTACCAAACTTCTTGATGTTCATTTAATGATTGTTCAGCCCGAACGATATATCAAAGAGTTTAAAGATGCCGGAGCAGATATTTTATCTGTTCATTACGAAGCTTGTACTCATCTTCACCGAACTATTTACGCTATCAAAGAAAATGGCATGAAGGCAGGTATTGCAATTAACCCGCATACTCCTGTAATGCTTTTAAAGGAAGTGATAAAAGATATCGATCTTGTTTGTTTGATGGGTGTTAACCCGGGATATGGCGGACAAAAATTTATTGAAAACACCTATTCTAAATGTGCCGATTTAAAAAATATGATACTCGCACAAAACAGTTCTTGCCTAATTGAAGTTGATGGAGGAGTGAATGAAATTACTGCACAAAAATTATTGCACAGCGGTGCCGATGTTTTGGTTGCAGGAAATTATGTTTTCTCATCAAAAGATCCGGTATCAACAATTGCATCCCTAAATAATTTATCGGCTCATACCGTAAACGCCTGAAATACGTTCATCTCATACTGATGCTAAAAAGGCTTACCGTTTTCCTCTTATTTATTATTGTTACTTCAGTTTGTGTGTATGCGCAAAATGATGCAACAGTTTTTGGGTCTATTAAAGACTCGCTTTATAGGAATATCTCGGATGTAAATATTACTGTCATCAATAAAAATATTACAACAATTTCGGATGAAGATGGAAATTACAAATTGTTAATTCCTTCGGGTGAAAGTGTTGAAATTGCATTTTCATATATCGGCAGGCCATCAAAAAAAGTAAACATCAGGCCACTAAAAAAAGGTGAAAGTTTTCGAAACGATGTGCAAATGGATTATGGGGTAAGCTTAAAAGAATTTGAAATAATCGAAGAGCGTGATAGGGAAAAAGTGAGTATGCAAACCATTAATCCAAGAACAGCTTCAACATTACCAAACCCAAATGGAAGTTTTGAGCAAATTTTGAAAACGCTACCCGGAGTAAGTTCTGGAAACGAATTAAGCTCTCAATACAATGTTCGTGGTGGTAATTATGATGAGAATTTAATTTATGTAAATGACATTGAAATTTACAGGCCTTTTTTACCGCGCAGCGGACAACAAGAAGGGTTAAGTTTTATTCATACCGAGTTGGTGCAAATTGTAAAATTTAGTGCAGGAGGATTTGAAGCAAGGTATGGTGATAAAATGAGTTCGGTGCTTGATATCAAATATAAAGATCCTACAAAATTTGCTGCATCTTTTAATGCAAGTATGCTTGGAGTGCAAACTCATGTTGAAAATATTTCGAAGAATAAACGTTTCACATATTTACTCGGAGCGCGTTATTGGAGTAACCAATATATTCTGTCAACCCTTGATGTTCAAGGTAGCTACAAGCCTTCGTTTGCTGATGTTCAAACTCTTATCACTTATCATTTAAGCAGTAAGCTTAGTGTTAGTTTTTTAGGAAGTTACGCTCAAAATAAATATTTAGTTATTCCTCAAACACAGGAAACGGTTTTTGGTACCGTAAAGAGCGCCATTAAACTCACCATCTTTTTTGATGGTCAGGATTTGATGGAATATCAAACTTCAACAGGAGCGATTTCTTTAATATATAAACCAAATTATAAAACACAATTGAAGTTGTATTCATCGGCATTCTATTCAAACGAGTCTGAATATTTTACCATTGAAGGAGCTTACCGATTAGAAGATGTTGAAACGGATATGGGGTCTAAAAATTTCGGAAAATCAAAATCAAGTTTAGGTATTGGAGATTATTTAACAAGCGCAAGAAATCAAATTACCGCATTGGTTTATAATGCCGGGCATAGAGGAAATGTAACGCTCGGAAACAGTAGTATTCATTGGGGGTTTCAGGCACAAATAGAACAAATAAAAGATAAAATAAACGAATGGTATTTAAATGATTCATTAGGGTTTGCACAGCCAACTTCGGCAACAGGAAATTTAGTATTAAAAGAATATATTTCTGCCGATAATGCAATTAATACCTATCGCTTAAATGGATACATTCAAAACTCACAACTGATTGAAAAATCATCTAACATGATTTTAAATTATGGCATTCGCACAAACTGGTGGAGTTATAATAATGAAAATGTGGTAAGCCCGCGATTTCAGTTTTCATTTGAGCCAAACAGAAAATATAACCGTACAGCTTTAACGAAAGATAGAAAAGCAAAAAAAGATATCGTAGTAAAAGCTGCCTTCGGGTATTATTATCAACCACCTTTTTATCGTGAGATGAGAGGTTTTGACGGTACTCTCAATCCCGAGATTAAAGCTCAAAAATCCATACATTATATTTTGGGAGGTGATATGAATTTGAAAATATGGAATCGCCCATTTAAATTTTTTGCTGAAGCTTATTACAAGCAGTTGGAAAATTTGATTCCTTATGAAATTGACAATGTTCGCATTCGATATTTTGCAACAAATTCAGCACAGGGTTATGCAGGAGGAATAGATTTTAGATTGAATGGAGAGTTTGTTAAAGGTACTGAAAGTTGGGCAAGTTTAAGTATCATGCAAACACAAGAAAAAATTCCGGGAGCAACAATATTTGATGCAAATGGTAATAGAATTGAAAGTCCAGGATATATTCCTCGCCCAACAGATCAAAGAGTAAATGCCAGCATTATGTTTCAGGATTATTTACCCAAATTTCCAAGCTTCAGAATGTATTTGAATTTGGTATATGGTTCAGGATTTCCTTTTGGTCCTCCAATTCATAATTCATATGCAGATACATTAAGAATGCCTTCATATAAAAGAGTAGATATTGGATTTTTGAAAGTTTTGGTAGATGAAAATAGTAAAGCACCAAAAAAAGGGTGGAAGAAAAATTTTAAATCGGCTATGGTTGGTGTGGAAGTTTTTAATTTATTGGCGGTAAATAATACCATCTCATATATTTGGTTGGAAGATATTGAGGGCAGAAGATGGGCTGTCCCAAATTATCTTACCGGGCGTAGACTCAATTTAAAATTAATGATGAAATTTTAATTTGAACACATTCGGTTTTACATCTTATTGATTTCATTTTTATAATTTAAAATTGCATTATGAAAATTCAAAAGCAACTGTACGTAATATTTATGCTGATAGCATTGATGTTTGTTGCTTGTGTGAAAGATGTTGTAACTCCTAATTCTTCAACCCAAATTCAACAGAACCAACCTGTTCAACCTGACCTGACTACTGAAATTACAGGCATTTACGAAGGGTTTAATGTAATCTTTGGTATTCCTGATTCGTCAGGAACTCATGCAGAAAATATTCAAATAGTTAAAGTGTCGAACGACCATGTTTTGATAGTAGGCGATCAAATTAAGTTAATTAAGGAAGTTGATGGTTTATCGTTTGCATTTCAATCTCAGAAGATAGGAAGCGGAAAATATTTTTTTGCAACAAAAACAATTTCTTTCAAATATTTACTGCCGGTAAAAGTTACAACCTCTCAAGGTGATATTGATTGCACAAAGGATTATCGTTATGATGGCACAAAAAAATAATCAATCTAAGGTTTGTTGTAATTAAACAATTCTGTTTTTCTTTTTTCAATTCCCAATAACATAATCCATCCTTCAATTTGGTATAATCTATGGTCGCGCTATATTTGCAACAGTTACTTACATAAAATTGTATTGACTATGATTCTTGCATAAATATCTTTTTATCATATTATTTTCTTTTTGTTTTGTAGGAATGCAAGCACAAACTTCAACTGACCAAACATCTGAAGTTAAGCCGTTAACGAATTCAACAAAATCAAACGTGAAAAAACATTCTCCCAAAAAAGCAACACTTCTTTCACTTTTTATTCCCGGAGCTGGGCAGGTTTATAATAAAAAGAATTGGTGGTGGAAAGTTCCTGTTATTTATGGAATTGGAGGAACACTTTTGTATAGCGGAATTTTTTATCAGAACGAATACGATAATTTTCGCCTAGCATATAAAGAACGAATAGAGACATTAACCAACAAAGATCAAATTTACAATCGTTATCAAACGCCTACACTTCAAGTTATCAGAGACAGCTATCGTGATTCGCGCGATCAAAGTTATATGTGGTTAGTAGTTGTTTATGCGCTTCAGGTTTTGGATGCAACAGTGGAGGCACATTTTGTTGATTTTAATATGAATGAAAATGTATCTTTGAAAATACAACCACAAATTTATATGGTGGGTTTAAATTATACCGGAGGATTGCAAGTAACTTTTAAATTTTAAAAATCTTGAAAATTGCATTATTAGGATACGGAAAAATGGGTAAAGCAATCGAAAAAATTGCTATTGCCAAAGGTCACGAAATTGTATACAAAGTTAATTTAGAAAATGCCTACGATTTTATGTCGGTGAGTTTGCATAATGTTGATGTGGCTATTGATTTTAGTATGCCCTCGGCAGCTGTCGAAAATATTTTAAAATGTTTTGAAGCAAAAGTTCCAATTATTGTTGGTACAACGGGTTGGTATGATCAATTTGACCTTATTCAGGAGAAATGTTTAAAAGAAGGTCAATCGATGGTATACTCCAGTAATTTTAGCATTGGAGTAAATATATTTTATAAGCTGAATAAGATTCTTGCAAAAATGATGACCAATCAGGAAGATTATGATGTGAGGATAGAAGAGGTTCACCATACCGAGAAAAAAGATTTTCCCAGTGGAACAGCTATTACACTTGCCAAGCAAATAATTTCGGAAGTGAATCAGAAAACTGAATACAAAGGGCGATTAATTTTTAACGAAAACTTACCGGCTCAAAGTGTTAAAGATCATGAGATTCTTATCGAGTCAATCAGGGTTGGTGACGTTACCGGAGACCACAAAGTTATTTACGAATCGATAATCGATGAAATTCAAATTACTCACAAAGCAAAATCAAGATATGGATTTGCTAAAGGCGCAATACTCGCTGCAGAGTGGATCCAAGATAAAAAAGGTTTATATACCATGGAGGATATTTTGAATCTATAAGTTTGAGGAGCTGTCCTGTCCGTTTGTTATTTTCAATTATTTAAATCAGTCCATTTTTCACTATCATAATATTGATTCTACAACTTCGTTAAGTTGGTTATTCATAAAAAAACATGACACAAGAAAAAAATAAATTCACAAATCCCATTCACAAATTTTTATCAATTCTTACAAGTCGCGAGCGATTTAATTTTTGGTTGCTAAGCGGAATCAACACTTTCTTTTTCCTTCTGATGATTACAATTGGTGGAGCACATTTCACAACTTGTCTTGCTTTTTATACTGTAGTTGAAGTAACAATTATTGGATACTATATTTTTGTAAACCGATATCCACGTAAAACAAAATTTCGTGAATGGATTGATGCCATTGCTTTTGCAGTAGTAGCAGCCACATTAATACGAACTTTTTTTATTGAAGCTTACACTATTCCAACATCTTCGATGGAAAAAACATTACTTGTTGGCGATTTTCTTTTTGTGAGCAAAGTAAATTATGGCGCGCGCACACCCATGACACCTATTTCATTTCCATTTGCACACAATACACTTCCTGTAGTTGGCAATAAATCTTATCTCGAATTGTTTGAAATGCCTTTCTTTAGATTGCCGGGATTTCAAAAAATTAAGAATAATGATATTGTAGTTTTCAACTATCCATTTGAAAGTGGACGACCGGTAGATAAAAAAGAAAATTATATTAAAAGATGTCTGGCTATTGCAGGAGATAGTATTTCAGTTGTAAATCAGCAAGTTTTTATTAACGGAGTTCAGGCCGAAAATCCACCTAGAATGGAGTATAAGTATCACGTTAAAACTGATGGCACTGGATTTAATCAAAAGCTTGTTCGCAAACTGGATATTACCGAAGGTGGAGCATTATCAGAAAACGGAGATTTCGAATTGATCCTTACAAAAGATTCGAAAGCGGTAATTCGCAAAGAAAGTAATGTGATTTCTATAGATTCAACTATTCAGGCAAAAGGATTTTATGCTGAATATATTTTTCCTCATCACGAAGCGATAGCATGGAACGTTGATAATTTTGGACCACTTTATGTGCCAAAAGCAGGTGCCGAAGTTAAGCTCGACTCAAACACTTTTTATCTCTATGAACAAAATATTAAAGTGTATGAAAACAATCCATCTTTTGAAATGAAAAACGGAAAATTTTATATTGAAGGGAAAGAGGTTGTGTCGTATAAATTTAAGTTCAATTATTATTTTATGATGGGAGATAACCGTCATAATTCAGCCGATTCACGCTTTTGGGGATTTGTTCCCGAAGATCATATTGTTGGAAAAGCTCTCTTTATTTGGATGAGTTGGGATACTAACGGAAGTGGTTTGAGTAAAGTAAGATGGGATAGATTATTTCATGGCATTAACTAAAGCACAAAAATAATTTCTACAATTTACTTAAAATGGTTTAAGCAACATTTTCCAACCCGTATATTTTACCGTAGTTGTTTAGCTGTTCACGTAATTCTCTTTTAGCTACAAATATTCTGGTTTTAACAGTACCGATAGGGATATGTAATATTTCGGCTATTTCATGATATTTAAATCCGCTAAAATTCATTGTAAAAGGCTTCTTTAAGTTTACAGGGAGTTTATCAATTGCCTCTTCAATATCTTTTAAAATAAATTTTATTTCGCCTTGATTTTTTACCGATAAAGCTTCCGAATCAAGATAATAATCGTTGTCTGTTTGGTCGATAAAAGTATTGCGTTTCACCATTCTTCGGTAATTGTTGATGAAGGTGTTTTTCATGATGGTGTATAACCAACCTTTTAAATTTGTTCCGTCTGCAAATTTATCCTGATAGGTGAAAGCTTTTAACAAAGTATCTTGAACCAGATCGTTCGTGTCTTCAACATTTCTAGTAAGTTGATAGGCATAATGTCTTAATGAGAGGCCTTCTTTTTGAACTTTATTTTTAAATTCGATTGCTGTCATCTGTTTATGAAATATTTTAAAAAGTTAAACAAATTTAAAACAATCTAAATTACAAAAGCAAGTAATTCTCCAGTTTTTTAATTAAGAAAATAATATTTGACTCAATTTATTACTAATCAGTAGAATATGTTTTTACTTAAATGGAAGAGATGATTATTTTTTGATATATCAAAACGGGTAAATGTTGCCTGGATAAAATTTTTGATAAAAACATTTAACCAAAATGGGTGTTATCTTCAACATTAACTTAAAAGAAAAGTATTTCTTAGCATTATTGATGATAACTTTGTTGAGCAATTTATAATTGATGGAAGTTTCTGTATCGAGGAAAAGTAATTTTAACTCAGCGCATCGTTTGCATGTTGCACAATGGAGTGATGAGAAAAACAAAAATGTTTTTGGCATTTGTAATAATGAAAATTATCACGGACATAATTATGTCGTGATTGCCACAGTAACCGGTGAAGTGGATGATGTGACAGGATTTGTAATTGATACCAAAATTTTGAAAAAGATTTTAATGGAAGAAGTTGAAACTCGCTTCGACCATAAAAATTTGAATCTAGATACTGATGAATTTAAAGTGCTAAATCCTACAGCTGAAAATATTGCTGTTGTAATTTGGGAATTAATCAGGAAAAGAATTGAAAATAATTTAAAATTGAAAATAATATTATATGAAACAGAAAGAAACTTTGTTGAATATGAAGGAAAATAAAGAAATAATAGAGGCCTCCAATCACATTTTTAACGGCAGTATTGAAAACCCTGTTCGAGATGATGCATTCGAATTAGATGACGAATTAAAAATTGAATTAATTGAAAAGCATTTTAAGGAGATCATGCAAATATTAGGATTGGATCTAAGTGATGACAGCTTAAAAGGGACTCCTCATCGTGTTGCGAAAATGTATGTGAAAGAAGTTTTTAAAGGATTGAATCCTGCTAATAAACCTTTGGCAAAATTGTTCGAAAATAAATATCAATACAAACAAATGTTGGTAGAAAAGAACATTTCATTTTACAGTAATTGCGAGCATCATTTTGTTCCAATTATTGGAAGAGCTCATTTAGGGTACATATCAAACGGTAAAGTAGTTGGTTTGTCGAAACTAAATAGAATTGTAAGATATTTTGCTGCCCGTCCTCAAGTACAGGAAAGAATGACGGTTCAAATAGCAAACGAGCTAAAAGAAATTTTGCAAACTGAAGATATTGCTGTGTTGATTGAAGCAGACCATTTATGTGTTGCCTCAAGAGGAATTCAAGATATTACAAGTAAAACCGTAACAAGCGAATATTCAGGAAAATTTTTAGATACTAAAATACGCGAAGAGTTTTTTAGATACATTGGAATCTAAGACAATTTATTTAAGTAAGAACGTGCTTTTGGGAAATCTTAAATACTATTTCAATAAGCAATTGACAATAAGCAATTGGCAATAAGCAAATGTAGAAGAAGTAACGTGTTGTTGATATTAATTTATGAATAGAATTTTCCCAACCCAAGTATCTGTTGCTTCCGAATTTGACGAGTAAATAATATACACTCCGGTTGCTGCACGTTTACCATGTAAGTTTAAACCATTCCAAGTTGCCATTCCGCCATTTGCTGCTGTTTCATAAACAAGGTTTCCTTCAATATCAGTTATTTTAACATTGGCATTATTAACTAAGCCTCGTATGCTTATCAAACCTTGGTATTCGGGTCTTACAGGGTTAGGGTAAATAATTACATCCCCATGTGTGTCGGAAGCTCCCGTAGCATTTCCCATGTATGAAATAATTCCTTTATCGGTAGCAAAAAATACTTCTCCGGTTTTGTCATTGATACCAACATCATAAATGATATTTGAGAGTAAAGGGCTGTTAAGTGTAGTAAAATTTTTCAGTACTGTATATCCGTCAGCCGAAACAAGCCAAACACCATTTTTAGTACCTATCCATTTCCGATTTGCAGCATCAACTCTTATGCAATAGATGGCTTCAATGCCTAAAAAATTAGAATAAACCAATCCTGTTTTTATTACAATTTGGTGCGAATCATAATTAGCGCCATCCTTAAAAATATTTGAAGAATTGCTAAAGATGCATAAACCTTGATCGGTTCCTACCCACATTTCACCTTTCTGATCCTTGGTAATACAAAAAACATTATTGCTTGGCATTGCTCCTTTTTGATTCCCTTTTTGTAACATTCTGAACATATGCTGAGCGTCACCTTTCTCATCAAAAACAATAATTCCCCCACTTATATGTGTTGATGAAACCCATTTATAATTATTCTCATCACATGTAATAAATCCTAAGAAAACATCAGTAGCTATTCCATCAATTTGGCTTGGTATACCATAAGAGGCCCATTGCCCTGAAGCAGTTTTAACCGAAATGGGATTGTTAGTTCCAAAATTACTTACCCATAAATTTCCTTTCTTATCAAAGCAACTTCCAGATATCATTGGAACGCCATTAAAATTCCTGATCGATCCGCCTGTGTTTGATGAATCGTAAATGGTGTATTTTAATGGAGAGGTACTTTCAAATTCAAACAACCCTGTTCCATAAGTTGACATAAAAACATGGTTATTGATTGGGTTGATTGTTACGTCTATAAAATCTCTGGCATTAATTATTTTAGGGTCGGAAGTTTGATCAAAATTATACCATGAATTATCGGTAAACTTATAAAATTTATTATTGTTATAGGTGCTTCCCCAACCACCTGTTGTGCCAAATCCTCCAACAGAACCACCGGCAACCCAAAGGGAATTATCGGTAATGTTATATGCAAAACGTTGAGCAGTTTTTCCGTATGGTCCACTCGGAGAAATATAATCTTTTGAGCCATCAGGATGATTTAATATTAACCCGGTAAAATATCCTAATGTATACATCAAATCATTATTCCCAATGATAGCTCCTTGTAATGAATTCATGGGAAAAGTTTGAAGTGTACCTGATTCATCTTCAATAAAAATATTACTTGTTGTAACATTCAATAATTTTCCATGATTGATCACTATGCTAAATGGGTTTTTAACTTGAGTAGGATAAGGGTTAACCGTCCAGCTAATACCATCATATGTTTGCAAAGTGCTGTCTAAAACTGCATATAATTTATTTTTAAATACAGCCATATTTGAACAATTGTTGACGTATGGTGAAGTTAAAAATTTCCAAAAATTATAGTCGCCCAAATTTGGACAATTTAGAGGTGCTCGTATAATACCAATATGAGTGCTGGCATATATGTAACCATTTAAAACTTCAACATCTTTTATTTCAATCGTATTTCCGCCATCGAGGCCGATGTAAGAATCTATAATTAATTTTTTATTCATATCAATCACAACAATTCCAAAACTGCAGGATAGGTAAGCTAGATTTTCATAAAAGGAGATATTGTTAATGTTTTTTGCACCGATAATAACTTTCGAAAGGATGTCGCTGATATTATAAATATTATTTTTTTCGATGATGTCGATGTTGGCATCTTGATAAGCAACAACTACTGCTCCAGTTGATGGACAAGTGTTAACGAGTTGAACTTCTACATCCGATAATCCGTTCACACGGGATAAAATTTCAACGCTTTTATCATTCTCATCAAAAGTAAAAACTCCGCTTTTTGAACCTACATATATTTTATTTCCACTTTCGCATAAAGTATAATTATTCGCAAATGGCAAGTGAACTCGCCATCCTTCGTTTGGAGGTGTTTTACTTTGTGCAAAAGCAAAATTTATTTTTATCAATAAAATGATCGATAAAAAGCAGGATAAATATTTTACCTTTTGAAACATTTTAGTTTAACGGATTTTTAAGATAATAATTATATTTTCAATAGTTACGAAAATAGAAAATTATGGCATTGCTTTTTACTATTTTTGCCAACCATATGTGGCAGTATTTCGGAACATTTATTATTCGCAACCGTTTTTGGTTTTTAATTGCAATTGGTTTACTGACTGTTTTCTCAGCTTATGAGGCAACCAACGTGCAGTTAACTTATGATTTTGCAAAAGTAATTCCTAACAATGATCCTGATTTTGTGGAGTACGTCAAGTTTAAAAAAATGTTTGGCGAAGATGGAAATGTGTTGGTGGTTGGAATTCAGAATTCAAAATTGTTTGAAAAAGATTTTTTTAATGATTGGTGTAAATTATCAAGTGATGTTCAGAAAATTGAAGGCGTAGAAAAAGTTGTTTCATTAGGAAATATATACACCATATCAAAGAATGATTCGGCTCATAATCTCGATCTCAAAACTTTGCATAATCATCAGTTTTCTTCCCAATTCGAAGTTGATTCATTTAAGAATATTGTAGCGAACTTGCCATTTTACAAAGGCTTACTTTATAATCCTGAATCAGATGTAACGTTACTTGCCATCACACTTGAAAAGTCAAAGCTCGATTCGAAAGAGCGCATTCCGTTGGTACAAAAAATTGAAGAAGAATGTAAAGTTTTCGGAACAAAATATCATACTGAAATTCATTTCTCAGGATTGCCATATGTAAGAACAATTTATTCTTCAAAAGTTGCCAATGAAATTAAAATCTTCACCTATCTATCAATACTTGTTACAGCAATTTTTATCTTCATCTTTTTTAGATTTATATCAGCAGTAATTTTTTCGCTGATCGTTGTAATCATATCTGTTGTATGTACTCTTGGCAGTATCTATCTTTTTGGTTATCGTATTACTTTACTCACCGGAATCATTCCACCATTGATCGTAATTATCGGAATTCAAAATTGTATTTATCTGCTCAATGTTTATCACCAGGAGTTTAGGGTTCACGGCAATAAAATGCTGGCTATTATCCGGCTTATCTCTAAAAATGGATTGCCTTTGTTTTTAACAAATGTTACAACAGCTGTTGGATTTTGTGTATTCAGTTTTTCAGGAAGTGCCGTACTCGATCAGTTTTCTGTAATCTCTGGAGTAAATATTATGTTGGTATATATTCTTTCGTTAGTGTTTATTCCAATAGCATACAGTTATCTGCCTCCTCCAAAACTTAAACATACCAAACATCTTGATAGTGCTCGGTTAAAGAAAGTAATGACATTATGCAACGATATTGTGTATCATCATCGTAAGAGTATTTATGTAATCACCATTTTATTATGTGTTGTTTCTGTTTGGGGATCTTTTAAAGTTCACTCGCTTGGATATGTTGTTGATGATTTGCCACAGCACGATATAGTATATACCGATCTGAAATTTTTTGAGAAAAACTTGAAAGGCGTTCTTCCTTTTGAAATTAGAATTGATACTAAAAAAGAAGGTGGAGTGAAAGATTATGCAACACTTCAAAAAATGAATAAATTGCAAAAGGAGCTTGCCGAATTCCCTGAATTTTCGAAAGCAGTAAGTGTTGTTGATTTTTTAAAATTTGCCAATCAAGGTTATAACGGAGGTGACCCCAAGTATTATATCATTCCAAATGTGCTTGAAATAAGTGATATCATTTCCTTTTTGCCAAAGGCTGAATCTGGAAAGAAAAGTATACTGAAATCAATGGTGGACAGTACTTACCAATTTGCCAGAATTAGTATACAGATGGCTGATATAGGTTCAGAGGAAATGAAAGTTTTGAATGCAAAAGTTCAATCTAAAATTGATGCCATTTTTCCTAAAGATAAATATGAGGTAACGATAACCGGAACAAGTTTGATTTTCTTAAAAGGAAATGATTACCTGGTTCAAAATTTATTACAAAGTATGTTTGCTGCTTTAGTAATTATCTCATTGATGATGGCATTTTTATTTTTCAGTTGGAAAATGGTGTTGATATCACTTGTTCCAAACATAGTTCCTTTATTGATGACACTAGGTATCATGGGCTTCTTCGATATTCGTTTAAAACCTTCTACTATAATTATTTTCAGTATCGCTTATGGAATTGTAGTTGATTTTACCATTCATTATCTCGCAAAATACCGGCATGCTTTGCAAAAAAATAATTGGAACATGGCAATAGCAATTCCTGAATCATTACAGGAAGCAGGCCCAAGTATCATCTATACAGCCATTGCATTATTTTTCGGATTTATCATTTTTGCAGCTTCCGATTTTGGTGGAACAATTGCTCTCGGAGTGCTCACTTCACTTTCACTGATATTTGGTATGCTCATGAATTTATTACTGCTGCCAGCATTACTGTTATCATTGGAGAAGTCTATCAATGCCAAAATTGAATTCAGCAAATCCATCATTGACATTGATCCGGAAGCAGGGGAGTAGTTTTCTGTATTTCAATTCTTATCTCTTTCATTTCTAACTAACAACTTATATTTTCGCACACTTTTATTTAGGTTGATAGGTTGAAACGTAAATGGGTTGATAAAATTTTCCCATTGGCTAGCCATATCAACTAATAACTATATCAACTATTCAACTAAATGACAAAATATAAAGAATATAAAAAACTTGATTTTCCTGCTTTTGAAGAAGATGTTTTGAAGTTTTGGAAGGAACATCATATTTTTGAACAGAGCATAAACACTCGTGAGGGAAACCCTTCTTTTGTTTTTTATGAAGGCCCGCCAAGTGCCAATGGTATGCCTGGAATTCACCATGTGATGGCACGTGCTGTGAAAGATATTTTTTGCAGATATAAAACCCTAAAAGGTTTTCAGGTTCATCGCAAAGGTGGTTGGGATACACATGGCTTGCCGATTGAATTACAAGTTGAGAAAACTCTAGGAATCACAAAAGATGATATTGGAAAAAAAATAACCGTTGCCGAATACAATGAAGCTTGCCGAAAAGATGTTTTGAAATTTAAAGATGTTTGGGACAACTTAACGGATCGTATGGGTTATTGGGTTGACCTTGAAAATCCTTATGTAACTTACGAAAATGATTATATCGAAAGTTTGTGGTGGTTGCTAAAAATGTTGTACGAAAAAGGATTGTTGTATAAAGGTTACACCATTCAACCATACTCTCCGGCTGCAGGAACAGGTTTAAGTTCTCATGAATTAAATCAACCGGGCACATACAAAGATGTAAAAGACACAACCGTGGTGGCGCAGTTTAAAGCGGTTCACAGTTCACAGTTCACAGATTTGGGTTTAGGAAATGAAGATGTTTATTTTCTCGCATGGACAACAACACCTTGGACATTGCCATCAAATACAGCTTTAGCAGTTGGAGAAAAAATTGATTATGTAGTTGTAAAAACTTTCAATCAATATACACATCAACCCGTTACTGTTATACTTGCCAAAAATTTATTGAGTAAATATTTTCCTGCCGAAAATGATTCAATAAAACTAGAAGAGTACAATGCAGGTGATAAAAAGATACCATTTGAAGTAATTAAAGAAATCAAAGGGAAAGACCTTGCCGGTATTCGTTACGAACAATTGCTTCCTTACGTGCAGCCTGATAATGGTGATGCTTTTAAAGTAATTATCGGTGATTATGTAACAACAGAAGATGGAACCGGAATTGTGCATATTGCTCCAAGTTTTGGTGCTGATGATTTCAGGGTTGCAAAGCAAAATGGAATCGGCAGTTTAACTTTAGTTGATAAGCGTGGAAGATTTGTTGATGAAGTGCAGGATGATTTGTTTCCCCTTGCCGGAAAATTTGTGAAAGAAGCTTATTTATCGGATGAAGAAAAAGCTATTGAATTGTCTATTCAACAAAATAGCTTAGCGTCAATCATTCCGAAACTTGATAAATATTTAAGTGTTGATGAACTGCTTACTATTAAATTAAAAATAGAGAACAAAGCTTTCAAAATAGAAAAATACGAGCATACGTATCCGCATTGCTGGCGTACCGATAAACCTATTTTATATTATCCGTTAGAAAGTTGGTTTATTAAAACAACAGCTGCCAAAGACAGATTGGTTGAACTTAATAAAACAATTAACTGGAAACCTGAACATACCGGAACAGGTAGATTTGGAAATTGGTTAGAGAATTTAGTGGATTGGAATTTATCACGTTCACGTTATTGGGGAACGCCATTGCCAATTTGGAAAACTGCTGATGGTAGTGAAGAAAAATGTATAGGCTCGATCGAAGAATTAAATTTCGAAATAAAAAAAGCTGTTGAGGCAGGATTGATGGAATCAACTTTTGAAATCAAAGATCTTCATAAACCATTTGTTGATCAGGTAATTCTTGTTTCATCAACAGGTGAAAAAATGCATCGCGAGGCTGATTTGATTGATGTTTGGTTTGATAGCGGTGCTATGCCATATGCTCAATGGCACTTTATGGGAAAACAAAATACTGCTCCTTTTGATAAGAACGGTGCATTCCCTGCAGATTTTATTGCTGAAGGAGTTGATCAAACAAGAGGGTGGTTTTTTACGCTACATGCTATTTCTGTTTTGTTGTTTGATTCGATAGCTTATAAAAATGTGATTGCTAACGGACTTGT
>Ga0194047_10000591_pt1 | contig 24044 bp, 24 predicted proteins | sample JunL225m_MetaG_2_FD_160070 | JGI IMG/M metagenome (GOLD analysis project Ga0194047, IMG submission 160070) | Anoxic zone freshwater microbial communities from boreal shield lake in IISD Experimental Lakes Area, Ontario, Canada - Jun2016-L221-5m | ecosystem: Environmental > Aquatic > Freshwater... | reverse complement strand
TGGTAATTGCAACTTTACTCATTGTAATATAACACTTTATCTTCTCAGATGAGAGCTTTTTTTATTGCAAATCGCTCAATTCAGGTGTAGATTACAGAAGAAAATTGTTCTGTGAACAGATAACTTTTGTCATGAAATTATTTATCAGACTTGTTCGCTATCTACTTCCTTCAAAAGGGAAGGTTGCTCTTGTTGTGGCTGTCAGTGTTATCTCTTCACTTCTTGGTGTGGTTTCAATCTATTCGGTGCTGCCCCTGCTTAATGCTGTTTTTAATGCAGACAGGAGCATTGGCGCTCCCCAGTACTCACAACCTCCCGCAGTTGGGCATCAGGGTCTGCAAACTGGCAGCAAGATGGAGCTGCTGGAGGTGAAGGGGCTGGATACTGAAAAATTGAAAGCTTCGGTTACAGAGGGGTTTGGGCGCCTGTTTCAAGCTTCAACCAAAGAGCAGACGCTGCTCAATATCTCTCTTTTTTTGATTGCATCATTTGCAGTCAAAAACCTTTTTGTGTATCTCAACGGTCAGCTCATTTTCAGGATACAGACCAAAACAGCCAAAAAGCTTCGGGATGATGTTTTCAGTACTATTATCGAGATGCATCTCGATTATTTTAACAAGAACCGGGTCGGTAATTTGATGAATCTGGTCTACAACGACGTTCAGGCGGTTAACGAAACCGTAAGTTCGACGTTTGTTAACTTTTTGCAGAACCCGTTTGCAATCGTTGTCTATGTCGCAGTTCTTTTTGTTTTGAGCTGGAAACTGACACTTTTTGCAACAGTTACCTCTTTGCTCATTTTTTTTGTCATTCGAATTATTGGGCAACAAGTCAAGAACAACGCCGCAAATTCCCGTATGAAAATGGGGGATATGAATGCTGTTCTCCAGGAAAAATTCAATGGAATCAAGGTTATAAAGTCAAGCGCTTTCGAAAATGTTGAGCTGGCCAGGTTTCGGGCATTTACCCATGATTTTCGGAAGCTGGATATACGGATAGCCAGTCTGCGCAACATTATCGGGCCCATCAATGAGACGTTGCTGGTGTCCGCTATTGCGTTTGTGCTCTGGTTTGGGGGTTTGCAGGTGTTCGAAGGACGGATGACCTCTTCTGAACTGATTCTCTTTGCATTTACTCTTTACTCGACGATGGGGCCAATCAAGAAATTTGGGGATATGAGTAACCAGTTGGCAGCCGGGATGGTTTCTGCTGAACGTCTCTTTGAGCTTCTCGACACTCCGCCGGATATCAAAAACGGGGAACAGGCTATTAGCGGTTTTGCGCATTCTATTCTGTTTGACGATGTCTGTTTCAAATATAATAAGGATGCTGATGAGCAAAATGTGCTTGATCATGTCACTTTTGAGATCAAGAAAGGTGAGATGGTGGCACTTGTTGGTCAGTCTGGCTCTGGCAAGTCAACCACAGTCGATCTTCTGCTCCGTTTCTACGATGTTGATTCAGGCCGAATCACGATTGACGGTATCGATATTCGTGAGTTTGATTTCAAGCAGTTGCGCCGGATGATCGGTGTGGTGAGCCAAGAGGTTATTCTCTTTAATGACACTATCAAAGAGAATATTGCATACGGCACCCATGAAGAGGTTGATCATCATCGGGTGATGAGCGTGGCAAAAATGGCAAATGCGCACCAGTTTATTGAAGAAAAGCCTGAGCAGTATGATACCCTGATTGGTGACAGGGGCGTTCAGCTTTCGGGTGGTCAACGGCAACGGTTGGCCATTGCCCGCGCAATGGTGAAAAATCCGGAACTGTTGATTTTTGATGAGGCCACCAGCTCGCTTGATAATGAGTCAGAAAAGGTGGTTCAGCAGGCAATTGATCATGCGATGGAGCACCGGACGACGCTCGTTGTTGCACATCGCCTTTCAACGGTACGAAATGCTGATCGCATTATTGTTCTGGACCGTGGTCATGTTGCTGAGTCGGGTACTCATGCAGAGTTGCTCAACATTGATGGATTATACAAGCATCTTTATGATATTCAGTTTGAAGGGAGAGTGGACGTATAGAGGTGATGTGATGCGCAGTGTCGGGGGAAATTAAGACTATGCGGAGAAGTTCCGGTGTTCGGACTCATCAGCCATTTACTCCTTGCGGTTATATGGAAAGATGAACAGTTATCAATTGTGATTGTCATGAGCCATTTTATTGGCTGGATCCGTAAAAAAAAACGGGAATGGACCAGGTCGGCATTGGATAAAGTTGTTTTCGGTGTCGTAAGTCTGCTTGGTGTGTTTGCCCGGATGCTAAGTTGGCCTGCGGCTCGACGTTTTGCCTCTCTGATAGGAGATTGTATGCACACTGTTGGTCTTCGGCGTGAGCTTGTATACCGGAATATTGCGCTTACCTTTCCGGCGAAATCATCTACCGAAATCCGGGCTATTGCCACACAGGTATACAGAAATGTTGCCGTTACTCTGCTTGATGTCCTCCGGTTTCCACTCATCAGGGAGCGTGCTGATGTTACTGCGCTTATCGATCTTGATCCCGAGTTATATTTTCGTGGAACAGATAACGGCCGTCGGGGCGCAGTTGTGGTTTCAGCTCATTACGGTAATTGGGAGTTGATGGCAATGGCATTCGGTTTTATGTTCAAACCGATAACCATTATTGTCAAGCGCTTGAGCAACGAGCCGCTTGACCGTAGTATGAATGAGCTTCGCACGATGCATGGGAACAGTGTTGTTTATGGCGACCAAGCAATCAGGGCTGGGCTGCGGTTGCTTGCCGAAGGAGGTGTTCTTGCACTTCTTGCTGATCAATCAGATCCAACGGCAACGTATTTCGGGGAATTTCTCGGCAGACGGGCCACACTTTTTCACGGTGCTGCTTTTTTTGCCCTTAAGGCCAACGTGCCGCTGTTCGTCGGTATGTGCAGAAGTGGCAGTGACGGTAGATATACGGTTGATGTCCATCACATCGACACCTCTGATTTGACCTTTTGCAAGGAGGATATTGCTATACTTGCCTCACGTTATACCCTTGTTATTGAGGAGTCTATCCGTCGTTGGCCAGAGGAGTGGTTCTGGCTGCACAACCGATGGAAAAATGGTGGGGATGGACAAAGTGGAGGATAACGTGTATATTGCGGTTCAAGAGGAAAATCAAAAGTATATTATTATTGTGCGTTATGCCAAATGTCTGTAATTGCTATGTTATTTTTCATATCGCTTTAATTTTTTCTTCTATTGATTAGTTTTAAGGCAATCAGCAAAAATATTTTTTATATAAACTTTATGAGTAAGTCATCAGATGAAAAAAAATTTAGTCACGTTTCCTATGAGTGTGGTTACATGCGTGTGATCGTAAAGGTGATTAATGATTATTACAAAGGAAATATATCTGATCGAAAGATACTTGATATGCCAGCAGGAAATGGATGGGTGGCTGATACGTTATCTGGAATGGGTGCTATAACAGTTCCCGCTGATTTCAACGATGAGCGCAAAGATTACCTACATATAAACATGGAACAAGCATTGCCATTTGCGGATAACGAATTTGATTGCGTTGTTTGCGCTGAAGGAATTGAACATATACTTCGACCGGAAGCATTGATAGGTGAGCTAGCAAGAGTATTGAAAAATAATGGTTTATTGATAATAAGTACTCCTAATGTACAAAATTTCTTTTCAAGATATCAATTTGCATGCACAGGATACCCATATCAATTCCATCCATTTCATCTAACTCCACCGGATAAAGGCGAAATCATCGATAGGGGTCATATTAGTCCTGTTTTATATACACAGCTTCGTTATTTTGCAAAATTGCATGGTTTAAAAGTATTGAAACCTGATGGAGACAGGTATAAACGTATGATAGGATTACCATTTTACTGGCCATTTATATTGATAGGTTATTGGTGGGTTTCTCGTGACTGGAAGAGGGAAGGTAATGATGAATCAAAGGAAATAATTGAGCATCTCTTTAATATGAAAACATTGTTTTCAAGAAGTTTGGTATTTAAGGCAGTTAAATTATAGAACTGGTTAATCGTATACGTCAGGTTTCTGAAAATTATTCTATGATACTTATGTCATGCGTATCTGCTTTTGATGAATTGGTGATTATGATTGAGCCCGTTATAAAAGGCACTATTGTCAGTTTTATATCAAAATGAACAGGCGAGATGAATAAGATGTGACAACTATTTGGCGTGTTTCGAAAAAAATATGAAACCCACTCCGCGCAGCATACTTGTTATCGTGCAACGATCGAATGGGGATGTTTTTCTCAGTTCGCCGCTGATAGAAGCTCTTTTTCAGGCTTATGGCGGTCCGCGTATTGATCTTTTGATCAATAGCGATACTTTGCCGATTGCCCGGACGTTGCCGCATATTGTTGAAATATTTCATTTTACCTACAATGGTGACGGGAGAGGGCGGGGTGCCCAGACAACCGAACTGCTCCAAAAAATTGTCCGTCGTTACGATCTGAGCATCAATCTTACGGCGAGCGACCGATCTGTGCTGTTTGCGCTGGTCGCTGGCCGCAAAGCTGTCAGTGCGGTTGAGCACGACAGGAAAAAATCGTGGTGGAAACGTTTACTACTTTCGGCGCATTACGATTTCGATTCAAGCAGGCACATTATTGAGAACAACACGACGGCTCTTGACTTGTTGGGCATTGGTACCGGAAAGCTGGCGGTTTTTTCATTTTATTCTGAGACTGCAGCCAAAAGCGTCGATCGGATGCTGACGGATCGAGGTATCCCTGAATTTATTATCGTTCATCCTGGTGCGCAATACGACTACAAGGTCTGTCCAGAAAAACTCCGTAATGAGCTACTCAAACGACTTGACCGACTTGGTATTCCCACGGTCGTCACAGGTTCGAAAAGCGTGCTCGATCTGGAGATTAAACGGGGGCTTCCGAAGCTTGCCAATATTCACGATTTCATCGGTTTGACCAGCATGGAGGAGCTGATTGCGCTCAGTAACCGATCAATTGCCTATATTGGCGCTGATACGCTGACCATGCATATTGCGGCATCTCAGAACAAGCGGATTTTTGCTCTTTATGGGCCTACCATACTCAGTATGTGGTCGCCGTGGTGCAATGAGCTTGGCATGGGTAGCAGTACGAACAGGCCAGTGCAGACTTACGGGAATGTTACTATCTTTCAGGCAGATATGCCTTGCGTTGCATGTGGCAAGGCGGGTTGCGACGACCATCATGGTGCAAGCGAGTGCCTTAATCGTATAGACCCAGATCTCATCTTTAACGAAATCAGAGAGTGGCTGACAACATATCGGTAACTATTCTTACAAAAAATTCAGCCGCCACTCTTGTTGAGTGTTTGACTGCGCTTGAAGCGTTTTCCGAGGTGGTAATTGTCGACACCGGATCTAACGATGGTACCATATCAATTGCTTCAGGATTCAAGAACGTTATTGTTTACGAACACCCGTTTATTGGTTTTGGCCCAATGAAAAACTTTGCTGTTGACAGAGCAGCGAACGAATGGATTTTGTCGGTTGACAGTGATGAAGTGGTGACTCCGAAGTTGGTGCATGAAATCCTGACCCTTAAGCTTGATGTCAATATGGTGTATAAGATGGAGCGCGATAACTATTATCATCGAAAGCTTATTCGCGGGTGTGGCTGGGAGAACGATCAGGTGGAGCGGTTATTTAACAAGCGAAGTACTCGATACAACGACAATCAGGTTCATGAAGGGCTTGCTATAGACGGGAACCTGAAAACAGTGCTTTTGTCAGGCAGACTGAAGCATTATCCTTACGATAACGCGTCGCAGCTTCTTTACAAAATGCAACATTATTCCACACTTTGGGCTGAGGATCAGCGCGGTCGAAAAAAATCGTCACCGCTCAAGGCTATGCTGTACGGAGTGCTGACTTTTTTGAAATCTTACCTCTTTAAACGTGGATGGAGATACGGTTATGAAGGGTTGCTGATTTCGGTTTCAAATGCGAATGGGGTTTTTTATAAATACATCAAGCTTTATGAAGCTGACAGAGAGCATCGCCTGTAGTCTCGTTATCACGACCTACAATTCGCCTGAAGTGCTTGACCTGGTTTTTCGCAGTGCACTTGCCCAATCTGAGTTGCCTTGCGAAATCATTATTGCTGACGATGGTAGCACGAGTGGAACGAAAATGCTTGTGGACTCTTACCGCAGCGGTTCAACAATACCGGTGTTTCATGTGTGGCAGGAAGATTTGGGTTTTCGTGCTGCCGCATCACGGAACAGGGCGATTGCCAGGGCCAAAGGTAACTATGTGGTGATTGTTGATGGGGACATGTTGTTGCATATTGATTTTATTAAGGATCATAAGCAACTGGCGCTGAAAGGAAGTTTTATTCAGGGTTCGAGAGTGCTGTTATCTCAAGAGTACACCCATAGCAGGATTTGTGCAAAAAATATTTCTGTTTCGCCGTTTGAAAAGGGGTTTGAAAATCGTAAAAATGCTTTGCGCTTCCCACTTCTGTCACGGCTGTTGGCGTTGAAAACCCGTTCCCTTTCTGGCATAAGAAGCTGCAACATGTCTTTCTTCAGGAGCGACTGTCTTCATGTTAATGGCTTCAATGAGGATTTTATCGGCTGGGGTCGGGAGGATAGTGAGTTTGCTGTTCGGCTTATCAATAGCGGGATTTTACGGCGTAATGTCAGGTTCAGTGCTCTTGCATGTCATCTCGGCCATCCTGATAATCCGAGGCTGTCGCTTCTCGAAAATGAGAGGATACTCGAACAGGCTATTACCGGAAAACTGACCTCATGCCCGAATGGCATTGACAAGTATCTGATAGAATAAGAATTATGAAAATCAGCGCTTTTACTTTTATCAAAAATGGAATGATACTTGGTTTTCCATTCCGGGAATCAATTCGTTCCGTCCTGCCGATTGTCGATGAATTCGTCGTCAACGTCGGCGACAGCGATGATAATACTCTCGAAAAAATCAGGGAGATTGACGATCCGAAGATACGGATTATTCAATCACACTGGAACGACAGGATGCGGGTTGGCGGCTATGTGTACGGACAGCAGAAAATGGTTGCGCAATTTAACTGTACCGGCGATTGGGCGTTCTATCTCGAAGGAGATGAAGTTGTTCATGAAAAAGATCTGCAACACATTGTTGATGCCTGCCGGAAACAGCTCCCGGATGAACGTGTCGAAGCGCTGACGTTTGACTACTACCATTTTTATGGCAATGCCTACAGTTATCTCGATTCACCCGCCTGGTACCGTCGAGAGGCGAGGATTATCAGAAATTCGATACGCTCGTATGCGCCCGACGGGTTGTACTGGCACGTGCTCAGCCATAAGAGCAAGATTGCCCGCTATCCGAATGCTCTCCATACAGGTGCATCAATATACCATTATGGGTGGGTGCGAAGCGAAGAGGAGATGAACCGAAAATCGGAGCATGTGCAGCGGTATTGGAACAAGAGCCATCAGCGTATTGATTATGGAGAGATCGATCAGAAGATTATCCGTCATTTTACAGGCACTCATCCCGCCATTATACAAGATTGGCTTCCGACAGAGACTGGAGTGTTTCGTGCCAATCCTGATCACCTGCTCACTCGGCGGGAGAAAAAGCATCGTCTTATGATACACCTTGAACGTTGGTTTGGACTGGAGCTAAGCAAAAAACATTTTATTGCCATAAAGCCCTGAGCAGAAACAAATCAGGATCTATCGACTCTACACTGTTGTATATTTGCACATACCCTTCAGCCGAAGCGCTTCTCCGTTTTAGAAGCTCCGGTAAATCTTACACTCTGTATTGATGAACTCTTCAATCATTTTACTGCCAAACTGGATAGGAGATATGCTCCTTGCCCTTTCTGTTGTCATGCGACTGCCCGAAAGTCGGCGAGCACAGACGACGCTGCTGGTTCCCGTTCAGATGAGCGGTTTGGTCAGGATGTTGTGCGATTTACCTGTCATTGAGTATAGACGTAGTGATGCTGACAACCGCACACGAACGGTGAATGCCGTGCGTGGGCGGGGGTTCCACACCATGTACTTGCTGCCTTTTTCGTTCTCTTCGGCATGGTTTGCAATGAAGACCGGAATCCCTGTCAGAAGAGGGTTATCTCGAGAAATGAGGCGTTTTTTGCTGACTGATCCTTTGCCAGGAGATGTTGTTAATGTCAATAATGAGAAGTTGCACCACATCACTCATGAATATGCCCAAATTCTTGATACGCCGTTTTCTCTCCCTGAAGAGTGGAATGGCATAACTGTTATTCCCGACAAGAATCATATCGGTTCGATTGTTTACTGTCCAGGTGCATCCTATGGTCCTGCAAAGAAATGGCCTCATTTTCCTGCACTGGCATTGCTACAGGATCGTTATAAGATTGTAGTACTCGGATCAAGCCAGGATAGCGAATCTGCGCAGGAGATCGTGCGCATGGCTCCCGAAAGGGTTACTGATTTGACAGGGAGTACCTCTTTGAATGAGGTGGCCGCGATCATGTCGAGCGCTCGCAGCGTTGTTTCGAACGACTCCGGACTGATGCATCTTGCTGGCTATATAGGCACTCCTGTCGTTGGCCTGTTCGGTTCAACAACTCCGGTATGGACACGCCCTCTCGGGAAAAAAAGCATTGGAATGTATGTTCCTGAGCCGTGTTCGCCATGTTTTGACAAGACCTGCCGATATAATCACTACCGCTGTCTTGGTAATACCACGCCGACGGCTGTGCTTGAGGCACTCGAAAAGTTATGTGGATAGTTATAGCCCGTTTTTTACAAACTGTTTTCTTTTTCGAAATAAATAAAAAAAGAAGTTTGGAATGGACATAGATGTCGATGCTGTTTTTGTGCTCAGTGTGCGTTCATTTACAGAACGGATCCAGCATATTGAGAGACATTTTGCTGAACAAGGGGTCAATTTTGAATTTATTTTTGACTATGATCCACAAGAATTGACAGCCGATTGTGTCGATGAGTATTTTGGTGACAGTGATATGGGATCTGCCCACAAGTCGCTAGTGATGAAGCATATTCAAGCATGGCACCTTGGGCTTGAACGGGGTTGTGGCAAGATTCTTGTTTTTGAAGATGATGCGATTCTGGTAAATAATTTTGCTCATCAATTTCATGGCATAAAAGCCGATCTGGCTAAGTTGGATGCCGGGTATCTTGTGTTTCTCGGTGGTAGCGATACAAAAGTACCTGATGACTTTTTTTTGCAGAAGGGTCCTTTGATTCGTTTGCCAATAGCGACTGCCGAGGGGTATCTTTGCGATGCTGAATCAATGCGGAGGCGCATCAGTTGGCTGAAGGCGCATAAGGTACGCTTGCCAGCGGATCATCTGATCAGGCACATCGACGAGGCGTGCGGTACGCCGCAGTATTGGCTGGACTCTCCGCTCGTGCAACAAGGAAGCGTTTTTGGGATGTTTGATACCTACCTTGACAATCATCGCAAAAAACATAGCAGATATTACAATTATCTCCGCTATCGCTGGAACCAGTTTGGACGGCGGCATCTTAGGAAGTGGATTGTGAAATTGAGATATTCAATGCAGGCGAAGTAGAATGGTAATGCAGAGAACCAGCATTTGCGGGATTGATTCTGTCGTCTTGAACACAAGATTACCGGTCAAATTTCATGACCAACCGATCGTATCACTCTTATATTGCCTTATGGAATAATATTTTTGGATTATTTCTTTTGTATTGAGAAGCCGTCGACCAAGGCGATCCACTCGTTTCTGCCTGTTTGATGAGGATCAACCGTATGCATACCATCGTTATTCCATCCATCATGGCCTGGTTGCACAACAGGCTTTTTTGATGCCAGCTCCTCGCAATAGGTGGTCTCTGTTAACTCTGTTATCCTGAATGCCCAGACTTTCGTGCCGTAGTTTGGTACCTCATCTTGTGCATACCGGTAGATGCTTCCATTGTCAACAATGACTCTTCCGCCGGGGCGGGCATGGTGGGGGCTGTTGCGCACTACAGGACTTTTTGTGTGCTCTTTCCATGGTCCTGTCAAGGTTTTGGTTGTGAACAGGTGAAGGTTTTTTGACTTGTTGGCATAACTGAAAAGGTACCAGCGGTTCTTGTGGTAAAGAATTGATGGATCAATCGTTGCCGTATACCCTCTTTTTCCGGTAACAAGTGTTGCACAATGTTGCCACTCATCAGGAAAATGTGTTGCCCGATAAAGTTGAATGCCGCCCGATCCCATACATTCAGGAATCATATAATACTCTCCTTCTGCCCTGAAGACATAAGGGTAAGAGAGGTGAAAACGCTCTTTCAGAATAACCTGGCGATAGTGCCATTGCACTGCGTTATGGCTGAAGGCCCAGGCAATTTCACCAATATTTCTTTTGTCGTTCAATACCTCAAAAAAGAGATGGTACCCATCCTCATTCTGTATCATAAAGGGATCAGCTACAAAGCGCGCAGAAATATCAGTAACATCTTTTGCCGTCAGCACAGGATTTGTAACATCTTTTGGGGGAAGTAGTTCAAGCGGTGATGCTCCCTCATAGATGCCGATTGCCCAGGTCTCCTTGCTTCGCCGCACAGCTTTTTTTTTGCAATGCTTTTTGTAACGGACAAGGAAAAGCATGAGGGCTGCAATGGCTGAAAAGCCTAAAAGAAATGAGGTTGGCATCATGATACAGTCCGTTCATTGGCTCGTGACACGAGTATCTGGAGCATCTGTTCCAGTGCAACAGATACTTCAGCAGGTTCAATATCAATCACCTCAGGTGTTTGCGACACAAGTACCTTTTGCAATGTGCTCAATGGTCCGAACTGTGTACGATCAGCGAGATATTTCCTGTAGAGCGCGATCAGTGGTGTGTCGGAACAGGCTGCAATATGCACCAAGGAGGTATCAGGGGTGATCAGAAGTTTAAGCTTTTTGACAATTTCACCTACCTCATAAAGGTTGCGTGTTGACGGAGATGGAATGACGTTACTATTGGATTGTTCGAGCTGTTTTTTTTCTTCAATGTCATGTGGAGAAGAGAAAATGATAAACTCCTGGTCAGGAAATGTCTGTATCAGTTCCGACCATTGTTGGAGCGTCCGGTGTCCTCCAGCGTGGCCAGTGCTGATGTTGATGCCAATATTTTTCCCTTGAGTAAGTGTTTTCAGGAATGCTGACGTTTCCGCAGAGAGAGGCATTGCTGGCACATAAGGTTTGTGCGGAGGTACTGCTCTTTTGGTTCCGAGGAGATCGAGCAGAGCAAGATTTTTTAATGACTCATGGGTATCAGGCTCCATGCTGATAAGCTGGTCAAAGAGCCCTTCATGATGTGGGTTGAAATGCCCCACCTTTTGGTTTGCCCGGATAAGCACGGACTGAATGAGAAAATGAGTAGACGGGTGATCCTTGGGGTTGAACAGCAGATCAAATTTTTTGAAAAGAATACCCTTGATGTAGCGATACATTTTTCTCTTCGCATGATATACTGCCGTGACGTTTGGGTCAGCGCTGAAAAAATTGAAAATAATCTGGCTGAATGCGACGACGTATATGGAGAGATTCGGATACTCCTTGCGAAGGCTCCCGATAAGAGGGGTCAGCAGAATACAGTCGCCATAACACTCCCGTGCGAGAATGACAATGTTTTGTGGACTCCGTTGAAGGGGTTGCCCTGTTTTTCGATGTCTGGCTACAAACTGCAGAGTGCTGGCAAAGCGTCTGCGGAAGAGACTGTGATCTTTTTTTGCTTTCATGCCCGCGGTATTGGGTTATTGTCAATGGTTGATAAGCTCTTCTGCTAATTGTACATATTGACTGACAACGTGTTGAAGTGAAAATTTTTCTTCCACAATTTTTCTTGCAGCTTTTCCTGTCTTTCTGTAATCAGAGCACAATAACTGGACAACACCTTCCGCAAGTTCTTTACTGTCATCCGGCTTTACTATTATCCCGGAAATATTGTTGACTATCACATCAACCAAACCGGAACCTGACGTCGCTACAACGGGGCGGCTTGATGCCATTGATTCCAGAGCGCTCATCGACATCCCCTCTGCGGGTGACGGCATCACGGTTATGTCTACCTCGGCAAGTATTTCAGGAATATCTTTTCGGAAGCCTGTAAACAATACCTTCTCGGAAATATTAAGCGAAGAAGTCAGTTCTTTGAGTTGAGTCTCAATACCTCCTGTCCCCACAATAAGAAATTTTACTGATTTGCTCTTTTCAAGAATGTGCGGAATTGCTTTGATAAAGCACTCAAGCCCTTTGTTTTTGTCCAATCGACTGATGACCGCCACGACGAAGGGGCTCGGATGAAGAGTGCTGTCGGCCTCTTTATTCTTTTTATCAGGGTAAAGTCGCAAGTCAATCCCGTCGTATACGACACCTATTTTGTTATCGGAAAGAGAAAAATCCTCAATAAGTTCACGTTTGATTTTATCAGAAACAGCAACAACTCCATCGATAAGACGAGAATAGAGTATTCGATTGATCTGTTTTTTCATCCCTTTTTTTCGGTAAGGGACATTTCGTGTTAATATTACCTTTTTTCCTGTCACTTTTCCAGCCAGAGAGGCAAGCCAATAAAATTTGGGGGAGCATATTTCAATGAGTTCTATCTGCTCTTTGGTGATAAGCTGTATCAGCCTGGGGATAATAAGAAAGTTGAGATCAGCTTTTGGTTCGATCGTGTAGGTCGTAATGCCCTCTTCAGGCAATCTTTGTGAAAGTCCACTGAAAGGTAAACAACACACGACCACAGTATGGCCACGTTTTATGAGCTCCTTACTGAATAAAAATACTCTGTTTGCCCCTCCTGACCAATTGGGAGTTGCATCAAATATCATGATCTTCATCCCTCAGACCTCGTGAAATATTATAAAAATTTACGTTGGCCAAGTATGCGGAATTGTACAGTATTTCGCTCCTGCTTTGCACTATCCTGTCACCGATGTGTTCAATATGGCCTTATGTTTTTGCATCTTTGGAAGATAAATCAAAAATTCACAGATCAGATTGTATATCTCAGGATAGATTACTCATGAACACATCTTCTGTTTCAGATTCTTATGCTGCAAAGCGCCCCTCCTTTTTTGCGAACACATCGTTTTTGATCACCATTATGGTGCTCTATCCTCTCACCGGTGCATTGCTTCTGACGCTTGTTCATGGAGGTACGCCAGTAAGTGGGTCACTGTTGCGTCCAGATAAAAGCATGCTTCCCATTATCCGTATGGTTCAGTCTGCAGGAGAATTTCTTATACTCGCAGTTCCAGTTCTTTTTTTTGCAGCCCGGCATACCGGTGGTAAAAATCCTTTTTCTCAAGAGAGTCTTGCTTTTTTGGGAATAGGCAAAAAAGTTGATTTCCGCGAAATAGTATTTGGTCTTTGTGGAATTCTTCTTCTTCAACCTTTGCTTTTGACTCTTACAGCAGTACAGGATCTTTACCTCTGGCCCTTGTTAGGCGATGCTGGCGCTGAGGTTATCCTTCAGCGTGATGTGATGGAGTCGTTTATCAGGCATCTTGCGTTGGTGCGAAACTTCCCGGAATTTGTGCTGGTTGCGTTTGTTCTTGCCTTAACTCCGGCTGTTTGTGAAGAGATGTTTTTCAGAGGTTACATCCAACAGAATTATACTCGCTCGATATCGTCGGGAGGAGCTGTGCTTTTGACGGGATTTGTTTTTGCTTTTTTTCATCTGAGCGCAGCAAATCTTCTTCCTCTTGCATTGCTTGGGTGGTATATTGGCTATATTTACAACAGGACAGGTAATTTGGCGGTACCGTTTTTCCTCCATTTTATCAATAATCTGGCGGCATTGCTTCTTCTTTTGTTCACAGAAGCTGGGGATGCTGCGATGGGCATACGGTTTGAATCGATGGTCACTCTCCCTTGGTGGTGGTTGATTGTTTTGGGGAGTTTCTTTCTGTTCGTTAAGGTTATCTTGCTGTTTCGAGGGTCATTGCCATCGACGGGTAAGCTGTTGTGAAAGGTATCAAGATAGTGAGTCGTTAAAATGTGAGGTATGGGCAAGCTCCTTAGTTATAATTTATTGCAGCGGGTTATAGTGGCGTTGCTCGGAATTCCGCTGCTCTTGTGGCTGATTGGAACCGGCGGAGCTCTTTTTTTCGCTTTTTTTTTGTTGTTAGCTCTTTTAGCCGTGTTCGAGTTTCATCGTCTTGCGCTACAGAAGGCATATCCACCTCCGCTTTGGCTGGTATTGCTGATGACACTTCTGTTACAGATCAATTTTTATCACAAATATGCTGAAGTTTGGGAACTGTTGCTTCTCTTTGTGCTTGTCCTGATGGTACTCGAGCTTTTTCTGAAAGATGGTTCGCCATTACTGAATCTTGGGGCGGTGTTTCCTGGTTTGCTTTACGTCAATCTCTCATTTGGTTCTCTGATTCGGTTGCGTCTTGAAAACCCTGGCGCGAAAGGGGAGCTTATGCTGCTGCTTATGTTTTTTTGTGTTTGGGCTGCTGATATTTTTGCCTATTTCGGTGGCAGTACACTCGGCGGCAAGTTTATTCACCACAAATTAGTTGAAAGACTAAGTCCCAATAAGACCTGGGAGGGTTTTTTGTCCGGGTTGGGTGGTAGTCTTACTGCTGCGATTATCTATGAGAGTTTTGTGCCACAGATGCCATTCACGACAGCTCTCTTGACTGGATTTCTTATTGGTATGGCAAGTCCTGCCGGAGATCTGGTTGAGTCGATGTTCAAGAGAGATGCGGGAGTCAAAGATTCTTCCGGCTTGATCCCTGGACATGGAGGAGTGCTTGATCGGTTTGATACTATCATGTTTGTGTCGCCATTTATATACTTTATTACGTTTTATCTTTAAGCAGCCAAGTGGAAATATGCCTTGTACGGTATGTAACCCAAATGTTTTTTATATTGATAAAGAATGTTATTTACCATAAAGGCCTGTACATCATCAGGAGAATTAACCGCACAAGGTTGTTGTAATGAAAATTGAAAGCCTGCTCTCCGAAAAATATATTGTTTTGAATCTCGACCTCTCACGAAAAAGCTTGGTGATTGAAAAAATGCTCTCTCTGGTTGCCAATCATCCCGGGGTTGCTGATATTGGCAAGTTGCGGGATGATGTGTTTAAACGTGAGCAGGATATGTCGACAGGGATAGGAAAAACCTTAGCGTTGCCTCATGCAAAAAGTTCAGGTGTGATCCAGCCAGTCGTGGCTTTTGCGACGCTTCTGAAAGAGATTGATTTTGATTCTATCGACAATGATCCTGTCAGGATTGTATTTTTGTTGGCGACTCCAGAGGAGATGCTGGCTGAGCACTTGAAGTTGCTTGGTCGGATTACAAGACTTGCAGGACGGGAGGAACTTCGCCAGAAACTTGTGCTTGCCCGGTCATCAAAAGAGGTGATCGAGCTTTTTCGGGAAGAAGAAAAAGATTTTTCGCAGATATAACGCTTTATGTCGCAGTACCAGTCAGTCAAAGGCACCAAGGATATTTTTCCCGAAGAGGCCGTGCAATGGAAGTATGTTGAAGATATCGTCAACACTCTTGCTGCAGTCTATGGTTTCAGGGAGATTCGAATTCCGGTCTTCGAATATACAGAGCTTTTTCAGAGAGGTATCGGCTCGACTACAGATATTGTCGGAAAAGAGATGTTTTCCTTTCAACCTGACCCAGCAGGTCGTTCGGTGACCTTGCGTCCTGAGATGACTGCCGGTGTGATGCGAGCGGCTCTTCAGAAAAACCTCTTTTCGTTGGCACCCGTTCACAAGTTGTTTTATATCGGAGAGCTGTTTCGTAAAGAGAGGCCCCAAGCCGGAAGGCAACGTCAGTTTACTCAATTTGGAGCTGAATTACTTGGTGTCTCTTCTCCAGCTGCTGTTGCCGAGGTGATCACTTTCATGATGCATGTGTTCGATTCGCTTGCTCTTCGGGGCCTTAAACTTAGAATCAATACGCTTGGCGATACCGATGACAGGCTTCGCTATCGTGAGGCTTTGCGTACCTGGTTTTCACCTTTTCACGACCTTCTTGACGAAGCCTCCAAAGAGCGACTTGAAAAAAATCCATTGCGAATCCTTGATTCGAAGAATCCTGCCATGCAGGAGCTTGTTGCAGGAGCGCCGAGGCTTTACGATTATCTTAAAGCCTCATCACTTGATGATTTCAGGAAAGTTCTCTTCTACCTTGACGAGAGGAGTATCAAATACGAGATTGATCACCGTCTTGTACGAGGGCTTGATTATTACTGTCATACGGCTTTCGAGGTTACCAGTTCCGAACTTGGTGCTCAGGATGCCATTGGTGGAGGCGGACGTTACGATGGATTAGCCAAAGAGTTAGGCTCCTCTGTTGATGTGCCGGCTTCAGGTTTTGCCGTTGGTATAGAACGGCTGCTGATAATCATGGAAAAACAGGGATTATTTGCAACTCTTCCACAGGGCGTGCCAACCGTTTATCTGATTTTACAGCATCAGGATCTTGCTGATTATGGAATGCATATTGCCTGGCAATTGCGCCAGGCAGGTATAACGACTGAGATAGATTTGGCATCGAGAAGCATGAAAGCGCAGATGAGGGAGGCTAACAAGGTAAAAGCTTCTTATGCTTTGTTTATTGGACAATTGGAATGTGAGACAGGTCAATATTCCCTTAAAAATCTGGTGACCTCTGAGCAGACCACGCTTACTCTGGAGGCTCTGTTTCATATGCTGCTTGCGCAGCGTCAATCACAGCCACATTTTTGATGCAGGTCGGGAGTCATAGGGTGACCCTCTTTGGAAAGAAAGAGTGTTGTCTGTGTGACCAGGCTCTCGAGTTGATTGAAAAAGTTCAGCGTTCCTGCCCGTTTGAATTGGAAAAAATAGATATTTCCGGTGATCCTGCATTGCAGGCGGAGTTCGGGCTTAAGATCCCGGTTGTTGTTGTTGATGGTGTTCCTGCTTTTAAGTACAGGGTAAATGAAAATCGCCTAAGGGCATTGCTCCAGTGATGCTGAAATTTATTCTTTTTATTATAGTTCTCTTTTTGGTCATTCGTTTGGCTCTTCGTTTGCTCGTTCGTCTTGTGAGAGGGGTACTATTTTTTTTGAGTCGAAGTGGATTCGATTCTACAGGAGTTGCTTCTGCTCCTCATTCCTCAAAAAGCTCTCTTGATGAGGCTGAATATGAAGTGATTGAAAGCCACCTTCACGACAATAAAGAGATAAAGGGTAAGGAAGCTCAGTAAGGTGTTTTGCTGTTGACTGGTTTTTTGTTACATTGCCGTACTTGATTTCGCAAGGTGATAGAATTATCTTATCTGAAAGTGGGGTATCCCCACTTTTTTGTTTTCTGTAAAAGTTTGTAAGAGGTCTGTATGCAAGAGCGTATCCGTAATATTGTTCTTCAGCTTGTTGCTGAATCTGTTGGTACGCGTGGAGAGGGTGCCTACCTTGTTGATGTGAAGGTAATGGGCAAGGCGAGTAGCAGGAAGATAGAGATATTGATGGATGCTGATTGTGGTATTCGTATTCATCAGTGCGTCTGGTTCAGCCGAAGGATTCGTGAGATCATTGAGGCTGATGAAGAACTTTTAGATCTGGCAGGTGACAATTTTGACCTGATGGTCTCTTCTCCAGGTCTCGGTGAGCCGGTTATGCTTCCGCGTCAGTACATACGTCATATCGGAAAACTTTTGAAGATCAGGTATACTGACTCGGAGGGTGAACAGAAAGAGTTGAGTGGTCATCTTCAGGATGTATCACTGCATGAGGAGGGTAAGAGTTGGATTGTTATTCTGACCGAGTCTGGCAAAAAGAGAAAGCCGACATCAGCAGCAGAAGGTATGTTATTGTACCTTGATCAGGTCATTTGTGCGGTACCTGAGGCTGAGTTATAACAGTTTTTATCGGAAGAGCAGGGATTTTCTTTTATAAATGCACAATCTATTAGAGAGAGATGGTCAGAAAGAAGATACATGATGAGGGGCAGGACAGAAGGTTGCAGATTGCAGGTGCTTTTGGTGAAATCGAGCAGTCAAGGATCTTTCTCGACAAACGCACCGAAGTGGCGGCTGTCAAAATGGATATTGCCGATCTCCTGAAGGATATCATCCAGAAGCAGCTTCGAAAAGATTATGATCCTGAAGTTGAGTCCAACATTTTTATCAACCCTGAACGGGGTGATTTTGAGGTGTATATCCTGAAAAAGATTGTTGAGGAGGTGGATATAGAGAGTATTGAAATTTCTCTGAAAGAGGTAAGAAAAATTGATGACTCCCTTGAAATAGGTGATTATTATGAAGAGGGGCCGATAAAGCTTGAGGACTATCTGAGTCGCAAATCTATTCAGATTATAAAGCAGTCTGTGCAGAAAAAAGTGCGTGATCTGGAGCGCTTGGTCGTCTATGAAGAGTGTCTTGAAAAGGTGGGTGAGATTGTTGCCGGTGAGGTTTACCAGATTCGTGCAAATGAGGTTATTTTTACCTACAATACCTCCAAAGACCATCGTGTTGAGCTTGTATTGCCGAAGTCGGAAATGATGAAAAAAGATAATCCTCGCCGTACCCCAAGGATGAAACTCTATGTCAAACGTATAGAGCGCGAGAAAGCAAAAGTAAAGCTTGATGACGGGAGTATGGTTGAGCGTGAAAAACCGGATGGCGGCATGAAAGTGATTGTCTCCAGAGTTGATGACCGGTTTTTATACAAGCTTTTTGAACATGAGGTACCTGAAATTCTTGATGGCCTGATTGTCATAAAAGCGATTGCCCGGGTTCCTGGAGAGAGAGCAAAAGTGGCCGTTGAATCAACGAGTGCACGGATTGATCCCGTTGGTGCTACGGTGGGGTATAGAGGCAAAAGGATTCAAAGCATTGTTAAAGAGCTTAACAAAGAAAATATTGATGTTATTTACTATGCTGATGAGCCTCAGATTTACATTTCAAGGGCGATGCAGCCGGCTAAAATTGATCCGTTAACTATTCATGCGGATATAAAAACCCGAAAGGCAAGGGTCATGCTTAAACCTGACCAGATCAAGTACGCAATAGGAAAGAGTGGTAACAATATTCATCTTGCTGAAAAACTTACCGGTTATGAGATAGATGTCTATCGTGATGTCATTGACAAATCGACTGAAGATCCTACGGACATCGATATTATTGAGTTCCGCGAAGAGTTTGGCGATGACATGATTTATCAGCTTCTTGATGGTGGTCTTGATACAGCTAAAAAAGTACTCAAAGCAGGAATTGATCAAATTGAACTCTCTCTTTTGGGAGCACCAAAGAGCGAGGAGCAGACCGTTTTTGGAAAAAGCTACAAGAGCAGTGTCAAACCAAGGGAGCGAAAAGTTACTGATGACGAAAAGCGTTATTGGAAGAAAATTGCGGAAAATATTTATAAAACCGTGAAAGAGCAGTTTACAGAGGCGGATCTGGAAGGTCTTTTTAATGATGATTTCTATCCAGAACCTGATGAATCGGCGATTGATATATCATGAAGAGTCCAAGAGACTGATTATTTGGTTTAAGATGTAAAGAGTTTATAAATCCAGAGGAGGATGTAATGGCCCTTGAGGACATGGAAAAGAGATATCGGATAAGTGATATAGCAAGAGAACTGCAGGTGAGTCCGCAGGAAGTACTACTTTTTGTCAAAAAGGAAGGTGTCAAGGTGGCATCGACATCCTCTATGGTCAGTGAAGAGATACATGGGCTGATATTTGGTCATTTCAGTGTTGAAAAAAAGATGGTTGATGAGACCAAAAAGATAAGAGCAGAGAAAGAGAAGCGTTTGTCAAGGCTGGAAGAACAGTCGCGTAAGACGTATGAAAAGGAGCAGCATTTAAGCGAAATACTCAGTCCGCAACCGCTTCATGTAGCTCCTCCTCTTCTTGTCGTTCCAACGGTCTTACCTCCACTGTTTCAAGAGATCAAGTCAGAGCTTGTCAGTGTTTCTGTTTCAGAAGATCATTCGATATCTCTTGTTGAACCCATTATTCCGATTACAGAATCTGCTGAGTTTACTGACAAGCCAGCCTTTCTTGATGTATCAGAGAGTCAGGTAATTGTAGAATCACACACCCTTTCTGATTCCGTGTCTGTTCTACTGCCGGAGCCCTTGCCAGAACTTTTGACGGTGCCAGAGCCTGACACCGAACCGGAACAGGTTTCGATTCCCGAGACAGCACTTGCTCTTGAGCCGCAAAAGGATGAGCCTTCAGTCAATGAGCATCTTGTCTCTTTCGATGCTCCGCAGATGATGGGTGGCCTTACGGTTCTTGGAACTCTTGACATGCATGCCGGGCGGAACAAGAAAAATCGTAAAAAGAACTTCAAAGAACAAGCTGATGCATTAAAGGATGAGTTTGAGCCGAAGGTGACGGAGGAGGTCAAGGAGGAAGATAAAACTGTTTTTGTTAAGAAACCGCTCAAGGCAGTTGTGGAGGTAAAGTCAAAAGTAGTTGTTGCTGAAAGTGGAGCTATCAAAAAGAAAAAAGGAAAGAAGAAAAAGAAAATTGAGGTAGACGACAAGGTAATTTCGGCAAATATTCAGAAAACAATCAGTGGTATAGAGGATCGAAGCAGCACGGGTTCGCGTCAGAAATTCCGCAAAATGCGCAGAAACGAACGTGAACGTGAACATGAAGAGGATGAGGCATTTCGTGAGCTGCAGAGGATGATTGTACGGGTTACCGAGTATGCTTCGCCACATGAGCTGGCAGAGCTTATGGGTATTACCGCAAAGGATATTATCCAGAAGTGTTTCGCTTTGGGAAAATTTGTGACCATTAACCAGCGGCTTGATAAGGAGTCAATAGAGCTTATTGCCCTGGAATTTGGTTTTGAGGCAGAGTTTATTTCCGAAATAGAGGCAACGGCAGTTGTTGTTGAGGAAGATGCGGAAGAGGATTTACAAATCCGTCCTCCGGTTGTTACGATTATGGGACATGTTGATCATGGCAAGACATCTTTACTCGATCATATTCGAAACAGCAAGGTTGTTGCTGGCGAATCTGGCGGTATTACGCAGCATATTGGCGCATACGAAGTTACTGTGGACGGGAACCGCAAAATAACTTTTCTGGATACGCCTGGCCATGAAGCATTTACAGCAATGCGAGCAAGGGGAGCGCAGGTGACTGATATTGTTATTCTTGTAGTTGCGGCTGATGATAGTGTTATGCCTCAGACGATTGAGGCAATAAATCATGCCAAGGCGGCCGGAGTTCCTATTGTGGTTGCTCTTAATAAAATTGACAAGGTCGAAGCAAATCCGGAGAAGATAAAAACTCAGTTGTCCGAAGCGGGAGTACTTGTTGAGGAGTGGGGAGGGGCTTATCAATGTCAGGAAATTTCTGCTAAAAAAGGTATAGGCATAGCAGAACTGATGGAAAAGGTGTTGACGGAAGCTGAAATGCGTGAGTTGAAGGGGAATTATTCACGAGATATTCCAGCAAGCGGTATTATTGTTGAATCAGAGCTTGATAAAGGCAAGGGCGTGATCTCCACGGTTCTTGTGCAGCGCGGAATTCTTAAGGTCGGGGATCCCTTTGTTGCTGGCAATACCATGGGTAAGGTTCGTGCCCTTATGGATGAACGAGGGAAAAGAATTCTTTTTGCCAACCCTTCACAACCGGTACGTGTCCTTGGTTTTGAAGATCTACCGCAATCTGGTGATGCTCTGACGGTTATGGTGACAGACAGAGAAGCGCGTGACTTGGCGCAGAAACGACAAGTGATTCGTCGTGAGCATGATTTCAGGCGCAGTACGCGTGTCAAACTTGACAGTATAGCTCGTCAGATTAAAGAGGGGTTGATGAAAGAGTTGAGTGTCATCATCAAAGCCGATACCGATGGCTCTATTCAAGCCTTGGCAGATGGACTCATGAAGATTCAGAACGAAGAGGTCAAGGTACAGATTATTCATCAGGGTGTTGGACAGATTACAGAGACAGATGTGCTGCTCGCAGCAGCTTCTGACGCTATCATTATCGGTTTTAGAGTTCGACCGAACGTCAATGCTAAAAAACTGGCTGAGAAGGAAGATCTTGATGTCCGCTTCTACAGTGTTATTTACCATGTACTGGAAGATGTCGAAAAAGCACTTGAAGGGATGCTCTCCCCGGAACTTCATGAGGAGAGCCTGGGTTCTCTTGAGATCCGACAAATATTCAAGGTACCAAAGATTGGTAATGTCGGTGGATGTTATGTTCTGGACGGTAAGGTTTTTCGAGATTCCAAAGTGCGTCTTCTGCGTGATGGCGTTCAGATTTACGAGGGTCAGCTTGCTGCGCTCAGGCGTTTTAAGGACGACGTAAAAGAGGTTGATGCAGGATATGAGTGCGGTATGAGCCTTAAAAACTATGACGACTTTAAGGTAGGCGATGTTGTTGAGGCCTATAAAATTGTCGAGAAGAAAAGAAAACTTTGAACAGATTATTATTGATACATGTCAATCCGTACTGACCGAGTTGCATCTCTGTTGCAACATGAACTGGGGGCCATTCTTCAAAAGGAGCTTCCAAGAAGTGGCCCGATTATTACCGTTGTCGATGTAAAAATTACACCCGATTTGAGCATAGCAAGGTTTTATTTTTCAATTATTGGTACCATTGAGGAGCGAGCTGAAGCAATGGCCGTTTTGAAAGAAAAAACAAAAAGTATAAGGAAAATTCTTTCATCCAGGATTCGTCATCACTTTAGACGTATTCCCGAGCTAGAATTTCATGAGGATCATCTGTATGAACGAGCCAACAGGATTGAGCAGCTTTTAAATGAAGTGAGGAAATCGCCTGTTGAAATTGTTGAACAGGGTGAATCGTCGTAAATCGTGAATAGTAGTGAGCGGATAAGCGGCGAAGCTCTGGCTGGACAGGGTGATTTTCTCCTCATAGACAAGCCTTATGGCTGGACATCGTTTGACGTGGTTGCAAAAATCAGAAATGCCTACAAGCGAAGCGGTTTGAAGTGCAAGGTAGGTCATTGTGGTACACTTGATCCGAAAGCAACTGGTCTGCTTATTCTTGCGACAGGAAGAAAAACCAAAGAAATTTCGGCACTTGAAGTTCTTGACAAGGTTTATGATGGTGCCATAAAGCTGGGAGCAATGACTGAGAGCCACGACAGTGAGACTCTTGAGTATGCTCATTGCGGTATTGCTCATTTGACAGAAAACGAGATCAGAACGGCAGCTAACGGCTTGATTGGCAGGCATATGCAGCAACCCCCCATGCATTCTGCCGCCTGGCACAATGGAAAGCGTCTCTATGAACATGCTCGCAAGGGAGTTATAATCAAGGATCGTAAAGCCAAAGAGATTAGTATCCATCGCTTTGAAATTATTCGTATAGAACTTCCGATGGTCTATTTCGTTCTCCATGTCTCCAAAGGTGCCTATATTCGGGTCATTGCTCATGAGTTTGGTTCGCTGCTGGGAGTTGGAGGCTATCTTGCTTCACTCAGGCGCGTTTCGATTGGTTCATGGCAACTCAGTTCTGCCCGAATGGTACCGGAGGTCATAGAGAGTATTCTACAGAACTCATCAATCATCAGCAGAGGTGAAGGGGGATAGTCGGTCGTATGTTAGTTATTGAGTATGATACTCATCAGGGATACAGTTATGGTTCACATACTCCTGTAGAGCTTTTGCCGGTTCCATCAGCAGTTACCGTAGGTTCTTATGATGGCGTGCATAAAGGGCACAGGAGCATTATAGCACGGATGGTGGCAGTTGCTCACGCTCTCAACCTGCGAAGCGTTGTCGTGACTTTTGAGCCTCATCCCCGGCGTGTTCTTGGTGGTGACGTTTCTGGTCCACTCGGGTTATTGACTACCCTTGATGAAAAAATTGATCTGCTTGCTGCTCAATGTGTTGATCTCTTGGTGCTTGTTCGATTTACCCCTGATTTCGCTTTGCGCAGTTCCGATGATTTTATAAGAAATATTCTTGTGGGCTCGCTTGGAGCTCAAAGCATTATTGTTGGATATGATCATGCCTTTGGGCGTGACAGGAGTGGGAGTCGAAAGACACTTGAGTGTGTGGGCAGAGAACTTGGGGTTGCCGTTGAGGTTGTCGAGGAAGTGTTGATTGACGACGAACATTTCTCC
>Ga0194047_10000590_pt1 | contig 24060 bp, 22 predicted proteins | sample JunL225m_MetaG_2_FD_160070 | JGI IMG/M metagenome (GOLD analysis project Ga0194047, IMG submission 160070) | Anoxic zone freshwater microbial communities from boreal shield lake in IISD Experimental Lakes Area, Ontario, Canada - Jun2016-L221-5m | ecosystem: Environmental > Aquatic > Freshwater... | reverse complement strand
CTATATGGCTTACTAGGTATCGAGAAAGGTGAAAAAGAGAAGATGTTTTTACAGCATCAGCGAAATTTCCGATTCTTTGATGCGCCAGTAGGACTGTTTTTTACCATTCACAAAGACTTGGGCACTGGATCAATCCTCGACTATGGAATGTTTTTGCAAAGTATCATGATCTCGGCTCAAAGTCATGGCTTAGCAACTTGTCCTCAGGCTGCATGGAACAAATTTAGCAAGATCATCACTCCAATGATTGGTGCTGGAGATGACGAGATGCTCGTTTGTGGAATGGCGATTGGTTATGCCGATCAGGCACATAAGGTCAATACCTTTCAGACACCCCGCGCAAACGTTGATGAATTTACTATTTGGATTAAGTAGTTCTAGATTATTTTTTCTTTTTTTAGCTGCTCTATCGACTCTGCGGAATAACCCAATAGTTGATTTAAGATTTCAAAGTTTGAGTCTCCCAATTTAGGGGGCGGGCGCTTATATTCTGGTGGAGTGCTTTGGAGTCTCAGGGGGCTAGCAATGGTAGAGATGATTGATCCATCTTCGTATGGAGTATCCACCTTAATCTCCCGATGAATGACGTGGGGATCCTCAAAAACTTGTTGATAATTATTGATGGGTCCACAAGGAACATCATAGCCTTCAAGTATTGAGATCCACTCATCTCTATTTTTCTCAAGCATTGTTTTAGCAAGATGTGGAATGAGTTCTGATCTCCCTGTGATACGTCCAGTCACTTTCTCCCATTTTGGATCTTGTGCTAAATCTGGGCGCTCAATCGCCTCACAATAACGCTGCCACTGCGTGTCGTTGCCAACAGCAATGACGATTTCACTATCCTTAACAGCAAATACTTGATAGGGGACTAAGCTTGCATGTGCATTGCCATATCGAAAAGGTATCTTTCCATTGGCAAAATATCCTGTGATTTGATTGCCGCCAAGTGCAATGATGCTATCGAGTAGTGCCATATCAATATATTGGCCAAGACCCGTCTGATCTCGACTATTTAATGCAGCAAGAATGGCAATCGTGCTGTACATTCCAGTAATTACATCAGCAATTGCAATACCCACTTTTTGAGGCCCACCGCCAGGCTCTGAGTCAGCTTCGCCTGTAATACTCATGAGTCCGCCCATGGCCTGAAAGACAAAGTCATATCCAGGTTTTTGAGCGCTGGGCCCATCCTGACCGTATCCTGTAATTGAGCAATAAACTAATTTTGGATTAATTTTTTTGAGACTCTCATAATCCAAGCCATAGCGCCTGAGATCGCCAATCTTATAGTTTTCAATGACTACATCGCTAATCTTGACCAAATCCTCAATGATGATTTTTCCTTGAGGGCAAGAGAGATTGAGAGTGAGTGATTTTTTACCGCGATTGGCTGCTGCAAAGTAACTGGAAATTTTTTCCTCCATGTTGATCCATGGAGGTCCCCAAGCACGCGTATCATCGCCGTACCCAGGGCGCTCTACTTTAATTACCTCGGCGCCTAAGTCGGCTAGATTTTGAGTGCACCACGGGCCTGCAAGAATTCGGGAGAGATCGAGAACGCGAATATGCGATAAGGCCCCAGAATTTAAGGGATTAGCTTTGCTTGAAGTCTCCATTATTCAGCTTTGATATTAGCGTCAGATATTACCTTTGCCCATTTGGTGATTTCAGAATCAACGTACTTAGCATATTCAGCTTGAGTCATATTGCCGGCATCGGCTCCTTGCTCTGCGAATTGGTTTTTCACTTGGGGACTTTGCAGAACTGTCAGCACATCACTAGAGATTTTATTTAATAACTCAGGTGCCATTTGAGGCGGTGCATACATCCCAAACCAGGCAAGCGCTTCAAAGCCTTTAAGGCCTGACTCACTAATCGTCGGAATGTTTGGAAGTGCGGTGCTGCGAGTCAGGGATGTAACACCTAGTGCCCGTAGCTTGCCTGCTTTGATATGACTCAGAACACCAGGGATGGAATCAAACATGACTGAAATTTGATTCCCCAAAAGATCGTTTAAAGCGGGGGCAGCACCTTTATATGGTACGTGCACCATATCAATTTTCGCCATGGATTTAAATAATTCTCCTGATAGATGGTTGGCTCCACCTGTACCGGCGGATCCAAACATCACCTTACCTGGATTGGCTTTAGCATAGGCAATGAGCTCTTGAATATTCTTAACAGGGAAGGCTGGATTAACTACTAAAACATTGGGGACTCCAGCAATCAAGCTTATCGGGGTAAAGTCTGCGCGGGTGTTGTACTTGAGGTTTTTGTATAGGCTTGGGTTGATCACATGATGCGTTGCAGTCACCATGAGGGTGTAGCCATCAGGAGGCATGCGCGCTAATTGTTCTGAGAAAATAGTGCCGCTTGCCCCAGGTTTATTTTCAACGACTACTGTTTGCCCCCATTTTTTGGTGAGCTCATTTGCCAAAACACGCGCAAGGATGTCAGTAGTTCCTCCGGGCGGAAATGGCACAACAATTTTGACTGGGCCATTAGGATAGCTCTGAGCATAAACATTGCCTATTAATACAAAGCATATAAGGATCAAAAATTTTTGAATCGAGTGAATAAGGTTTCTCATATGCTAACCCCTAGAAAGTATTAGTTTTGAGTTGGAAACTCAACAAGTGCCTCGCCAGCTGCAACGATCTCACCCTTTTGATTATTAACAATGACATCAAGACAAGCCCACTGACCTTTTTGTGTTTTTTTCAAGGAAGTGATAGTGGCACTTGGGGTAATGGTATCCCCGGGTTTTACGGGTGATTTCCAGCGCGTTTCGAGTCTTCTATGAATGCCACCATGCGGATAGAGCCAATCAGTAAGCATTTTAGTGATCACCCCAAAATTATTCATGCCATGCATGATGATGCCGCCAAATTGAGTTTTACCAAAGCTTCCCTTCATATAGTCATCATCAAGATGAAGGGGATTAAAGTCTAAAGAAGCTTCGCAGAACTCCCGAATAGTTTCTCGAGTTGGATGAAATGGTGTGCCATTAATAACTTGTCCTACGCTTAATTGTTCAAATGTGTTGCTCATAGTATTTTTCGCCGATTAGATTGCTAGATTAGAGGAATTAATTGGGTCGAATAGTCCAGCCGCGACCCGAGCAAATTACTTCATTGTTTTGATTAAAGAAGACGTTGTCATGAACTACAAAAAGACGCTGCCTCTTAATAAATTTATCTAGAGCTCTTGCCTCTAGTCGAATGACATCACCTGGTCTTGCAGGAATGTTGTAGCTCCAAGATTGACCAGCATTAATAGTTCCAGGGCTACGCATCCAGTCATCTACTGGAGTACATGAGAACATTAGCAAAATATGAATAGAAGGTGGTGCAATGATTCCTTTGTACGGTGTTGTCTTAGCATACGCATCATCAAAATAGAGGGGATGCTCATCACCGAGTACTTTGCAAAGCTTTTGAATCGCTTCTAGCGTCAGGGTATACGGGATCGTTTTTCTGGGTTGACCAGGAATAATGTCATCCCAAATTTTGCGTACCTCTGCGTGCTTCCAAAAGTCTGTTTCAAAGTTGGCAGTAGTCATAAATTATTTGGCTAAATATTGATTGAAAAAATTGAGAGTAACCTCAAGAGCTTGATCTGATTCTGCTTTGCGATAGGTTAAGCCACCATGTCTTGCAAATGCATGGTCTGCTTCTGGGTACTTACAAATAGTGACGAATGGACTTGCGCCGAGTTTACGTTCGAGTAAGTCATTAACCTCTTTTTGCACCCATCTATCCTTCATCGCCATATGCAGCAGGAAAGGGCGGTGTAAATTTTTAACCTCTTTTATTTCATGTTCTATATATGTACCGTAATAAGCTACTGCACAATCAATTTCAGTTCTGCAACACATTAAGTAACAAAGTTTTCCACCTAAGCAGTAGCCCACTGCGCCAACTTTGCCATTAAAGCTGGGTAAATTTTTAAGGTATTCAGCAGTTTGATCCATATCTTGTACGGCTAAGTTGTAATCGAAGTCGTAGTACAGATCAAATGCCTTTGCTACATGTTCTGGATTCCGATCTGATAGCTCTACATTGGGTTCTTGGCGCCAGAAGACATCTGGTACGAGGCATATGTAGCCTGCATCGACGAACTCTTTTGCATGGGTTCGCATGGTTTCATTTACACCCCAGATTTCCATAATGGCAATCACGGCACCTTTGGGGGGTCCGTCTGGTATTGCTAAGTAGGCACCCATATTTCCATCGCGTAATGGAATGACAACTGTACTTGCTTTCATTATTTTATTTCTCTGTTAATTTGGTTGTTCTTTTCGTCTCTTCCTCATAATATAACTACAAAATTAAAAGAATAGTAAAGGAGATGTAATGGAGCAGCATAGCGAAGTAGCCCATGGTATGCAAATTGATTGGGATGTAGGCATACCCATGGAAGATGGAATCGTCCTACGCGCAGATATTTTTAGGCCTATTGATGCAGGGCAATATCCAGTCATTTTGAGTTACGGACCCTATGGAAAAGGCTTAGCTTTTCAGGAGGGATTTTCTGGGGGTTGGGATCGACTGGTGGCAGCATTTCCTGAAGTCGCCGAAGATACAAGCAATACTTATGCGAACTTTGAAGTGGTTGATCCTGAAAAGTGGGTCCCTGATGGATATATCTGCATACGCGTAGATGCTCGTGGTTCAGGAAATTCTCCTGGTTTTTTGAGTCCAAAATCGATCCGCGAGACACAAGATATGTATCAATGCATTGAATGGGCTGCAGTGCAATCTTGGTCCAATGGAAAAGTGGGGTTGAATGGCATTTCATACTACGCAACAAACCAATGGTATGTTGCTTCAATGCAGCCCCCTCATTTAGCGGCAATATGTGTCTGGGAAGGAGCAGCTGATTACTATCGCGACAATACTCATCATGGTGGAATATTAAGTCAGTTTATGGTCACCCTTTATGACTGGTTAGTTTGGCGGGTACAGTACGGCGTAGGTGAAAATGGTCTCAAAAGTAAAGCAAATGGCCACTGGATATCAGGCGATGTAACCCTTCCCCTTGAAGAATTAATGGCCAATCGAATTAATATCGAGAGCTCGCTGTTATCTTACCCGCTAGACGATGCCTACTACAAGGATCGCTCAGCCAATTGGTCGAAAATAACTGTTCCCTTTTTGTCTGCTGCAAATTGGGGCGGTCAAGGACTTCATCCAAGAGGTAACTTCGAGGGTTTTATGAGAGCTAATTCTTCGCAGAAATGGCTAGAGGCCCATGGGCTATCTCACTGGACTCATTTCTATACAAACTATGGAGTTAAATTACAAAAACGTTTTTTTGGACATTTTTTAAAAGGTGAAAATACTGGATGGGATAAGCAGGCGCCTGTTCAATTACAAGTACGCCATGTTGATCAGTTTGTGCAGCGTGCAGAAAACGAATGGCCTTTGCAAAGAACTCAGTGGTCAAAGTTTTATCTTAATTTTGAGACCTTCACTCTTGATGAAACTCCTAGCGCTAATGCAGTAAATATTACTTATGACCCTATGGGTGATGGAGTTCAGTTTTTATCAAAACCATTTGACTCTGAAACGGAGATTACTGGACCACTAGCAGCAAAGTTGTTTGTTGCGTCGGCAAGCAATGACGCAGATATTTTTTTAGTGTTTACTTTAATTGATCCTGAAGGAAAAGAAGTCACGTTCCAAGGCTCAAACGATCCTCATACCCCCATAGGTCTTGGCTGGCTCAGAGCGTCGCATAGAAAATTGGATAAGGATTTAACTTTGCCTTATCGGCCTTACCATACGCATGATGAAATCTGGCCTTTAACTCCAGGCAAGGCAGAGGAGCTTGATATTGAAATCTGGCCAACCTGCATTGTTGTTCCAAAGGGATATCGAGTGGCGCTGACCATTAAAGGAAATGATTACCACTACGATGGGCCTACTATTCGTATTCCTGGTATTGGCTATGAAATGTTTGGAGTTGGACCTTTTGTACATACCCATCCTACGGATCGTCCGCCAGAAATTTTTAATGCGCAGGTAAGTCTTGAGTCTGATTCCAATCGTCAACCTTATTTGTTGCTCCCCATCATCCCCAAAAAAGAGGCTTGAAATGCAAACTTTTTGTAGATTCATTTATTGTTTGATGATATTCACTAGTGGGTTTGCTTTTGCTCAAGAAAGTTATCCCAATAAACCCATCAAGATTTATGTGGGCTTTCCTGCTGGGACTTCTACCGACATTATTGCGAGGGTATATGCCCAAAATTTAAGTGAAACCTTAAAAGTTCCCGTGGTGGTCGAGAATAAGCCTGGAGCATCGAGTAATATTGCCGCAGAAATGGTTTTTAATTCTGAGCCTAATGGCTACTCACTATTGTTAGGCACCATTGCGAATAGTATTAGTGCTAGCCTTTATAAAAATCTAGAATTTAACTTTGCGAATGATTTCGTGCCAATAGCGATGGTTGGAAGTGCCACCACTGTTCTAGTTGTAAAAGCAAATTCCAATATTACTAATGTGCAGGAATTAATCAATTTAGCAAAGTCTAATTCTAAGGATGTTACTTACGGTTCAGCCGGTATTGGAACCGCCCCTCATATGGCCGGAGAGTTACTCAACTTGATGGCAGGTACTTCTATGTTGCATATTCCCTATAAAGGAAATAATCAAGGAATCACTGATCTTATTGGCGGGCAATTAACTGCTGTTTTTACACCACTTCCCACTGCGATCAACTTCATTCGAGATGGCAAAGTAAAGGCCTTGGCCGTTACATCCCTTAAGCGTTCAAGCCAATTACCTGATGTTCCAACATTATCTGAATCCGGCTTTTCAGGATTTGATACCTCTATCTGGTATGGGTTTATGGCTCCTAAGAAAACACCTAAGGCCGTTATCACTAAGCTTTCTGATGATTTACGAAAGGCATCTGCAGCGCCATTGGTTAAATCGCAATTACTGACCAATGGAGCCGAGGCTCTTTACACTGGACCTGATGAGTTCGGAAAGTATATTCAGTCAGAATCTCAAAAATGGCAGAAGGTCATTGAAAAGTCTAAAGTCAGTATTGATTAGCCATTAAAAATGGGCTATTCGTTTGCTGAGCTTAATCGACCTACCATCTGTGCCCACTTGATGCGCTCAGTTTTAGTAAAGGCGGTAAGCTCTTCGGGCGTTGATCCAATCGTCTGAATAGAATCAGCCACATACCGCTCCTTCAGTTGTGGTGATTTAAGGGCCACCAAGACTGCGCTATTTAATTTTTTGATAATTGCCGGTGGAGTTCCCTTTGGTGCGAATAGGGCATACCAAACTTCAGATGAGTATCCAGTGACACCACTTTCAGCTAGGGTAGGCACTTCTGGATAAATAGGTGATCGTTGTGGGGTGGTCACCGCCAGCAAACGAATCTGACCATTCTGAATAAATCCTTTAGCGCTACCAGCACCCACAAAAGAGGCATCTACCTGTCCTGATAATAAATCGGTATATGCGCCTCCACCACCTTTGTAAGTAACATGGAGGATATCTAGCTGAGATATTGACTTGAGTAGGACCATGGATAAATGGGTACCACTACCATTACCGGTCGATGCATAAGAATATTTACCTGGGTTATTGCGTATCAAGGTAATGAACTCTTGTATATTTTTTGCAGGGACAGAGGGGTTAATTGCTAGGAAGTAAGGCGCCTTAGCAATTAAAGAAATAGGTTCAAAATCTTTGATTGCATCAATTTTCGAATCTTTAAATAAGGTGTTATTTACCGCAGCTTGTGCAGTGAGCATGAGGATGATGGTGTAACCATCGGGCGCAGAATTAGCAACATATTCCATCGCAATATTGCCACTTGCCCCGCCACGATTTTCTGCAAAAACACTTTTCCCTAAGATTTTTGTTAATTCCATTGCAAGGGGTCTGCCAATAACATCTGCCCCACCTCCTGATGAATACGGCAGGATCATCCGGATAGGCTTTTCAGGATAATGAGCACTTGCCAGTATTGGTGCTAATAAAAAGACTAAATAGGTTAAACGGGTTAAATATTTCATTGGCTACCTCTTTAAGTATTTTTGATTAAAGCCTTAACTGCAGAAACACGCTCTTCTTTAGCTTGAGCTAAGCGAGCTCGGCATTCTTGATTCCATGCCAAGGCCTTTTCTGCGCTGTTCATCTCGCTAATCTGCATACGCTTCATTTCTGATAATTGGGGTCCACCAAGTCCCTTCCGGTTGAAGATCATTTGCGCAGGATCTGCACATTTTTTCCAGTCTTCTTCATTTAATGGAAAGTTTCCTTGGTGATTTTCTTGATATAAATTCGCCGCTTCTTCATAGCGAATTTCTTGTAAGCGTATTTTTCTGGAGCGACCAAAATCAACTATTGCAGAAGCAAAGTGATGACCAACTCTAAAAGGGACATTGGCTTTTTGTAACAACATATCGGCTACTTCGGTAATGGTTGAATAATCTGCATCTACTTCTGCACGCGCTTGCTCGCTATCAACCACAATGCTGTTGATAACTTTGTTAAATAAAACAAATAGCTTCACTGGCCGAGTTGTTGGGAGCGGATCATAAGCTCGGTAATCAAACATTCCAGTTCGAACGTTATGAGCCAACATAAAAGGGCCATACATTTCACTCAAGAGCAAACTACTTTGCGCTCTTAATTGTTCTAGTGCTGCTGGGTTACGTTTCTGGGGCATTAAACTGCTAACCCCCATTAATTCTCCAGGGGCTAGTGTTAGCCAAGGAATGGGCGCAGCGTATTGCGCATGCAAATCCTGCGCAAACTGACTAATTTGAACTGCGGCCATACTTAGGATGGATGCAAATTCAAGACAGCTATCGACAGGGGCTAAGTGATTTGCGTCATAGGCATTTTCTACCGCTCCATTAAATCCCAGTAAATCAGCTAACTGTATTCGATCAATTGGAAAGCTTGAGGTGCTGAGTGCAGCTGCGCCTAAGGGACATTGATTTAATCTTACATAGGCTTGGCTTAGTCGATCTAGAAGCCGCCCTAATGCACTCGATTGTGCCAAAAGATAATGTGCGAAAGTAGTAGGCTGCGCCTGCACACCATGGGTATATGCAGGAATAATGGTTTCCTGATGAGAGGCTGCTAAACACACAATATCAAGTCTTGCTTGTGCGAGGGCATGATATGCATTGAGAAGGTCATCGCGTAAGTTCATGCGCGATAAAGTGGAGGCAATATCTTGGCGGCTACGTCCTGCATGAACTAAAGAGGCATCTTCACCAATGAGTTTTTCAAGGCGCTTTTCATAATCTAGGTAATTACCTGTGCCAGCTGGATTTAAGGGATCTATTTCTTGTGCAAGCTCTAGGATGCCCTTGGCAATTTGCGAGATAACTGATGCATCAAAGATTCCCACTTGTGCCAACATCACAATAGAAGCCTCATTGATGTCACTTAAGAAACCTAGGGATCGCGGTCCACCACGAAAGCTTTCATTCACATCAGTACCATGGCTCGGTATATGGGTAGGTGTAGTGGCTTTATTTGGCATTCTGTCTCTGGGAATAATAGTTGTTTCAACAAAATAATAACCCTAATTTAGTACATTGCAGCTTGCACTAACTACCCAGGAGGCCAACTTTTTGCCTAGGGCACTGATTGCCATTAGTATAGATAGCGATCAGTGTAGATATATAGGGGATTAGCTTGAGCTCAAACATTAAACCAACTATTGGATTTATTGGACTGGGAATTATGGGTTCGAATATGGCGGGGCATTTGCTCACTGCTAGTTATCCTATCAATGTATATAACCGCTCCAAAGATAAAACAAAGGTTTTAGTAGAGAAGGGCGCGAAGTGGTGCAATACCGTAGGCGATCTTGCTGCATCCTCTAATGTCATCATTACGATGGTGGGCTATCCATCGGATGTAGAAGAAGTGTATTTTGGCGCCGACAAGATTTTAGATAGAGCAAAGAATGCCTATTTAATAGATATGACTACTTCAAGCCCTTCATTGGCTATGCGTATTGCACAAGAAGCTGAGAAACGATGGTGTCATGCACTAGACGCGCCTGTATCTGGTGGTGAGATTGGAGCGCGTAATGCCAAACTTTCAATCATGGTGGGTGGTAAGCAGACTGACTTTGATGCAGTACTTCCTATTTTAAAGCTGATGGGCGCTAATATTGTTTTACAAGGCGACCCCGGTGCAGGTCAACATACCAAAATGTGTAATCAGATCATCGTCGCAGGCACCATCATGGGTGTGAGTGAAGGATTGGCTTATGCCAAGCAAGCAGGTCTTGATGCAAATAGAGTGATGGAATCGATTAGCGGTGGAGCAGCATCTAGCTTCCAGCTACTTAATCCGGGAGCAAAAATGATTGCCGGTGATTTTTCTCCTGGCTTTTATGCTGAGCACTTTTTGAAAGATTTAAGTATTGCTTTGGATGAGGCTACTAAAAATAAGTTGGATATGCCTGCACTAACACTAGCTAAACGTTTATATGATGAACTAGTTGCTAAAGGATGCGGACGTAATGGCACCCAAGTGCTCTATACCAAATATATTCCTAAATAAGGATCTGATAGTAAGGCTCTTGTGAAGTTTTGTTTGCGCCAAACAGAAGAATCGCTAGGCTATCCATATAGCTAATTTAGCCCTAATCTATTGGCACTAATGGTATGTACGGGTTAGCTTTCTAGCCCCGCTTCTAGTATTGTTTTCTAAAAATATAAGAATGGTTGGAGGAGACATGAAGATAGGACTCATTGGGGTTGGCAATATTGGATTTCATTTTGCTAACCGCCTCATTGCTGCTGGATACGAACTTTGTATTTATGACAAAAGTCAGAAAGCATTAGATCGACTCTCCAGCTCAGGTGCAAAAGTCTGCTCATCCGCTAAAGACTTGGCATCTGAAGTGGAGACTGTATTGCTCTGTTTGCCAATGCCTCAAATCGTATTGGATGTAGCTAAAGAGGTAGCGCAAGGAAGCAAGGTAAAAATCGTAGTCGATTTATCGACTACCGGCCCTTCTGTTACTAAGCAAGTTGCTGCGCTCTTAGAAAAGAGTCAGATTCCTATGATTGGTTCGCCTGTTAGTGGAGGTATTGTTGCTGCTGAAAAAGGTACTTTAGCTGTGATGGCCTCTGGTCCCCAAGAGATCTTTGAAAACATCAAACCTATCCTATCGGCCTTGGGAAAAAATATTTTCTATCTTGGTGCTGATCCTACCTTAGGCCAGACAGTGAAGATTATTAATAACACCTTATATGCCACTAGCATGATCGCGAGCTGTGAAGCTTTGGTTTATGGGGTAAAGGCAGGGCTAGATGCGCAGACAATGCTGGATGTCATTAATGTATCTAGCGGACGATCCTTTGCCACGCTAGAACGCATTCCACAATGTGTATTAGACCGAAGTTTTCCTCTGCGTTTCACGACTGAGCTCTTACATAAGGACGTCAAGATGTGTATTGATGAGGCAGAAAAATTAGGAGTTCCGATGCAGGTCAATCCTGCTGCCCGTCAGTTTTTAGCTTTTGCTATGTCTCAGGGCGATGGGGATAAAGATAATGTCTTTCCGATACATCACATTGAAGAATGGGCTGGCGTTCAATTTGGCAGTAAGCCAGCTTAACTTTTTAATGCTAGGGGCCCTATGAAAAAAATCATTGCCATTGTCTATTTATTTTTATCTCTGGGAGCGCAGGCTGCTTATCCTGATAGATCTATTCGATTAATCGTCCCTTTCCCAGTTGGCAGTATCACGGATGTGGTAGCTCGGACATTGGCTGAAAGTATGGGTGCTAACCTTGGGCAGTCGATCGTAGTCGACAACATGGGTGGAGCTAGCGGTATCATTGGTACTTCCGCTGCAGTGAATGCATCACCTGATGGCTATACCTTGTTGATGGTGGGTGTTACGACGGGTGCAAGTAATGTCAGCGCTTTTAAGAATCTCAAATATGATCCAAGAACCGATTTCACACCCATTGGATTAATTGCAGAAGGACCCTTTCTATTAGTTTCTTCAACTAACTTACCCGTTAAGACAACCAGGCAACTGATTGAGTATGGCAAGAAGAATCCCAATGCTTTGTCTTATGGCTACGGCTCAGGTAGCGCCCAGATGTGTACCGTACAACTATTAACGATGGGTAACTTTCAAGCAACTGGTGTTTCTTACCGTGGCGTGCCGCAGGCGATGACGGATTTAATTGGTGGAAGTATTCAATTTACGATTGCTGATTTCGTCAATGGCTTAACGGCATACAAAGCGGGGCAGGTGAACGCCTTGGGTGTGACCACTAAGACTCGGTCACCACTTGCCCCAGAAATTCCGACCTTAGCCGAGTCAGGAGTGCCTGGATATGACTTGACGGTCTGGTTTGGTTTAGCAGGCCCAGCGAAATTATCCCCAGAGATTGTTTCTAAGTTATCTAAGAGCTTAAATGACGCCCTTGCTAATCCGAACTTAAAGAAACGTTTTGTCACTTCTGGATTAGTCACTTCTGCATCTACCCCACAAGAATTTGCTAAGGTCATCGAATCTGATATAAGTAAATGGGGAAAGATATTTCAGGCGAGCGGTTTAGAGCAACAGTAATTTATCAAAATTTATTTGGAGGAGCCATAGATGTCATTAATTAATATTAGAAAAAAATTACTCTCAATAGAGACGGTGTACCACGAGCGTGGCCCAGCAATCAAGGTACCTTTGAAGATTGGCGTGATCGCGTCCGTGATTAAGAACCCGTATGCAGGCCGCTATGTAGAGGATCTCTCAGCTTTAGTGAAGGATGCTCGTGAAATGGCCAATGACATGGTTATCGAGTTAATTGATGCCTTAGGTGGCAAAGACAAGATTGAGACTTATGGAAAAGGGGCGATCGTTGGTCTTGATGGGGAATTAGAGCATGGTGCAATTTGGCATGAGGCCGGTGGTTGGGCAATGCGAGCTGTATTAACCAATGCAAAGTCGATTGTTCCAGCCGCAAAAGTAGTTGCAGCTGCAGGATATCGCTTGCAAATTCCACTCCACCATATTGAGGCCTGCTATATACGTAGCCACTTTAATACGATTGACGTTGGCATGGTGGATTCACCACGTCCTGATGAGCTGGTATATGCGCTAGCAATGTCTACTGGTGGTCGTGTACATGAACGTTTGGGCGGTTTGCGTGTAGAGCAAATTTCTGTTGGTGATGGTCAGCGCTAATTAAGTACGTAACCAGAAAATAAGGAGTCATTTCATGAATAAATGGATAGCGATTCTAGTAGCTAGCTTATGGGTTTTTGGTGCCTCTGCTCAAAGTGATTGGCCACAAAAACCGATTACTTTGGTAGTACCGTTGGCACCTGGTGGAAGCACTGATATCACAGCGCGCTTGATTGCACAAAAGCTAAAAGCGCAATTGGGTCAAAACGTGGTGGTGGACAATAAGCCGGGCGCTGGCGGTAATACTGGTGCCCAGTTTGTGGTGAATGCACCATCAGATGGGTATACCTTGCTGATGGCAACTAGCACTCTAGCTACCAACATGTCTTTGTTTAAGAATCTCACTTTTAGTTTGCAAAAAGATCTGACGCCTGTCTCACAAATTGCATTAATACCCAATGTATTGATGGTCAATCCAGAGATTCCAGCCAAAGATTTAAATGAGTTTATTAAATTAGCGCAACAAAAAGAGCTCTTTTATGGCTCTGCTGGAAATGGTACCTCACAGCATCTATCGGGCGCATTATTCAATAGCATGATTAACGGGAAGATGACTCACGTACCATATAAGGGTGGCGCACCTGCCAATGCTGATTTATTGGCCGGACAGATTCAGTTGGTGTTCTCCCCTTTGGTTGAAGTATTGCCCTATATTGATAGTGGAAAATTACGCCCATTAGGGGTTACGACTAAGACAAGGTCATCGCGCATTCCCAATGTTCCTGCAATTGATGAAGTGCTTCCTGGGTATGAAGTAGTTCTCTGGAATGGTATTTTGGCACCAGCAAAAACTCCTGAGCCTATCATTAATAAGTTAGCGGCAGCTATCAAGAAAGTAGTTAACGATCCTGAAGTTCAAAAAACATTTGCTGAGCAAGGCTCAAAAGGTGTAGGTAGCAGTCCAGCTGAATTTAGAGATCTCATTGCTGTGGAGATTCCGAAGTGGGGACGCTTAGTGCAGATTTCTGGTGCAAAGGTTGAATGATCATGAATGTTAAATTTGTAACAGCATCGATGTCATTCCTTTCAGTATTAGCCTTGTCGGCTTGTGCCGGTATTGGGGGCTCTGATAACTCAAAATTTTTGTCGATCCAAGATGGCAGGGCGGTATTAGTAGATGGCGTTGGCAAGGTTGGAAAAGGTCAAGATACTTTGGCCTTAGTAGAGCTAAAGGATAACAAGCTAAGACTGGTTTCAGATTTGGTAATGCCAACTTCTTTGGTGGGGCCGCCCGCTTCGATTGCTGTATTGCCTGATAAAAAATATGCCTTAGTCACTGCTGCTACTAAATTAGATCCTAATGACGCTAGTAAAGTCATTTCTTCGGATGTGATTTCATTGGTTGCTTTAGGTAATGGCAAAGATTCTTTAAAGGTGGTTGACTCTATTGCATTGGGTGCTGGCCCATCAGGTCTGGCAGTGAATCGTGCCGGTGATCTTGCTTTAGTTCCTAATCGCGCGGGCGGCACTGTCTCAGTTGTTGAAATTAAAGGTCAAAAACTGTCTGAAAAACAAAAAATTACCATCGGCGATAAATCTGGTCCTAGTCAGATTGTGATTGCTCCTGATGGTCGTCGCGCCTTATTGACACGCGACGGTGACAATCAAATTTCTATCTTGGACATTAATGGTAGCAATATCACGCTGAATAAAAAAATAATATACGCGGGTCTAAAGCCCTATGGTATTGATATCGAGTCTAGCGGTAAGTATGCGGTAGTTGGTAATCTGGGCGGTGGCCAAGGTGATGCCGACACAATCAGCTTAATTAGTTTGGCTGAAGAACCACCAAGGGTAGTTGATACTGTAACTGTTGGACAAACTCCCGAAGGCGTTTCTTTCTCGCCGAATGGTAAGTTGATTGGCGTTACTGTGATCAACGGTAGCAATAAACCTAAATCATCACCGTTTTATGCTGAAGCCAGCTATAAGCTTTTTGGAATACGCGATGGCAAATTAGAGTATCTATCGGAAGTGAAGGGTGGCCATTGGTTACAAGGACAAGCCTTTACACCTGATGACCGTAATGTTTTAGTTCAGGACGCCTATAACCAGGAGATCCGTCTCTATAAGATTGATGGAAACAAAGTCAGCGATACTGGCGAAAGACTCAAAATGAAAGCAGCTCCTGCTGCAATCAGATATTGGAATTAGCAACTGAATTAGCGGAGAAGGAATGAAGCCCCTAGCATTAGTATTGGTGTACATCACCGAAGAGCATCGTGAATTGGTATCTCAGCACTTTGACATGATTTACACCCCCAATGAAGATTTGGGCAAAGACCGTACTAATGGAGCAGCTCAAATCGCATCGAGGGGCAAAGATGTTCGTATCGTTTTAACCAATGGTACGAATGGTTTGCTTGAGAGTGAAATTGATGCCATGCCAAACCTAGAGATTATTTGCACTTTAGGAGTAGGTCATGAAAATGTGCCATTAAATTACGCAAAGTCCAAGGGAATTCGGGTAGCTAATGCTGCAGGCACCAATGATGATTGCGTCGCAGATCATGCGATGGGAATATTGTTGGCGGCCATTCGAAAAATTCCCTCCATGAATACCGGGGTACGTCATGGTATGTGGCGAGATGATATTCCAAGACCACCCCATGTCTCTTATAAAAAGTTGGGTTTAGTAGGAATGGGTGCGATTGCTAAAAAAATTGCTAAGCGCGCTAAAGCATTTGAGATGGAGATTGGATATTTCAGTCGCACACGTCGCGATGAAACGGGTTATCAATATTTTGATAGCGTGATCAGTTTGGCACAGTGGTGTGATTTTTTGGTAGTTGCTGCACCTGGGGGAAAAGAAACCTTTCATATGATTAATGATGAGGTGCTCGCGGCACTAGGTCCCAAAGGGGTAATTGTGAATATTGCCCGTGGGAGCTTGGTTGATACCAAGGCTCTAGCTAAAGCTCTCAGGAATCATGTGATTGCAGCAGCAGCGCTGGATGTTTATGAAAGTGAGCCAAAGGCGCCTCAAGAACTTCTTGAATTTGAAAATGCCATCTTGACACCCCATGTGGCTGGAATTTCGCCTGAGGCGATTCATGCTTCAGTACAACGTTTTATTGATAATGCGAATTTGCATCTGGCTGGTAAACCGCTGCTTACTCCAGTTGATGGAATTTAATCTTAAGGAATCTATATGTGGAATGGAATTGAAATCAATGATCGTGTAGCACCATCAGTTGAGGGTATTAAAGCGCTGGCAGAGTTCCCAACTTCGATTGTGGGAGATGTTACTGGGCGCCTAAATGGAACTAATGGTCTTTATCCAGTGAATAAATCTCCAGTCACTGCTTGTGGTAACGCCGTGACAGTCAAAGTACGTTCCGGAGATAATTTGATGATTCATCTGGCGCTCAGAATGCTTAAGCCTGGAGATGTTCTGGTAGTTGATGGCGAGGGCGATCTTACCCGTGCGCTCTTTGGTGAAATTATGATGAGCGTTGCCAAGTCCAGAGGTGCGGTTGCAGCAGTCATTGATGGTGCAATTCGTGATGTCAATGCCTTTGAAAAAGTGCAGTTTCCTTGTTGGGCAAGGGGAGTCAATTTACGAGGTCCATACAAAGATGGCCCTGGAGCTGTCAATGTCCCTGTATCTATCGGTGGCCTCATTATTAATCCAGGGGATATTGTTCTAGGTGACTCCGATGGCATCGTCGCCTTCTCCCCTGCAGTTGCCTTAGAAGTGGCTCAATTGGGTAAAGAAAAGGTGGCACAAGAAGTAGCTACTCTCAAATCGATTAAAGAGGGTACTTATAACGACTCATGGATTGATACCGTTCTCAAGTCCAAGGGTTGTTAATGTTCTCTCCTAGGCAATGGCTTCAAGAAAAGACTACTTTTCGTCTTTTCGGATTTATAGCAATACTGCTTGCAGTATTACCTCAAACTATTTTTGCGCAGGACGCTTATCCCTCTCGCCCAATTAAGTTCATCGTAGGCTTTCCTGCAGGCGGGGGTACTGATGCAGTATTACGTTCTATTGCTGCAAAGCTTACGGAAAATTTAGGCGTTTCCGTGGTGGTTGAGAATAAGCCAGGAGCTAATGGCAATATTGCGGGTGAGATGGTTTCGAAAGCAGCGCCCGATGGCTATACCTTTTTATATAACACCTCTTCAATGGTGTTAAGTCCTTTTCTATATCCAAAGCTTAACTACGATTATGCCAAAGAATTAGTTCCAGTTGCCTTGACTGCCAACATTCCTTTTGTCTTAGCAGTAACTCCTTCATTTCCGCCAAACACTATTAAAGAATTTGTCACCTATTTGAAGGCAAACCCGAATAAAGTCAATTACGCCACAGCAGGCGAAGGTAATGTCACCCATCTAGCCACGGTTTTATTTCTTCAAAGTATTGGGGCGCAGGCTACTCATATTCCCTACAAAGGTGAAGCGCCTGGTTTAGCTGACCTATTGGGTGGACAAGTGCAATTCATGTTGGGCAATTCCAATTCTTTAATTCCTCAAATTAAACAGAAGAATCTCAAAGGCATTGCAAGTGCCAGCTTAAAAAGAATGGCTGCCATACCAGAGCTTCCCACTTTGTCCGAGACAATTCTTCCAGGTGTTGAGTATGGTGCTTGGTCTGGCGTGATGGCTCCAGTGGGAACTCCAAAACCCATTGTTGCCAAGATGAATGCCGCTCTCAATAAAGCATTACAAGATCCTGAGCTCAGAGATAAGATTATTAGTACGAGCGCTGAGGTCCGTGGCTCTAGTGAGCAAGAGTATGCAGCTTTCTTAAAAGCTGAAGCAGATCGCTGGGGTAAGGTGATTCGCGGGCTGGGGTTAACGCTAGATGATAAGAAGTAAAGCAGCTAGCCCTGTTAGGGAGTGAAATAGATCCTTTTGTTGACAAGTGTATATTTAGGAGTAAAACTAGCTACTACTAAATTTTAGTGGCCTCTTTATTTAGGGAAAAGGTACGCTGCATGATGCTTCTCAGTAGATTATTTTTCATCGCATTTGCAATTAGTGCAAATGGTGTGTATGCCCAAGCATGGCCTAGTAAGCCCATTACGATTGTGGTTCCTTTTGCTCCAGGTGGAAATATTGATATTGTTGGCAGGACTGTAGGCAAAGAGCTTTCACAAATTCTGAAACAACCGGTCATTGTTGAAAATAAGCCAGGCGCAGGTGGCATGGTAGGTGCAACCTACGTTGCTAAAAGTAAACCTGATGGATATACCTTTTTGGTAAGCAGTAATGGACTAGTAACAACGACTCTGATTCGCAATGATCAGCAGCACAAAGATGAGGAATTAGTTCCAGTCACACTACTTACCATAGCTCCATCGGTCATTATTGCTAATATGAATAATCCTGCATCAAACTTAAAAGAATTCATTAGTAATGTAAAAGCAAGTAAAGATAATCGTGTTATGTTTGCGACTGCTGGGGTGGGAACGACTCCTCACTTTGTATCAGCACTGGTAAAGATCGCTACCGATGTCGACGTTGAGCCGATCCCTTATAAAAGTGGTAGTGATACCGTGACGGCTTTAGTTGGGGGGCAAGTTCAGCTTGCTGCTGAATCTACTCAAGTGGTTACCCCAAAAATTAAAGCGGGTATGGTAAAGGCTCTAGCCGTTACTTATGACCAACGTTCTGCGAGTCTGCCTGATGTGCCAACCACTAAGGAGTTAGGGTACCCTAGTATTTTCATTACCCATTTTGTGGGAATGATGGCACCTGCGGGTACTCCGGTCAGTATTTTGGATAAGATGAGCCAAGCAAATCAAAAAGCCTTGCAGTCGCCTGAGTTAAAGAATGTCTTTGCTAGTGCTGGAACCATTATTGTTGGAGGCTCAAGGGCTAGTTTTGCTGAATATTTGCAAAAAGAGCGTGAACGCTTAAAGGTAGTTGTGCAACAAGCAAAAATGACCCAATAGTGTTCACATGAAGCATTCAAATTTATCGATTGAAGGAATTGATTCGCCCGAACTTACCCCAATAAGAGCAACTTTGATGCGGGGTGGTTCAAGCAAGGGGCTTTATTTCCTAGGCTCAGATCTTCCTGCCGATAGGGTTATGAGAGATGCCATTCTGTTAGCAAGTTATGGATCTCCTGATACCCGGCAGGTTGATGGAGTTGGCGGGGCAGATCCCCTGACAAGCAAAGCGGCAATTGTTGACTTATCAAAGCGTGATGACGCTGATGTTGAATATACTTTTTGTCAGGTAGGCATTGAAGATGCTGCCGTTTCTACAGGCGGCAATTGCGGCAATATGCTCTCTGGAGTAGGCGCATTTGCGATCTTGCGCGGTTTAGTCAAAGCAATTGATCCGCTGACTACAGTGCGTATTTTTACAACCAATACCCAACAAGTGGTGATCGCTTCTATTACTACTCAAGATGGAATGCCTGTCTGGGATGGTGATTGCTCTATTGCAGGTGTACCGGGTACGGGCGCCACCATTCGCTTAGATTTTGGCGATTGTAGCGGTGCTGTTTCAGGAAAATTATTACCTACAGGAAAATCAATAGATCAAGTGGTGATCAACCATCAAGAAATTCCATTGTCCTTAATTGATGCTGCTACACCTTTTGTTTTTGTGCGAGCCAAAGATATTGGCGCTACCGGATATGAGACACCAGAGCAAATGCGCAGTAATACTTCGCTCATGGCAACATTGGAGCAGGTAAGGGGTTGGGCAGCAGTTCAACTCGGAATAGTGAGTCAGCCTGAAGAAGCCTTAGCCAAGTCTCCTAACGTTCCCCGGGTCATGATGATTGCTCCGATAGCGGATTATGAGACAGTGCAAGGAAAGATGGTTTTAAAAGATGACGCTGATGTTTGTGTTCGACAACTCAGCATGCAAAAACCGCATAAAGCATTAGCAGTTACTGGCGCTGCATGTGCCGCCGTCGCAAGTGCAGTTCCAGGCTCTCTACTGCAGCAACTAGTAGGAGGTGATAAAGCGGTAGTGAGGTTGGGTCATCCCAGCGGAGTATTAAGAGTTGCCGCTAAATCAACTTTGCTTGATGGTAATTTAACCATCCAAAGCGCACAAATAGAGCGTACCTGCCGTTTACTCATGGATGGCTTTGTTTATGTCCGCAAAAGCAAAATCCAAAATCTTTTAAAAACATTGAAAACCCCATCATGACAACAGTACCAAGTACATTGGCTTTGCCTATGCAAAGTAAGCCCCGTAAAACAGGCCGCACATCGATCATTGATTATGGTCCCGATAATATGGGCTGGACGGGTGAGAATGGGGTGGCAGACTTACTGAGCTGTGCAGGTAACTATATTGACTTTGCAAAAATTTATGCACTCAATAGCTTAATTATTCCGCCACAGTCATTAAAAAGAATCGTTGCGCTATATAACGATGCAGATGTCATTTGCTATTCGGGTGGGATTCTTTTTGAATACGCTCACTGTAAAAATGATGTAGCTGGAATGTTGAAGTTTCTAGTAGACCTTGGTTTTAAAGCAATGGAACTCTCTGAAAACTATATCTCCTTGAGCGCTGACGAACGTAATCGATATTTTGATCAGTGCAAAAAAGCGGGTATCTCCGTTATTTATGAATTTGGTCGCAAGAACCCAGACACTGAAATTGGTCTAGATGAGCTGGAGTCTTTAATCAAAGCTGTTTTAGATCAAGGTATCGAGCACATCATTCTTGAGGAGTCGGAAATCACGATGACTGCCAAGACAAATCCAAATGTATTAAAAGAGCTTGCTAAAAAAGAATGGTTCAAAGAAGTGTTTGTGGAGGCTGATCCGTTTAGATTTCCTCAGAATCATTTAAGTTTATTTGAGGATTTTGGATCTGGGGTGAACTTAGCTAATGTCGCTCCTGGCCAAGCTCTTCGTCTGGAAGGTTATCGACAGGGTATTGGCAGGGCAGTGGATTACTCCATTTTTAAACAATTTGGCCTCTAAGTCGGCTTTGATATATAGTAGTAGTAGTTACAACAACTTAATTTGATTTCTGGGAGCACGTTATGACAATGAATACCGATACAGCTGCAGCACTAGAGGGCTTAACTCTGAAGTTTGCTCAGTTAGTCCATGCTTTGAAATATGAGGACATCCCAGATGAGGTGACTAAAAAAGCAAAGTTCATTATTCGTGATGGATTAGGAAATCAGATTGCTGCGTCTGCTATTAGTGAGCCAGCTCGCAAAGTAATCGAGATCGTAAAAGAGTGGGGTGGTAAACCAGAAAGCACAGTAGTTGGTTATGGCTTTAAAGTTCCTGCACCGATGGCTGCAATGTGCAATGCCATGATGGGTCATGGAGTGGAATTAGACGATGCTCATGGCTCAGGTCTGATTAAAGCTGGATCAGTTATGGTTCCCTCATTAATGGCTTTGGCCGAAGCAAACAACAAGAGCGGTAAAGAAGTGGTGACCGCCTTAATTGCTGGTTATGAAGTGGCTATTCGGATAGCTAAAGCAATCAATCCTGGGCATAGGCAACGCGGCTTTCATACTACGGGAACCGTTTCCGCTATCGGTGTGGCGGCAGCTGGTGCAAAGCTCTTGGGTTGTGATGTGAATGGAATTGCATCTGCGATTGGTTTAGCAGCGATGCAGTCTGCCGGTATTCAATCCTATTTAGATGATCCATGTATGGCTAAACCATTTAGTCCCGGGAAGTCAGCATTAAACGGTACTATGGCAGCAATCATGGTAAGTCGTGGTTTTACAGGGCCCAAGAAGGCGCTTGAGGGTCGCGAGGGATTCTTTAATGCATATTGTGATGAAATTCGTGTCAGTGACATTTTTGATGGGCTCGGTCAAAAATTTGCCATTATGGAAGTAGGCTTTAAGCCGCATGCAGCATGCAGATATGCGCACGGTCCAATCGATTTGGCCCAACAATTTTTCCATGAAGACAATGTGCGTCTTGGGGATGTTGACTCTATCAGGGTCAATATGTGTGAACTTTCTATTCGCCAGGCTTCCAAGCCAAAGCCGCCTAATCTGAATGCAGCTATGGGAAGTACGCAATTTAGTGTTGCATTGGCTTTAGAGATTGGACGAAATGGCTTGCGTGAATATTGGGACGGATTTAAGAACCAAAAAATTCATGATGCCTCCTCCACACAAACCACATTAGTTTGTGAGCCAGCTTATGGTGTTACAGGTAGGCAGGCAGCAGTAGAGTTAACACTCAAAAATGGAAAAGTATTGCGTCGCGAGCAACCTGAGCCAAAGGGTGAGCCCGCAAATCCGCTCACGGATCAAGAGTTGTCAGACAAATTTACTGGCTTAGTAAAAATGGTTAAGGGAGCTGGAAATTTAGGCCCCGCTCTTTCAGAAGCATTAATGAACTTAGAAAACCAAGTATCTGTTAAAGAGATTATTGCGAGCCTAAAAGCGCAAGATGAAACTCCGGAATTGGCAGAGGCTTAATAGGAGTCTATGAGCATGGAAAGTCAATTTGGTAATCCGGATGTGATAGTGGTTGGCGCTGGAAATGCTGCCGCATGCGCAGCCTTAGCAGCACGTGAGCATGGTGCTTCAGTCATCATGCTGGAAGCTGCTCCCTTAGAAGAAGCGGGTGGCAATAGTCGTTATACGGCTGGAGCTATGCGCGTAGTCTTCAATGGTCCAGAAGATTTAAAGCAAATTATTCCTGATTTAACGGAAGAAGAGATTGCTAGTGCAGATTTTGGCTCGTATACCGTAGAGCAGTTTTATGATGACATGGGACGCTTAACGGAATATAAGACTGATCCAGATCTGGCTGAAATTTTGATTACCAAGAGTTTAGACACTTTAATTTGGATGAGAAAGAAGGGTGTTAAATTTCAAGCAAGTTTTGGAAGGCAGGCGCACAAGATCGATGGAAAATTTAAATTTTTCGGTGGCTTAGCTTGTGAAACTTGGGGTGGAGGAGAGGGCTTAGTTGAGCTCGAGCATAAGGCTGCCATCAGAGATGGCATCAAAATATTTTATGAAACCCCTGTTATTGAATTATTAGAAGGCGATGATGGCATTGTTGGGGTCAAAGTACGCGTTGGTAATAAAAAGGTAGATATTCACAGTAAGGCTGTGATCCTAGCTTCCGGTGGATTCGAGAGTAATGCAGAAATGCGTGCAAGGTACTTGGGTCCTAATTGGGATTTGGCCAAAGTGAGGGGTACCCGCTTTAATACCGGTGGCGGTATTAATATGGCACTGAAGGTCGGCGCGATGCCATATGGCCAATGGTCTGGTTGTCACTCTGTATCCTGGGATATGAATGCTCCTCCATTTGGGGATCTTGTTGTTGGAGATAGTTACCAAAAACACAGCTACCCACATGGGATCATGATTAATGCACGGGGCGAACGCTTTGTGGACGAAGGCGCTGATATTCGTAACTATACGTATGCAAAATATGGGAAGGTCGTACTAGAACAGCCGAACATGTTTGCTTGGCAGGTTTTCGATGCAAAAATCAGTCCCAAACTTCGTGACGAATATAGGATTCGTCAGGTCACTAAAGTTCAAGCGAATACTATTGAAGAATTGGCTGAAAAGTTAGAGGGTGTTGACCCTAAACCGTTCATTAAAACTGTTCAGGAATTTAATCAGTCAGTAATGACCGATGTGCCACTCAATCTAGCCGTAAAAGATGGGCGTGGTACCAAAGGTCTAAGCATTCCAAAATCTAATTGGGCAAATACGCTCGACACACCACCCTATGAAGCTTATGGGGTAACTTGTGGAGTGACTTTTACATTCGGCGGTGTGAAAATTAATAATCATGGCCAAGTAGAAAATGAAGCTGGCAAGCCGATTCCAGGCTTATATGCTGCAGGAGAAATGGTGGGTGGACTGTTTTACTACAATTACCCAGGTGGTACCGGCCTCACTTCAGGAGCAGTTTTTG
>Ga0194047_10000589_pt1 | contig 24072 bp, 21 predicted proteins | sample JunL225m_MetaG_2_FD_160070 | JGI IMG/M metagenome (GOLD analysis project Ga0194047, IMG submission 160070) | Anoxic zone freshwater microbial communities from boreal shield lake in IISD Experimental Lakes Area, Ontario, Canada - Jun2016-L221-5m | ecosystem: Environmental > Aquatic > Freshwater... | reverse complement strand
GACTTTAGGTAAAGGGAAGTACTGCTTGAGCTCATTCTCAGAAAAAGAATAACGTTGTTGCTTTAGGTATTCAGATGCATAAGGAATATCCCAAGGCTGTAAGCCATCATTGAGTTGTAATTCTGATTTAGCAAACTCTTGAAGTTCAATCCAGTCCTTTTGTGCAAATGGTTTTGATTTGGCAGCAAAGGTACTCAAGAATGCATCAACTTCATTAACGCTCCCAGCCATTTTTGTAGCCAAACTTAAGTCTGCATAATTAGCAAATCCCAGCATGCGTGCCTCTTCGTCTCGCAAACGGAGTTGCTCAATCATGTTTTGGGTGTTATCCCATTCCAGCTTACCATTGGCGTATTGAGGTGCGAGCTCAGAAGCGCGAGTGACATAAGCTTCATACATCAAGCGACGTAGCCTCCGATTTTTTGAGTACTGCATGACGGGATAGTAAGAAGGGAAATGTAGTGTAAAAGCCCAACCTTGAAGCCCCTTTTGTTCTGCTTGATCAGCCGCAGCAGCAATAGCGTCTTCTGGAAGTCCGGCCAAATCCTGAATATCAGCGACAACATGAACGAACCCATCCGTTGCATCAAGCACATGATCTGAAAAAGATTTACCTAGGGCAGCTTGCTCATCTTGAATTTGAGCAAAGCGCGGTTTATCGGTATCGCTAAGTTCCGCACCACCCAAGCGGAAATCTCTTAGGGAGTTTTCAATGACTTTCTTTTGGGATGATGTGAGTTTTTGAAATGCAGGACTAGTGCTGAGTGCTTTAAACTTTTGATAGAGCGCTAGGTTTTGTCCTAAGCTAGAAAAGAACGCGGTCACCTTAGGCAGCATTTCTCCATAGGCAGTCCGCAATTCCGGAGTATCTGCAACACTATTGAGGTGAGAAATAACCCCCCATGAGCGACCAAGGGATTCGGTAGCATCCTCTAACGGTTCAACTAGTGCATCCCAGGTAGAAGCAGTATCAGAATGGGTAGCAAGATCTACAGCATTTTGAGCGTGTGCCAATAAAAACTCAATGGCTGGAGCAATATGAGCTGGCTTAACTTCAGGATAAGCGGCGATCCCCCGCCCAAACGAAAGCAAGGGATTATTTTGAAGTTGGGCTGGAACGGGTAGGGATGTTAAGTTTGTCATCCCTCTAGCTTAATGGACGACCCTTCTTTTTGCCAAAAGTACTACAAATACCTTAAGGTTTGGCAGCCTTTTCAGCAGCCTCTAAGGTATTCATCAGTAGCATGGTGATTGTCATGGGGCCAACACCCCCGGGGACTGGAGTAATCCAGCCGGCGACATACTTTGCAGCATCAAAATCAACATCACCGCAAAGCTTGCCATCAGGTAAGCGATTAATGCCTACGTCGATCACCACGGCACCATTTTTCACCATATCGCCAGAGATCATTTTAGGTTTGCCAGTAGCGACTACCAAAATATCAGCATCTTTTGTGTGATGCGCTAAATCTCGAGTTTTACTATTGCAAATGGTGACAGTAGCTCCGGCCTGGAGTAACAACATGGCCATGGGCTTACCCACAATATTAGAGGCGCCTACGATGACTGCTCGTGCGCCGCGGATAGGATAGTCAATGCTTTCTAAAATCTTCATGCAGCCGTACGGGGTGCAAGGTTTAAAAGAAGGTTGACCAATCATAAGTGCACCAGCATTAGCCACGTGAAAGCCATCCACATCTTTTTCTGGTGCAATAGCTTCTAATACGCGTTCAGCAGCGATATGCTCAGGCAAGGGGAGTTGAACCAAGATGCCATGTATTACAGGATCGGCATTGAGGATCGCTATACGTGCCAATAATTCTTCTTCACCCAGCTCGGCAGAGTAGCGTTCTAAAACTGAATGAAAGCCAACGTCCTCGCAAGCCTTCACTTTATTGCGCACATAGACTTGGCTAGCGGGATTATCGCCAACTACGATAACCGCCAATCCGGGCCTCACACCTTTAGCGGTAACAATAGCAGCACGAGCAGCAATTTCAGTGCGGATTTTTTTAGAAAGCAGGTTTCCGTCTAGTAATTGGGCTGGCATATAACAAAAAGGGCTTAATTGGGTTGAGGATCTGATAGGGCTAGGCGAAGTAAGTCTGCCACGGTATTAACATTCAGCTTTTCCATAATGTTGGCGCGATGGGCTTCAACTGTTTTAATAGAGATACCAAGATCGTCTGCAATTTGCTTGTTTAAGCGACCAGCAACAATACGCTCAAGAACTTGTCGTTCACGACCAGTTAACTTACTAAGTAAGCTTTGGGTGATTTTGCGTTGGCTAGCCTGAGAGTAATCAATCCGCGCTTTACCGAGCATGCGATCGACTAGTGCACATAGATCATTTTCTTTAAAAGGTTTTTCAATGAAATCTACTGCACCGCGTTTCATCGTTGACACTGCCATGGAAACATCGCCATGACCAGTAATAAAGGCAACCGGCATTGGGAGATTCTCGCTAATTAAGCGCTCTTGCAATTCCAGCCCTGACATTCCTGGCATACGTACATCTAATATGGCGCATGAGATAGTAGATTTATCTGTACTTTGCAGGGACTGTAAAAAGCGCTCAGCGCTGGCGTGGCAGCGAACCACATAACCATTGCTTTCGAGAAGCCATGTTAGAGAGTCTCTAACAGCCTCATCGTCATCCACGACATACACGACTTCTGCTTGATTTGGTTTATTAGTGGCACTTAAGTTCATATTAGGTCTCGCAGTTTGATGCAGTTAATACTACTCTTGGTTCTCGACCCCAGAATCAGGTGATTCTAGGGGTAGAAGTATTGTAAAGGTGCAGCCAACCATCTTGGTTTGTGCGTTATCCATGATGTTTGTAGCCCATAGGCGCCCATGATGGGATTCCACAATAGAGCGACAAATATTGAGGCCCATACCCATTCCATCGGATTTTGTGCTGAAAAATGGCTCAAACATGCGCTGAGTGACCGAATCAGCAATGCCAGCGCCGTTATCTGTCACCCGAATTCTGAGCATGGCTGGGAAGATACTCGTATCTAAGTCCGTACTGATATTGACTGGAGGGGCTGTCCAGCGGGAAGAGAGAGGGTAGGCTCCCCTTACGCTATCGAGCCCATTTTTTAGAAGATTCACTAGAACCTGGAGGATTAAGACGGGGTCTAAATTAACTTCTGGTAGATCATCTGCGATTGATGAAGTAATGCTAAGGCGATGGCGGTTTGCTTCGATTTCAACTAGCCCAACCGCATCATTAATGATGTCTTTGATGGCGCTAGACTTTCTTTGCGGCTCACTACGTTTTACAAATCCGCGGATGCGCTGAATAATAGTTCCAGCACGAAGTGCTTGTACGGAAGCCTTTTCTAGCGCAGGCATGATTTCTTTATTTAAGACTGGATCCAAATGCCCATCCAGACGTTTTGCTACACCCATACAGTAGTTTGAAATTGCAGATAAAGGCTGATTTAGTTCGTGCGCTAGTGAGGAAGCCATTTCACCCATAGTGGTGAGTCGGCTTGTAAATTGCATCCGTTCTTCCTGTTGACGAGCGAGATCTTCAGCTTCTTTTCGTTGGGTAATGTCAGTCGCAATCAGCAGTTGCGCTAGGTGGCCATCGACCCAAGGAATAAAACGTGAACGCACTTCGTACCAGCGATTGCTACCATCACTCAATTGAACTTCCTCTGATTCAGTTTCTTGATAAAGAAAAGAGGTTGGAATTCCTGGAGGTGAATCTTGTAAATCCTCAGCGATATCACGCAAGGTTTTATTGCTTTCTTCATTGCCAATTAACTGAAAGTGGCCTTTGGAGTCATTACCAAAATTTTCCCGATAAAAGCGATTAGCAAATAACAATTCATCAGTTTCAAGAGCGACTACAGAAACTGCAGCATCCAATCCTTCAAGAACTGTGGTGAAACGCTCTTGAGACGCAGCCAATTCTTCCCGAATTTTATTCGGCTCTGAGATATCAATTAAAGAGGTAACCCAACCTGTTTGCTTACCTTTTTCATTAATTAGAGGCGCGATGAAGGTTCGCGTTTGAATGAGGGTTCCATCTTTACGTAAGATTGCACCCTGAATACCTGTCTTAAGGCCATCCATGCTGAGGGCCCGATTCATCTTTTCTATGAGCTCTTCCCATCTATTTTCAGGCCAGAAGGGGAATGGAGGGGACAGTCCAATCAGTTCATTAGCGGTCCATCCGGTCATTTCGCAGAACGCTCGATTTACATAGGTAATGCGTTTTTCCATGTCGTGCGCACGAATTCCGACGGGGGTAGAATTTTCCATGGCGCTACGAAAACTAGTTTCAGTCCGCAAGTTAGCTTCAGCCTCTTGACGCACTTGCATTTGTTTTAAGACGGACCATAAGCTCCAAATCACAAAAACACACAAACCAATGACAACGCCAATCAGCATGCGGAATGTCAGATTGGTTGGCGGAGGATAGGTATCTATTCGTAAGGTTAAGTTTGGGCTCAGGACACCCATATCTAAACTAGTTTGATTGCTAAATGCCCTTTTGGGAGTATCTCGATCAGATGAGATTGCTAATAGTTTTTCGTTATCGGTTAATAAGGTGAATCGATATTGGCTTTTGAGGTTACCGGGGATGACATCCAAAATTCCTTGAGTGGTATAGAGGGCAGCTAAATAGCCCACAATCTCTCCACCAGCAACATTTGGAACTACTTGCCAAATAACATTCTTTCTCTCTCGTAGTAAAGGCTCTTCGCCAGAAATATTGAGTGAGATAAATTGACTAAAGCTAGGCCTAATAGTGACGCGACTTAGTTCAAGAGTTGTCTTTAGGCTTTCATTGATTGCGGGGGCAATTTCTGCTTCATTGATCCAATCTGTTTTTGTCGTAGTCGGTGGTAGCATCCATTGACGTTGCCTGTCCGCGCTGAGCCAAATAATTCTAATAATTTCGTGATTGTTAAGAACGAGCTCACCCGCTTGTTCATAGGCAAGTTGTTTAAGTTTTTCTTGGTCATACGAGGCTGCAATTTCACGATTGATTGCAATTAAAGCATCCGTGTTATTCGCAAATCGAAGTTCAATCCGTTGTTTGGCAAATGCAAGTTCACGAAATAAGGCTGATTCTTGCTGGCTTTTTTCCTGTAACTGTAAGGTTCCCAAAATCACCCCCATCACTGCTGTAAAAAGCACGATTGCTAATAGGGGGGTGTAAACCAGTCTAAAGCCCCGAATTTTTCGGAGCCATTTAATGGGGCTAAGTTGCCAGATAGAGAATACTGTAAATTTCATGAATGTAGGCCCATTTTGCCTCATTGGAGACTCCTTTCAAGCTTTTAGAGCGCTCTACTTGATTTTATTTGCATTGCAATAAAAATCCACATTATGAGAAATACTATCATTATGTGGAAAATTGCTTGTTTACACCCATATACCTTTCTAGAATATTGTCTATAGAGTCAGCGATAAACAAAAGAATCTAATGGAGGCAGTTATGGCAGCAGTACCAGAGCAAATCTTAGGTCAGCTAAACGCGTATGATGCGGACCCAGGAGAGACGCAAGAGTGGTTGCAGGCACTTGATGGTGTTATTCGAAACGAAGGCCCAGAAAGAGCTGCCTACTTAATAGACCAACAAATTTCTCATGCACGTGTTAACGGAGTGGTGCAACCATTCCATGCAGAGACTCCCTATATCAATACGATTCCAGTTGAAAACCAAGCACGCTTGCCTGGTGATCAAAATGTTGAGCACCGGATTCGTTCATACACACGCTGGAATGCCATGGCAATGGTATTACGTGCCAATAAGGACACCAATGTTGGTGGACATATTTCTTCATTTCAATCTGCTGCAACTTTGTATGACATTGGCTTTAATCACTTCTGGCATGCACCATCGCCTGAACATGGTGGAGACCTCATTTTTGTTCAGGGCCATTCATCTCCCGGTGTATACGCACGTGCATACATGCTTGGTCGCTTATCAGATGAACAACTAGATAACTTCCGTCAAGAAGTGGGTGGCAAAGGCATCTCTAGTTATCCGCATCCTTGGCTGATGCCAGATTTTTGGCAATTCCCAACAGTGTCAATGGGTCTTGGACCAATAATGGCGATTTATCAAGCGCGCTTTATGTGCTACTTGCGCGACCGTGGTTTTATTAAAGATGAGGGTCGTAAAGTCTGGGCATTCTTAGGTGACGGAGAGACTGATGAGCCTGAATCACTTGGCGCCATTGGTATGGCTGGACGCGAAAAATTAGACAACCTTATTTTTGTTGTCAATTGCAATTTGCAACGCTTAGATGGTCCTGTTCGTGGTAACGGAAAAATTATTCAAGAGCTTGAAAGTGAGTTCCGTGGCGCAGGCTGGAATGTCATTAAGGTAGTTTGGGGCGGTCAATGGGATGCCTTATTTGCTCGCGACAAAAAAGGTATCTTGATGCAACGTCTTGGTGAGATCGTAGATGGTCAATACCAAACCATGAAGTCTAAACACGGTGCTTATGTTCGTGAGATTGTATTTAATACGCCAGAACTCAAGGCATTAGTGAGTGACTGGAGTGATGAAGAGATTTGGCAGCTAAATCGTGGTGGTCACGACCCGCATAAAGTTTATGCAGCATTTCATGCGGCTGTAAATCACAAAGGTCAACCCACCGTAATCCTTGCTCATACTATTAAGGGTTATGGCATGGGTGGCTCAGGTGAGGCCATGAATATTGCCCATCAAGCAAAGAAGATGAATGATGATGATGTTCGTCGTTTCCGGGATCGTTTTGAAATTCCTATCCGAGATGAACAGCTTGACGATATGCCTTTGGTGAAGTTTGCTGAAGGTAGTCCCGAACTTGAGTACATGAAGGCACGTCGTTTAGAGTTAGGTGGCTATTTACCGCAACGTCGAACTAAGGCAGAAAGTTTGCCTGTTCCCGCATTGGATGTATTTACACCCTTGCTTGAGGCTACCTCTGAAGGCCGTGAAATTTCTACAACAATGGCTTTTGTTCGTATATTAAATACGGTAGTACGTGACAAAATTCTTGGTAAGCGTGTAGTGCCGATTGTTCCTGATGAATCACGTACCTTTGGCATGGAGGGCATGTTCCGTCAGCTAGGTATTTGGCATCAACTTGGCCAACTCTATACGCCCGAAGACCACGATCAACTGATGTTCTATAAAGAAGATAAGAATGGTCAGATTTTGCAAGAGGGCATCAATGAAGCTGGTGGTATGTGCGATTGGATTGCGGCCGCAACTTCTTACTCCACGCACGGTGTGCCAATGCTGCCTTTCTATATCTTTTATTCGATGTTTGGTTTCCAACGAATTGGTGACTTAGCATGGGCTGCAGGTGATATGCGTAGCCGTGGTTTCTTGCTTGGTGGTACTGCAGGTAGAACAACCTTAAACGGTGAAGGTTTGCAGCATGAGGATGGTCATAGCCATTTATGGAGTAGTGCCGTACCAAACTGCATTAGTTACGATCCTACCTTCTCATTTGAATTAGCAGTTGTGATTCAAGATGGTATGCGCCGCATGCTGGAAGTTCAGGAAGATGTTTATTATTACATCACCTTAATGAATGAAAACTATTCCCACCCTGCAATGCCAAAGGGTGCTGAGCAGGACATTATTAAAGGAATGTATAAACTCAAATCGGTGGGTGATAGTAATGCCAAGTTGCGCGTTCAGTTACTCGGTTCTGGCACAATCTTCCGCGAAGTCATTGAAGCTGCAGAGATTTTGCATAAAGACTGGGGTGTATCCTCAGATTTATGGGGTTGCCCAAGTTTTACTGAATTGGGACGCGACTGGGCCACAGTACACCGCAGCAATCTCTTGAATCCAACAGCTGTACCAAAACTTTCTCATGTCGAGCAGTGCCTGAAAGATAGCTCTGGCCCAATCATCGCTGCTACAGACTATGTTCGCTTATTCGCTGAGCAAATTCGTCCAGCCATTCAGCATATGGGCCGCCGTTATGAAGTCTTGGGTACCGATGGTTTTGGCCGTTCTGACACCCGTGAAAAGTTACGTGACTTCTTTGAGGTGGATCATCGTTGGGTTGTGTTAACAGCCTTGAGGTCTTTAGTGGACGCTGGACAGATAGATCGTCAGAAGCTTGCTGAAGCAATCAAAAAGTACGACATTGATACCACTAAGCCAAACCCAATGACGGTTTGATAAGAGAACAATAATATGAGTCAATTAATCGAAATCAAAGTACCAGACATTGGTGACTATAAGGATGTACCCGTCATTGAAGTTCTCGTAAAGCCAGGCGACAAAGTTGAGAAAGAACAATCAATTGTTGTTCTTGAATCCGATAAAGCTACCATGGATGTTCCTTCCTCACACTCCGGTGTAGTGAAAGAAGTCAAAGTGAAGATCGGGGATAACCTATCTGAGGGATCCGTGGTTGTTATTTTAGAGGCTAGTTCAGGTGGAGCTGCGACAATTACTCCTGCTGCAGAGTCAGTGGTAACTCAGGCGGTAGCGGTCGAGCCTCCTATCCAGCGTGCACCTGCACCACCTCCAATCAGTAATCCTCCTCCGGTAGTGGACGCTGCCTTAAGTCATGCAAGTCCATCAGTGCGCAAATTTGCCCGAGAACTTGGAGTGACTATTGCTCATGTTAAGGGCACTGGTCATAAAGGCCGTATTACACAAGAAGACGTGCAAGCCTTTGTCAAGGCTGCCATGAGTAGTGGCGGTCCAGCAGCAGTATCGAGTGGTGGAAGTCTGGGTGATCTGAATCTCATTCCGTGGCCGAAAGTAGATTTCACAAAGTTTGGTGAAATTGAACGCCAAGCACTCAATCGTATTAAGAAACTCACTGCAGCTAATTTAGGTCGTAATTGGGTGATGATCCCAGCAGTGACTTATCACGAAGATGCGGACATCACAGATCTAGAAGCCTTCCGTGTATTAACTAATAAAGAAAATGAGAAGAAGGGCGTTAAGATCACGATGCTTGCTTTCTTGATGAAAGCTGCTGTTGCAGCTTTGAAAAAATATCCCGAGTTCAATAGCTCATTGGATGGTGACGATCTCATTTTGAAAAAATACTTCAATATTGGTTTTGCGGCAGATACTCCAACAGGATTAGTTGTGCCAGTTATTAAGGATGCAGACAAGAAGGGTATTTTTGAAATTGCCAAGGAAACTTCGGAGCTGGCTGCTCTGGCTCGCGATGGCAAGCTTAAGCCTGATCAGATGCAAGGTGCTAGCTTTACGATTTCTTCATTAGGTGGGATTGGTGGAACTTATTTCTCACCGATTGTGAATGCCCCTGAGGTAGCAATTTTGGGAGTCAGTAAAGCAGCCATGAAACCTGTGTGGGATGGCAAGCAATTTGTACCCCGTTTAATTTGCCCCTTATCTTTATCTGCTGATCATCGAGTAATTGATGGCGCTTTAGCAACCCGTTTTAACGTGTATGTTGCAGAACTCTTAGCCGACTTCCGTCGCGCTAGTCTGTAAGGGGTATCTATGGCTAAGCAAACGATTCTCGTTCCGGATATTGGTGATTATTCAGATGTTCCAGTGATTGAAGTATTGGTTAAAGTGGGTGATGTTATTGAAAAAGAGCAGCCCTTATTAGTTTTGGAGTCTGATAAAGCAACCATGGAAGTTCCTGCTGATGCAGCGGGAACAATTACTAGCATTGCTGTAAAACTAGGTGACAAAGTTGGCAAAGGCACTGTGATTGCTGAGATTGAGGTAAGTGGTGAAGCAACTAAAGTTGCCCCTACCAGCGCCCCAGCTGCAGCTCCTGTAGCAACTACTATTGCACCCGCTCCTAAAGCAGAGCAATACAACGGTAAAGTTGATTATGAGTGCGAGTTACTAGTTTTAGGAGCAGGTCCTGGGGGGTATAGCGCTTCCTTTAGAGGTGCTGATTTAGGAATGAGCACTATTCTGATTGAGCGTTATCCAACTTTGGGCGGTGTTTGTTTGAACGTGGGTTGTATTCCCTCAAAAGCACTTTTGCATACCGCCTCCGTTATGGATGAAGTAAAGACCATGGCCCAGCATGGCATTTCATTTGGTGAGCCAAAGATTGAAATTGATCAATTGCGAGGATATAAAGAGTCCGTCATTGCAAAGTTAACTGGCGGTTTGGCTGGTATGGCTAAAGCACGCAAAGTGAAGGTGGTGCGTGGCTTAGGAAAATTCTTGGACGCAAACCATGTCGAAGTTGAATTAACTAACGGTACTGGTCAAGATCTAACTGGTCAAAAAGAAGTAGTGCGCTTTCAAAAAGCCATTATTGCTGCGGGTAGTCAACCAGTGAAATTACCATTTCTTCCAGATGATCCACGTATTGTCGACAGTACTGGTGCACTATTGCTAAAGAATATTCCAAAGCGGATGCTCGTGATTGGTGGGGGCATCATTGGCTTAGAGATGGCTACGGTTTATAGCACTCTAGGTTCGCGTATTGATATTGCTGAGATGATGGACGGTCTCATGGCTGGTGCTGATCGTGATTTAGAAAAAGTCTGGGAAAAATTTAATGCCGGACGTTTTGAAAAAGTCATGCTCAAGACTCGCGCAGCTAAAGCAGAAGTAAAACCGGATGGCATTCAAGTCACTTTTGAAGGTGAGAATGCCCCTGCAGAACCACAAACTTATGATTTGGTGTTGGTTGCTGTCGGTCGCACGCCAAATGGCAAAATGATTGATGCTGGATTGGCTGGTGTACAGGTTGATGAGCGCGGCTTTATTCCAGTGGATAAGCAAATGCGCACCAATGTGCCAAACATTTTTGCGATTGGCGACCTCGTTGGTCAACCAATGCTGGCTCACAAGGCAGTTCACGAAGGCCACGTAGCCGCAGAGGTAGCCTCTGGCGAAAAGTCCTTCTTTGATGCAAAGCAAATCCCCTCAGTCGCTTATACCGACCCTGAGGTAGCTTGGGCTGGCTTGACAGAAGAGCAGTGTAAGGTACAAGGGATTGCTTATGAAAAAGGACTCTTTCCATGGGCAGCCAGTGGACGTGCGATTGCAAATGGACGCGATGAAGGTTTTACCAAGCTCATTTTTGATGCAACTACTCATCGCATTATTGGTGGTGGAATTGTGGGGACACATGCTGGCGATTTAATCGGCGAAGTATGTTTGGCTATTGAAATGGGGGCTGATGCAGTCGATATTGGTAAAACTATTCATCCACATCCAACCCTAGGCGAATCTGTTGGTCTAGCTGCAGAAGCAGCGCATGGCCATTGCACTGATTTACCGCCAGTAAAGAAGAAGTCTTAACTGAATCGCATCGTATCTGGATAAATAAAAAGCCCCGATGTATCGGGGCTTTTTATTCAGTAAGAGATGAACATTACTTCTTCTTAGCAGCCTTACTTGCAGTGCTAGCACTTTTCATTGCAGTGTCTGTAGCGCTACTTAAGTTCGTTTGAGTAACCTCAACGGCATGCTTCACAGCCTTTTGGCTGGTTTCAAAAACAGTATTAGCAGAAGCAATAGCTTGCTTCATTACTTGAACAGCAGCATCAGAGCCTGCTGGAGCATTTTTAGTCCAGTCTTCAACTAAAGCATTTACTTTCTTTTGGCCAGCTTGAAATTCTTTTTCGGCTGATTGGGTAAAGCTTGCTTGAGTTTCATGAGCTAAGTCGTATAAGTGACGGCTATAAGCCATGATCTTTTCTGCCATCGGCTGAACTGCTTCGGCTTGATGGGCAAGAAGTTGTTGAATATCTTTTACTTCTAAAGCTTTCTTAGCGCTATTCATGCTATCGCTCAAGCTTTGTTTGGCGATATGCATATTTAACTCAACTAATTTTTCAATACTTTGAAGTGCTTGGTTGGTTAGACCGCTCAAGGTCTCTAAATTTGCTTTTTGAGCAGCTGCAATTTGTTCTGGTGTTAAGTTCATATCAATCCCTTTCGATTGGATCTACTGATTGTTTTTACTCTTACTGGGTAAGGGTGTAAATAGCATCCAAATATTTTAAAGCATTAATGTTGCATTGCAACATTAATAATCTCCGTTAAGCGAATATCGTACTTTATTAGAGAATTAGCAAAATCAGCCTAAAATCAATGATTCTAGAAAAATCTCAATAATTTCAGTAAGTTATCCATGACGCTCACCCTAGACAAGGTTATTGCACCCATATTTGTATTGATATGGAGTACGGGGTTTGTAATTGCCCGTCTTGCAATGCCTTATGTGGAGCCAGCCACCTTCTTATTTTGGCGGTTTGCCGGGGTTTTAGCTGCAATGGCAGCGCTGAGCTTGATTTGGAAAATTACCTGGCCTAGCTGGCCTCAGATGAAGCACATTGCAGTAGCGGGACTTTTACTTCAATTTGGATATTTACTAGGTGTTTGGTTTGCAGTTCGCTTAGGTATGACGGCTGGTTTAGTCGCCATTATTGTGGGATTACAGCCGATTTTGACTGCATGGTTTGCTGCCTGGGTATCGGAAAAAGTAAGCCCACGACAGTGGATTGGTTTGGGCTTTGGGTTTGCTGGCGTAGCCCTTGTGGTGGCTGAAAAAATTAGCTTTGCCCATATTCCTTTCTTAAGTTACATCTTAGCATTCATTGCACTGCTATCGATTACCTTTGGCACGCTTTATCAGAAGAAGTATTGCCCTGTATTTGATCTACGCGCAGGTTCTTCAATCCAATTTGGAGTGTCGGCTATTCTGTGTTTCATGTGCATGTACTTCTTTGAAACTGGCGTTATGGTTTGGAATGCTTCTGTCACTGTAGCTTTGTTATGGGCAATCTTTCCACTCTCCATAGGTTCCATTAGTTTGCTATTTATGATGATTCGCAAGGGTGCTGCTACCAAGGTCACTAGCTTGCTATACCTCACGCCACCGACCACTGCGCTGATGGCATGGCTCTTATTTGACGAGCCTTTTACTGTAATGATGGCAATGGGCTTGGCATTAACGATGACTGGTGTAGTGTTAGTTAATTCCCGTCAAGCCAATACTGTAGTAACGATTGCAGAATAGGGTGACGTCTAATACCCAGAATGGGGCGAATAAATCGCCTAGTTCCCCAGAAATTAATTATCATTTCGTATGTTGAAAGTTTTGGAAGGTATTTTTAGGATGTACTTGAATCGATTTTGGATTTGTCTTTGTGTAGCACTATTCACCAGTGGTGTCTTTGTTAGTGCGCCTGTAATTGCGGCCAACAAAGACAAACAGAGTAAAACCACCAAAGTTGTCATCAAATCAGTTAAGAAGCCTAAATCTGTTCGAGTGACTGTTACTCGTCCAACGGAGCCGGTCGCAACTGCAAGACCATCACTCGCTTCAGCACTAGGTATGCGCGGTCAACACGATGATTTGAGTTTGAAATCAAGCGTGGCCATGGTAGTGAATCAAGACACTAAGGAGGTGTACTTTGAAAAAAACTCTTCAGTTAGCTTACCAATAGCTTCAATCACAAAACTCATGACTGCAATGGTTGTGTTGGATTCTAAATTACCATTAGATGAGTCGCTTGTGATCAATGCCGATGATGTGCATAGTTACCGCACTTCACGTCTTTCTGGTGGAACCGTATTAACACGAGAAGAAGCACTTTTACTAGCACTAATGTCCTCTGAAAACCGCGCTGCATATACCTTAGGTAGAAATTATCCAGGCGGTATTCCAGCATTTGTGGATGCCATGAATCGCAAAGCAAAAGAATTAGGTATGGACCATTCGCGTTTTGCAGATCCTACAGGATTGCTGAGTGAAAATGTTGCTACAGCAGAAGATCTTACCCGAATGCTAAGCGCAGCATACCAATACAAAATGATTCGTGAGTTTTCCACATGGCCTGATCTCACGATGGTGATTGCAAAGCGTCCACAAAAATTCTTGAACACCAATCGCTTGGTACGTGCAGGTGATATGAATATCGGTTTACAAAAAACAGGATTTATTAATGCCGCCGGTAAATGCTTGGTAATGCAAGCTAGAGTCAATAACACACCATTACTGTTAGTTTTCTTAGACTCGGTTGGAACGCAATCACGTTTTGCTGATGCTGTTCGTGTGCGCGACTGGTATGAACGTATGCCCTCAGGCGCTCAGCCGATTAGACGCTTAATGTAACGGTCTTTCTAAGCAGCAGCGCCTGCTTCTAATGATTTAGGCTTATAGCCCATGCCCTTAGAAATTTGCAGAGCAGTTTCTTGTAAGGCTCTTAACCAGTCTGCTTGAATGCGATCTGTTGGCGCGCTTAGTGAAAGTCCAGCCACCAATTTTCCAGTGTCATCCAAAATAGCCGCAGCAAGACAACTTACACCGAGCTCTAGCTCCTCATCATCACGAGCATTGCCAACTTTTCTAACTTGATTTAGCTCTGCTTCTAGTTTATTTAAATCTGTAATGCTATTTCTGGTGTGTCCTGAGAGTCCAGTACGGGTAACATAGGCACGCACTTGGTTCGCATCATCCCTTGCTAAAAAGAGTTTTCCAACCGATGTGAGATGTAAGGGAGCTCTACCCCCAATTGCACGGACTACTTGCATACCAGAACGTTCACTATATGCACGGTCAATATAAACAATCTCATCACCTTGGCGAACCGATAGATTCACGGTTTCACCAGTCAGCTTATGAAGGGTGCGCATCGGAACTTGAGCAGCTTCTCGAACAGAGAGGCGAGCTTTAACTAGATTGCCTAGTTCTAAAAGCTTAAGTCCTAAGCGATAGGTGCCGCCATCCCCGCGTTCAACCAAGCGGCAAGCAACCATATCATTTAATATGCGGTGAGCTGTAGAGGGGTGTAAACCCGTTTCCTCAGCCAAGAACTTAAGACCACTCGATTCTTCTTGCTCAGCCAAGGCTTCTAGTAAATTCATCATGCGCTCCACAACCTGGATTGCTGTTTTACCAACTTCACCAGTACTTTTGGAGGATTTGATGATTTTGCTATTGCTCATGGGGTTGATTGTAGCGATTCCCAAGCAAATTGCATATTATGAAACGGGATTTTATAGATACATAGGAAAAAACCGCTTTAAATCTAGCGTCTTAGAGCCTTGGCGCAATCGTTGACTAGTTCGGGCCCGCGATAAATGAGGCCACTGTAGAGCTGAACCAGGCTAGCACCAGCAATGATCTTTTCACGGGCATCTGCGCCTGACATGATTCCGCCGACGCCAATAATGGGTAAATCATTTCCTAGTTTAGCTTTGAGCGTTTTGATAACCCAGTTTGAGGCTTTTCGTATAGGTGCGCCCGAGAGACCACCAGCTTCATTACCGTGATCCATCCCTTGTACTGCCTCGCGTGAGACAGTGGTGTTGGTGGCTATCACAGCATCGATTCCAAATTCTAATAAGAGATCTGCAATCAGGTGAAGGTCGCCTTGATCGAGATCAGGAGCAATCTTTAAGAAAAGGGGTTTGTGAACGCCGTAACGATCACTGAGTTTTTTTCGTTCTTCACTTAGTTCTCGTAAGAGCTCTCGCAACATTTCTGCACTTTGAAGTGAGCGCAGATGCTGGGTATTCGGAGAAGAGATGTTGACGGTAATGTAAGAAGCAATTTCATATACGGCCTCCATTGCAAAAACGTAATCTTTTGAAGCCTCCTCAATAGGAGTACTAGCATTTTTGCCAATGTTCATTCCTATGACGCCACCATTTTGCCAAAATTTCGAGTGACGGACCCTTGCTACACATGCCTTTACACCGTCATTATTAAATCCCATGCGATTGATAATCGCTTGTGCCTCGGCTAGCCTAAACATTCGGGGCTTCGGATTACCGGGCTGAGGTCGAGGCGTCACTGTGCCGATTTCTAAAAAGCCAAAGCCTAATGCAGCTAAGGCATCAATATGTTTGCCATCTTTATCAAGGCCAGCTGCAAGACCCACTGGATTAGGAAACTGAATACCGCAAAGCATATGGGGATCAGCAATAGGTTGCGTGATGAAGCGCTGCAAAAGACCCCAACGCTGCGCGCGATCTAAATTGCTTAGTGTGAGATCGTGAGCTTGCTCAGGATCAAGGCAGAACAGCCAAGGGCGTAAAAGGGAATAACCATCCATCATGGGTAGATATTATGAACCAGGCAGCAACTGCCAATGGTCATCAACCAGTCCTTCCATGGGCTGATATTTGATCTTATAAGCCATCTTTTCGCTCTCTTGAATGTAGTAGCCAAGATAGAGATAGGGCAAGTTCAAATCGAGGCATTGTTGAATTTGCCAAAGAATGCTGTAACTGCCATAGCTTGAGTTGCCAATGCTGGTATCAAAGAAGGTATATACCGAAGAAATACCTTGTTCCAATATGTCAATCATGCTCACCATACGCAAGCGACCAGGATGAGGGTCATGGGGACCATCCCGAAACTCCACAATGCGTGAGTTCACGCGGCTTTGCAGTAAAAACTGCATATATTGATCCTGATCATCTCGATCCATTTCTCCACCGGCGTGCCTATCATTTTGATAGCCTTGATAGAGTTGGTAATGCTCATCTTTGTAACCAAGGTTCAATACATGCGCTTCCAATCCCATATGTTTTTTCTGGGCTCGTCGTTGGCTGCGAGTTGGAACAAATTGATTTACCAAAATACGGGTAGCAATACATGCTCTACAGCTGTCGCAATAAGGGCGATAGGTGTAAAGACCACTTCTACGAAATCCCGCATTCAGAAGTTCACCATAAATATCCGCATGTATCAGATGCGAAGGGGTTGCTACCTGCGAACGTGCCATCCGATTGGGAAGATAGCTACATTCATAGGGCGCAGTGGCATAAAACTGCAGAGTAGTGAGAGGAAGTTCTTTGAGTTGGGTCATATCCAGCAAGCCAAGATATTTTTATTAAAAGTCCAAGGTCTCTCAATATTAGATTGATTTATAGATATTTGCAGTTTTTCTAGAAATGCCTTACGGGGGATGGGGGCCGCTCCTAGCGAGCGAAGATGCGCAGTTTCTTGCTGGCAATCAATCATGTTTACTTGACTTTGTACGCACCAAGCACTTAAAGCAGCTAAAGCAAGCTTAGAGGCATTCGTTTCATAACTAAACATAGATTCACCAAATACCATTGCTCCAAACGCAACACAGTAGAGCCCGCCAATGAGTTGGCCTTGATGTGTAACGGAAATACTATGGGCATGACCTTGCTCATGAAGGGCGGTATAGGCATCCATGATTTCATGGGTAATCCATGTGCCATCCTGATCTTTGCGTTTGCTAGTGGCACAGGCCCGAACGACCGCACTAAAGTCTGTATCAACGTATATTTCTGACTGGGCGTCTTGGCAAAAATGACGAAGATGCTTCTTAAGAGAAGCGCTGCACTTAAAGTTTGCTGGATTGAGAACCATCCGTGGATCCGGTGACCACCACAATACCGGCTGATTATCGGAGTACCAAGGAAATATTCCTCTTTGATAAGCTCGTGCTAATTGACCTGGATAAATACCTTCACTTACGGCAATTAAGCCAGGAACACTAGGGTCAAGGTCAGCTTGAGTCAGCGGGTTTGGAAAGGGGTCTTGTGGGCCTAGCCAAGTAATCTGACTCATCATGCACTAATTAAATCTTTTCAGAAGGCAAGACATCACGGCTACGTACATGAAATTCTTTATCCGCATCAAAAAGCCCAGCAGCACGATCTGCAAAAAACCATTCTAAAGTTTGCTTGACTGTAGGAAAGGCTAATTCTTCCCAGGGAATTTCGTGCTCATAAAAGAGGGCTACCTCTAAACTTTCTTCACCTGCAGAAAAGGCGCTGTTCGTCATGTTTGCTAAATAAAACAGATGCACCTGTTCTGCATGAAGAACGTTCAGCAAGGAGTAAAGAGGGCCGATTTCTACCATTGCTCCAGCTTCCTCAAGGGTCTCACGAACAGCCCCTGCGCTGGTACTTTCACCAAGCTCCATAAAACCGGCAGGTAAAGTCCAGTAACCATGGCGAGGGGCAATAGCACGGCGACAAAGTAAGACTTGCTTGCCATACACAGGAATAGTACCAACGACATTTCGAGGATTTTGATAATGGATAGTCCCACAGGTATCACAAACATAACGCACACGTGAGTCATCTGCGGGGATTTTGAAGGACAGAGTGTTGGCGCAATTAGGACAGAACTTCATGACAGCTTTCTAAAAATGAGCCTTGATCGCTCCGCGAAGGGCATTACTAAGAATAATCTCATCTGCCATTGAAACATCATTAATAGTCAGGTTAGCTTCGCGGGCATTTATCTGGGGATCGGCTAATAAGGCTGCTCGTCGGACGCCCGGAAGAATGCCCGCAGAAATAGGGGGTGTTAACCATTGTGTGCCACCTTTAGGTTTAATGAAGATGCTGCTTCTACCGCCTTCTGTAACTAAGCCTTGCTCGTTGATAAATAAGGCATCAAAGCCTCCCAACTCAACGGATTTTTGCCATGCCTGGTCATATAAGCTTCGCTTGCTTACCTTATGTCGCAGCAAAGGATCGCCAGAGAACATCATGCAGTCAGCTGGCAAAATATCTTGCGCCCAGAATATCCTTACCGACTCACTGAGTTCATCCAGTATTCCAGTAGCGCATGAGAATTGTCCATCAAGAGCAAGATCGAGTCTTAATCGATACTGCTGACTCATATCTAAATTAGCGCAAGCATCTACAATACAAGCGCTTGCATGTTCCCTTTTGAATGGAATACCTAAGGATCTGGCCGATGATTGCATACGATCAAGGTGAGTAGATAAATCTTGAGGGCTAGCTTGCTTTACAGCGATCGTTTCAAATAAACCAACGGCACTGGGAAGTCCCATTAAAAAGGCAGATTTAATGCGGCATTCTTCCCATTCTTGCTTGGCATCGGAATCAATTGTGATGCCTGCACCAATACCTAATGTAAAAGTGTTGTTACGGGAGATCGGATCCTCTTCAATTTCAATGGTACGAATCGGTACACTAAAAGCAAAGTCTCCATTAGGATCCAGCCAGCCAAGTGCACCACAGTAATATCCACGATCTTGAGGCTCGAGTTCTTGAATAATTTGCATGCTGCGTTTCTTAGGTGCCCCAGTAACAGATCCACAGGGAAAAACAGCTTGCAGAATTTGATTCAAGGTGGTTTTCGGTTTTATCTGCCCTTGCACAGTGGATGTCATCTGCAATACATCACCATGCCTTGCCACTTCAAACAGCTTCGGAACTACAACACTTCCTGGCTGAGAGATGCGACTCAAATCATTGCGCAGAAGATCTACGATCATAATGTTTTCTGCTTGATTTTTAGGATCCTCAGAAAGCGCATTTGCCCCAGAAGAGAGAGCATTTGCAGTACCTTTCATGGGCATTGCTTTAAGAATATCTCCTTGCTTTTGAATGAATAGCTCAGGGGATTGGGAGAGTAGGTAGTAGTTACTCTCATGATTCTTTTGCTCAATATAGGCGCCAAATCTACCAGGCTGTCGCTCCCGCAGTTTGCTATAAAGCGCTAAAGGTGACCCATAGATCTTGCCAGTAATTCGAAAGGTATGATTAATCTGATATGAATCTCCATTGCGAATATATTCCAAAATGCGATCGATATCCTTAGAAAATGCCTCTGGCGTAATCGATTCGCTTACATCAATGACGCCAGTACTTTTATCTTCATCTGTTAGATTCTTTAGTTGCTGGGCTAGTAATTCATCTACTTGTTTTTTGGAGAGTGTTTGATGGTTTTTAAAAGACCAAGCCTCAATAAGAGGGTGGGACGATGTAATTTCCTGCTGGGATAGTTTATGAATCAATCTACCAAGCTCATAAGCAAAAGCCGCTACAACAAACTTTCCCTCACTAAGGGTCTTAGTAATATCCTCTAAACAGTCATCTACTGCGCGTTGATCCTCGGCAAGGTTACCACTGGGAAGGATGCGCCAAGATTGCAATGGCGAATCATAAAAGCGACTAGATGGCTTAGCTGCGCTGCTTTGTGCATCGTCGAGCAGGATCATTGCAGCTAGCCTAGGTATTTTTATTTTAGGATAGTGGCAGATTCGATAGTGACCGTTTTGGCAGGTACATCAGCCATCCTACCCATACGAGGCGCGCTGGCAACCATCGTTGGTACTTTGCGGATGGCATCGATGGTTTGTGTTCCAGATATGACTTTTCCAAAAACGGTGTAACCATTGCCCATAGCATTTGGATAATCTAATGCTTGATTATCTTTAACGTTGATAAAGAATTGGGCGGTAGCGGAGTCGGGATCAGAAGTACGCGCCATGGCAATCGTATAGTTATTGTTCTTAAGACCATTTTGCGCCTCAGAGACAACTGGTGCATCGGTTGGTTTTTGGGTGAGGTCTGCGGTAAATCCTCCACCCTGAATCATGAAGCCATCAATCACTCGGTGAAAAATGGTTCCGTTATAAAAGCCACTTCTTACGTAGTTCAAAAAGTTTGCTGTTGTCTTAGGGGCTTTATCACTATCCAGTTCCACCACAAAATTACCAAGGGTAGTTTTGAATTCGACTTTTGGACCTGCAAAGGCTGCTTGAGCGGTCAAGCTGGCGATACAGAAGATAAAACCGGTAAAAAGCTTGCGCATAAATACTCCTTGAATAAATGAGGATGAATGAATGATTGTATTGTGCAACACGCTACTGTAAGAACTTTCAGGCTAATCCATTGGGGACTTTTCCAGCGTATGCATATGAAGATTCCTCAAACATTGAGGGTCTGGCAAGATAGTCCAAAGTCCAGTCAATAGTATCGACACCCCAGAAACAGTGCTGATTGACAATCAGAGCTGGTATTCCAAAGGCACCATCTTGCTTGGCTTGCACAGTATTGGCAATTAGCTGTGCTCTCACTCCTGGATTTTCTGGCCTCTGGGTATCTGCAGGCAAACCTAGGTAGCTACAAAATTCAGACCAAGCAAGATTAGGATCTTTACCTTCAACCCAAACGTAGTCAAAAGCGCGTTCAATCATTGACCAATCCGCTTTTTCTTGCGTCAAAAGGCGTTGGGCTGCTATCGTCATAAAAGGATGATGCTCTGGAAAGCGAAAAGGTACTCCCAGTTTTTCAGCTTGCCATACACAGAACTGATAAGTGTGCGGCCGTTTAGCGGCAACTTCACCAGGACCTTTGTTATCAGTTGATCTTAATAAACCCCCCAGGAGAATGGGAACTGGCTTGATATCTAACATCGGCTCCAGGCGATGGCGTTGCTTAATATATAAGTAGGCAAATGGAGAAATAATGTCGTAATAAAAAGTAGCCGCTACTTTTGTACTCATTTCTTCTTTGTCTCTAGATCAAGATTGCGTAGAAAAGCCATCCTCTCCCCAATTTGGGTTTCAAGTCCCCGGGCTACTGGCTCATACCAATGGGGTTCTGGCATGCCATCTGGAAGATAAGTTTCTCCGGCCGCATATCCATGCAGCTCGTCATGCGCATACCGATATTCCTTACCGTGACCGAGATCTTTCATGAGCTTAGTGGGGGCGTTGCGCAAATGATTAGGAACGGGCTTAGTTTGATCTTTAGCGACGTATGCTCGCGCCGCATTGAAGGCTTTGTAGCTCGCATTACTTTTAGAAGCTACAGCTAAATACACTACAGCCTGACCTAAAGCTAGCTCACCTTCAGGAGAGCCCAGTCTTTCATAGGTCTGAGCGGCATCATTGGCCAATTGCATTGCTCTTGGATCAGCTAAGCCAATATCTTCCCAGGCCATTCGAATAATGCGCCGTGATAAATAACGAGGATCTACTCCACCATCAAGCATGCGACAAAGCCAATATAGTGCAGCATCTGGATTAGATCCACGTACGGATTTGTGCAGTGCTGAAATTTGGTCGTAAAACTGATCTCCACCTTTATCAAAGCGACGTGCCTGAGTTGTTAGTGCATTCTCAATGAAGAGTTGATCAATTACCTGAACGGGGTTGCTGGGGTTTGATGAGGCATTCCGAATCTGTTCTACCAAGTTGAGTAAGCGTCTTGCGTCACCATCGGCATTATTGATCAGCGTATCAACGGCGCTATCATCAAACTGGATCTGTGGCATCGCAAATGCCTGCGCACGGACAAAGAGTTGTCTAAGCTCAGTAGCCTCGAGAGACTTCAGAACATAGACTTGTGCACGAGAGAGTAGTGCTGAGTTCACCTCAAAAGAGGGATTCTCAGTGGTAGCACCAATAAATGTAAATAGACCCGATTCCACATGGGGTAGTAAGGCATCTTGCTGGCTTTTATTAAAGCGATGAATCTCATCAACAAATAAGATAGTTTGTTTGCTGTATTGAGCCATGCTTTGCTGAGCTTGTTCAATGGCTTCACGAATTTCCTTTACCCCTGCCAATACTGCTGAGATGGCAATGAACTCACGATCAAAAGCTTTTGCAGAAAGGCGTGCCAAAGTTGTTTTGCCAACCCCTGGCGGCCCCCACAAAATCATTGAATGAGGCTTGCCTGAAGAAAATGCCAGGTTGAGTGGTTTACCAGGCGCCAACAGATGCGTTTGACCAATGACCTCATCAATCGTCTTAGGGCGCAGCGCTTCTGCTAAAGGTGGCGGCGGGGTGCTATCAAAAAGACTGCTCATAAAAAGAATTAAGCTTGAATAAATAGGATGACCAATGCAGCCCAGGTTAGGCAAGCTGCAGCAACATAGGTCAAGCGATTTCGCATCGTCATAAATGCAGCGCGAGCCTCATCGCTCGAGAAATAATATTGATAGGTGTTTTGATCAATATTGCGTTGAATAATCAGGGTTGACGCCAGGATCAAGAGGCCTACAGGGATATAGATATGCAAGGCCAACCAGGCAACAAGAGCTGGGATAACCCCCCAAATCCAGGCATTACGATCCTCCCATCTATCGCCGGGAGGAGCCTTTCCTAAGGTATGCAAGTTAGCGCCCCAATGCAAGGCCCCCATAAAAGAGGTGATCACTGCACCATAGCCAGCCAAAGATTCTGCACTTAAATAATTAATAGGTGTTGGAGCCAATTGAACCAGTAAGGCAAGTCCAACAAAAGGAATTAATCCGGCATAGGCTAATTTACGTACAAGCGGTGGTAGTGGGTTCACGAAAGATCTGTTCTGTAATAAATGATTTAAATTGAAAAATATTATTTATCGTAGCTATACACACCACGGCCTGTCTTGCGACCAAGATAACCTGCAGCTACCATTTCACGAAGCAATGGGCAGGGACGGTATTTAGAGTCACTAAAGTTCTCAAAATACACTTCCATCACCGCTAGGCAGGTATCTAAACCAATGAGATCTGCCAAAGCTAATGGACCAATAGGTTGATTGCAACCTAACTTCATGCCTGCATCAATATCTTCAGGACTAGCTAATCCTTCGGATAGTACAAAGAAAGCTTCATTAATCATCGGTAGCAAGATGCGATTGACGACAAAGCCGGGAGAGTTTTTGACGGTAATAGGTTCTTTACCAACGCGCTTTGCCAATTCGATAATGGCAGCATGAGTGGCGTCGCTCGTTTGAAGGCCTCGTATTATCTCCACTAAGGCCATCAAAGGGGGCGGATTAAAAAAGTGCATTCCAATAAAGCGCGCAGGATTGGAGTTTAGTGCAGCAAGCTTAGTAATCGAAAGGGATGAGGTATTCGTAGCAATGATTGTTTCCTTACTCACGATTTGATCTACTTGATACAAGATCTTTTCTTTGATTGCTTGATTTTCTGTGGCAGCCTCAATGACTAAACCAAGACCTTTGAAATCTTCATAGGAAATGCTGCCCTTAATGCGTTTTAGGGCGGAATCTTTTGCCTCAAGTATTAAAGCTTCTTTTTTAACTAAGCGATCTAAGCTCTTGCCAATTTGTTCTATGCCACGAGCAACTGCTGCTTCATTAATATCAACCATCACGACGTCAAGGCCAGCAACTGCACACACTTGCGCAATACCATTACCCATAGTGCCTGCACCGATCACACCGACTGATTGAATCTTCATTTCATTTCCTTTTTTGATACTGAGTTGAACCAAATAATTGTTCTCTTGCTTTGTCATCATGCAAGGGTTTACGGAATGCTGTTAATACTGCGCATCCGCGCTGAACTGCAGGGCGCTCACCAATCTTCTCAAACCATTTTTTGAAATGGGGATAATCTTTCAAATCCATTC
>Ga0194047_10000587_pt1 | contig 24104 bp, 15 predicted proteins | sample JunL225m_MetaG_2_FD_160070 | JGI IMG/M metagenome (GOLD analysis project Ga0194047, IMG submission 160070) | Anoxic zone freshwater microbial communities from boreal shield lake in IISD Experimental Lakes Area, Ontario, Canada - Jun2016-L221-5m | ecosystem: Environmental > Aquatic > Freshwater... | reverse complement strand
TAAGTCCTAGTGTGATAGGTTCTACGGTTAAAGCAGATAGAATTTTCGCAGGAGATAAAATTATTGTTAGAGAAAATTACGACGGCACAGATTATGTGGCATATGGAAATGTTGACTCTGTGAATGTTTCAACAGGAGCTCTAACAGTATCTTCATGGGATACTGGGTCTACTTTCCCTGCCTCTGGTTATACTATAATGGCCAGGTTATTCAAATGGCAACGAGAATTTATGGATGTATCAAATTATACGCCATCTTCAAAAAATGCTATAACACGCATCGTAGTAAAAAATATTTCCGGTGGTGAAGCAAATTCGTATTGGATAGATGGCTTCAAATCTATAAGTAATGAACTGACAAATCCATCAGGAACATTAAATATTCTAAGTACGCCCAAAAGATACTTTCAGTATAGGGCTGTGATTTCTTCCGCTGATATGAATGTTACGCCTTATCTAACGAGTGTAACATTGGATTATAGTGCAATATCTACCGATTCATTAATGAGGCATGGTGCATATTTCTCCAATGGTAGTAAGCAGTCCTATTGGTGGGCAAGATAAATTTCCGAAAAATTACACTGGCTTAGCAATCACTACTAATCTATTTTTTGCAGTCCATAGTGGAGTGCAAGTATAAAGAGTTAGAATCGTATCTTGAGTATTTTCTTCAATCTGAACTTCTGAAGCTTGAACTTCTTTGCTTTCTGTCACTATATAATTATATTCTTTCCCTTTCCAATAGATTACAATTGGATCTCCAATATTAACTTTATCTAGATTATAAAAATAACTTGCATTGGTAGATCTGTACAAAAATCTATGAGCAGCAATAACTGTATTTCCACCTTCCTCAGGTGTAGAAGTTTTTGGCCTTCTCCAGCCACCTTTCATCAATACACTAGCTTCGCTACCTTCAACTATTTCAATATCCACTTGGATATTTGGAATTACAAGTCTATTTTCGCTTGGTATAGGTTTGAAAACTTTATTATCAGCTTTAGATATATCGTTATTAGTAGAATTAGGATTTTCAGGTGCCAGAGGATGATTGGATGCATACACGAAACCATCGGTCTTATCAGTACTTTTCGCCCAGAGAAGCCATAATTGTGGAGTAAAAGGTGTAATTATCAAATACATTGCAATAAGCAAAAGTATAAGTGACAAAAGGTTTTCTACGCGACTTCTAATATCTTTAAATTTTGTAGACGTCTTCCTTAATTTCATATTATCTTTTATACTGAATAAGTATATCAGGTATTTTACAGAAATCAGTATAAGAAGCCTAATAAGTTGAACTTATTACTGCTTTTTGGTAAAATATTCGCTTTATTTAATTTTTCGTATTGTGGCAAAAACTGTTGTAATACAACCCAGTTTCAGACAAGAATCTCGTAAAGGAGACGTGGTTTTTGAAAGTGACTCGGAAAAAAGTGGACCGCGAGCTACAATGTCTATTGTTGCAGAAGAATTATACAATGAATCTACAGATCATACTAAATTTCAAGCTAAAAGTCCGAAACAAAGGAAAAATGCTCTAGCTGGGGAAAAAACAGCTCAAGAACTACAAAAAGAAGGTGGCTTCCCTTATGTGTTTGAAGAAGTGCAATCTCCTTCACCAGTATATCCTAATCGACATGATAGGAGAGCTGCAGAAAAACAAGGACAACCAGAAAAAATAAGAGGTGGTGATAATAAAGATCCATTAAAGTCTTCCGAGTTCCAAACAATGCATTATGGAAAAACAGAAGAAAAAGTAAAAAAAGTATTGAGATATGGTTCGGAATTCGAAGCCGATGTTAAATTTATTATGAAAAGTAGGGGATTGGATAGATCCTCTGCTATAGCGGAAGTTAGGTTACTAGATAGAAAAAAAGAAGAAATCGCTGAACTCAGAGCTAGAAAAGTAGAAAATAATTCAAAACTTGAATTGGAACAACAACAACATGAAGTTTTGGGGAGGCCCTTCCAAGTACAATCTTTTGAAGATGTTGCCCAGTATACTTTAGATCATCCATTGTTATTGAAAGATCCTGTTTTGTTGCAGTTATTGAATCAAACCGAAGATAATGTTGGTGTTCAACAAGAAATAATCGAATATTGTCAAAGAAATGAACTGACTTATAATAAACTTGACGCAATGAAACTTGCGTATGATTATATGAATCGTAAAGAAGTACTGAGCGGTACTGAGTTAATAGAACTAAGACAGATGGAAGCCGTATTAACAGAATCAGGCTATGACATTGCTGGTAGACAATGGGAGGAAACTGAAAAAATGGTTGGAGTAGCTCATAATTTGTGGGCTAGTGCATTTGAACAAAAAGACAAATTGTCTTACGAAAAAGAAGATACCACTGAAAATATATTGGGTAACACTCAAGCAGGTTTGCCTATCATTGGTAATTTTGAAGGTATGAATGATTCTGAAATATATGGCGAAATTGTTATGGATAGTGCTCATTTAGTTAGAAGATTATCTGAATTACATAATAAATTAGTAGATGATTCCACTATATTGACGGCTCAAGATTTTGAGAATGCTATGATGTTTAGAGATGAATTTGCTCTAACACATACAGAATTATCAAAGAAAGACTTCATTATTGCATATTTGAACGAAGTTTTAGAGCGAGGTAGTCAAAAACCTTCATTATTAAAGGCTTTAAGCATTGCTAATGAAGCGACAACACCAGTATTAACAGAGGTTAATGATTTGGTCGAAGCAAAAATTAGGAAAATGGCAAATGAGCAGAAACTTACTGTTACTGAAATGAAGCAACAAATAACAGAAAAAGGTAGTTTATCTGATTTGCAAAAGCAGGTAAAAATAGAATGGTATAACCAATCATTTATAGAGCAATATAATATTAGTATGGAAGAAGCTGCAAAAACAGCAAACGATTCGATAGCGGAATTAAGAGCTTTATTGAACTTTACTACTCCAACACAAGAAAATCTAGAAAAACCAGAATCTAAACAACTAATTGAAACAACTAGGAGTTCTCTACAAGAAATGTTTGCATATTATTCAGAAATTGCTACTGGAATGGTTGATGATCCATTTACTGCAATGTTAGCTGATTTAAAGCAAATTCTTCATATTGGTATTGAAAATGTAAAACCAGAAGAAATAACAAGTAGTATTGTTGAACTTTTGCAAACTGCAGCAAATGAAATATCCAAAAATCCAGGGCCGATGCTATTATCTGGTATGGCGACAGCTCTACTGATAGCATCAAATAAACTGAATAAAAATAAATTAGAATTGGCTCATGTTGGTATTGATGGTAGACAACCAAGGTTTAAAAGAAGAGATGGTAATATAAAAAAGGATGTAATGAGAATGACACCGTATGATATTGGACTAATAGGTGCAGGAGTTATTGGTGTTGGAATCGCATTATCTAGAAGGGACAATTTTAGAGTATGGCGTGCTGAAAGGAAGCCTCAAAACAGGGCAGGACTAGACTTTATAGAGTCTTTAATTGAGGAATATGAATTTCATTCTTGGGATTTTAGAGGAATTATTAACACATTAATGTATGTACCATGTCCAGATATAGCAGATTATCAAGCATTTGCTGTCAAAGGTGTTGAAACAAAAACAGATCAAACTGTAGGAGTTCAAAGAAGATGGATGACAGATTGGGAATCTATTCGTATTCCAGATATGAGGGCAGGTATTTCAGGTTTACCCTATGCCTTATCCTCAGAAGCAAATAAATTGAATACTTTGGATTATAAAAATTATAATATCTATTATCCTAAAGATATTGAATCACGTAAAAAGTTTAGTCATTTGTTAGTAAATAGAGATCCTCTTCGTGGACCTGTCTTTGATAGAAGAGAATCTACTACGATATTTTATCCTGTTTTAGATCGTTTTCATAAGCCTGTTTTTGAACAATATAAGGTAGGTAGAGAAACTAAAGAAAGACAGATGTTTTTTGAAGTAAGATTTATTGATCCTTCCTCTTTATGTTATATAGATGTGTTGTCTGGTAAAGCTACTAATGAGAGAAGTCCATATGTTTGGTATATTGACGATGTTACGAAACTTAGACTCAGAGCAACACCAGGAGATGAGAGAACTGATTTACAAAGAGTTCTTGATAAAAATGATCCTGCTCAGCCTAGAGATAGATATTGTCGAAGAACTGGTTTACGGGTAAATATTGCTTGGAGAGTGCAAAAAATTTCCGTCACTAATCCTATAACAGGTGCTCAAACTACTGAACCGAAATTAACAATTGACGATAAAGATCCATATAATATGGCTTTGATAGACGAAAATGGAAATTATCTCGATCGGTCTACGAAATTTATACCGAACCCAGAATATAAACCTTTATCTGGTTTAACTACATGTGATGCTACAGAATTAATACAACCAGGATCTAAAGTAACAATAGATAGAAATAGTAAATATATATTGAATACAGATAAGACAGATCTTTCAAATGGTATATATTTCAGAGACAAAGAAACTAATTTACCGGTTGAAGTTCTAATTACATATAAGAATGGATTTAGAACGGTAACCGAAAGCTACAATCCTACAATTGGAATTCCCAATTCAGCAATACTAAATACAGTTAAGTTTAATGGATATATTATTAATAATGGGTTTAATCAGTCAGCACTAAAAAGAGCTACTAAAACAATAAACGGAAATAATGTACAAATATTAGTTGATAAATCTAACAGAGAAATTGAAGTTATAAGAGTAAATAATGATATTGAATTTTATGTAATTAATAAAATCGCAGGAAAACCAGATCAGCGAGTAGAACTTATAGCAGGTATTAAAAAAGCTATGGTTGGTGAACTGATAAATAATCCTAGACCAGGAACTCCATGCCGAGAAGCTTTTATCGATTATGATAAAGGAAATGCTAAAACGATAATTAGTAATAATATATTGTTTGATCCTGCAGGATCAGACAGAATACCTAAAAATAGTGAACTTACAACCAGAATAGATCCCTATAGATCTCCAAAAATTGGTAAAGAATATATTCAAGGTAGTATTATATTGAATATAATGGTTAGAAAGCTTTCAAAAAAAATGTTGGCTGAAGTTGCCGTCCAGAGAAGTAGACGATTACTAGATGCATACTCAAGTGCAAAGCCTGGTTCACCAGATCCTGCTTGGCCATATCCTTTTGGATTTCTTGAAAAATATACAGTTGGTGATCAAGGAAGTATAAACGAATCAAAGAAAAAACAGCAAGAAGCTATAGTTATGAATAGTCATAAAATAGGATTTTTCAACACATTGGCATTGAATCAAGAAATTATAAAAGACTTTTACTGGATCGGTTTATTAACTCCTGGAAACGCTGCTGAATTGTTGACTCCTGTCTTAGCAACAGTAGCAGCAACATTAGTAACAATAGGTGATAGATATTGGAGAGTATTAAAAAGCAGAACAGCTCAAGGAAAACAAAAAAATTTGGAAGAAACTATGTGGAATCCCAAAAAATGGAATTATAAGCTATTAGGAATAAATTTAGGATCTCCTATTAGACTCTTTATGGGAAATGATATTTTAACTTGGAGAAACATATTAGTTGGGCCTTCATTATTATTGTATTCAATGTACATGATTAGTGGTGGAGTAGATGGTAAAAATAAAAACCGTTGGGATGTTCTTAATATTGGTAAATGGGTCCACGAATCAGCAGCAGGAAAATCCTTTGAGACTTTTGTTAGTTATCCAGTTAATCTCGTAAAATTTGGATATGATCATTCCCAAGAAGTTACGGATAAACCTGCATATGACAAAAGGAAGAAAGAAGAATCTCAGAAAGCTGCAAAAAACGAAAATGATACAAAAGGAGCTGCTATTCTTGAACAAATAGAAAAGGCTAAAAAGCAAAACGTTGATAATAAAAAAGAAGCTGAAGTAAAGGCGATAACTAACGATATTCAGACAAGTATTACACGTAATAATGCTACTAATGATCCAAATAAAACTAAGAATATTACTAATGATTATGTTTTGAAACAATTTAAATTACCCACAAATGGTTTCTCACCAGCTCAATTACAAGCGGCTGGTTATATGCCAGTAATTGGAAGTAATTCTCAAGTTCTTTACACTTATGCAGGTGTGCAAATGACAGATGATCAGGTTCGTAAAGCATTACAAGCTACTAGTTCTTCTCAAGATACAATTAATAAGTTACTAAAAAAAAGGAAAGATGACGAAGTAGAACTTGGACGTAAAATATTAGATAATCCTCCACTATTGGAAGCTGCAAATAGATTTAGTCCTTTAGAAGATTTGTTAAAATCATTACAGTAAGAAACGTAATTAGAAATTTATAAAAATAATGTTAATCAGACTATATAACAAATTAATAAGCAAAAAATTTAAATTTTACGTGATTTTATCTGCGTTAATATTTATGTTATTTAGTCCATTTATATTATCTTTTGTTAGTGCCTCATCATCATTAGATAGTCTATCGAGAGAAAATGGATCTGCAGATTGTTTTTATATTAATGCTAATGAAGCATTTGGCGGTGGTACTATGATTAATAGTCAACGAAGTAATCTTTGTGATTTAACTGCTGGTGTGGCTGCAGACCCGTGTGCGTCTCAAGCAGAATTATGTGCATCATTGACTAAGGCAGGAATTAATCCTAGTTCATATGTTGATGGTGGTGCATTGGGTATGCTTGCTCAGGTTACAGAATATGTTTCAGCTGGTGCAGGCAGGACTGGTGTCGATTCTGTTGTTTATGTAGCTGAAAAATTTTCTCCTACCGTTAGTGCTCAAACATCAGCATTACAAGGATTGAGTCCAATTCTAGTTTTATGGGGAACTTTGAGAAATGTTTCATACATATTAATTGCATTATCTCTTGTAATTACTGGTTTAGCTCTATACTTTAATGGTAAAGCAGGTGGTAAACAGGACAACGTCGCTATTGCAGGTTCTATAGTGGATATTATTGGTACATTATTAACAATAACTTTCAGCTACTTAATTGCAGGGATTACAGTCGATTTAATTATAAATTTAGGAAATGCTGCTGTTGCTAGCTTTTTTCAGCCTTTTATCAATTCAACATCCATATTAAATAATTTATATTCACAAGGATCTAACACGAATATTCTTACGATGATGTCAGATTTCCAGAAATCAGGATCTTCAACATCAGTAATTAATTTGCTTCAACAAGGATTGGAAAATTTGCAGACACCTATACAAAACACATCTGGCTTTTTCAAAGGTATTACTGATACTGCTGGTAATGCAGTTTTTTCTTTTGCCGCTGGTTCTGTTATCGCTTTAATATTTAATATTGCAAGAGGAATTGTAAGTATTACGTTGAATCAGCCGTTAATAACAGCGATAATTTCATTTACAATATTTATAATAATATTTAGAGTCGTCTTTATGTTATTAGGTTCATTCGTGGGAATTATTTTGCAGATAGGATTTGCTCCGCTAATTTTAATACCAGGTGCATTTCCTGGAATTGCGTCGGGGAAAGTTTTTGTTGATTGGCTAAAGAAAATAGTGGCTGCAGCACTAGTCTTTCCAGTTGTCTTTGCTTTATTACTGTTATCAGCTATCTTTTTAAATGTTAGTCAGAATGGAGATAATGGTAATTGTGTATATGATTCTTCCGTTCAGACTCAGGTTCCTATAACAGGAAGTTATCCAATTACAACTTATGATGAAAATGGTGTGGCCAACACTGTTACTTCAATATCAAAACCTGATGTATTCAATACAACAAGATTTACACAAAAACAAAATGGAAATACTGCATTAACGCAAGATGCATACGATCCGATAAGAAATTGTTTTCCAATAATGTTACCTCCAAAATTTAATTGGATCCCAGCACCATTGGGAAATTTAGGTTCAAAATTTGAAGCTGATGACTTTACAAGATTTATTGTAGGAATTGCGATAATAATTATGATTCCTTCTATAACAAAAGCCATACAAGGTGCATTACAAATTAAATCTCAACCATTAGGAAGTATTCAAGACGCAATGGCTGGTGCGGGAATATTTAATACTTTTGTACAGCAAGTGCCTATTATTGGTAAACCAATTTCTCAGATTACAGGTGCAATTACAGGTGCTATAAAGTAAGGGAAAATCTAAAGAGCTTGTACTGAATTTATCGAAGTACTCATAATTACAAATCCCTAAGTACTTCGACAGGCTCAGTACAGGCTTTGTCGAAGGGAATGTCACCCTGAGCTTGTCGAAGGGCGACTGTAGGAAAAATATTCTCTTCTTTTCAAAGTGATTGCTCAAATTATTTGCAGATATTTATTTGAAACTATTTAATACGTAATAAACCCTTCGACAGATGTCCGTTAGGACAGAGAGGTTATAAAATTTCCCTCTGTGAAGAGGGGAGCCGAAGGCGGGGTGTGTTCATTCCGTCCTGTTTTTTATTTTCCAACGAGATCCCTCATTTCATTCGGGATGACATAGAAAGAGAGGACGAGATGCCGCTTAGCGACATGACATAGGAGGAGATCCCTCTCCTCTTACGCTAAAGCTACAGAGGATTCGGCATGACAACTAAGTCATCATCTAACTACTTTATTAATTTCCCACAATTCTTTCTAAACCAACACTTCCGTATTCGCCTAAAGGTAGTACTTTTATACTGAAAAAATTGAGTATAAATACAGAAAATATAATTAGCAATATAGCAATAATTGCTTTTGTAATATTATTTACAATTTTCTTTATTGCTTCGGGATTGTTATTACTTTGTGTCAAAGAAATTGAATTGATTAGTATAAGTATCATCAATATTGCAGAAGATACTCCGATAGATATTCTTAGCACAACAGCAAATATTCCTTCAAAACTTCCCGGTAAACAGCCCAGTGCTGTATTAACACCTTGAATTCTATTTCCGTATATATCAGTTAGCATAAAAGGGTTATTTTGTAATTCACAACCATATGAAGTAGGTGCCGTAATTACTAAAAACTCACCAATTCTATAGCCAATATTATTAATTATTGCTCTATTCTCTGTAGTGAAGCTTGAATCAGTTAAATTTATTTTACCTGCAATATAATCTGGATAAGCTTTAATTAAACTTGAATATTGCAGACTTGGAGGGAATATTTGAAATTTGCTTTGTAAGTTTGAATTTCCTAGTAATTTTCTTCCAAACGTATTTTTCTTTTCGTCCTCTATAATAGAACCTACTCCTCCTATTGTAATATTATTTAAATCACTCAAATCACCTTTTATTTTGCTACTATAACAGTATTCAAAAGGAATATAATCGTTATTTTTTAAAGTTTGGTTATCGAAATAATATAAAGTTTGTTCTTGTCCATTAGTTGTAACTTTTGATGATTTTATTAAACTATTTGTTGAAGATAAAGTTCTATTATAAGATATCAGATCAGAAATACTAACATAAAAAAAGACACTTGCTTCGTCATTGTTACAGTTTTTAATATATTTCCCTAAATTATTGTAAAAGCTTTTATCTTTTGTTGGAGTATGTGTATAAACGGCGTCAGGGTAATAATCATCATAAGGTGCATTGCAACCTATTTTATTTGGGTTTGTGCATAAGCCAATCTCCATTTGAGATCTAATAACTTTGGGGACTGGTAAATTTAATATCGGTTTTTGAATACTACTGTTATAAAATAAATTATATGTATTTGTGTCTATTCTATGCCGATATATAATATTTTTAAAAACATAATCGGAACCATCTTTTTTCAAGGTCGCCGAATCCATAGGGATGGAATAAATATTATAGCTTAGTTCTTGAGCATTTGTGTTACTAGGTAATACAACTACAAAAAGGGTTGCTATGAAAAAAGATAGAATACAAAGCTTAAAAGTAGTATAATAGTTAGTAAAAATTAGTTTCATAATATGTCTTTTTATTTAAAGTATTATAACAAATTCTTGGCTAAAGTAGTAATTATTCTAGTCTTTTGCTGTCTATTATTTATACCTTTCAGAGAGGTTTCTGCAGCAACAGAAAAAGATAATATATCTAGTAGTTATATTACTGATTGTCAAAGCAAGTTTCAAAATAATCAGCAATATATGGATAATTATCGAGATTTATATAATGCTCAGGTCTATGATGCTCAAAATAAACAGATAGGAAATGATCCAAATACAAGCGATTTATTGCAAGCAGGTTGTCCACCAGATATAAATGATATCACTTTGGCTGTAATGAGAATTATTACCATATTGATAACTCTTTTCGGCTTGATGGTTCTTGTATCTTTTATCAAAGGTTCTATAAATATAATGACTTCTGCAGGTAATAAGGATAAACTGAAGAAAGGGAAGGGGAGTATTCAGGCTGGTGTCATGGGAGTTATTATTGTTTTAGTGGCTTATTCATTAATTGTGTTTATTGCTGTTAGACTAGGTCTGTCTGGAGATCCGGAAAAATTCTCAATATTGAATGGTCCAAATCTGGTATTTCAGTTTCTATTTACATATTAATGGAGTCAAATGCAAAGCATCATTACTCCAACGTTAGAAAGAACCCTACTGAACTTTGCTTCGTATGCCTTAATTATAGGCAGAGCTGAATATGCTAAATCGCTGAGAGAAGCTCTATTATCTCCCGAACCTCAAAAATCCGAACAAATTAGTATTCTTAAACATTCGATAATCGAGATTTTTCAAATAGGCGATGATGATTCAGAATTTAGGAGTTTTGTTCACAAATATGGCTTAAGCGTAGATTCTCTTAAAGAATTCCTCAACTTTCTCGGTCCTGATTCTGGATTGAGATATTTTGCCGAAGATGAGCCTGATGTGTATATTACAGTTGCTTCATATATGAGATCCAAATTGGATGAGAAAATTTGTGATAGATTAATATTGTTTATCAAAATGACATTTGGTAAAAAATATTGGGAGGAAATCGAGTATAAAGAGGCAAAAAGTGCAGTAATAAATAAACTACTAGAAAAAATCAACACGAAGTCAGTTCCGCTTACTCAATATTTATATGAGAATCTAATAAAAATATAAATGAACTCGGTAAATATTAACAACTTAAATTCTAAGCCAATTCAAGGAACTATTAAAGAATATATTGAAATTATTCTTTGTGACACTGGTGATTTATCCAAAAATGATTCCAGAATTAATCAAGCATTGAATATATTAAATGAATTGGTTCCAGAAATATTAAAAAAGCAAGCTACTGATTATAATATTGCAGTATTCTGGTTGACTTTAAATAAAAAAAATAAAAAAGTAGCGAAGTATTATAAAACATTATTATCTCCCAAACTTGATGTAATAGAAAAAAATAATGGTAATGTATCCGAAACTATTGACAATCTATTAAGCAAAACTTCAATAAAGATACATTCTGATAATGAAATAGATAAATATTATTTAGATACAGATTACTCTTTTTCTTGTAATTTACTTTTGGAAGATTACAAAAAGTTTTTTCCAGATAAATCAATTCAAGATCTTCTGCAGCAAACTATAAGATTGAGAGTCGCCTACATTATGACATTGGCTCAAATTAATTCCAAAGATTTTGGGATTTTAAGAGAAATTTTCGTAAGCAGTAAAATTTATTCTAGAGAGCTAATACTATGTGTTCTGTATCATATAATTTCAACTAATTACATCGAAACTGATAAAGAAAAGAAAGTATTTGAAAAATACCATTTGGTAAACAATAAAGTCTTTCGTGATTTAAAGAATAATTGTTTACAACTTCCAGAAAGAAGGCTTTTTAAAATTAAAAATGAAGTAAAAAAAGGAATATTAAATGATGAGTTTAAAAATTTCATAGCAAATGAAAAAGATTTCTCACAGAATAATATGCTTAAAATTATTACTATTTATGAAAATAATCTTAAGTTATTGTCAGATAAAATATTTCCCGTTGTAGCTATTAAAGATCCAATTACTGGCTCTTTTCTCAATGTTAAGCTCGTGGATCATGGTGTAAAGAACGAAGAATTCGAAGAAGTTTTTATACCACATCTTAATGTTATTACAGATAGAGACTTAGAAAAATATATAAAGAAACAGATAGCTCGGAAGTTAGCCGATAATCCACACCAATCAATACAAAAAATTATTGAAGAAGTATTATTATCCGAAAAGCTAGGTTTTGAAGGTAATTCTAAATCTATACTCAACTTAGTACGACCTTATGTATATCAGAAATCACCATTTGGTCGAAAATTATTATTCTGGATGGATAATTATGATAATGAAAGAACCGTCCTCGGAAATCTTACTTCAACATTTATTTCAAAAACAATGTTGCCTTCAGCATGGAAGGAAAAAATAGAAAAATCTTTTAATATTACTGGTCTCGAAATTTATGCTACTGTTGGAGGTTTAGCTTTTGGTGGATTGCCAGCCGCAGTAGTATTAGGCTTAACTTCGTTTGGCATAACATATGTTATCAAAGAATATTCACCAGAAAAACTTTATGCGAGAGGATATTTGAAAGGAATCTTTGGCTCTTCAAAATCTGACTTAAAAGTCTTTGGATTTAATGTGTCTAACCCATATTTTGATCTATTCAGACTCATGATGTCTGATAATAATATTATACAAAAAGGATTATCAGATATTATTAGGAAAACAGATCTTAGACCCGATATCATCAAAAAGCTCAATAATATTGGTATCAAAGTTAATAATACTTTTAAATATTCCATTGATTTAACAAAAGATTTTTTATTGGCTATAGCAGGCAGGGCTGGGGCAAGTAATAAATTTATTGATGTTCTGAGACGTACTCGAGAAAGTATAGAAAATATTAAAACAATGTCTCAGAGTGGGTATTATAGAAATAGCAAAAATGAAGCTTTATTTATTTTAACAACAATTTCAACTAAATCATTTATATTTGGTTATAGAAGATCCATTCTAGCAAAAAATATATTGAAAGATATAAATGGAGGAAGCAAAAAAAGGAGTTTATTATCAGGATTGTTTTTTCCTAAATATAAAATTGATAACAGCGGTCTCTATAGTTATGCTGGAAGAACTTTCCAAAGGACAGCTTTTCGAGCGGGGCAAGGATTGGGCATATGGGGGCGAAAAGATGGATTGGCATTGGTAAATAGATCTATGATAATGGTTGGAGCAATGACAGCTAGATTTAATGAACTTGCTTCAAATATTAGTGTTGGAAATTTAAATAAAAAAGCTACTTCTGGTTTAATAGCCATTACAACAACTTTTGCTACAGTAGGTGCGATTATGGGGATTATGAATTCGCCTATGTATGCAGTAACCAAATTTGCATATACACCAGGAGTTGGTGGTGATGGAGTTCCTCAATTTATTGTTAATACACCTATTCCAGGAAATAATGGAGAACAAGGATGTCCTTTAACAGGACCATTGCAATGTTTTCAGGGACCTAAAGGACAATGGTCTCATCTAGGTTTAGTTGACTCAAACGGAAATTGGACTAAGTCCATTGATTTAACTGCTTCGGGGCCAAAGAAATTGGAAGTATATGCAATTTCTGATGGATCTCTGCGTATATCTGGTGAATCTTGTAAATACAATAGTGATAAAGCTGGTTATATAGTTACATTAGTAGGAACTGATGGTAATAATTATGAATATTTTCATATGGATTATTCAACAGTTGTAAATAAAGATGTGAAAAAAGGGGATTTTATAGGTAATTTATTTACTTTACCTCAAGGTATGAAAGTCGGTCGGTGCTGGACAGGTTTGCATCTTCATATTCAGGTTTATTCCAATACAACTAAAAATTATTTAAATAGTGAAATTGAAACTATTGATAATCAAAAATGGAATTGTAATTTATCGAAGCAATCATATCTAGGTGGTGCTATATTTGATTATTGTGAAGACGGAAATTATTTTGGAAATTAATAATGAGAAAAAGAATACACTTAACAAAAAAAAATAAGATTCTCATTTTAGCATCAGTAATATTTTCTATTTTTTTAATTTTTGTAATTATAATTATTACATATAAAGAAAAAACAATAGTTTCTTCTGATCTCCAATTATCTAGTGTAAAAATTAACAATAATATTCAAACCAAAATTAATGGTATAACATTCAATATTTCTGATTCAAATATTGTTAATAATGTTGCTACTTATTATATGGAATATCTTTCACAAGAACAGTTCAATGTTTTTGCAAAGAATTTAGGCATGGGAGAAGTTACTGAAAGTAAAGAAACTCTAACAGCACGTACCAATGATTCGGCTGGCAATAGTCTAGAATATTCAAGACTAATCAGTTATTTATCGATCACTAATACGAATAATCCTAAACTCAATGATTTTAACAAAGATAATGCACTATCTAAAATTCAGGAATTATCGGGTATAAATATGAGTCCATATTCTCAGTCTGATATAAGAATAAATGATGATAAGAGTATGATAATTAGCTATAAATACAGTATTAATGGTTCTGATGTTGTAATGGATTTTAATAATTACAGCGTTTTGAAATTATACATTTCATCTACAGGTGTATTGGTAAAAATGTCTTGGGATTATATTAATCCAGTACTAGATAAACAATATGATGTAATTGGAATTAAAAATATTAAAGATAATTTTTTTAATATTCCATATGGGGTTTTCCCAAACATTGCAAACGAAGAATATAAATCAATTCCAGAAGGTAGTTATATTGAAGAATTAGCGCAGTACAGAAATTTTTCTGGAAGGATTGATGTTAACTCGGTAGTTCTCTCATATATGTGGTCGCATAGCAATAAAGATTCTTTCGTTCCAGTCTATAGATTTGGAGGAAAGTTCTATCCAGAAAATGGAATATTTTCTGATGGTGTAATTATTGTTCCAGCTATAAGATAAAATCTTTATAATAAGAATTTTAATGAAATAAGTAATTTGAATTATGAACAACATTTTTTCAATATTTCTTCTATCAAATACTTTCATAATTATATAAATTCCACTTGATTTTACTCTCAATAAACTATATTGTTATATAGAAAATTATGTAATGATGTACACATTGTCTTTTGCTTTTACAACCTTTTTTTATAAATTAAGAAAATTCTTTTCTATATTTATTTTCACCAGATCGTATTGGAAAATTTCAGTCCTTGTTGCATTCGCTTTTTTCTTCATCATGTCGATTGCTAGTAGTATCAATGCTGCTAGTGCAACAAATGGCGGATGTGATATTGGAGCTTTACCGTTTGGATTTGACTATGCTACTGTCACGGTTCAGGGGTACAATCCACAAACTAGGAACAGCTATTGTCCAACATATGATAATTCTTTTCGAGAAAATGTAGGTAAAGTTGGTTCTGTTAGTAATTCAGCTGGAGTAACAACAACTACTACTAGTGGCTCTGTTACAGATGATTATTATATAAATAATTATTTCAGATATGGTGGTGCCATAGGTGCTGTCATGTATGGTGCTGGTTCATTATATGATTTGAGACCTGCTACAACTTATGATTCTGTAATTTATCAAGCACAGAAAGCTGGCGTCGTCAGTGCACAAGTTCAAGGGTTCAATCAATTCGCTCCGATAACGAAATTATGGGGAGTATTCCGAGATATATCATTATTATTATTTGTTGTTGTATTTGTCGCAATTGGTTTCTTCATACTTATTCAAAGAAAAATTGGTGGTCAAGAAACAGTATCTTTATTATCTGGTGTGGCAAATGCAGCTGTGGCAATGATTGTTATTACATTCAGTTATGCAATTGCTGGAGTAATAGTCGATATCTTTAGTAATGTTATGAATGGTGTCGTTGCGACTACATTTCAAGGATTTATAAATTCACAAGAAGTCTTGGCTAAATTATATAATGTTAATAGTAATGTTAATGTTCTAACATTAATGAGCGAGTTATCTGGAATTGGTGTTTCTCAATCAGCACAAAATCTTTTCCAATCTGCACTTACTGGTATTTCATACCCACTTGAGTCAGTCAAAGGTGTCTTCAATGGTTTGGGAGATATTAAACTAGGTTTCCTACCTGTAGGTACAGCAGTAGGGATGTTTGCATCAGTATTTGTAGATTTATTATCTGGAATTATTACTCAATTCTTTAACAATAGTTCTCTAATAAATGCGATTGTAGCATTTACAATCTTTATAATTTCACTACGTGTTGTTTTCGCACTTATAGGGGCATATGTTGCTATTGTTTTCAAAATCATGTTCTCGCCATTTATTTTATTACCAGCTGCACTTCCTGGTAATGCCGGAAAAACAATAATGGGGTGGGTGCTTTCTTTGATAGCTAATGCATTAACTTTTCCAGCGATATTTGCATGTCTGCTTATGGCAGCCATGTTTCTCAATCTTAATGCCAATTTAACGGCTGCTGATAGTGCAGGTTGTAATTATGTTTCGACTTTAAATCCAGGACGAGAGTCCAAGATTCAAGGAAATACCATTCCATCAAAAGTATTTGTTGTTACAAGGTTTGGTAATGATGGCACCGCTGACGGTGTTACAAAAGAACAGATTGGCTGTTATCCTTTGGTACTTCCTCCAAAATTTAATTATTGGCCAGCACCTCTTGGTTATATTCAAGGTGTAGAACCAGATGATTTGATAAGATTTGTTATAGCATTGTCGTTTATTGTTATGACACCTAGTGTGCCGAAAATATTGCAACAACTGCTCAAAGTACCTCAAGATTCTCTGCTAGCTGGTGTATCTCAAGGCTTCAAGTCTGGTGCAGGAGCATTCAGCAGCTTTATATCTGCAGTGCCGTCATTTGGTGTCGGTAGGGCGATTGGTTCTGTTACTCGAAGTGCAGCTGATAGTGCTGGCTAATCCTTTTTCCTTCTTCATGTTATAATTTGGTTCTGAAAATTTTAACATTTATGGCGTATATAAAAATTGAACAGTTATCGATTTCTGTAGAAAATAAAGAAATCCTTCATAACGTTGATTTAGAATTAAATTCAGGTCAAATTGCTTTCCTGCTAGGTCGAAATGGTGCAGGCAAAAGTTCTTTTGCTCAAACAGTAATGGGAAATCCTTGGTATACTAGGACTAATGGACGAATAATAATCTCAAATGATGAAGAAATTAATATCATAGATTTAAATCCAGAAGATAGATCTAAGTTAGGATTATTTGTTTCATTTCAAAATCCTCCAGAAATAGAAGGCATAAGTATGATTAGTTATTTACATACGATTTATGTAGAAAAATTCGGTAATGAAGATGTATTGTCTAGATCTACTTTCAAATTTAGAAAACATATTTTGAAACTTTTGGAACGAGTAGGTTTGCCTCAAAATTTTCTTGAAAGATCTTTAAATATTGGATTTAGTGGTGGTGAGAAAAAAAGGTCTGAAATACTGCAAATATTATTACTAAAGCCATCGGTTATTATTTTAGATGAAATAGATTCTGGATTAGACGTCCATTCAATGAAGATGCTCAATGAAGTTGTAAATGAAGCTACAAGTGAAGGGGCAATTGTGTTGTATATTTCTCATAATGTTGAATTTATTAAAAGTTTCGTCAATCCATACATATTTATTTTGGATAAAGGAAGTATAACTTCTAGAGGAAGTTTAGAAGTCTTGGAAAAATTTATTTCCAATGAATGATTTGAATAATCAAATAATCAATGTCTCAAAATAAAGTAAAATCACAAGCGAAAAAAGTTTTGGATCCGAATTCATATTTAGATGATGATTATAAATATGGGTTTAGTAATCCAGAAGAATATAAATTTAAATCTCGAAAAGGTTTGGATGAAAGTATTGTTGCTATGATTAGTGATATGAAAAATGAGCCTTTATGGATGAAAGAATTTCGATTATTATCGTATAAACAATTTCTATCACAAAATATTCCATCATGGGCTCCCAAAGAAGTTCACGAGGTGGATTTTGATGATATTTTTTATTTTATCAGAGCTATGGATGATCAAGGCAAGACTTGGGAAGATGTTCCCGATGAAATAAAAAGCACGTTTGACAAACTGGGAATCCCAGAAGCAGAGCGAAAATTTCTGGCTGGAGTTTCTGCACAGTATGAATCAGAAGTTGTTTATCATAGCTTGATATCTGAATTAACGAATCAGGGCGTGATATTTACTGACATGGACACTGGCTTGCGAGAGCATCCTGAAATTGTAAAAAAGTATTTCGGAAAATTAATTCCACCAGTAGATAATAAATTTGCTGCATTGAATAGTGCTGTATGGAGTGGTGGTAGTTTCGTTTACATTCCAGAGGGAGTAAAGGTAAAAATCCCTCTACAAGCATATTTTCGTATAAATGCTAAAAATGCAGGACAATTTGAAAGAACTTTAATCATTGCGGAAAAAGGATCTTCTATTCACTATATTGAAGGATGTACTGCACCAATTTATTCAACAAATTCATTACATAGTGCTGTTGTTGAAATATTTGTTCATGAAGATGCCAAAGTTCAGTATACAACTGTTCAAAATTGGTCGAAGAATGTATTTAATTTAGTGACTAAAAGAGCCATTGCTTATAAAAATGCTCAAATGACTTGGATTGATGGTAATTTAGGTAGCAAATTGACTATGAAGTATCCGTCTGTCTACCTCGCAGGCGAAGGAGCGAAGGGGACTACAGTTTCAATTGCCATGTCTGGTAAGGATCAAGTCCAAGATGCTGGTTCTCGAATGATTCATTTGGCGAGCAATACTTCTTCAGAAATAATATCTAAATCTATTAGTAAATCAGGTGGGAAAACTATTTATAGAGGTAAGATTGATGTGAGACCTGGTTTAAAAAATATTAAATCAAGCGTGAAATGCGATGCCTTAATTCTTGATGAAATATCATCATCTGACACAATTCCTGTTTCTGATATTCAAAATACGGATATTGAATTTACTCATGAAGCTTCAGTTTCTAGAATATCTGATGAACAAATGACGTTTTTGAGATCTCGAGGTATTAATGCAGAAAAAGCGGCATCTATGATAGTTAATGGATTTATTGAGCCTTTCACCAGTGCATTACCTGTTGAATATTCTGTCGAACTTTACAGACTTGTAAATTTAGAAATGGAAGGAAGTGTGGGGTAGCGGTAGGTTTTTCATTTTCTTCCCATGCATACTGTATTAATTCCCCTCTATGAAGAGGGGCTAGGGGTGTGTTCATTTCTCCCCATGTAGTCTGTATTATTCCCCTCTATGAAGAGGGGCTAGGGGTGTGTTCATTTTTTCCCATGCAGTCTGTATTATTCCCCTCTATCAAGAGGGTCCAGGGGTGTGTTTATTTCTTCCCATGCAGTCTGTATTATTCCCCTCTATCAAGAGGGGCCAGGGGTGTGTTCATTTACCCATTTTTCGATTGCTTTTATCACTCCAAATAAATTATTCTTAACATCCTCATCCCTAAATCTTAAAATTTTTAATCCAATATTTTCTAAATATTTTTGCCTATTAATATCATATTCATATTTATTATCATGAGTAAAACCATCAATTTCAATTACTAGTAAAAGTTTCGTACAATAAAAATCAACAATATAATTTCCTATTGGTTTTTGTCGTAGAAATTTATGTCCTAATAACTTTTTCTTTCTTAAACAATTCCATAATAATACTTCAGATAAAGTACTACTATTTCTAAGATTCCTAGCTAATAATTTTAAATTATTATTGTAATATAATTTATTCATAGCGGGGGGATAATGAATATTTTATCACACAGGGAATGAACACACCCCGCCTTCGGCACCCCTCTTAATAGAGGGGACTAGGAGAGGGGAAATGAACACACCCCGCCTTCGGCACCCCTCTTAATAGAGGGGACTAGGAGAGGGGAAATGAACACACCCCGCCTTCGGCACCCCTCTTAATAGAGGGGACTAGGAGAGGGGAACTGAACACACCCCGTCTCTCCTTTCGCAAACCCCTCCCGTCACTTCGTGCCACCCTCCCGAGGGAGGGAATTAATACAGAACACACCCCGCCTTCGGCACCCCTCTTGTTAGAGGGGACTGGGACAGGGTAAATGAACACACTCCACCTCCTCTTTATGTAAGAGGAGGCAGGAGGAGTTACTTTTTTATCTCTTTTCCTTATTTTCTACAACCATTCTTTCTATTAATTCTTCAGCATACATAACTCCTAGGTCGTTGCCGTTTCTTAGTCTGACAGATACAACATTTTTTTCAATTTCTTTGTCTCCAAGGACTAACATATATGGAACTTTTTGTTCGGTTGCTACCCTAATTTTATTCTGCATTCTTTCATTGGCGTCATCTAATTCCACTCGTAGTCCAGCGACTTTCATTTTATCCATTATTCCTTTGGCATATTCCACATGTTTTTCACCAATAGGAATTATTATAGCCTGAACAGGGGATAACCAAAGAGGAAAATTACCTGCTGTATGTTCGATATAAACAGATAAGAATCTTTCTATTGAACCTAATAGGGCTTTGTGAATCATAACTGGAGTTTTTTCAGTACCTGTTTGATCTGTATACTTCAATCCAAATCTCATGGGTTGTACAAAGTCCAATTGTTCTGTTGCACACTGCCATTCTCTGCCCAATGCATCAATAACAATGATATCAATTTTTGGACCATAAAAAGCGGCTTCACCTTCTGCTATGAAATAATCTAGTTCTAGTTTCTTTGCAATATTTTCCAAAGATTTTTGTGCATCAGTCCAGTGTTCGTCATCACCTAAGTATTTCTCTGGTTGAGCGGCATCTCTGAAAGATAATCTAGCTTTGAAATTCATGCCAAGAGCAGAATATAGGGTTTTAATCATGGACATTATATTCGAAAATTCAGCTTCGATTTGATCAGGTCTGCAGAATATATGTGCATCATCTTGAGTAATAGATCTTACTCTAGATAAACCCATCATTTCACCAGCTTTTTCATCTCTATAAACTACTGTTGTTTCATAATATCTAATTGGAAGATCTTTATAACTTCTGATTCTTGATGCGTAAATTTGAGCATGATGAGGACAATTCATTGGTTTCATTGCGAATTGATCATTTGTTTCCTGACTTTGTACCAAGAAAAGTTCACCACCAAATTTGTCCCAATGGCCTGATTTTTTGTATAAGTCTATTTTTGTGATATGAGGAATTGCAACTTTTTGAAATCCTGAATCTTTTTGTAATTGTTCGGAAAAACCAGATAATTGATCTCTTAGTATCGTTCCCTTGGGGGTGAATAATGGTAATCCAGATCCTACTAATTCAGAAAAAGTGAATAAATCTAAGAGCTTACCCAACTTACGGTGGTCTCTTCTCTTTGCTTCTTCTTGAAGCTCAACATATTTTTCCAATTCTTCCTTCGATTCAAATGCTAATCCATAAATACGAGTAAGCATCTTATTCTTTTCATTGCCCTTCCAATATGCACCGGCTAGATGAGATAATTTGAATGCATCTAATTTAATTTCTCCAGTAGATTTTACGTGAGGTCCTTCACACATGTCAACATATTCATTTCCAGTCGAATAAAAACCGATTTGATCATCTTTTATATCTGTATTTATGAGTTCAATTTTGTAGTCTTCCATTGATTCATTTAGATATTTAACTGCATCTGCTCTAGATTTTAAACTTTGTGTGAATGGTAGATCTTTCTTAATTATTTCTCTCATTTTTTCTTCCAATATTGGAAGTATTTCGTCGTTGAATTCTTCTCCTCCGAAATCTATATCGTAATAAAAACCTGTATCAATTGCAGGTCCAATACCCAACTTAGCTTTGGGATAAATTGATTTTACTGCCTGAGCTAGTATGTGTGAGAGACTGTGTCTCTGTCTTTTTAGTTTATCGTCCATAATATTATAAATAAATTAAATTGATATATTGTTAATTGAATATTTTTCTACATTATTTTCTATAATTTTTTTTACCTCTGATGATTTAATTTTTATCGACTTTATCAAAGATGCTGCGTTGAAATATAAGTATTCATTCAAAAAAAGTTTTTCATCAAATACTGATTCAATTTCAAACAATTCTCCAAATGGCGGCACCGCACCTATTTCACATTTTGTTACATTTCGAACTTCATCAGGAGTTGCCATTCGTAATTCATTAAATCCTTTCAAAACTTTTATACCATCAATGTTAACCTTTAAATTTCCTGGAACATCTGCCAGTAAATAACCTTTGTCATTATAAGATTTCCATCGTAGTAACATAGATTTGCATCCTTCCTCTGGCTTATTTCCACGTATAGCAGCAATTTTTTCTGATATCCCTTCAGCTTCATGCTCAATTATTTCGTATTCTAGGTTATATTTTCCAAATAGTTCGACTAAATTGTTGTGTTGTCTTTCTTCCATAATAAAAAAATTAATATTTACAATATGATTACAAACATTTTTTAACCCCCCTCGGGGTAGTGGTAAAATTGTAATAATATTGTGTGAACATTTTTAGAAAAAAAAACACCTCATTAAATAATTAATGAGGTGGTCTGATATACAGTCACGGTTCCACTCAATTACTCCTAAAAAGGAATACTTTATCTTGATATTTAGTTGTGGTAGTAAAGTTTTTGTAGAAATTTCAGCCTATCTCGTTTGAGTATGTTCCTACTTGCTTGCTGTCCATTATCTCACACAGTTGTGGTATGTCAATGATTCCAAACTTTCGTTGTATAATAAAAAAAAACATTTATAATGAAAAAAGTATCAAACGAATTTATTTGTACTAACTGTAATTTTGAAACTAATCGATGGCAGGGCGAATGTCCGGGGTGTCACGAATGGAATACTTTGGTGGAAAATTCAATTCAGCAAACTTCAACTACAAAGGTAAAAAAGAAAAGTGTGGATACGTCAAAATTAAATGATATTCTTTTACATTCAGAACCAGTTACGAAATTAGGAATGCCTGGCTTGGAGGATGTTCTGGGTGGTGGTATTCATGAAAGTCAGATTATTTTAATTGCAGGTGAACCAGGAATTGGTAAGTCAACAATTTTATTACAAATTATAAGTAATTTTCCCAATGCTTCAACATATATTTCTGGTGAGGAATCTTTATCTCAGATTGCAAAAAGAGCGCAAAGAATTTCTCAAAATAATAATTATGAAAAAACAGATTTTGTTTCTTCGACTGATCTAGATACAGTTTTATCTATGATTTCATCAAAGAAATATAAATTGGTTATTATTGATTCTATTCAAACTTTGGTTGATTCAGAAACTGCTGGGTTTGCTGGCTCTATTAATCAGGTTAGGAACTGTACTTTCAAAATTACAGAAATAGCGAAGAAAAATAGTGTTGCTGTCATAATTGTCGGACAGATTACAAAGGAAGGGGAAATTGCAGGTCCCAAAATGATGGAACATCTGGTAGATACTGTAATGTATTTTGAAGGTGATCGAAAATCCGATTTAAGAATATTAAAGTCATATAAAAATAGATTTGGATCTGTGGGAGAAACCGCGATATTTGAAATGAAACAAGAGGGGTTAAAAGAAATAGCTGATCCAGGTAGTTATTTCATATCTGATAGAGGCGGAAATGTAGACGGCATCGCGTATTCGATTGTGTCCGACGGTTCTGTCATATATGCTGTTGAGATACAAGCTCTGGTAAATAAATCCTTTTTCCAATTTCCTAAGAGACTTTCTACTAATTATGATAATAATAGACTGCAGATGCTGTTGGCTGTTTTGCAGAAAAAGCTAAAGTTAAATTTATACGAAAGCGATATATATGTGAATGTAGCAGGAGGAGTGAAAATATCGGATACATCAGCAGATTTGGCTGTCTGCGCGGCTGTAATATCTTCATTCAAAAATAAGAAGTTAGGGAACAATGTATTTATAGGAGAAGTTGGATTAACGGGGAACATACAAAGAACTTCGAGACAAGATGCGAAAAAACGTCAAGCTGAGAAGCTAGGCTTCGATAATATTTTTAGCGTCGAAAATATTAAGGATTTGAATGAATTATTAAGTAAGCTGTAAACGTGCAGAGCATTCAAAAAACGCTAAAAGTATGCTAGTATATTCATATTTATTGTAGTCAATACGGTAAAAAATGAGAACAGAACCGTGAGGTTTAAGGAGAGAGCCTATAGTATTTCATAACCGAGACCTTTGAATTTTGTTTCTGGATT
>Ga0194047_10000586_pt1 | contig 24117 bp, 18 predicted proteins | sample JunL225m_MetaG_2_FD_160070 | JGI IMG/M metagenome (GOLD analysis project Ga0194047, IMG submission 160070) | Anoxic zone freshwater microbial communities from boreal shield lake in IISD Experimental Lakes Area, Ontario, Canada - Jun2016-L221-5m | ecosystem: Environmental > Aquatic > Freshwater... | reverse complement strand
CAATAAGTAACTCGACATGGAAGTAACGAGTTCAGAGAGCAAAACGTGAAGCTCGTCGTTTCCCTCTTGTTCACCGGCAACTACGAAGTCACGCTCTGCGACTTCTGTGCCAGTGATTTTTAGAATCTCGACAATGTTTTTGAAGCACGCATCGGTTTCAGGGTGACCAGTCATCCATGTAGGTGACATAACAATTCTCGGACTCGCCATGGTGTCTGGCCTAGACGTGTTACTTAGAACGCTGTAGAGCAGAGCGACGTCATCAACATTTCGCGCCATTGGACCAGGACTGTCCTGGCTGGGGCTAATGGGGATTACAAATTCACGCGACACTGTGCCAACGGTTGGCTTAAGTCCCGCAACACCGTTTAGTGAAGCAGGACAAGTAATCGAACCGTCGGTTTCGGTTCCGATTCCTAGGGGACTAAGTCCACCAGCGAGAGCTGCACCAGTTCCTGAAGAAGAACCTCCGGCAGAACGCTCGAGGGACCATGGATTAGCGACGAGTCCACCGGTTGCGCTCCAACCACTAGAAGATCTGGTTGAACGGATGTTGGCCCATTCGCTCAAGTTCGTGCTGGCAAGAATGATCGCACCAGCTTCTTTAAGACTGACAACCAGTGGTGCATCACGAGTAGGTCTGCCAATGAGAGAAGTAGATCCAGCGAGACCCGGAAGTCCAACTGCTTCAATGTTGTCTTTAATGATTACTGGCACACCGTGTAGCGCACCACGTGAAATTCCCCGAGCTCGCTCGTCGTCTCGTTCTTGTGCCACGGAAAGAGCCTCTTCGTGCACTGCTGCAATTGAGTGCAATGAAGTGGGAGTGCCGTCGATGTCAATGTTTTGGATACGTTCAATCAGTGAAGTCACTAATTGGGTAGAAGTAAGGCTTCCATTTTCAAAGCGAGCAATTACCTCGTGCGCACTTAAATAAGCGAGTTCAGAACTCGGTGAATGTGGATCAGCCATGGTGTGCTCCTAAGAGTTAGTCAGCAGATTTTGGAGCGGGTGCGGACGGCGCTGGACTGGCTGCAGGAGCAGGAGTCGATGCTGGAGGAGTCGTTGAAGAACTCGCGCCACGGCTGTCGTTCTTGTAGAAGCCACTGCCCTTGAAAACAATGCCCACGGCAGAGAACACTTTCTTCAGATCCCCACCACAGTGCTCACACGTCGTGAGTGGAGCGTCCGAGAACTTCTGGACGGCCTCAATGCGCTGATGACAGCTTTGGCATTCATATTCGTACGTCGGCATAATGCTCCTGAAGACAACTTCGAACTAGTAATCGTAATGCCCCAGCGACACCGCCTGCGCCGGCCATTTATGGGGTGAATAGTTAAGTGTCACAGCCTGGCTGTACTCTCGGTATCGAGAGAAAAGGTGACGGTTCATGGCCCCAAAAACTAAAGGTGGAGATCCGAAGCGCGATCGCTTGATGGCCCTGGTTTTGCTGTTGCAGAACGCCACCAAGGACAATCCACTCACCCAAGATGAGATCATCAGAGACCTCACCATTGATGACCCCAAGGGCAACAAGCTCATCAAAGCGTACGAAGGCGATCGCTTAGCGACTCGACAGAAGTTTGAACGCGACAAAAAAGACATCCGTTCGAATGGAATTCAGATTGAGACCAAAGTTGCTGACGATGGAACTTCTGGGTACTGGATTGAGAAGGACTCAATGGCAGCGATCGGAATTATTTTCAATGAGCAAGAAGAGAGAGTGGTTCGTTTAGCGCTTCGCCTCTACGGCTTTGGAAAATACGGCGCGTTTAGTATTTTCAACGACGGCCCCGGAACCGATGGTTCACTGGCAATCTCGAATTATTACAACCCACTTGTTCGAGCCGTCAAACTGCAACGCGCAGTGAGTTTTGAATACCGTTCGTCAAAACTAAAAACCCGCGTTGTTGAACCACTGCTTATCGCCACCTTTGATGGTTCTTCGTATCTAGTCGCTAGAACAAAGGACGAGGGCGTTCTGAAAAGTTACAAAATTGATCGCATTACTTCTATGCCTGAAGTTCTGTCGCACAAATTTGATGTGAGCGAAGAAGATAAGAGGAATGCCGAAAGCTGGTCACCTAACTTCTCCAAAGCCGAGAAAGCAATTGTGCTCACGGTTGTTGCTAAGAAAACGTACGCGGAGCTAATTATCCAGCAACAGCCGCAAGCGACTTCCAGAGTTAAAAAGAGCGGTCTGGTGGAGCTCACTGTTCCCTTCGACTCACCTCACGCTGCCATGCAGTTCTTGCTGCAGTCCGGTGACCGAATTGTTCTAGAAGAACCGAAGGACATCAAGAAAGAACTCAGCTCATGGCTGAAGGAAGTCAACAAGGGGAGCGCACCATCCACCGAGGGACTCGTCTTTTCTGAGCCTGAACAGTCAGATGTCTTGGGCCAAACACTGCTCTTGCTGCACGCCGTGTACGCAAGTCCCGAAGGCTTAACCGTTGGTGAGCTTTCAACTCGATTTGCTATGGACCCTTCAGATGTTCGACGCATCATGGACCGGCTCTATGCGCTCGAAATTGCAACAGGAACCAATAATTTTCCTGCTCTCCTCACGAAAATTGACGACGAGGACGACGACGATCCAAATTCACTGGAAATCCTCTACACCCCTGATTCGCTCAAAACAGATAATGGGTTCGCACTACCGAACTCACTGATGTGGCGCGACGTTTTCGAACTGAACGTCGCACTTCGAGAGACTTCTCGGGTTTATTCCGACAATGCAATCTTGTCGGCGATAGAAAAGTTAGAAGCAGCGAGTGGCGTCTACCTAGGGGCAGAATCAACCTCTGTTGAAACGTTCATTCCAGAGATAACTAACGCGGTGAATAGCAAGCAACAAATATCAATTCTCTACACCTCAGGGCAATCTGACGAAGCTCGCGAAAGGGCAATTGAGCCGCGAGACATCAAACGACTTAATGGACACACGTACGTCCGTGCATTCTGCACAACGAGTGAGGGATGGCGAACATTTCGTGTTGATCGCATCAGCGCAGTCCTGTCTACATCACCAGCTACCGAGCAGCGCCCAAGCGACTTGGAAGAAAACTGGCTGACACAAATTGGCTCAGGTGGCGAAGAAGTAATTGTCTTTGTCGATGCAAATACAAGGTGGCTATTCGAGCCTCTACCTGGGGCTCGTTGGTCAGTCACTAAGGATGGCGACAGCGCAGTTATGTTCAGAGTGTCTGACGATGAATTCTTAAATAACCTCATGCTCCAAGCAGGACCTGGCGCTTGCGTTGCTACAGCTAAGTTCAAAAAAGCTGGCCACGAGCTAGCAAAACGGATACTGAAGAACCTCTAAAGCGACAGTTGGGTACCTCGAAAGAGGTATCCATGATTCACGTTTCATCAATCCGAAATAATGACCCTCGATACTTCACGAGCGATCGGGCACTCGAGCTTGACGGCATACGACATGGCGGCGCTGGTTGGTGGATCCGAGGCGAAGGGAATACTGAAGACCCCGATGCGATTCGAAAAGTTCTCACGACAACAGATCGCTCAAGCAAGTACGGCTATCAATTAATAGTTGCGGCTCCACGACCGGTTTCAATTCTGATCGCAATAGACCGCGACAGCGCTCCAGCGGTAATAAAAAGTCACCAAAATGCTGTGGCGGAAGCAGTTCAGTATCTCGAAGACAGAGGTGTGGCTTGGGCTGATAGGAGGAATGGAGAATCGAAACTAATTTCCTCAAAGTGGGAAGAAGTTGTGAGCTTCACTCATGGGGTGAATCGACGAGGGGACCCACATCTGCACGACCATGTTCTGGTTGGTGTACGCCCTGCAGAGAGCAACAATGTGCTCGATTCGAGGGGTCTCTTCTCGCATCTAAAAGCTGCTGATGCTATTTATCGATCTGAACTTCGAAGTCAAATTGCAGAGCGAACTGAATGGGTACCAAGAAGAACATTTGAAGGAGTTGAACAAATTGAAGGGCTCGACCTTGGCTACGTGAAGCTCTGGGCTGGCAACAAAGATTTTTCTACTGAAGCAAAACAACAATGGACGCGTGACCAGATTCTTGAACGATGGGCGACTGACCTAAGTCGATTCAGCGAACGTGGGCCCGCAGTGCTCCCGCACCGTGAAAAGAGGGTTATTGATGAGCACACTTTTGCGGGCTCATTTGAAGGCTTGGAGTACGTGAACAGGGCTTCAATCGTTAAGTCATGGGCAAACGCTGCACCATTTGGACAGAGTTACAAGGAGATGGAAATTGTGATTAACGAGCTCTACCCAGAACTCATTGATTCATCTGGTTACATGCAGGAGGCGGTGAGCCTTTCTGCTGCTCGAATGACGTCAAAAGTTCGTGAGCACGGAGCTCGGCCTCTGCAAGCCAAAGAACTTGAAAACTGGCGGTCTCAATCACGCTCAAGACCAGGGCTTTGGCTTGGGCTATCGAGATAAGCAAGAAATCTTGGATCACGAAATGAAGGAGTAAGTCGAGTCCACGTCATTGACTTATTTGCATGCAGTGTGAGCGCCATTGATGGTCTGCCGCGTGCCAGTTCGCCAATCGTTGCTGCATCGCGCTCGTGCCACGAGTTTGAATAACCGTTCTTCTTTCCTTTTTTGTCTACTTGATGTGATGTGGTTTTTATTTGCTGTTTTCCTGCGAGATTGGACAAAAGTTGCAGTGTCGCGGGATCAGCAATCCCCGGGAGGATGAGCGCTGTGGGAAATAACGACAAGAATCCATCGGCCGAGCGGCCCCAGCGCTCCCTCGCTTGACTCAAATCTTGCAAACAGGCGAGTGTGAGGACGCCTTGTCCGCCACCTTCAGAAACAATCCCGGCAAGTCTTGGTAGAGGAGCAACATTGGCAAGCTCGTCAAGAGCAAGAAGCAACCTGGCGCCATCTTGGTGGCGGTCGTAAGTTGCATGGACCACTTCTTCTACTAGTCCAACTACGAGAGGAATTGAGACCGCCTGAAATCTGCTGGGTGAAACAATGTGCAACTGATTTGGGCCTTTTAAGAATTCATCAATGTCGAGCCCCTGCAGTTCAGATGCTTCTCTTGATGCGTCACTTCGCATACCCGCAAAAAATCCGGATGCGGTGGACCAAATTGAAGACCGCTCTCTTTCTTCGGTAGCCATCACTCCTCGAAACAGCGCACTGCTGGCATGTTCGAATCCATATTTTTCTCCCAAGACTTCCGCTACACCGTGACTATTTCGCTCATCAATTTGTGTGCAGAGTTGTGCCATCGATAATTTTTCAAGTGCGGCGTAATGCATTAGAGGAGCAACAAGAGCACTCGCGCGCTCCGTCCAGTGGTCATCAGACTGACCTGAGTTACCTCGTCTCGCGACGTCGACGAGGCTTCGAGTTGCCAAAATTGATCCATCCCAGGTCTCAGATTGCCTAATTGGTGAATATCCAATTTTTTCTACACCAGGCGGTGTGGGCACGATTCCAGACGGATCGAAGAGTAAATTCGCTCCTTTTCGACGTGACTTTGACATCAATTGCAGTACATCATCCTTGGTCGAAGTGATGACGCAAGAATGCTCGCTCATCAGGAGGTTTGGAATGATAATTGAGCTGGTTTTTCCGCTCCGACTCGGTCCCAATACGAGTGTTGAACGTTCGTTACCACTCGACACATCGCCTAATTCACTACGACCAAAATATATTCCACGATTGAATTCCATGACATACAACTGTCGAAAAAAAGTCTTAAATGCTTGACATTGGTGTGAAAACCTAGTGAACTTTATTTTGTCCTTCTGCGGAGGAGGCCAAAGAAGTATCTAGGTGCTTGCTAGCAACTCGTAGATACAACTCTCTTCTGCTTAAGAACCGTGCACTGCGTTTGGTCGCCGTACAGCCGTGAGGCTGGGTGGTACACAATCGAGTTCATGTCGAATTATTAGTTCCGTTAAGCGTGAACACCACAGTGGTGTGATCGTGGTCTAGTAAATCAACGATAAACCCTAGGAGGGTAAAGTGGCACCAGCTGCGAAGAAGAAGGCTGCACCAAAGAAGGCTGCACCAAAGAAGGCTGCTAAGCGCAAGCCAGCTGCAAAGAAGGCTGCAAAGAAGACAGCTAAGAAGGCTGCCCCTAAGAAGGCTGCTGCAAAGAAGACAGCAAAGCGCAAGCCAGCTGCCAAGAAGGCTGCTAAGCGCAAGCCAGCTGCAAAGAAGGCTGCTGCAAAGAAGACTGCAAAGAAGGCTGCACCAAAGAAGGCTGCAAAGCGCAAGCCTGCTAAGCGCAAGCCAGCTGCAAAGAAGAAGTAGTCAAACACCCTTAGGGGTATTTGTAACTAAACGGGGGCTTCGGCCCCCGTTTAGTGCTTTCTAGAGTTATTTCAGATCAGAAGGCTCATCAACGTCGTAGCCCCAGGGGCTTGCAAGAATCGTTGAGAATTCAATACCTAGGCGCTGCGCCTCTTGCTCGTGAAGAACCCTGGATCCAACGCCGTAGTGAAAGTGGAAGTCGAGTCCTGTAGGCAGACTGAGAACGTTGGTTCCTGATCCGTGGTGATCGCTCACGATAGTTATTGGAGTTGGTGGTGAAAACTCACTCAGGCCCTCAGGGTTTTTTAAGTCACCATGGACAACGTGCAATTGCTCGTAGCGTGATCTGAGCGCAGCGTACGCATTTGAGACGGCTTCGTTTAGGCCACTCGAATGAGACTCGAACACTTCAATGCCGAGCTTCATTGCGAATGAAGTGATCTCGGGACTTTCGCTTAGTACGAGAACTTTTCTGGTGCCACAACTTTGCAGCACACCGCGTGCGAGTTCTTCGGCGAGTTTGCTTACATCGAGAGACGAGTCTTTGCGCAGTCGGTCTTTAGCCAGGTCGAACTGCTTCAGTGGCACTAAGAACGCGTCGTAGGTCATTGATTAATGCTAGACACTCTCTACGTACCCAGATACCTATGACAGCCGAAACGAACGATCTACTTGCCTTTGAAAGGCCGCTTATTGCACGGGGCGAAATTGTCGTTGGCCTCGACGAAGTTGGCAGAGGAGCACTCGCTGGCCCGCTCACTGTGGGTGCAGTAGTTCTACGTGAAATTCTTGACCCTCCAGCTGCCCTCACAGATTCAAAGCTGCTGACTGCGCTTCGCCGTGAGGGGCTGCAAGTTCCAATCAAGCAGTGGGCGAGCGCCTGGTCGCTTGGTTCAGTTAGCTCACAAGAAATTGATGAGTGGGGACTTCGCCTAGCACTGGCGGTAGCTGCAACAAGAGCGGTGCAGGGACTAGACGTGACACCAACGCATGCACTCATTGATGGTTCTTTTAACTTGCTTGACGCACCAGCTGACGTGAAGTTTGGAAGCTCTCCGCCACCTGAACTGCTCTTTTCAAAAATGGCTCACACGACGATTGTTAAAGGTGATCAGAAGAGCGCGACTATTGCAGGCGCATCAGTGCTTGCCAAAGTTTCACGAGATGCGTTTATGACGCAACTCAGTGATGAATTTCCTGCGTACGAGTGGGCCGGTAACAAGGGTTACGGTGCACCAGGGCATTTAAAAGCGTTAAGCGAAGTAGGTCCAACTGCGTATCACCGAACATCATGGAATTTGCCCGTGTTTGAAGGTGGAAAGTAGTACTCAGTTCGCGTCTTTAGTCAGAAATTGACTTATTTGTGGCTCTAGATTCGCATTATGCTTTACAGGTGGCCAATGTCCTTTCAGTTAAAGATCTAAAGACCGAATTTCGCATGAGAACGGGCAACGTTGTTGCCGTTGACGGTGTGAGCTTCACTATTGGCGAAGGTGAATGTGTAGGACTCGTAGGAGAGTCTGGATGCGGTAAAACAACCATTGGTATGTCAGTCATGGGGCTACTCCCTGGAACTGGTCACGTGGTTGGTGGGTCAATTGAACTCCTGGGTCAAGACATTGCCGGGTTTGATGAATCACAGATGCAAAAGGTCCGTGGCAACCAGGTCGCCATGATCCCTCAAGACCCAATGACCGCTCTAAACCCGACCATGACCATTGGTCGCCAAATCGCCGAAGGATTCATCTGGCACCGTGGGTGCAGCGAAGAAGAAGGTCGCCAGAGGGCGATTGAAGTACTTCGCATGGTTGAAATGCCACAGCCTGAAGAACGCCTCGAGCAGTACCCACACGAACTCTCCGGTGGACTTCGCCAACGAGTGATGATTGCCATGGCCCTTGTTTGTGAACCGAAACTTCTTATTGCTGACGAACCAACAACTGCGCTCGACGTAACAATCCAGGCACAGATTTTGAACTTGATTGACCGTCTTCGCCGCGACCTAAAGATGGCAGTGCTCCTCATCACTCACGACATGGGTGTTATTGCTGGCCGTACTGACCGCGTTGTTGTTATGTACGCAGGTAAAAAAGCAGAGCTCGCTGTTACGCGTGATCTCTTCGCTGAGATGCGCCACCCCTACACCCAGGCACTCCTCAGCTCAGTTCCAGACATCAGCTCGACTGAGAAGCGTCGCCTCCTCTCAATCTCAGGACTACCACCAGATCTTTCTAAAGAACTTGTGGGATGTCGCTTCGCTCCACGCTGCACATTCGCAACCGATACCTGTCGCCAGAGCGAGCCACCACTTAGCGCAGAAGGACAGCACGAGTTTGCGTGCTTTAATCCTGTGAAGGGTCTCGGCATAAAAGTTGAGCAGCGTCTCGTAGATACTTCGTTCAAGGCGGAAACTTCGCCAACGCTGTTGGAAGTAAAAAACCTCGTAAAGTTGTACCCACTTCGCTCGTCAAGCCTCCTTTCTCGTAGCAAGAAAAATGTCAATGCCATAAGCGACATTTCATTCTCTCTTCGTGCAGGCGAGACATTCGGTCTCGTAGGAGAATCTGGTTGCGGTAAAACAACTACCGCCAAGGTGATTGCGGGACTAGAGCTTCCAACAAGTGGGTCAGTGAACTTTGAGGGAAATGCCTTAGAAAGCTTGAAAGGCAAAGAAAGACTCGCTGCACGCAGGAACGTTCAAATGATGTTCCAAGACCCTTACGCATCGCTCAACCCTCGTCAACCAGTCGGTTCAATCTTGGAAGAACCATTCATTATTCACAATGAAGGATCTGCGAAGGAACGCAAAGAGAAGGTCATCAAGCTGCTTGAGCTCGTAGGGCTATCTAAGAATGCAATGCTTCGCTACTCGCACGAATTTTCTGGGGGACAGCGCCAGCGAATTGGTCTGGCACGCGCAATTGCGCTGAATCCAAAGTTGCTCGTCGCCGACGAACCAGTGAGTGCGCTTGACGTTTCTATTCAGGCTCAGATTCTTAACTTGATCAAAGACCTTCAGTCAGAATTAGACCTATCCCTTCTGATCATTAGCCACGACCTCGGTGTTATTCGCTACATGGCTGACACGGTTGGAGTCATGTATCTCGGAAAGCTCGTAGAAGTTGGTCCGTCAGAGAGCATCTACCTGAACCCAGTGCACCATTACACGCGTGGTCTGCTCGATGCAGTTCCTCAGCCTATGGACGCTCTAAGAGCGCAGGAAGGCTCTACAAAGCTCCTCAAGGGCGAACTGCCTTCACCAGTTGATCCACCTTCAGGTTGCAGGTTTAGGACTCGCTGTCCCATGGCCTCAGACATCTGCACCAACGAAGAGCCACCAATGCAAGAGTTTGGTCCGAACCACTTCTCGGCCTGTCATTTCCCACTGCGACAGCCAGTGAGTATTCGTTAATTAACGCTTCTGAAGTCGTACTTCGAAGCCGTCTCGTAGTGCGTCACCAATGTAATTAAGTGAGAGTACGACAAGCACAATACACACGGCTGGCGGAGCAATTTCCCACCAGTAACCCTGTGATGCGAATGGAACACCGTTATTGAGCATTGAGCCCCAGTCGGTGTTCGGAAGTGGAATTCCAAGTCCAATGAATCCAAGTCCCGCGAGAGCGAGGATTGAGTCAGCAACGGAGAATGTTGCGATCACCACCATTGTTCCAACGGTGTTTGGCAGAATGTGGCGAATGATAATTCTTCGTGAGCTTCCACCCATTGTCTTAACCGCAGAGACGAACTCACGTGACTTAAGACTGAGTGTTTCACCTCTAATAAGTCGAGCAGAACCGAACCATCCAGTGAGGCCAAGCGTCATAATGATGATGGTCGTTGACTGACCAAAAAGAACAACAATCACAATGATCAAGAAGAGTCCAGGGACTGAAAGCCCTACGTCTACAAAACGCATCATGAAACTGTCCAACATTTTCCCGCGGTAACCAGCAACAGCACCATAAATTGATCCGACTGTAACGGAGATAACTCCAGCCAAGAATCCAACGGTGAGTGCGGTGCGCCCACCAAGCATGAGGCGTCCAATTACGTCGAATCCAGATGGGTCTGTTCCAAGGATTACTGAGAATGAGTGGAACCATGGAAAGTTATACGGTGAACCACCATTAATAAGCGTTGAAGAAATTGCGAATGGGTCGCTCTGGTTGGTGCGATAGAGAAATGGCCCCACAAACGAGAACAAAATCATGAATCCAAGCACGAATAGCGAGGCAACAGCAAGCTTGTTCTCGCGGAATGTTCGCCAAATAAGAGTTAGAAGACTTCCTTCGTCTCCAATGTCTCCGGCATCCTTGTCCTGGATGAGGTCTGTGTTGTTAGATACGTCGCTCATTGCCTAGTGTCCCTTGCTTCCGATACGAATTCTTGGGTCCGCAACCGCATAAAGAAGGTCAGCAACAATTGAACCGAGAACAGTAACTACGGTTGCAATGATTGTTGTTCCTACAACCGTTGGCATGTCCTGTGATGTTGCAGCCCTTAGGGTGAGAAGTCCCATTCCAGGAATGTCGTAGAGGGTTTCAGTAATAAGAGCACCACCAACAACCGCTGGAAGACTGAGTCCAATAATTGTCACGATTGGAAGCATTGAGTTTCGAAGTGCGTGTCGACGAATTACCAATTTCTCAGGAAGACCTTTTGCTCGCGCGGTCTTAATGTAATCCTGCGTCAATGTGTCGAGCATTGAAGAGCGCTGGAACCTACTGAGCCCACCAACGCCCAAGAGCGAAAGCGTCAGCACGGGAAGTATGTACTGCCTCGGGGAGGTAAAGAGCGAGAACACGCCAGTATCAGTGGCGACAGTTACAGGGAAAATGTGCAGTTTGATTGCAAAAATCGAAATAAGCGTCTCACCAATCAAGAACACTGGTGTTGCATAAAGTATGAACGTGATAAGCGTTGCGAAGTAGTCAATCTTGGTGTTTCGACGTTGGGCTTGGAAAATGCCAAGTGGAATTGCAAGAAAGAACTGAATAATTAGAGAAACGTTTACGAGCACCAAGGTATGGCCAAGTGCAGACTTGATGAGATACCAAACTGGTGCGCTCTGGGTGATGGAATTTCCAAGGTGGAGTCGAGCGATCTGCAAGAGGTAGTTCCACCACTGGTAGATGAGTGATTTGTCTAGACCGTTGTCAATGTTGAACTGTCTGATTGTGCGCGGGTTAGCTCTGTTTCCAAGGGCTACTACTGCTGGGCCACCGGGAACAAAGTGTTCCAAAATGAACGTCAGGGTAACGACGATTATTAGGACGAAAAAGCCCTGATAAATACGCTTAGTTAGGTACGAAAGCACAATGCAACCCTACTACTAAATGCAAAAACCCCCCGGATTTCTCCGGGGGGTTTTTGTTACTAGAACTAACTAGAAGTTAATTGAATTTACTTCTTGTACCAAAGCTCAGAGCGTCCGTATCCAGTTGCCTGAGGTACGTAGCCACCGATGTTGTTCTTAACTTCAATAAGTCCAACGGTCCAGTTCTGCCACACGTTAGGTGGGTTCTTCTGAAGTGCTGTCTCGTACTGAGTGAGTGTTGCTGATCCATTGATTGTTCCAAGAATCACCTTGTCGACTGCAGCATTAGTGAAGTCACCTGAGTTAGATGCAGCACCTGAGAGCCATAGCGGCTCACCAGTTGGGAGGAATCCAGGCGCGTAAATCCAACCTGATCCTTCGTACATGTCCCAGTTGGTTGTACCAATTGTGTCGTTACCAACAGTTGTGTTGAACGACTGAGTATTGATTACAAGAGCAATACCATTCGCCTTAGCAGCGGACTGCCAAAGTGTCATAGCGGCTTGACCTTGCGTGTCACCAAGTGTTGTGGTGTCAACCTTGATAATGAACTTGGCTCCTGCGGCAATGCCTTCTCCACACTTCGAAGGTGTTGCGCAGCTCCAAATACCGTTGCTGTCAAGTGTCCATCCGTGAGCCTTCATTGCAGGTGCAATGTTGCTTGTCTTGTATGGGCTCACCTTTTGGTGTGAGCTGTACTTACTTGCTGGGTATGGAGGAAGTGGTCCAGGTGTTGGGTAACCATATCCACGGTAAGGACCGTTGATGATTGCAGCTCCTGGGTACGAGTCGTTCAACGCCACACGGATGTAGCTCTGAGCGAATAGTGCACCACGTGGAGTGTTGTCTCCAGCACCAAGTGTTGGATCGTTGTCAGCACCAGTGCGCTTCGAGTCTTGGTTAATTGGACCGTATCCTATTGCCCAAGAGTATGAAGTCACTAGGTGGTAACCACTAGCCATTCCGGAAATAACTGCCTTAGGAGCTTGTGACAAGTTAGTGATTGGGTTTGCACTTGAACTAGGTGCTCCACCAATGTCAACTTGACCACTAAGAAGCAAGTTTAGGCAGTCTCCAGTAGATGACTGGCAAGGAATTACGTTGATCTTTGTAGGTGACTTTGGATTGCGTGGTCCACCGTACAGAGGATTACGAACTTCAGTGTAAGCACCGGTTGCGTAGTTCCATGTGTCAATCTTCCAAGGTCCGTTAATGATGCTGAATAGCTGACCGACAGTTGTTGTCAGATCGCCAATGTGTGTTGGGTCGTAACCAAGTGCATTCATTGTGTTACGAACTTCGGTGCATGTCTTAGCCATGTCGATGTTCGCAGCAGGAATGATTGTTGGCTCACCATACGGGTCGGTGAATACTGATGTTGGACCAGTAGCCTTTCCAGCTCCTATAAATGTTGACGACCAGCAACCAGCAGTCTTCAGACCAATGTTTCCACCGTTTGAGCTAGCTAGCGTTGAAGTTGTGTAGGCCTGTGATGGATCCCATCCACCGGGAATAACGTCCCATGCCTGCGGCATTGGCGTTACTTCTGAAAGTGGGTTGTAAAGCAACCATGTTGGGTCAACAGGGGATACAAAGTTCAAAACGATAACGTTCGACTTTGCAACCTTGGCAGATGCCAAAATGTCTGGGATCGTGATTGGAATGCCGTTGGCGGTTCCGGAGTAGTTACCGTACTGACCAGGGTCGGCGGCCATGATGTTTAGCCATTCCATGACGTCCTTGGCCTGAACTGGAGCACCGTTTGACCACTTGTAGCCAGGCTTCAAAGTAATTGTTGCGGTCTTGTTTCCGTTCGACATAACTGGAAGCTGTGCAAGTGACAATGCTGGGTCAACGTTCACGCCACCGGTTGCATCTCCGTACCAGTAAAGAGGACGGTACAGTCCAATTTGGATTCCACCATTTGACTGAGTGAACTTTGCACCCGGCATGTATGGATATAGATAGTTTGGCTTCGAGCTTGTTAGCTGACGCGTGTTGACTGTCCAGCTAAATGTGCTTGCGTGTGCTTTTGCAACTGGAACAACAATTCCAATCATCAAAATTGCGCCCGCAAGAAACAAGTTCAGCTTTGTTCTTAAGCTAAGTGCTTTAATCATTTTTCTCCCCTGGTTGATCATTGATCAATCCCTAGTGCCGATTGGCCCTTAGGCGAGAATACACACATCTCCTCATTTATCGCAAACGTAGAATTCACACTGAGTTCATCTACATAACACTGAGATTAAATAGACATGACCAGGAGTTATGACAGGGAGTGGTGAATAATCTCCGAAATAGAAGCTTGCTCGAAGTGAAATCCACTCTCAATCAAACGGGTCGGGAGAACTCTGGTACTTGAAAATACCAGTTGATCAGCCATTTCACTACCAAGGACAGTATTTAGCGCAAACTTTGGTACTGAAAGCAACGTTGGTCGTCGAAGTGCTTTGCCCAAAGCACTGGTTAATTGGCTGTTTGTTACTGGCTCAGGCGAAACAAGATTGAAGGGGCCGCTCAGTCTTTTGTCAAGAATCCAAAGAATCGACCGCACTTCATCATTTAGAGAAATTGGGCTAATCCACTGTTTTCCTGAGCTCAACTTCCCACCGAGGCCAAGTTTGAAGAGGGGAAGCTGCTTCTTTAATGCTCCGCCGCTACGCGACATGACAATCCCAGTACGCAGCAAGGCAACATTTGAGGCTTCATTGTCAAGCTTCAGTGCTGAGTCTTCCCATGCCCTACAGACCTGTGAAAGAAATCCCGTGCCAAGTGCTGACGATTCGTCAAGAACCTCGTCATGGCGGTCGCCATAAAAACCAATCGCTGACCCACTGATCAGATGAGGGGCTTCACCTTGCATTGAGCGCAGCGTAGAAACAAGAAGATCTGTTGAGTTAGTTCTCGAAGAAAGTATTTCTTGTTTTCTTTTTTCGTTCCATCGCTTGTCACCAATGCCCGCACCAGCGAGATGAATTACTGCATCAAGCTTCCCAGCATTTTTCAAATCATTCCCATCAACGTGCCCGCTGCTCGGGTCCCAGCGGATTATTTCTTCTGATGAGTTAGAAGTTTGGGGTCGAACAAACAAAACAACTTCATCCCCACGTTTTTTTAGAGCGCGAATGAGTGCTGTTCCAATTAGTCCAGATGCTCCGGTTATTGCTACTCGCATGTTTGACCCCACAGTGAAGTTATTAGTTCTGAAAGTTGATCAGGATTTTGAAGATGAGCGCCGTGATTGGCTTTTTCTATTGCAATTGTTTTCATTGATGGAACGACCTTATTGAGTTCTTTGCAAAGTGCAATGTAGTACTCACCAATTATTCCGTCACCGTGAATGTAGGCAGAAGGAGTCTTCAGCTCAGTGATATCAAATGGAGCGTTATACCTGAGTTCTTTCAGATCTGAAAGAAGACCTTCTCCATCGAGCCTGCGTGACTCGCGTTCTTCCTCACTCAACCTGTCCCAAATTTTTCTTGAAACCATTCGAGTAAAAAAATGTTCTGCTTCGTAGCGAGCATCGTCGGTGAGCGCTGGGCGATTGAGTTCTCGGTGCAGCACCCACGGCGCTGGTGATTCATAGGTGACGACGAGATCTACTTTTTCAGGATGTTCAATTGCGAGGCCTTGAGCAATGACGCCGCCGAAGCTGTGGCCGAACAAAATGACCGGCCCGGTCTGCGCTTCCACGATTTTGTAGAGATCTTTCATGTGCATCTCGAAGCTGAGTGGTGTGAGTCCTCGCGAGCCTTGGTACCCACGTCGGTCATAGGCAATAAGGTCAAAATTCTCGAGTCGGCGCGAAAGTCTGCCGAAGGAGGCTCCACGGTCGAGACCCCCATGAATGCAAATAACTGTGGCTTTAGGGTTATCTACGCGTCGCTCGGCGATGGCCAGACCCGCGACGATGGATTCAGTGGAAAATACCAGCGAACTGGGCGAAAAGGGGAGCGAAGACACACTGAAAACTTAATGGATGGAATCTAAATCTTGTCCTTTCTAATTACCCATAAAACGCCCTAGGCTAGAGACGTGACAACTCCCCCTGACTCCACGTCGCCACAAGTAATAAAGGGCTCTTTTGGGCCTAATGCCTGGTTGGTTGACGATATGTACGACCGCTTCTTAGCGGACCCAACCTCGGTTGCTCCTAGTTGGCAGGAATTCTTCGCTGACTACCAGCGTTCTCCTCTGCCTGCGGTGACAACTATTCAGAGCGTTTCGCCAACAGTGCAGTCTGCGCCAGCTCCAGTTAAGTCTGTTGTCATTGATGCAGGAGCCACACCACTTCGCGGTGCTGCAGCACGAATTGTTACAAACATGCAAGCCAGCCTCGGTGTTCCAACCGCCACAAGTGTTCGCTCGGTGTCAGCACGTCTGCTTGAGATCAACCGAACTGCACTTAACGAATCGTTGTCTCGAACAACTGGTGCCAAAGTTTCTTTCACCCACCTCATTGCGTTCGCCATTGTCAAGGGACTCGCAAAAGTTCCGTCAATGAATGCATCGTTCGTTGAAGCTGTTGACGAAAAAGGAACTCCAGGAATCAACCGACACGAACACGTTGGGCTCGGTCTCGCTGTTGACGTTGAAAAAGCCGACGGATCTCGAAACCTCTTGGTGCCAGTCATTAAGAACGCTGACACCATGGACTTTCGTGAATTCCTTCTTGCGTACGAAGAACTAGTTCGCAAGGTTCACACTGCTTCATTTGGTGCAGATGACTTCGCTGGTGCAACATGCTCGCTCACCAATCCTGGAACTATTGGAACGATTCAGTCAGTTCCTCGCCTCATGCAGGGTCAAGGAGCGATATTCGGTGTTGGCGCACTCGGATGGCCAGCAGGATTTGAAGCAGCTGACCCACGGGCACTTTCTGAACTGGGTGTTGGAAAAGTAATGACACTCACCTCAACGTATGACCACCGCATTATCCAAGGCGCTGAGTCTGGCATCTTCCTTAAGTACGTCTCTGAGTGCCTAACTGGCAATCACAACTTCTACGACGATGTCTTTAGTGCTCTTGGAATTCCTTACGAGCCTGCACGTTGGGCGAAGGATGTAAATCCAAGTGCGAGTGACGACGACTCAGAAAAGATTCTCAAGCAAATTCGCGTCCAAGAACTCATCAACATGTACCGAGTTCGTGGTCACCTGAACGCACACCTTGATCCACTTCATTCAGAACCACCAGCGCTGCACCCTGAACTAGACCTCGCAACATACGGACTCTCAATCTGGGACCTACAACGCACATTTGTTGTTGACGGACTCGCTGGTCTCAAGGAAGCAACACTCGAGAAGATTCTTTCCATCCTTCGTGATTCGTACTGTCGCACCGTTGGTATTGAATACGGTCACATCATGGACCTAGAGCAAAAGCGCTGGATTCAAAAGCGCGTCGAAGGCGCTAGCAACTCGTCAACGATTGAAGAGAAGAAGCGAATCCTCGAAGCGCTTAATGAAGCTGAAGTATTCGAGCGCTTCCTGCACTCACGTTACGTAGGACAAAAGCGTTTCGGACTTGAAGGTGGCGAATCAACAATTGTTGCGCTACAAACAATTCTTGATGCAGCCGCAGACGTAGGAGCGAAGGAAGCCGTTATTGGAATGGCGCACCGCGGACGTCTGAATGTTCTCGCGAACATTGTTGGTAAGTCCTACAGCGACATCTTCTCTGAATTCGAAGGAAACCTTGACCCTGAAAGCGTTCAGGGGAGTGGTGACGTGAAATATCACAAGGGTGCTCGAGGTGTCTTTAAGAACCAACGAGGAGCGACCATTGAAGTTTCAATGGCGTCAAACCCATCTCACCTCGAAGCAGTGGCTCCCGTTGTTGAGGGAATTGTTCGCGCTAAGCAGGACTTAGTGCTTCGTCCAAGTGACGGAACAAAGAAGGTCAAGTCAAGCAAGCAGTACCCATACCTCTCGCTACTAATTCATGGTGACGCTGCATTCGCGGGTCAGGGTGTTGTTGCAGAAACTCTTAACCTTTCGCAACTCTCTGGGTACCGCGTTGGAGGGGCAATTCACATTGTCATCAACAACCAAGTTGGATTCACCACTGCACCAGATTCCGCACGTTCAAGTTTCTACTCAACTGACGTTGCGAAAATGATTCAGGCACCAATTTTCCACGTCAATGGCGACGACCCTGAAGCCTGTGCGCAGGTTGCACGCATGGCATTTGATTACCGTGAGCAGTTCCACCGAGATGTTGTAATTGACATTGTTTGTTATCGCCGTCACGGTCACAACGAAGGTGACGACCCTAGTTACACGCAGCCACAGATGTACAAGATCATTGATCAGATGCGTCCAGTGCGAAAGATGTACACCGAATCACTCGTACGCCGTGGCGATCTTTCAATCGAAGAAGCTGAAGCTGCGCTCGACGACTTCAACACACGTCTACAAAGCGTGCTTGATGAAGTTCGTACCGTTCCAGTTCCAAAACTTGATGGTGTTCCACACGCTGCAATTCCTGCAGACACGGCACATCCTCAAAGTGGTGTCACTAAAGCAACGCTGCTCGAAATTGCGAAAGCAACAGTTTCAGCGCCAGAAGGCTTCACCATTCACCCGAAGCTTGAGCGTCAGTTCCAGCAACGCAACCAACTCGTGGAATCAGGCGAAGTTGACTGGGCACTTGGAGAAGCAATGGCCTTTGGGTCACTTGTTCTTGAGGGCTCAAACGTTCGACTTATGGGTCAAGACTCACGTCGTGGAACGTTCTCACACCGCCACGCTGCACTCATTGACTACGAAAATGGTGCACAACATGTTCCACTAGCGAGCATGAGCGCAGCCAAGGGATTCTTTACCGTGCGCGACTCGTTCCTTAGTGAATACGCCGCACTCGCATTTGAATACGGGTACTCAGTTGAAGCGCAGAACACGCTCGTTGCGTGGGAAGCGCAGTTCGGTGACTTTGTCAATGGTGCAGAAATTGTTATTGACAACTTCCTCGTTGCAGCTGAAGACAAGTGGGGACAGACTGCAAACCTTGTGATGTTGTTGCCACATGGTTATGAAGGACAGGGTCCGGAGCACTCCAGTGGTCGAATCGAGCGTTTCTTGTCACTCTGTGCACGAAACAACTTGCGCGTTGCTCAGCCAACCACGTCTGCTCAGTACTTCCACTTGCTACGTAGCCAAGTGCTGCGCGAGCACAAGAAGCCACTTATTGTCTTCACGCCTAAGTCAATGCTTCGTGCTGTGCAAACTCGCTCGCCACTAAGTGAGTTTGAATCAGGTTCATTCCAGACAGTCCTAGGTGATAAGTCAGTAGACGCGAAGAACGTTAAGCGCGTGGTGCTGGCTACCGGAAAAATTTCTCACGAAGCAATTGCACGACGTGACGAAACGAACGCTTCAAGCGTTGCTGTTGTGCGCGTAGAGCAGATCTACCCATGGCCAACTGAGCGCATTGAAGAAATCGTTAACAGCTATCCCAACCTGGAAGAAGTTGTTTGGCTGCAAGAAGAGCCAGAGAACATGGGATGTTGGCCATTTGTTCACCTCCAAATGCACAGCTCAATGCGTGACAAGAAAGTGCGTCACGTCGCACGTGCAGAATCTGCCAGTCCAGCAACTGGAAGTGGACTCGTTCACGCAGCGGAGCAGTCAGATCTGCTTGACCGGTCAATCGGATGACTTCAAAGACTCGTCTACGAGTAGTTGTAGACGGATCGAATTTCGCTACAGAGAACCGAAAGGTTCCAAGCTTGGCGCAGCTCGACGAAGCAGTTCGTGCTTTCCAAGATGAGAATCCTGGTGCTGAAGTAATTGTTGTTGTAGATGCATCGTTCGAGCACCGAGTAGCAAGTTCTGAGCGCTCAAAGTTTAAAGATGCTGAACTCGCAGGCGAAATTGTTACACCTCCTGCTGGTGCAATTGGTAGAGGCGACGCCTTCATTTTGAAAATTGCTGACCGCATCAACGCTGTTGTGTTGAGCAACGACTCATTCCAGGAATTTCAGTCTCAGTACAAGTGGCTCTTTAACGAAGGCCGCTTGATTGGTGGAAAGCCAGTACCAACAGTTGGCTGGGTCTTCACCCCGCGTCTTCCGGTGCGTGCTACAAAGAGCACACTGCCAACAAAGAAGCTTGCAGTGTCACTTCCAAATGGGGCGAAGCCATCAATTGGCACGACGCTTACTCCAGTTAAGACTGCAAAGACCGCGAAGAAGGCTCCAGCGAAGCCAGTGAAGAAAGTCGCCAAGCCCGCGAAGAAGTCTCCAGCTAAAAAAGTTGTTCCGGCAAAGAAGCCAACGCCTAAAAAGGCACCAGCGAAGCCAACGAAGAAAGCAACAAAGCAGACGCCACCAGTTGTTGCTCTTCGTCGTGGTCGCCAGCCAGTTAATCCTGAGACCGATTTCTCAGTCTTTCGCTCGACCTACCGTGTTGGCTCACGCGTTGAAGGCGAAGTAACTGCGTTCACGTCTCACGGTGCCGTCATCAAGGTGACAATTAAGGGTGGAAAGCTGATTGAGTGTTACGCACCAACTACTTCACTCGGAAATCCAGCACCAATTCGTGCCCGTGATGCATTAAAGCGTGGCGATAAGAAGCTCTTCAAACTAGTTACCGTAGACAGCGAGCGACGTATCGCAGAATTGTCACTTCCGTGAGCGAACTATCGCTAGATCCGATTGACTGGTTACCTCACCGAGCACCGTTTTTATTGCTCGACAAAATGATCAGCATCGAACCTGGTATTCGCGCAGTAGGGACCTGGACACTCACCGGTGATGAATGGTTCTTTCCTGGACACTTTCCTGGCCGTCCAACAACGCCAGGTGTACTGCTTCTTGAGTCACTTGCACAGTGCGGTGGCGTTGCAGTACTTGCTGATCCGCGTTACACCGGACGACTTCCACTCTTTGGTGGAGTTGAGAACGCTCGTTTTCGCCGACAGGTAGTTCCCGGTGACACCGTGACACTTGAAACTGAAATGACCAGGCTCTCTGCTCGAGGTGGCAAAGGCCACGGCCGTGCAACAGTGAATGGTGAAGTCGCTGTAGAAGCGGACTTGTTGTTTGTACTTGCTGATCTGTCGTGAAAGTAGCGACCTGGAACGTCAACTCACTCACGGCGCGCTGGCCACGAGTTGAAGAATGGATTCAGAGCGCACAGCCTGATGTTCTCCTCATCCAAGAGACAAAACAAACTGACGCAAAATTTCCCTTCACGCAGTTAAGTGAACTCGGTTACGAATCAGCTCATTACGGCCAGGGTCAGTGGAACGGTGTGGCCATCTTCTCCAAGGTGGGACTCAGCGATGTAACCAGAGGTTTCGGTGACGACGACCCTGAAGCCAGAATCATTGGAGCAACGTGCGGACCGCTTCGCGTGTACTCCTGCTACATCCCTAACGGCCGATCACTTGATAATCCGCACTACGTCTACAAACTTGAATGGCTAGCGAAGCTCAAAGATTTAGTTGCGCAGCGAGACAAAGATCAGCACATTGTTGTTGGTGGTGACTTCAACGTGACGCCGAGTGACCTTGATTGCTACGACCCGAGCGTCTTCGAAGGCGCGACCCACGTCAGCGAACCTGAGCGTGAAGCGCTTCGTGCGATTGAGGCAACGGGCCTTAACGATCTCACGAGAAAATTACACCCCGAGGATCCGAGCTATTCATGGTGGGATTACCGCAACGGCTCATTTCGACGAGGTTGGGGACTGCGAATTGATCTTCTGTACGTTGACGACGGGTTGTTAGAAAAAGCCACAGCGAGCTACGTCGACAGAGAAGCAAGAAAAGCCGAGAAGCCATCAGACCACGCACCAGTGGTTGGAGAATTTGCTCTTTAGGAGTTTTCTTGTACAGCTGCTTCGAGCTCCGCTCTAATGGCAGCGAGTCGAGCCTTGCGATCTTCACCAGTTACTGGAGCATTTCGCTTTTCAATTTCTTTAACAGCTGTGTCAACTGGACCTAGGAACCTAGAAGGCTGACGATCAGGGAACCTTTCGTCATCAGTTGCTTTGCTGTATGAAATAAACAGTGAGTTTTCAGCGCGACTTAGTGCAACGTACGCGAGACGCTTTTCTTCAGCGAATTCTGATGGGGTTGCTGCGTTGTAATTAGGAAGAATGCCTTCAGCCCATCCAACGGCGGCCACACACTGGAACTCAAGACCTTTTGATCGGTGAATAGTTGAAAGCGCAACGGCGTCATTGACTGCTTCGTCAATCTTTCGCGAATTCATTTCAGGAGAAGTGATGAGGTCTGAGGCGGGAGAGTGTTCCGGGCCACGAATTTCGTAGGGGATGTTTGCAGCGTCGAGTGCTTTTGCGATGATTTCTAATTGACTATTGATTCGAGAGAGCACAGCCATTGAGCTCCACGCGGTTCCGGGTTTGTGCTTTGTGCTCAGCCATAGTGCAACACTCTTTGCTTCTTCAGCATCGGTGTCGTACACACGGATCAGAGGAATATCCCCGTCGTGCTTTGCAGGGGTAATTCCAGCCGCACCGTCTTCAAGCAATGTGTTGGCAATCTCAATGATGTTCGCGGTTGAGCGGTGGTTTCGTGTCAGGTCAAGCACAACGGTGTCTGGCCATGTGCGAATAATTTCATTCAGCAGTTGTGGATTAGCACCATTGAATCCATAGATTGACTGGTTAGGGTCACCCACACAGAACAAATCAGGATCTGCGCCAGCCATCTCTTGGAGCATCATGAATTGCAATGGGTTCATGTCTTGCGTTTCGTCGACAAAAATTGCTTTCGTACGATGACGAAATGACGCAAGAACATTCTTGTCTTCTCGAAGAAGTGAAGTGGCTTCGCTCAAGAGAAGATCGAAGTCGAGCACACCACGACTACGACAAAGCCCTACATAGCGATCAAGTACATCAGCGAACTGTGCCGGAGGTAGTGGGCTGTCACGCTTCATCTTCTTTGCATTTTTTGAATACAACGCGCCATTGAATCCTTGGCTGAGTGCCCAACTAATTTCTGCTTCAATACGAGCCTGTAGATAGTCGGCGAATTTTCCTTCGCCGTTCTTCTCCATCTGGTCAGCGAGAGCCTTAACTAATTTTTTTCTATTTGATTCAATAACGAGCGGCTTGAGGTGATGATCCTCGCGGTACTGATTAACAATCGTCAGTGCCATGCGGTGGAATGTTCCTGCGCGAATGTCTCGAATACCAGCACGGTAGAGACGCTTTCTGAGTTCGTCACCAGCTTTGCGTGTAAAGGTCATAGCGAGTACTTGGTCAGAATCAACTTTTCCTTCTGCAATCTTTCGCTGGATACGCAGTGTTAATACGTGTGTCTTTCCAGATCCAGCCGTGGCGCGAACAAGAAGTCGTGGGGCGTCAGACATCACGGCTTCTCGCTGCTCGGGGGTCAGGCCCACCAGGAGGTCGCTCGTGAAGGTCGTTTCATCACTCATTGTCCCTATGACGCTACCGGCCAGTTGTGACATGGCATAAAGCCGGTCCATATCGTCAGTAACCTAAAAGACGTGCTGAGTGCCTATGGCAACGGAAAACTCTTTGGTGAGCCCTATGGACAAAGCCCGGTTCGGGTGGTCTTTCTCCATGGATGGGGGCGTCGAGGTCACGATTTCGCCGACGCCGCAGCCCAGCTCGCCCAGGAGGGCATCGGTTCTGTGGCATTTGATCTCCCTGGTTTTGGCTCATCGCCACTCCCAACGGTCGCTGGAGGAGCACGCCACTACGCAGATTTATTACTTCCAGCGCTCGCAGAACTGGGCACCGGTCCGTTTGTATTCGTAGGACATTCCTTTGGTGGTCGAATTGCAGTGGTGCTTGGGGCAAGTCACCCAGAACTCGTGAAGAGTTTGGTGCTTACGGGTGTTCCACTTCTTCGAAAGCAAACAACTTCAAAGTCTCCACGCATGTACCGGTTGCTTAGATCACTTAACAAGAGTCATCTAGTCAGCGACGCGACGATGGAACGAGCTCGACAGCAATACGGATCAACTGATTATAAAAATGCGTCGGGAATACTTCGAGATGTTCTAGTGGCGACAGTCAATGAAAGCTATGAAGAAGAGCTCGCAGCGCTTAGGGCACCAGTTGTGATGGTGTGGGGAAGTAATGACATGGATGTTCCAGTGGCAATTGCTGAACGAGCTGGCGCACTACTTACCTCCACGCATTCGCTTCGAGTCGTAAACGGCATTGGCCACTTACTTCCATCACAAGCGCCAAAGGAAATAGCTGCGTCAATCAACGAGGCACTTAAGTAAACATGGCACGCGCACTTCTCTCAGCAGCATTAACAATTGCAATCGCAGGCGCGTTTGTTGCGCAGATGGTTCGTTGGCTTCGAGTTCTGCAACGCGAACACTATGAGCCGAGTTCTATGAGTCGTTTCTTGGGCCGCTGGTCTTCTCCTCAAGTTGCGGGGGCAAAATCTCCGGAACATCGAAGCGACAAGCGACCTATTTCTCTCAGTCAAGTATTGATTGCGCTGCTTGCGGTCTCAGTGGTCTTGCACCTCGATGTCCTCGCTGTTCTAGTCAGTGTCTCGTAT
>Ga0194047_10000585_pt1 | contig 24137 bp, 16 predicted proteins | sample JunL225m_MetaG_2_FD_160070 | JGI IMG/M metagenome (GOLD analysis project Ga0194047, IMG submission 160070) | Anoxic zone freshwater microbial communities from boreal shield lake in IISD Experimental Lakes Area, Ontario, Canada - Jun2016-L221-5m | ecosystem: Environmental > Aquatic > Freshwater... | reverse complement strand
AATCAACCTCAAAGGGGTACGTTCCGATACACTACTACGGGGCCGCGCACTTAAAAATAAAGAACTAGAAGCTTTGATGACCGCTTGCCGCGCCGATAAGGGCAATGCTGGAAAACGGGACATTGCTCTTATCGCCATTACCTATTTTTCGGGCTTGCGCCGTAGTGAAGTAGTCTTTCTTAATGTGGCAGACTATGACCATGAGAGCGGAGCCATCACTATCCGGGAGGGCAAAGGTGGCAAAGACCGTACCACTTATGCCGGGAACGGCGTGGATAATTTATTGACCGAATGGTTGGCGGTGCGGGGGAACCAGCCGGGGCCGTTATTTGTTTCTATTAATAAGGGAGGAAAGTTGAATTTAGGACATCGCATGACCGCCCAAGCAGTCCTACATATCTTAGCTAAAAGGGGTAAAGAAGCGGGGTTACAAGCGTTTAGTCCGCACGACCTACGCCGTACCTTCATTTCGGACTTACTGGATGCGGGGGCAGATATTGTAACCGTACAAAAGCTGGCAGGCCACGCCAACGTTACCACTACTGCCCGTTATGACCGACGTGGCGAGGCTACCAAAAAAAAGGCCGCCGCGTTGCTGCAAATTCCCTCTATCAAGTAAGCAACCAGTTGACCCAGTCTACAACCATAGCAACTAATAGGAGACCTATTGAGTATGAAACTCTACATTTCGACTGTGGGGGTCCAGACCGCGTGTGGGCTCCGTTCGGAGGGCCGTCCGCCGATTGGCCGTACCCAAGTAGGGGCGTATTGCATACGCCTAGCAGTGCCGAGCCTTTTAATTTTCAGCTTGCTGCTGGCAGCTTGCGGTGATAGTAATAGTAATCCCACCAAACCAGCCGATAGTAGCACGACGAGTACGGTTCGTCCGCCCACCAGCGAACCGACCAGCCCAAGTAGCCCAACAGCTACAGGTAATCAAACAACCCAAACCGCCACTATTAAGGCGACTACCGCCGCTGTCACCACTACAGCTACACCTATCTCTTCTGTTGTAGTGGCACCAAATTGGTTCAAAGATATTCCGCTCTATCCGGGAGTGGAAAAGTTGGAACTAGATAGTGCCGCTCTAGGCGCTCTAAATATTTCAACTAGCCAATACTATGTGGTCTCTAGCCTTACCTCAGACCCTGTACCCACTATCGCTGACTTCTATGCTTCTAAAATGACTACCGCAGGTTGGCAAAAAGTCGAGCAAACCCCCATCGGTAAGCCAGAGGACGGTCAAAGAGTTACTTTTACGCGCCCCGGCGGGCCGACCCAAAATAACATTACCCAATTCCTGCAGGTCTTTGTGGCTACCACTGAACTATTGGCCCAACTTCCCGGCACTACCGCGATTATTACCAAAATGGGTACTGGCACAACCACCCCGACCACCAGTGGACCGGCCAGCCGAAAGGTACTGGTAATGCTGATTGCCAAGCCAGATGCTCCCGATCCAATTCCGGTTGAGCCTGCTACTAGTGGCTTACCAACAGGAGTAGCCGCCAAAAACCTGACCTTCGATTTTGGGGATGGTTGGGTAGCGCAAGGCCAGATTACCTACCCGGCACAATCGGCGGACGCGGCCAGCCGAGGAGCCGCACTCCCACAGCCGAAATTCCCGACCGTCATTTTAGTTCAGGGAAGCGGCCTTAACGATATGGACGAGACCTTACCCGAACAGGTCAGTGGTGTCAAGGGAGGCTCCAAACCTTTCCAACAAATTGCCTACTATCTTCCTACGCGCGGCTTTGCCGTAATCCGCTACAACAAGCGCGGCGTAGTTGGCTTAGGACCACAGGCTAGTAGCAACACTAAATTCACCAACCTAGAAAAACCCGATACTCAATATGCCCTCGATGCTGCTTTCGTGCTAAATCAAGCCTTGAAGAACCCACAGGTGGATCCTACTAAGGTGATTATGTTAGGGCATAGCGAGGGAACCCTCAATGTTAGCCACATCGCCGTCTCCCCTGATGGCAAGAATGTGGCAGGGCTAGTGCTGATGGGCGTAGCGGGCTATGATGCTAAGACGATTATGCGCTATCAGTTAATTGAGCGGGATGTGCAGTTTTTACAGCAAGATGCCGATACTAATAAGGATGGTAAGTTGACGGTTGAGGAGTTTCTCGATTGGGCCAACACCCTCAATCCTCTTTACAAAAATGCCTATATCCTTGGTTATTTGGAAGCTACTAGTTACGCAGACAGCACGGCCAGCCCGACCACCAGTGAACCGGCCAGCCAAACTAGTCCGCTTAAATACAAATTTAGAACTGCTCTACATAACGAGCAGTTAGACAAAGATGGCGATGGTTTGCTGGATATTATGGGTGAGCTAAAGCCCTACTTAGAGGCTACTTTTCAAATGGATAAATTTCCCAATTTACCTAACCAATCCGCCGAAGAGTTAGCCTTTTATACGAATTGGCAGCAAAATGGTAGTGTCACCTCTGTTTTACCGCCCTACAAAGGTTCCGTGCTGATGCTGAACGGCGAGGCCGACACCCAAACGGTAGTTCAAGGCGCACGTGAAGCCGATGCAGCTCTGGCTAAAGCTGGTAATCCTGACCACACCCTCAAAACCTATCCGGGATTAGGTCATAGCTTCTACCCAGCCAAAGGTCTTAGCCAACCGCTCGGCCCGATCCAAGACAACGTCTTAAAGGATTTGGGGGATTGGTTGACCCAACGCTATCTAAAGTAGGGTGACGGGTGTCGGGTATTGGGTGACGGGTATCGGGGAACAGATAATTCCTGACACCTAGCACCCGACCCCTTAGATAATATTCAATACCGGGTGTGGATAATCTTGAAAGAGTAGCTCCCGATCACATTAGAGTTTTTAGGGTCTATGGGGCGCGACGGAAGCCGCTTACCGAAATCACCTTTCTTCCCAAAGCCCCTTGCGTCAACTGGTTGTTAGCAATGGGGTTAGGGGAAGCATTAATAGTAGAACAAGTTTAGCTGTAGTCGGCACTTTTAAAGAGAACGTTAGATTATACTAATATGAACCAGAGTAAAAGCCAAAATCAAAAGCGTACATCAAAACGTACAGGTACAACCAGTACGCGCAAAAACCCCTCTAGCTTTGTGTTGGAAATGCCCCTGTCGGTAGAGAGCCAAGAGGCAAAAGTGCTACGTTCCCGCTTTGAAGCCGGACGTAACCTCTATAATGCCCTGCTTTGTGAGGCCGTCAAGCGGCTCAAAGCTATGCGTCGTAGCCCCGAATGGAAAGCGGCTTGTGCTATCCCCAAAACGCCGGATTATAAGGATCAGAGGAAAGCGGCTTTTGCTTTGGCCCGTGAGAAATATAGCTTTAGCGAATACGCCCTCCATGCTTTTGCTACTACCGTACCAGTTGGATAAAGGAGCATATTGATGCAGTCACCGCCCAAACTCTAGCAACCCGCGCTTTTAGGGCTACTCAAAGAAGGTGTGTCGGACAGGCTAAAAAGGTGAGATTCAAAAGCATCGGCTGTGGGAGTGCGGCTCCTCGGCTGGCCGCGTCCGCCGATTGTCCGCCTGATTTTAAAATTTCAGTAAAGCGTTATCCCTCTCCCAAATTTCGGTTGACATATTGGGTAAAGGATTCGCCCTCCTCTCGTTCTGCCTCAAAACGTTGGAGCAAATTTACAATATAATCCTTGATTTCGGTGGCCCGGATCCGTTGTTTGAGGTGATGACCTAACTGAGCATCTTGTCCTAGCTTGCCGCCCAAATAAATTTGGAAGACCTCTTCTTTTTCCCCACTTGGATTATTGGTGGGACGACCCAGCGAACCCACTAGCCCTATATCCGCTACCTGATAGCGGGTGCAGCTATTGGGACACCCGTTGAAGGCAATGCTCAATTGACGGCCAGCCGAACGGGAAAAATTGGGCAACTCTAGCTCTAGTGCCTCCACTAGGTTGACGGCTCTAATCTTAGTTTCAGAGACCGCTTGCTTACAAAACTGGTTGCCAGTGCAGGACATCAAACCGCGCCGGAAGCTGCTGGTCTCGGAGGGCAGTCCAAGTGCGGCGGTTGCGGCCTTGACCTCCTCCAACGATTCCGCCGCAATGTCTAGGAGTACTATGTTTTGGAGGGTGGTATTGCGTAAGTGGCTGGAGCCATACCGCTCGGCTAGATCCGCTAAGGCAAAAAGCTGATCCGCAGTGACCCGACTTCCTAAAGTAGCCAATCCAAGCGCATAACGACCATCTTTTTGAAGGTAAGCCCCCACATGATCGCGGTAGGCATTAGCTGGAGCCTGATAACCAGCGGGACCATCTTCGAGGTGGTAGCCGAGCCGCTGCTCCAACTCTTCCCGGAATTTTGCCACGCCCCAATCTGCCAACAGGAATTTTAGACGGGCGTGAGCGCGGTTCTTGCGGTAGCCATGATCGCGGAAAATAGCGATAATATGGGAGGCCACTTCCACTGCTGCCGAGGGGGGTATGAAAACACCTAGCCGTTGACCCAAGTGGGGCTGGGAACCCAAGCCTCCGCCTACCCACGCTTCAAAGCCCACCTCGCCATTGGCCTTCCGCACTGCCACCAAACCCAAATCGTTAATTTCAGGATGGGCGCACTGTTCTACGCAACCACTAATCGAGATTTTGAACTTGCGTGGCAGGTTGCCAAATTCGGAATTACCCGCCAAGCGGCGGTTGACTTCTTCCACTAGGGGCCACGTATCAATTATTTCGGTCGGATCATAGCCCGATAAAGGACAACCAATCACGTTCCGCACCGTATCGCCACTAGAACCCTTGAGCGAAAGACCTACCGCTTCTAGTTCCCGGCCAATGGTGGGGATATTTTCAATTTGAATCCAATGCAACTGAAAATTCTGGCGATCCGTCACATCTGCCAAACCTTGAGCGAAACGCTGTGTTATCGAAGCAATGGTGCGTAATTGGGTCGAGGTAAGATCTCCGTTGGGCAACTTGATTCGCAACATAAAATAACCAGTGGTATCAGAGCTTTGGGTGTATATCCCATACCACTTGAAGAGATCTATATCATCTTTTTCAATGGAGTCAAAGCCTGTCACGGCGTAGCGTTCAATCGCCTCCCACACTTCAAAAGGGTCTTTCCCTTTTTTAATGCGTTCCACCCGATTTAGCTTAGGCTCGCTAGGCGTGGGCGTTAGAACCGCAGCACTATTTTCTTCAGCCATATATGGTACTTCCTTAATTAAGCATCTTTATTTGTCTTTATTTGTCAGGGTAAGGGAAAGATAACATAGGCTATCAAATTTGTCAATTATAGCTTTTTGCCCAAGACCAACCGCCCTCGGCGGCTGGAGGAACCTGCGAACTAAAGTAATGAACTGTTCGTCAAGCAGTTTCTTAAAGACCATCTTATGTTACAATATAGTCGGATAGTCGGCAAATCATAGCACTGGTAAAGATCAATCGGCTGGCCGTGCAATGTAACGAACTTCGTAACGAATTGCGTAACGAGAAGTTCGTTACGAAGTTTAGAGATGGAGATAAGAATGGAATTTCCCGATTACGTCAAGAATGCGGCTTTGCGTTCTTGGGTGGAGTCAATGGCAGAGCTTTGTAAACCAGACAGTGTATACTGGTGCGATGGCTCTCAAGAAGAATACGACGCAATTTGTAACCAAATGGTAGAGGCTGGAACTTTTATTCGGCTTAATAACGAGAAACGTCCGAACAGCTTCTATACCCGCTCTGATCCCAGTGATGTGGCTAGAGTGGAGGATCGAACCTTTATATGTAGCCTGAATAAAAAAGATGCTGGGCCAACTAACAATTGGATGAACCCCAAGGAGATGAAAACTACCTTAGTTTCGCTCTTTGATGGTTCGATGCGTGGCCGTACTATGTATGTAATTCCCTTTAGCATGGGGCCGCTCGGTTCCCCGATTGCTCATATTGGGGTAGAGCTTTCCGATTCACCTTACGTGGCGGTCAATATGCGCCTAATGACCCGTATGGGTAAGGCGGTACTCGACGTGCTGGGCAATGGCGAGTTTGTGCCATGTCTGCACTCGGTGGGCGCACCGCTGGAACCGGGCCAAAAAGATGTAATTTGGCCCTGCAACAAAGAACATAAATATATCGTCCACTTCCCGGAGGAGCGTTCGATTTGGTCTTACGGTAGTGGCTACGGTGGCAACGCACTGCTGGCTAAGAAGTGTTTCGCCTTACGTATCGCTTCGGTCTTGGCTAGGGATGAAGGCTGGTTGGCCGAACATATGCTTATCTTGGGCGTGGAATCACCTCAAGGCGAAAAGACTTATGTGGGAGCGGCTTTTCCTAGTGCTTGTGGCAAAACCAATTTTGCGATGCTCATCCCACCTAAATCTATCGAAGGTTGGAAGATAACCACCATTGGTGACGATATTGCTTGGATTAAACCGGGTGCAAATGGCAAGCTCTATGCCATTAACCCTGAAGCGGGTATGTTTGGTGTAGCTCCTGGCACTTCCTATAAATCTAACCCGAACGCCATGGATACGGTGGCTCGCAATGCCATCTTCACCAACGTCGGACTAACCCCCGATGGCGATGTCTGGTGGGAGGGTATGACCGACGAACCACCCGCCAATTTGATTGACTGGACAGGCCAAGAATGGACACCGGGCTGTGGACGAAAAGCGGCTCACCCGAACGCTCGCTTCACCGCCCCAATCAGCCAATGTCCTTCGATTGACCCGGATTATGACAATCCTAACGGTGTGCCAATTTCGGCCTTCATCTTTGGCGGACGGCGCAGCAGTGTAGTGCCGCTAGTCTACCAAGCCTTTAGCTGGAATTATGGGGTCTATGCGGCGGCGACGTTAGGCTCGGAAATGACGGCGGCGGCAGCAGGCAAAATTGGGGAAGTACGACGGGATCCCTTTGCGATGTTACCCTTCTGTGGCTATCATATGGGCGATTACATCAACCATTGGCTCCAGTTTGGTCGCTCAATTCCCAATCCGCCCCGTATCTTTAACGTCAACTGGTTCCGTCAGGACGAGAAGGGTAAATTCCTGTGGCCCGGCTTTGGCGATAATATGCGGATCTTGAAGTGGATCGTAGAACGGGCGCATGGTCAATCGGCCAGCATTGAAAGCCCCCTCGGTTGGGTTCCACGCTATCAGGATTTGGACTGGAGCGGTATGGAAGATTTCACCGAGGAACAGTTTAACCAGCTAATGACCATTGATCGAAATGCTTGGAAAAAGGAGATTCTGTTGCACGACGAACTCTTTATCCAACTCTATGATCGGCTACCCAAGGAGATGATCTTTCTCCGCGAGTTGATCCTTTCTAGTCTGTGGCGCTCTCCTGAACACTGGAATGTGCCTCAAGATGACCAGGGTCGCACCGTAGTTGAGATCTAACTTCACAGAAAACTCGTTATAAGGTAACCCAGAAGAACCACCAATATTTGTAAAACTGCTCGTTACATAGATTATTTGTGGTTCTTTCTGCCAATTACCTGCGTGGCGTAGCGATTGGTGGTATTATCTCAATATTTTGGTGGTAGGGGCGTATGGCATACGCCCACTGCTCGTGACGCAATTTGCAAGAGAGTTATTAAATATAGCATTAAATATAAAAGGAAAATCTTGTGCCACCCGAAACCATAGAAGTTACTGATAGCTTCAGGGCAATGAATACCGACATTGAGCTTATACTTTATCCCAAGCTCGCCAGCCAGCCGAATCCTAAAAAATCCGGTGCAACGAGTAGTTCTCGCACCATACTGGAACGAAAAACGGCAGTTACTATTGGTAAAATCAAAGAGCTTTTTGCTCAGACTGAAGCCTGCCTGAGCCGCTTTCAACCACAGAGTGAGCTTTCAAAGCTTAATCAGCAAGGCTACCTGACCGGTGCCTCCCCGCTACTCTATCAGAGTGTCAGCGAGGCTCTGAAGATGGCCGAATTGACCAACGGCATTTTTGATCCCACGCTCCTGAAAGCATTGGAGGCCGCTGGCTATGACCGCAGCTTTGAACTGCTTGGGCAGGGACAGGTCGTGTTAGCCGCCGGTTTTACGATGCCCTCTTTTCATCGTTACCGCAAAATACTCCTTGATCCCGCTAAGCAAGCGATCACCCTACCGCCTGATACCAAAATTGACCTAGGTGGGATTGGTAAGGGTATGACAGTAGACCGGGCCGCTCGTCTGCTCAAACAGGAGGGCATTACCACCTTTATGATGAGTGGCGGTGGCGATATGTACTTATCCGGGGAGCAACCTGGGATAACACCGCCCGGTTGGACCGTCGCGGTGATAAATCCTTTCACCCAAGAAGGTGAAATTACCGATCTGGAGGGTCTGAGTAACCGGGGAGTGGCTACTTCGTCTATTAGTAAACGACGCTGGAGTTCAGGGCAGCAGGGTCGGCTGGCCGTACGCCATCATTTGATTGACCCACGTACCGGACAACCTGTGGAAAATGAGGTGGTCTGTGTCACCGCCATTGCCCCCTCGACTCAGTTGGCCGATGTATTGGCTAAAACTGCCCTTATTCTAGGGCCAGTGGAAGGCCGACAGTTTATCGAAAAGCAACCCGGTTGCGCCGCCCTCTTCATTACCAGCAATGGAACGCAGATTCGAACAATTGGGATTTAGTTAACGAAAGTCGCAAAGTCTACATTATCTGTAACTTCGGTTCCAATCTTCTTCCAATCTTCGGCCCTTAATATATAGCTAACGAGGTAAGTAACTAAATCAGTCTAAACTAATCAAGAGGAATTGCTTTAACTTATGCCAGTCAAAAAATATCTACCAGGTTTAATTTTAGGTCTACTCTTCATTGGTGCTTTCGCCTTTGGTATCAGTAGCCTTAGCTCAAATACGGGTGGAACCACTACCACCACTATTAAGACTAGCGCATCCCCCAATACAACTGTTGTAGGTGCGCCGCCTACTGTGCGAATTGAGGTAGCAGCCACTGCCACCGTTATTCCAATCAGCAAAGCGGCTCTAGCGTCACAAGGTTCTACCGCCACCAGTAAACCGGCCCTAGCGTCACAAGGTTCTACCGCCACCAGTAAACCGGCCCTAGCGTCACAAGGTTCTACCGTCACTGCTACACCTCAAGAGGCTACTCCTACCGCTGTACCGCCGGTTGCTATTCAAGAGGCTGCACCTACCGCTGTACCAGAGCCTGTAGTACAAGACCCACCAGTTAATAATGCACCTACAGGTGGACGGGGACACGAAGAAAACGAACACGAAGGCGGAAACGAGCGCGATTAGGGTACTAGGCTAGGATAAGGATAAGGATAAGGCTAAGAAATGAGCATCAATACTTCTAACAGTTTCAATAGATTGAAGAGTAATAAGACCAAAAGGGTTAAACCCAACCACCATAAGTTGACTTTCTTAGTCGTTGGAGTAACGGCCTTGGTTTTTACTTTAGTCTCTTTCCTAGTAGGCCAAAATATTGCTAGTACGACGCTCGCCAATACGGATATTCCGCCCGTAGGCAGTAACCAAAATCCCGAACCGGGTGTGCCACCTACTAGCCTACCAGTTGTGGTAGCACCTCGCCAAACCACCGTAGCGTCAGGGTCAAATCCATCCAATGCGGCTGCCGCCAAGTCGGTTCCACCGACTGCTACCGCTAGGCCGCTACCAACTGCTACCCCTCGTCCGGTGGTACAGGCTCCGGTTGCTAGGGCGAAGCCGAGAACCCGATCCAGCTAGAAGTAGCAACCAACCCAGCGGCCAGCCGACGTTACGGTCAACTGGTTGTGACCTGGTCGTAGAGACATAGAGCTAAAGAATTAGAAGAGAATTTTGGGGGCACAAGTAATTGCGCCCCTTACCGATAATTTGAGATAAGAAGTAGCATTTCATCGTAACAAACAGTTTTAATAGCCCAACGGAATATTATCCAATTTTACTAAGTACAACAAGCAGGTAAAGAGATGAACAAGAACAAGAGAGCCGATTTACTCGAAAATCCACTTTTCAAAAATCGCTACAGGGTACTAGCAGTACCCGCACAGGCACAACAGGATAATCCGGTTGCCAAGGGTACTCGTCATACTATCGCTAATCTGGTCATAGCGGCTATTCTCTTTGTGGTCTTTTTGGTAGGTTTCTCGTTGGCTGATCCCTCGGCGGCTCAGGCTCTTAATGATTTGGTTACGCAACGTTGGGATAGTCTTATGCAACGGCTCTTCGGACCGACTCTCGGCCCTGGGCTGGCCGAAAAGAGCCCTTGGATCTTGGCTCGGGCTGGTGGTATCATCGGCTATTTGTTACTCTTCTTTAGCGTCTGCTTGGGTCTCTTTAGTAGTATGCGGATGCTCAATAGATTTATCCATCCAGCGGGAATGATTCACCTGCACAAAATAATTTCGTTGCTTGTGCTGGTCTTCACGGTCTTCCATGTTGGTGGGTTGATGCTTGATACTTACCTCAGAGTAACCCTTTTCGAGGCGATGGTTCCTTTCACCACTTCCTATCGGCCCTTGTGGACTGGTTTGGGTACTATCGGGGTCTATATGATCGTTTCTATCGTGATAAGCTTTTATATGGCAGGACGGCTAGGTTTCAAAGTATGGCGCACCATTCACTACCTCAGTTTTGTAATGTTTGTCGTCACTTTCGTACACGGGTTTACGGCTGGTACCGATAGCACTAGCAGTTGGATGCAGCTTATCTATATGGCAACTGGTTTCGTGGTTACTTTCTTAGTAGGTATTAGAATCTTCAACCGACCCGGTCGCGCCACTGTCCGCCGAAAAGCGACTAATCGAACCGTCGAATCTGGCTCGTAATTACATCAGCGCAATAAAAGCAAGAAAAAAGAGAGACCCCGCTCTAAGAGCGGGGTCTCTTTTATTTTTATTTCAAATTTTTCCGAAAGCTGGCGATCATCTGGCGGCTTGCCAAGGCGGTGAGGTTTGGGCTGAGACGATGTAGCCACCAAGTCAGTGTCATATAAGAGGGCATTGTAATTATCGCTTTATTTTGTGCTACTCCTTCTAGGATAGCTTTGGCACAATCCGCCGCTTCCATCATCTTGAACGGAGGTTTAGCTTCTATCTTACCTCGTAGAAAAGTAGTAGACTCAGCCATAGGTGTACGTATAATGCCCGGACAGGCTACGGTCACTTTAACGCCTAGACCAGCAGCTTCCGACCGTAATCCGGTAGATAATCCTACTAGGGCGTGTTTGGTTGTACCGTAGGCAACATGGGTTGGCATTGCCACTAGGCCAAAGCCTGAAGAGGTATTGACAATGTGACCGTAGCCTTGCCGAACCATTACGGGATAGGCCGCACTAATACCATGAATTACTCCTCGTAGATTAACATCAATAATCCGATTCCAATGTTCCAATTTCATATCAATTACTTCGCCTAAAATCCCAATTCCGGCATTATTGAAGATATAATCCAGCCGTCCGTGTTGGGCTACGGTTTCATCCACTACCCTTTGAACCTGTTCCGGTTGTGTCACATCCACCTCGTAACGAGCAGTTACCGGATAGGCCGGGCTTTGGGTGGCGGTGATCGCTCTTGCTACCTGCTCTGCTTTTTCCCGGTCAAGGTCTGCAATAATCACCACTGCCCCTTGCTTAGCCAGTTCCTCGCACAGTGCCTTACCTATTCCAGAAGCACCACCTGTTACAATCGCAATTTTGTTATAAAAAATATTCATTCTTCAGTTTCACCACAATCTTTGAGTCTATTTGGAGTTGATACGTTTAACCAAGACCAGTCTACGACCAGTCTACGACCAGTCTACGACCAGTCTACATCTCGTTGAATTACAGACCTTCTTCTTTTTGACCATTTTAGCACCAAAAGAGGCCAAATGCTTATAATCACCAGCGGTTCCAAGACCAGTCTACTTCGAGGCCAGCCTGCGGCTAGGAGGAGAAGCGGAGGGCTATGGTATAATCTGTGCAGATGATTTGCAGGCTAATCAAATTAGTTGTTAGTTTAAGCACTAAAAACTAAAGACTGGTCTCCGTAACCAAGCGGGAAAAGCCTTGCAAGGGATGTAATCAAGAGGCCGATTTGATGATTGAGATTAGCTGGCTGATTTGTGGCCTAGTGGTAGGATTATTATTAAGCTGGGGACTATGGCGACTCGGCCCGAAAACTGCTCGTTACATCGCTATTACTAAAGGAAGCCGAACGGCCAACCGAACGGCCAACCGAACGGCCAACCGGAGCAACCGCCAAAACCTACCATCTAATAAAAAGAGTAGGGGCTGGTCAAATTTTCTGGTACCCATCTTTGGTCTGGACTGCCCGGAACAGGCTATTCAAGCAGGCATCGAATTAGCCAATACCTTTGGCAAACCGCTCTATGTCATTGTCTTTTTGGAAGTGCCGCGCACCCATAACCTCGAAGGCGGGATGCAAGAAGAACTGGAAGCCGCCTTTGAACTGTTGGAAGAGGTTGAGCAGCAGGGCAAAGAGGCCAATTTAAAAGTGATTACTAGCGTCACCAAAGTGCGTAACTACACGCTGGGTCTGGTGGATAATGTAATAGAACTTCAGGCTGGATTACTGATCCTAGAACAACCTCAAACTAGAGCAACGATCCACGCAGTCTCTTTGGCAAATCAGGCCGAGACCGTTCAGAAAAAGACGGGCTGTGATTTTCTGCTTATCCATGAAAAGCCCTCCAAGCCAAGGTTTTAGAGGCTATTTTACTCATATCGGGCAATCCGTTGACTTAGAAAGTTGGCTGGCCGGTCGGCTGGCCGGTCGGCTGGCCGCCCGCCAACTGGTTGCCTATAGATTCACACATCTTCCGTTTTCTGGATAGAATAGTAGCAGACATTAATGGAAAGGCTCTTTTCGATGAACAACAAAATTACCGCTCAAGCTACCACCTCCTCCAGACCAACCAACCAAGAAGCAAAGACGCAAACCACCTCATGGAAAGGGTTACTTGGCCTAATCTTGCTGGCCCTAGTGATTAGGCTTTATCAGATGGCTGAGCCTAGTCTTTGGCAAGATGAGGTCTGGAGCGTTTATCTGGCCCAGCAACCTCTAGCTAAAATGTTTGAGATTCTCCGCTCTCAAGATTTGCAGCCACCACTCTACTATTTGCTCCTCAAAACCGTTATCTGGCTGGGTCCAGATAATAATTTCCTTCTACGCGGTTTGGCTACCCTCTTTGATTTAATCGCCCTCTGGCCGCTCTATCTTTTGGCCCGACGGATGGCAGGCGAACGCGCCGCCCAAATTGCCCTCCTCCTCTTCAGTCTCTCTTCCATTCATGTAATCTACAGCCAAATGGTTCGTATGTATACGCTGCTGGCCCTGCTAGTTCTAACCTCCTGCTACCTCTTTTGGCGAATAATGGAGGAGGAAAAACCGGGCTGGCCGAAACTGCTCGGCTATGTGGCTGCCACTACCGCAATGCTCTACACCCAAAATCTCTCGCCGCTCTATCTAGTGGTGCAGGGCTTAGCCTTACTGCTCCTCTTTCGGCGTAAGTCTAACATAATCCGTGCCACCCTAATTTGGGCTATATGCCTGCTTCTCTGGTCGCCCCTACTGCTCATCTTCCTGCAACAGGCGGGAGGTAATACCTTCTTTGCCAAACCTGACCTGCTCTTCTTACTAGATAGTTTTGTAGCTTTTGGAGCCGCCGACCGCGCTCATAATGGTCAGCCTTTTGCCTTACTAGCCTTAATACAGCCCTATTTTGCGGTTTTGGGATTGGGTCTTTTGGTCTGGTTAGGTTTGGGTAACTTGCGCCAACGAAAGGCCGAACGCACCTATTTACTTCTTTTTTGGCTTGTGCCGCTTCTGCTCTGCTGGCTCATCAGCCAAGTTAAATCGGTGTATGCCGACCGTGCTTTTTTGGCCTCTAGCTTTCCCTTCTTCATCCTGATGGGAGCGGCTTTCACCTCGTTTGAGGTTCGGCTGACCGTTCGTGGGTTCAAACCTCCAAAATTGCGTCCTTTTTGGGGGCCACTAATTGGGGGCGTTCTAACCCTGATACTCTCGGTAGCTTCGATTCTCATTCTGGCAAGTGGCGGTTATCTCCACGATGATTTAAGGGGGTTAGGTAAGGATGCCTCGCTTCAATTGACCAGTGGCGGGAACCGTAACTTTTTGCTTCAGTTTAATGGCAATTCGCCTATCATCTTCGATCACTATCTCTTGCCTTCAGCACCACCTAATATCTCCGGCTTTACTTCAGAGGTAGAGGCCGAATTAAATCGGGGGCCGGGTCGCGTCTGCGCCATTACTTCTACCTCTACCGTTTTACTGGAATTTGCCCGTGAACCCTATCAGCGTTTTCAAACTTGGCTAATCACCCGCTCTTCGCGGAAGCAAAACTTTCACCAAAGCTACTCTGACGAAAGTTTGACGCTGGAATGTTGGGGTTATATTCCCTGACCTTGGGTTTGGGTAAGAGTATTAACCTATTTTTAGGCACATTTTTTGCTGTAGAAGATATTGAATACTAGACCAGTCTATATATCTTCCTCTACCGCCTAGAAAAGTTGAGGTGACAAGATGCTAAATGAGGTAGAAGCACTTTCTTTCTTGATTGAGGGCAACCTTTTGGTAAAGCAACTCTTTTACAATCGAGATTTATATGATTTAACCGAGGCTGACTTGAAAAAGCTACGAGCAGTTAGGAGAGTTTGCGAAGCAGGCTATCTCCACAACCCGGCCCTTTTAAATGCGGCAGGGCTTAGTATGGAAAACCTTGCGATGTTACTAGGTACTTTAACTTTTTACGAGCGTCGGATGTATTGAATATGTTTACGTTTTAGTTAACCAAACATCTAAAACCGCTATTATCTGTTGCATAGACAGCACCCATGTGCTATAATGGTCAGGTAATTTAAGATTACACAGCAGTCCTAAACACTTGGGATTGCCTAGATAACCGAGACCAGTCTACTGAAATAGACAAGAAACGTTTTCTTGTGGTGTTGGTTATCAAAGGGTGCCCGTAGTACATCCTCCCGTCTAGTTAGTGCCTAGCTTGCGATGTCCATTTAACAGACGTAGGTTAAGACTAGAATGTAACCAATGCAGCATTTGGTTATGCTTCTGGTAACTATCAAAGTACCTTCGATCCCACGTCGGTTTCAATGGCATGGGTATAGAATATTATTCGAATCGTTAGGGAAAACCGAACTTAATGGGCTATAGGTGGCGGAATTTTTGGATCCGGTTGTTGAACATATCCGCCACATAAATATTTCCTTGCTGATCCACCGCCACTCCATGTGGGAAGCGGAACGCACCATCAGCTTCATTAAAATTACCCCCAGGGCTGTAGTTACTTTGACTGTAATTACCCCACTTGGTCAGAAAGTTGCCCTTATTGTCAAACTCTTGAACCCGATTATTGAAGGTATCCACGACATAAATGTTACCTTGTCCATCCACTGCTATCCCATAAGGAGTGTAGAACTCTCCATTACCGTAGCCGTATTTACCCCAAGCGGTCAGGAATTTGCCATTATTATCAAACTTTTGAACCCGATTACCGCTGGTGACATAAACGTTACCTTGCCCATCCACTGCCACACCCGAAGGAGAACGGAACTCGCCGTCATTGTTGCCTTCGCTCCCCCACTTGGTTAGGAATTTGCCACTACTATCAAACTTCTGGATCCGGTTATTTTTAAAGTCGGTGACAAAAACATTGCCCTGCCGATCTACGGCTATTCTATAAGGATCCCCGAACTCGCTATCCCCGTTGCCGTAACTGCCCCATTTGAGGAGAAATTTGCCACTATTGTCAAACTTTTGGATCCGATTGTTCAAACTATCCACAATATAAACGTTGTCTTGACCATCGAGTGCTATTCCAGTCGGATAACTGAATTGTCCCGTTCCACTGCCATAACTTCCCCAACTACTCAGAAATTTGCCACTACTATCAAACTTTTGGATCCGATTGTTGCCATTGTCCGCCACAAAGAGATTGCCTTGACGGTCTACTGCTACGCCACTTGGATAACTGAACTGACCTGTCCTAGAGTCCATACTACCCCAATTGGCAAGGAAAGTGCCATTAGTATCAAACTTTTGGATACGATCTGTTTTCACATCCGTGACGAAGAGATGGTCTTGCCCATCCACCGCTATTCCATGGGGGTAGCCGAATTGTCCCTCTCCGTAGCCCTCGTTGCCCCATTTGGCAAGGAAGGTGCCATTATTGTCAAACTTCTGAATCCGGCTATTGTCAAAGTCGGTGACATAAAGATTGCCCTGCCGATCTACGGCTATTTCGCGAGGGGAGTCGAATTGCCCATCCTCCTTGCCCTTGCTTCCCCATTTAGCCAGAAAGGTGCCTTTACTGTCAAATTTTTGGATCCGATTGTTGTAGGTATCGGCGACCAAGAGATTGCCCTGCCGATCTACGGCTACCCCATAGGGATCATGGAACTGCCCATCCTCAGTACCATAGCTACCCCATTTGGCGAGGAATTTGCCACTATTGCTATACTTTTGGATCCGCCCATTGCCACTGTCCAACACCCAGAGATTGCCCTGCTGATCTACAATCATCCCGCGCGGGTTACTGAATGCGCCATCCCCGCTACCATAACTACCCCATTTGACGAGGAGTTTGCCACTGCCGCTAAGCTTTTGGATACCATTATTGTCCGCCACAAAGAGATTACCCTGACTATCCGCTGCGATAGCGGTAGGTTTGTCAAAGCTTTGGTCGCTAAAACCTAGACCACCCCAATTACTCAATAAATGTCCCTGACTATCATATTTTTGAATAGTAAAATCAAGTTCGTCCGCCACATAGATTTTATCCTGCCCATCAAGGGCGCGACTCACCGCGATGCTTTTGGTAGAATAAGGACTGGAGTAGCTTCGCGGCCCCCCAATTTTCCAGACATAGTCCACATAACGAGCAGTTGGTGCCTTTTTTAGCTGGTTGCCCAATAACCCCAACAAAATATGGTAGGGCGGTTTATTTTCAGGATGGTACTCAAATCTGGCCCGTTCAAACCATTGCATCAGATAGAACTTGCCCGTTTCGGGGTCTATCTCCGAATGTTCCTCTGCAATGGGGTAGCCAAAGCGTTCTAGTCCACCGTTCTTCTGCCAGTAGTCAAGAAACCCTAGCCGTAGGTTATGGCTTGTTTCGGAGAAATAAACCTGCTGCCCTTTGGGAAAGGCACTATCATAGAGAAGCGAGGCAGGTTGGAAATCGGGGTCAGTGGTGAGGGCTTCGCGGCGTAGGTCTTTGCCCAACAAACCCAACAAAACCTCGTATTTAGTTCCCACGTTTTCGGGATGTAGTTCAAAGCGGTTGCGCTCGAACCATTGGGTCAGGAAGGTCTTACCCGTTTCGGGGTCTACCTCGTTTTGGGCTTCGGTAATCGGATAGCCATAGACAGGTAAGCCGCCGTTGGTTTGCCAATATTGCAGAAACTTCCCTGAAACCGTATGGCCTGTTTCAGGGAAGTATTGGCTATCCGCCGCGAGGGTTGGACTATAGCTATTCAAGCAGAGGCTTAGGGCTAAGATGAGTGCGGCTAGAAAACTGAGCCGCACAAAATGCCCGTGTGACTTTTTGGTTTGCACTTGCGTTTCCCTCCACAAAAATAGGACTTTAGTTGTTAGTTATTAGTTGTTAGTTATTAGTTGTTAGTTAGCATATTGTAAACTGGTCGTAAACTGGTCGTAGACTGGTCGTAGACTGGTCGTAGACTGGTCTTGGAGACCAGCGTCCAGCCGATGTAAACTGGTTTTACAAACGAACTAAGGCAAGGTTCATACCGGCTTTACACGCAGACTGGTCTTTAGGATGGTACTCATTGGTGGCTTGACCGGAATTGTAAAGCGAAGGTTCCCGATTTTGAACCTTGCCTAAGCACTAAAGGTATCATCTCAATAAATCGTGGTAGGGGCGTATTGCATACGCCCAAAATGAAACCAGTTTGCGGTGGGTTTATTCAATAAACCCCTACTTACTAAGATGATACCACTAAAGACTAACCACTAATAACTAAGTTGCTAAACCGAGCGGACGGGGACGTGGTTGGGGACGTTGAGTGTCAAACATCTTCTCAAATTCATCTCCATCGAGCGTCTCCTTAGCGACTAGTAGCTCGGCAATTTGGATCAACTTATCCCGATTATCGGTTAAAAGTTGTAGAGCTTTGGTGTGGCTGGTGGCGATAATGGAACTAATTTCTTTATCAATCTCGTAGGCGAGAGTTTCGGAGTAATTATGTTGTTCGCTAATACCGCCACCCAAGAAAGCCATTCCTTCGCTTTTACCAAAGGCTAAAGGGCCGAGCCGCTTACTCATACCATAGCGAGTGACCATTTGACGGGCCAGATTGGTGGCTTTCTCAATGTCATCCGAGGCTCCGCTTGAAACATCGTTGAAGATGAGTTCTTCGGCCACGCGCCCACCCAAGCCCCACGTGATTTGGTCTTCAAACTGGCTCTTAGTACCCAATCTACGGTCATTGTCTGGTAGAATCATCGTCAAACCGGCGGCCATACCGCGCGAAACGATAGAGATTTTGTGAACCCTATCCACGTTTGCCAACATACGGGCCACTAGGGCGTGACCTACTTCATGATAGGCGGTGATCGCCTTTTGCTTCTCGCTCATTAAGCGGCTCTTGCGTTCTGGGCCAGCGATGACGCGCAGAATGGCTTCTTCCAATTCGCTCATCGAAATAGTTTTGCGATTCCGACGAGCCGCTAGAATCGCGGCCTCATTGGTGAGGTTGGCTAAATCCGCCCCGCTAAAGCCGGGGGTTTGTTTAGCCAGCGTCTCTAGGGAGACATCGTTCTCCATCGGCTTACCTTTGGAGTGAACCTTCAACACTTCCCAGCGGCCTTTCATATCGGGTAGGTCTACCATAACTTGACGGTCGAAACGGCCTGGTCTGAGGAGGGCGGGGTCTAGTACGTCGGGTCGGTTGGTGGCGGCAATCATGATTATATTGGTATTGCTGTCGAAGCCATCCATCTCCACCAAAATTTGGTTGAGGGTCTGCTCGCGTTCGTCGTTACCTCCGCCCATACCCGAACCGCGCCGTCGTCCAACAGCATCAATTTCGTCAATGAAAATGATGCAAGGCGAGTTGCGTTTGGCCTGTTCAAAGAGGTCGCGTACTCGGCTGGCCCCTACCCCAACAAACATTTCAACAAATTCACTGCCGCTGATGCTGAAGAAGGGTACCTCGGCTTCACCCGCAACCGCTTTTGAAATCATAGTCTTGCCCGTTCCGGGGGGGCCAATGAGTAAAACCCCTTTGGGAATACGCGCTCCTAGGGCGATAAATTTTTCGGGGAATTTTAAAAATTCCACTATTTCGGCTAATTCCTGCTTAGCCTCTTCTACTCCGGCGACATCGTTAAAATTCACGGAGGGCTTGCTTATATCGAAGCGTCGGGCACCGCTTTTACCAAAGTTGAGCAACTGATTGCCCCCACCTTGCGAGCGTCGCATAATAAAGATGAGTACGCCAATAAAAAGGGCTAAGGGCAAAAGGAAGGTGAGGAGACTTAAAATGCCACTCGCTTTGGAGGTTTCGCTGATAGTGATGGCCGGGCCGGTATTAAAATCATAACCAGCATTAACTAGTTGACGAGCAAAGCCACTCGAAGTAGTCTCTCGTCGGGCCACCTTATCGTTGCCCTCTTTGTATTTAAGTAGCACTTTGTCGGTGCTATTGCTTATCTGAATCTCTTTGAGGGGCGAGGGGTTGCTGGCCGCCTCTCGCAACACCTGACTAATGGGTATAGCAGAGGTCGAATTAAGAGAATTGTCGTCTGTAAAGAAAGGTATAATGAAAAAGATTAGCACTAAAAAAACAAGAGCTAATAGGAAATAACGATTTTTTAACCACTTAAACTTGCCCATAAAAGATAACCTCTCGTCTTTTCAGCATATTAGGGTAGACTGGTCGTAGACTGGTCGTAGACTGGTCGTAGACTGGTCGTAGACTGGTCGTAGACTGGTCGTAGACTGGTCGTAGACTGGTCGTAGACTGGTCGTAGACTGGTCGTAGACTGGTCGTAGACTGGTCTCGGTTTGGTACAGTTGATAAGGTCTTCTAGCTTTTTAACCAGCTAAATTGAATTTATGCAAATTATAGCTTAGACTTCCTTAGTAGGTTACAACAATGTACCCAAAGATGCAAATTACTACTCCACTTGTAGCTGTTTTTTCCAAGAAACCCTCAAGTAAGCAGCTGGGTGTGGCGTTAAATTGGAGTGCTTTAACTTGCAATTTAAAGCACAAGAAGATAAACTCTATATTAGGCTAGGCAAAGACCCATCTACGGTCAGCCTACCACTAGGTCACAACCAGTTGACCGTAACCTAGGTTGGTTGCTACGATCAGAGGAGAGCCACAAAAAAGTAGGGGCAAAATGAAGAAGAAACATCTCTGGATTTATGGTTTATTGGCGGTGGTGCTTCTAGCGGCGGCGGGCTACGGTGGCTATCGCCTAAAGAATAAGCTATTTAAATCTTCTAATCTTAATAAAGTGGAGATTGCTCAGAACATCGAAGCTATACCTACCCGTAACCTCCTCTCGGTGAACTATTCGACGGTTAAACATGCCTTCAGTGATAAGATGCTGGGCGTTAACTTTGTGAATTGGCAACATAGTTGGGGTAAGCCCTATCCGGGTGACATAAAAGGGCTGGCTCAAATCTTGAAAGCGGCCCATGTTGGAATTATCCGCTATGCTGGTGGAAACTGGAGCAACACTGTCGCTTGGGATCGTGGTGAAGTACGAGACCCCTATACTGGCTGGCCTAATAGTGAGGACGGTCCGTATTGGTTTCAATATAATAAGGAAGAGATAGATAGTGTGGCTCGCTTGGCCCAAGAGATAGGCGCGGAAGTGCTGATCGAAGTAAATATCTCCGTCAATGACCCTCAAATGTGGGCCGATATGGTCAAATATACCAATGTGGAGCATAACTACGGTTTTAAGTATTGGGAATTGGGCAATGAGCAAGATGGTGCTAATTCTACACCTGACCCCGATGAATTTGCCAAGCGGTTAGGGGTCTATATAGATGCGATGATGGACGTGGATCCAAATATAAAAATTACCGCTTCGGCAGTCGCCTCCCCTTATGAGGCAACCCGTCTGGGTTACGATGACAACATCACCGGTCTCTCCCAATATCTTACCAAGCCCTATGCCGTCGTAAGTGCCAAAGGCCGCAAAATTCAGGCTTTGACCTATCATTGGTATCAAACCTGTAATGCGGATGACCCCGCCGCTTTACAACGGTATGCTTGGGATGAGTTAGACGATGGTTCATGGCGAAATCTCTATTCGCGAAAGGAAGCGGATTTAATTGCCCCCCAGATTATAAAGGAACTTACCCAAGGTACGATTCCTTTAGGTGTGACAGAATTTAATGTCGATTCATGTAATTATGAAAATCCGATGAATAGCAACTTTCTGAACGCTCTATGGACCACCGATGTAATCGGGCGAATGGCCTACCATGGGACAGATTTTGCCACGCGCTGGGAGGGCTATGGCACTCAGGGTTATTCGATGATTTATCCCGATGATGCCGGAAATCCCACCCAACTAGCAGTACGTCCAGCCTATTACGCCTTTCTTATGTATGCCAACTATTTTGGCGATCAAATGGTTGAATCTAGTAGTAACGATAATGCCCGTTTATCTATTTGGGCCTCCAGAGATTCTGCCGATGCCACTAAATTAAAGCTGATGGTTACTAACCTCTCGGAGACTGACCTCCCGGCTACCCTTAACTTGCCTGGATTTAGCCCCACTTCTGCCCAACTCTATGAAATGCGAAGTGTTAATCCTACCGATATAACCAATGATAGTTTTAATATTACCACCACTATTAACGGTCTTTCAATAAATCCAATGGATGTGGCAAATAGTCTGGCCCAAATTGTTCCAAAAAACTTGGAGGTCTCAGGCTCTTCGCTGGTCTATACCTTCCCCGCTTACTCCACAACGGCCTTAGTCCTGACTGGTGGTTTTGGGCCAACCCCGACCCCCGATCCTAATGCCTCTCCTACGCCTACCATCGGGTTTTTACCGACACCCTCGCCCACTCCTGTTCCCACCTTTGCCTTGAGTGCCACTACCTCTACTGACGTAGTAGCAGCAGGCCAGACTATTACTATTACCACTAATTTGAGAGCCGATAGTCCCAGTGGGAATTTAATCCTCAACACCGAAGTATGGTGTTCCTCGGATAAGGTGAACTGGAATAAGGATTTTCAGCAGGATTGGGAAACTGGAAAGCTTAACCCCGATCAAAACCAGCCTGCGACCAACAATCTCTCCTTTACCGCCGCTTTTGAAGTACCCGCCGATCATAGCAAAGCAGAATGTGCGATAAAATCCGGCCTCTTTTTACCGGGGTGGAGCAAGCAACTAGTTTTTAGCGACGTTGGAGGTTTTTCTATAAAATAAGCCTATGTCCCTAAGTGAATAGGCCGTATGAATATCGCTATCAGGTAGCTGCAAGGCTTTTGGGTGCAAGCTCAGGGGCCTATGTAGGAGGGATTTCTAATCCCGATCTAATCCCGATCTAATCCCGATCTAATCCCGATCTAATCCCGATCTAATCCCGATCTAATCCCGATTTGTGGTGATTAGAAATCCTACCCACCGCGCAAGGTGGTGCTACCCAAAATTCCCCTAAAATCCCCTCAAAATTCATTCTAAATTTCAAAAAAGGGCCGCTACTATTGTTGCCACCTGACGTTATAGATAATGTAACGATCTATACATGGTAAACAGGGTAAGAACCTCGTACCACTATCCTTTTTTCTTCATTCTTTTTCTTCATTCTCTAATGAAGAGGGACATTCATCTCTGGCACGGAAGTCCAGATTACAGGAGTTATTTAATTCATGAAAATCTTAATCGCAAAGTATCTCACGGGTTTAATTCTGGGGTTAGTTTTTGTGGCATCTTTCTCAGTGGGTATTAGTAGCTTGAAGCCGACTAGTACCGCGACGGCTACAGCTACCAAGCCGAGTGTGGCAAAGGTTGTCCCAACCGCTAAGCCGACTAGTACGGTAGTGGTTGCACCTTCTAACGTAGTGCCTAGTGACACCCCGACCAGTCAGCCTGCGGTGGAAGAAATAGCACCGCAGCTAGTGGTGGACTATAGCCAGCCTGCCCCAACAGTCCGACCAACCGAAGAGCCTACCTCTACACCAGTGCCGGTGGTAGTAGTACCAGCCCCGATAGTAGTCGCACCTACGTCCGCCCCGGTAGTAGTACCAGCTCCGGTAGTAGTTCCGACCGAAGTGCCGGTTATCGAGCCAGCACCTGTAGCAGTTGAGCCAGCACCTGTAGTTTTCGAGCAACCCATCGCTCCGCCAGCACCCGTGGTTGTCGAGCAGCCTATCGCTCCGCCAGCACCTGCTCCTTCAAAGAAGGTTGAGAATGAGAAGGAGAGCGAGAAGAAGGCCGAGAGTACCAAGCAGGCCGAAACCCAGAAGAAGGCTGAGATTAGCAAGCCAGCCGAAACTCAGAAGAAGGCCGAGATTAGCAAGCCAGCCGAAACTCAGAAGAAGGCCGAGAGTGGCAATAGCAGCAAATCCGAGGGCGGCAAAAAGTCCGAAGGTAGGGACTAAGGTTATCCTTTCAACAAATAATCTCTTCAAGATTAAGCTCTTGGAGAGATTACAACAAACATAGGAGTTGATTCAGATGAGTTCTAATAATTTTCCTAAACGCAGAAAGGCTAAGCCAAATCAGTCCCTCTTCAGTTTCTTGGCACTTGTCCTAACCACTTTGATTTTCGCGGCAGTCTTTTTTCAAATAGGCCAGCAGGTAGCCCATACGGTAGTAGCAAATGCTGCTAAACCAGTAGATGCCGGACAGGATGCCAGCCAAATAATTAATTCTGACATTACTGATGCGGTATCGGCTAGTCCAACCGTATCGGCTACTGAGACCGCCGAAGCGGAGCCTGTCATAGCACCGACACCAACCGAGGTTCCTGAAGCTACGCCAACCGAGAAACCAAAGTCGGTTCAACCAGCCCAGCAGGTGGCTCCCGTTCCGACTAAACCCGCAGCCCCGGCGGCTCCGGCTCCAACAGTTCCGAAACCAGCGGCCCCGGCTCCAGTGGCCCCGAAGCCCGTAGCCCCGGCTCCAGTAGCCCCGGCGGCTCCAGCTCCAGTGGCTCCGAAACCCGCAGCCCCGGCAC
>Ga0194047_10000584_pt1 | contig 24154 bp, 23 predicted proteins | sample JunL225m_MetaG_2_FD_160070 | JGI IMG/M metagenome (GOLD analysis project Ga0194047, IMG submission 160070) | Anoxic zone freshwater microbial communities from boreal shield lake in IISD Experimental Lakes Area, Ontario, Canada - Jun2016-L221-5m | ecosystem: Environmental > Aquatic > Freshwater... | reverse complement strand
GATCATGAATTCAATCAGTTCCCTGGTCACCTCCGAGTGGCTGTTCGATCATCACCAACGCTCAGATGTGGTGATCCTTGACGCCACGTGGACTCTCCCAGCACAGCAGCGGGATTCCCAGAGGGACTTTAAGCAAAGCCATCTGCCAGGGGCCCAATTCTTTGATATTGACGCCATCGCCGATCACAACACCTCACTCCCCCACATGTTGCCCTCCACGGAGATGTTTTCACTTTGCGCAAGGCAACTTGGCATATCAAATGATACCCACGTTGTTATCTACGACAGCAATCAGTTTATGGCGTCAGCGCGCGTTTGGTGGACCTTCAGAGTGTTCGGACACGAAAAGGTTAGCGTTCTTAATGGTGGTATGTGGGCCTGGCTAGAGGGTGATTACCCGCTTGAAAGTGGCGCAAAATCGCCCCGCGCTCTAGGAACTTTGAAAGCGGAACGACAGGATCATCTCGTTGTCACGAAGGATCAACTGATCAGCAAAATGGGGTCTCCCTCACACCAATTGGTCGATGCAAGGCCATTGGATCGCTTTAAAGGTATTGCCCCAGAGCCACGGCCCGGGCTTCGCTCGGGTCATATTCCAGGGAGTCGCTCACTTTTCTTTAAGGCACTCCTTGATCAAGAGTCCCCCACCTTGCTCCCGGTCAAGACGTTAGAGAGGGTATTTGAAGGCGCCGGAATCGATCCTCAGCGGCCGGTCACCGCAAGCTGTGGCAGCGGCGTGACCGCTGCAGTGATCGCATTGGGGCTCTATCAACTAGGGCAGGACAAGGTCGCAATCTATGATGGTTCATGGAGCGAATGGGGTCTTGATGACGCTCTGCCGATCATCACCGAAGCGGCTTCATAAGCCAAGCATTTTATCGAGACCAACTTTTGCGATAATATTCGTTTATTTACCCGAAAGGGCGCAACCGAGACCATGAGAAGGGGTTAAGGAAAGGCGCTTTCAACAAGGCTTAAAGATCACGATCGCCACAACGGCCCTTTTTCGGCCAGGGTCACTGGCTTCAAGCCGTGGTTGAAAGGGATCCTTGTTGAACACCAAAGGAATCAGGCACTGATGACCTCAGACAAAGCATTAAAAGAATTTATGGCCGTCAGCCAAGCGCGCGCTGAAGAAGCACTGGATGCTCGCCTTCCTGGCGAGACACGAATGCCAGAGCGCTTGCACCGTGCGATGCGTTATTCCGCGCTCGGGGGTGGCAAACGACTTCGTCCCTTATTGACCTATGCCACCGGGATGGCCCTGGGTCTCCCGCTGGAGATCCTAGACGGACCCGCCGCGGCCATTGAGATGATCCATGTCTACTCTCTCATTCATGATGATCTGCCAGCGATGGACGACGATTCGTTGCGGCGGGGCAAACCTACCTGTCACATCGCCTATGACGAGGCCACTGCGATTCTTGCGGGGGATGGTCTCCAGACCCTCGCGTTCCATATCCTGGCCACAGACCCCACCATGAAGGTGTCAGCTGATCAACGTATCGCCATGGTCGAATGCCTAGCGACCGCGAGCGGTTCCTATGGCATGGTAGGTGGACAAGCGATCGATCTCGACGCCGTCGGTAAACAACTTGATCTGCCGTCGCTAGAAAACATGCATATCCGAAAGACCGGCGCCCTCATCCGGGCCAGTGTCCGACTGGCGGCCATCGCCAAGCAGCCTTCTCATGACCCGTTAGCGCAACAACTCGATCATTACGCTCAATGTATCGGCCTCTCGTTTCAAATCAAGGATGACATTTTGGATGAAGAGAGCGATACCCAAACGCTTGGAAAAACCCAAGGCAAGGATCGCGACAACAATAAACCCAACTACCCGTCGCTGCTCGGGATGACGGGTGCGAAGGAGAAAGCTCAAGACATGCATGAAGCAGCGATCGATAGTCTCAAAGCGTTTGGTCCTGAGGCTAATCTACTGCGCCAACTATCGCAGTTCATTATCGATCGCAAAAACTAAAAAACCAACCATTGTGCAACGTCTCATCACCCCTTTAACTCTGGACCTTGGGCTTTGGAACCTTCCGGTTCCCTTTCACCAGCCCATCCTTTGCCGGCCCCTAGGTCGCCGATTCCAGAACTCACTCATGAGCGACTTTTTAAGTTCGCTCCTCCTGGATTAATTGCCCCATGACTCAGTCCAATACCCGCTCACTTTTAAACAGCATCACTGACCCCCATGACTTACGTGCCTTATCCGAGGAACAGTTACCCATGGTGGCAGAGGAGCTCCGCGATTACTTGCTGCATACAGTCAGTCAATCAGGTGGACATCTTGCCGCTGGTCTTGGAACGGTAGAACTGACGATTGCACTTCACTACGTGTTCAATACCCCAAACGACAAAATTGTCTGGGATGTTGGCCATCAAGCCTACCCCCATAAAATATTAACCGGGCGCCGTGAACAGATGCCCACCATTCGGAAAAAGGATGGTCTATCGGCCTTCCCGAGCCGCGATGAAAGTGTTTATGACACCTTTGGTGTGGGCCATTCAAGCACCTCCATCAGCGCGGCGTTAGGTATGGCGATCGCCGCGGGCCTTGAGAAAAAGGATATACACGCCGTGGCCATCATTGGTGATGGTGGATTGACCGGGGGTATGGCCTTTGAGGCCCTGAACCACGCCGGCGCCCTAGATGCCAATCTTCTGGTCATCCTCAATGACAACGAAATGTCGATTTCCCCGAATGTCGGGGCCATGAACAACTATCTCGCAAAATTGTTATCCGGTCGTTTTTATTCAACCATCCGACAAGGCAGTAAAGAGCTGCTGAAAGATCGTATGCCGACCGTTTGGGAGCTTGCAAGACGGGCCGAAGAACACGTCAAGGGCATGGTGGCCCCAGGAACCCTCTTTGAAGAGCTCGGCTTTAACTACATTGGCCCCATAGATGGCCATGATCTCGATACCCTCGTCACGACCCTTAGAAACCTAAAAAACACACATGGCCCCCGCTTTTTGCATGTTGTGACCAGAAAAGGAAAGGGCTATCTTCCGGCCGAAATGGATCCTGTGGCCTATCATGGCGTTGGCACCTTCGACCCCAGCAAAGACCATCTCCCAAAAGCAAAGGTCACGACGCCGACCTATACGGAAGTGTTTGGCACGTGGTTATGCGATATGGCGGAAAAAGACTCACGCCTATTAGGTGTAACCCCTGCTATGCGCGAGGGATCTGGTCTCGTTGAATTTGAACAACGTTTTCCAGATCGCTACTACGACGTCGGTATTGCAGAACAGCATGCGGTAACACTTGCTGCAGGTCAGGCCTGTGAGGGTTACAAACCTGTCGTTGCGATTTATTCGACCTTTTTACAAAGGGCCTATGATCAGCTGATCCACGATGTCGTCTTGCAAGGGCTACCGGTCCTCTTTGCGATTGACCGCGCAGGCCTCGTCGGTCCTGATGGCCCAACCCATGCCGGGAGCTTCGATTTCTCATATTTAAGATGTCTGCCTAATATATTAATTATGGCGCCGGCTGATGAGAACGAATGCCGTCAAATGCTCTACACAGGCTTCATGCACGACGGTCCCGCTGCCGTTCGTTACCCCCGCGGTAAAGGACCCGGCACGGCCGTCGAAAACACCATGAGCCTGCTCCCCATCGGTAAAGCTGAGATTCGCCGCAAAGGTCAATCAATAGCCCTTCTGGCTTTTGGTTCGATGGTTACCCCAGCCCTTGAAGCGGGTGAAACGTTGAACGCCACCGTCGTCAATATGCGATTTGTGAAACCGCTGGATGAAGCCATGATCCTTGATATGGCTAGAACCCATGATCTTTTAGTGACTATAGAAGAGAATGCTGTTCCCGGCGGGGCCGGCAATGGCGTGAACGAGGTCCTCAATGCCGCCTTTGTGCGCACCCCTTTATTGACCATCGGTCTACCGGATCGATTCATCGAACAAGGTTCGAGAGAAGAAGTCCTCAAGGATGCAGGCCTCGATGTCGAAGGGCTGCTCGTGGCCATTGAAGCCTTCACCGCTCGTTTGAAATCGAACCATTAAGAGGAAGCAGAAGATGGACCGCGTACGCGCCCACATCCGGGACATCATGGACTTCCCTATTCCCGGCATCGTTTTTAAGGACATTACACCGGTCATCAAAGATCCTGAGGCCCTCAAAACAGCCATTAATGAGCTCTGTCGCCCTTTTGAGAATGTGACTCTGAGCGCTGTTGCGGGGATGGAAGCACGGGGCTTCATCTTCGGATCGTTAGTGGCTTATCAGCTGGGTGTTGGCTTCATTCCACTCAGAAAACCAGGGAAGCTACCCTACGACGTCAAGTCCAAATCTTATGACCTTGAATACGGCAGTGCCACCCTTGAAGTTCATACCGATGCGGTAGAACCTGGCCAAAAAATTCTTATTATTGATGACCTTTTAGCGACGGGCGGAACAGCGCTGGCCAGTTGTGAGCTCCTAGAAGAGCTTGGCGCAGACATCGTCAGCTGTGCCTTCATGATTGAACTTAAAGAACTGGGGGGGCGTCAGAAATTGGGCGGCCGACCCGTGCACGCGCTACTCAGCTATTAAACTATCTCCACGAGAAGCGGGCTTTGCGTCTTAAAGCTAGGTCTTACTACCGGTCACAGTGAGGGATTCGGGGTGAGGTAAAGGCCTCAGTGGATCCAGATGATCACTGAGCTCCGTCAGCGCTCGCTCGTAGACTTCGCGCTTAAAATAGACCACATCTTCAACAGGATGCCAGTAATCCACCCACGTCCAGCTGTCAAATTCAGGCTTGACTGAGCAATCAAGACGAATAGAGCTTTCGGGGGATACTAATTTAAGCATGAACCAGAGCTGCTTTTGGCCAATACACAAGGGATATGATCGTTTTCTAATGTATCGCTCGGGCAAATCATAATGGAGCCAGCCACTGGTTCTCGCGATCAGCTCGACATCATTGATTTGAAGGCCAACCTCCTCATAAAGCTCGCGATACATTGCCTGCTCAGGCTCTTCGTGCCGTTTGATACCGCCTTGAGGGAATTGCCATGAGCGCATACCCACCCGACGCGCCCAGAACACACGACGCTCATCGTTGCAAAGAACGATTCCAACATTGAGCCGATATCCGTCGCGGTCAATCATGCGGTGAACCAGGCCTATTAAAAAGTCCAGAGGTATAATGTTGTGGTATCAAACCCTCGCTGACCGTGTTCTTTCTGAAATCACCGACAGGGGATAACTGGACCACAGCGAAGAGCGCACCATCTCTTTTAACCAAAGAATGTAAAGGAATCTCGTGACTCTGGCAATCTTTGACCTCGACAACACGCTTTTAGCGGGTGACAGTGACTATCTCTGGGGTTCATTTTTGGTCGATCGTGGCCTTGTTGACCCGTTGGCATACGAGGCTGCCAACACTCGATTCTACGAAGATTACAAGATGGGAAAGCTCGATATCGATGCCTTTCTTAACTTTGCGCTGGCCCCCTTGTCGCAGCATGCGATGGCGGATCTCATCACCTTGCGACAGGAATTCCTAGACGCATCGATTCTCCCGATTCTACTGCCCGCCGCCCGCCAATTGATCAAAGCCCACCGGGCCCAAGGTCATACCCTGATGATCATCACCGCCACCAATGCCTTTATTACCGCGCCGATCGCTGATCTCTATGAGATGGATCACCTGATTGCGACGACACCTGAAATCAAGGATGGGCGTTACACGGGTCGATATGTCGGGGAACCCTGCTTTCAACAAGGTAAAGTAAGGAGGCTTCAGGAATGGCTTCATGCTCATGACGCCTCATTAGCGAACAGTTGGTTTTATAGTGATTCACACAATGACAGACCCTTATTGGACCTGGTCTGCTACCCGGTGGCTGTTGACCCTGATCAAGCGCTAAAGACTCATGCTGAGAGGAACCAGTGGCCGGTGATCTCACTCCGTGAAAAGGAGGCGCCCGCCAGCCTGATAAAGAGGATCATTGATCTCGATCCTAGTATTTGATCCTCTTAATGGCGCGTTGATAGGGGTCAAAATGGTACGATGAAAGTATGATGATGACTTAAATGCGCCCTGCCATCGTTAGCCACCTGACTAACATTTAGAATGGTTGTGCCGATAACACCAGCCATGCCAACTAGGAGGCCGTATGAGCGAGACGTTTGCCAACGTTTTTTCAAGAAAGAAAGAAAATCCCACCGAGAACACCCATAACGCGAGTCTTTATGAAAAGCTCGGGGGCGCTCCTACCGTCAACGCCGCGGTGGACGTCTTTTATCGGAAATGTATGCGCGATGCCAGAATCAACTACTTCTTTTTTGGCGTCAATATCACCGAACAGGCAGAAAAGCAGAAAGCCTTTTTGACGATGGCGTTCGGCGGCCCCCACCAGTACACCGGCCGGGACATGAACCGGAGTCATGCAAAGCTGGTCAATATGGGCATGAAGGACAAGCACTTTGATATCGTGCTGGATCATCTTCGCTCGACCCTGAACGAACTGGACGTTGCCGAGCCTCTGATTGTTGAGGTGATCAATATCGCAGAAAGTACGCGCGAGGATGTGATGGGCCGAAGCCATCTAGCCATTGCGCCGCAATCTCAAGGCTCAGCCCATCACATGGGTTCAAGGGATCCCTCGCGGCCTGCGCCTCTGCCGATCGATCAGAACAGCCCCGTCTCTCGGCTGATCCAAGGACGCACCTCGGTGACCCTTAGCGCCAATACCCCACTTCATGAAGCGGCTGAGCTACTCTCCCGCAGCCAACACCATGAGCTCCCGGTCATCGATGACAACAAACAATTCCTCGGGATGGTCAGCGCTAACGATCTCTTAGGTTTTTTCTTAAAATCTTGATGGCACAGCGACATAGCCTAGACCTCAGGGGCTTTCCGAATCCAATAAATTAAGATATCAGGGCGATCGACGACATCGAGCAACTGGTGGCCCGCCTGCTCGCAGAAAACACCAAAATCAAGGCGTGAGGCGGGATCGGTCGCCATAACCTTGATGACGCTGCCAGGCGCTAAACCGGATAAGGCTTTTTTTAGACGCAACAAGGGCAAGGGACACATCAACCCGGATGTATCGATCTCACAGTCTGACCGTCGGAGCGCAGCGTCATTCATCAAAGGGATTCGAGACGATCAACCTTTTGATAGCCACGAGGCAGATGGGTGCCACGACGCGCCCTAGCGCCCTCATAAGATTTGAGATCCTGAAGCGACAGGGTCATGGTCCGCTTCCCCGCAACCAGCCTGAGCCCTACTCCCGGAGCTAAGGCAACCATGGCCAAAAGACGATCGGTCCCATGGCTAAGGTCACTGGTCACGATCTGAATCAGCTTGTTGCCCTTGCCTTTATTGAGTTTAGGAATTTCAGCGGCCCTCAAGACCAGCAATCGCCCCTGCTGTGTCACCATCGCCAGACGATCCTGATCAACCGAGCCGATGCGAACCGGTGACAGCACCTGTGAAGACGACGGCAGGCTCAATAAAGCTTTACCGCTACGGTTTTTAGAATAAAGCTCCCGGAGTGCAATCACGAACCCATAGCCAGCGGAACTCGCTATCAGGAACTCCTCTTCCTCCTGCCCTGCGACCACGGTGGTAAAGGTTGATCCTGGCGGTGGATTTAAGCGACCGGTTAAAGGCTCGCCCTGACTTCTTGCTGAGGGCAGTTCGTGGGCGGGTAAGGCATAGCAGCGCCCCGTCGAATCTAGAAAATACGCCGGCTGATTACTGCGACCAGCGGCCGCGGCGAGAAAGCCGTCCCCGGAGCGGTAAGTCAGGCTAAAAGGATCGATCTCATGACCCTTCGCGGCCCGCACCCAGCCTTTTTCAGAGAGGATGATGGTCACAGGCTCACTGCCAATGACCGCAGTCACATCGAGAACTTGAGCCGCTTGTCGCGACACCAGCGGAGATTTACGGGCATCACCAAAACGCTCGGCGTCTTCTCGAAGTTCATCTTTGATCAGGTTGCGGAGCTTTATAGGAGAGCCGAGTAGGCTCTGAAGATGATCCCTCTCCTCGTTGAGCGCTTGCTGCTCGCCCCGAATCTTGATTTCTTCAAGCTTCGCGAGATGTCTCAATTTAAGATCAAGAATGGCTTCAGCCTGAACATCACTGAGTTCAAACTGTGCCATCAACTCGGCCTTGGGATCTTCTTCATGACGGATGATTCGAATCACCTCGTCAATATTCAAAAAAGCGATCAACAGCCCATCTAGGATATGTAATCGGGCCAGAACCTTATCTAGCCGGTAATTCAGCCGACGCCGAACGGTGTCCGTGCGGAACGAAAGCCACTCGGTCAGAATATCCTTGAGGTTCTTAACCTGTGGCTTTCCTGAGAGGCCAATCATGTTGAGGTTGACCCGGTAGCTTTTCTCAAGATCCGTCGTCGCAAAAAGATGGGACATCAGCAGCTCAGCATCACAACGTCGGCCTTTCGGCATAATGACCAGCCGACAGGGATTCTCATGATCTGATTCATCTCTCAGGTCTTCGACCAGAGGGAGCTTTTTAGCCACCATCTGCGCGGCTATGTTTTGCAAGACGGTGTCACCTGAGACTTGATGCGGCAGTGCCGTGATGACAATATTTCCCTCCTCAACCTCCCAACGGGCCCTAAGACGCACCGATCCATGCCCCGTAGAATACATCTTGAAAAGATCATCTCTTGAGGTAATGATTTCAGCTTCTGTCGTGTAGTCAGGCCCCCTAATGGTCTCAAGAAGGGTTTCCAGCGAGAGATCTGGCGTATCGAGGAGCTGAATGCATGCCTCCACGACTTCACGAAGATTATGCGGCGGGATATCGGTGGACATCCCTACCGCAATCCCTGTAGAGCCATTTAAGAGCACATTAGGCAGCCGCGCTGGCATCAGGCGAGGTTCGTCTTTAGTGCCATCATAATTGGCCACCCAGGTCACCGTGCCGTGGGCCAACTCGGAGAGCAGGGTCTGGGCATAGGCGGTTAGCCGAGACTCGGTATAACGCATGGCGGCAAACGATTTAGGGTCATCCGGTGACCCCCAGTTGCCTTGACCATCCACCAAGGGATAGCGGTAGGAAAAAGGTTGGGCCATCAACACCATCGCTTCATAGCAGGCTTGATCACCATGAGGGTGGTACATACCCAGAACATCACCAACAGTTCTTGCTGATTTCTTGAATTTCGCCGTCGGGCCTAAACCCAGCTCCGACATGGCGAAGATAATTCGGCGTTGGACGGGCTTTAGGCCATCGGCCAGGTGAGGCAACGCTCGATCAAGAATGACGTACATTGAATAATCAAGGTAGGCCTTTTCAGTAAAGTCCTTCAGGGGAATCTGTTCGTGGGTTATTGCATTCACGGCAAACGATAAGAGGCTGGGAGATAATGAGACAAGCATTGTAACGATTTCACCCATGATCGTCCCGAATCGATCACCAGAACTATGCTGGGCTCATTTTTTTCATCAAAAGGTCACTCATGCCATCTGCCATCCTCGCCATTGATCAGGGAACCACCAGTACCCGCTGCATTCTTTTTGATCGCGAGGGCCAAATCATGGCCGCCGCACAAAAGGAACATCAACAGATCTGCCCCAAACCAGGCTGGGTAGAACACGATGCCATTGAAATCTGGGAGACCACAAAACAACTCCTCAGCGAGGTCCTGGCAATCAGCGGTCTAGCGGCCCCTGACATTGCAGCCATCGGCATTACAAATCAGCGGGAAACCACGGTCATATGGGATCGAATCACTGGGAAGCCGATTTATCATGCCATCGTCTGGCAGGACATGAGGACCGCGAAAAGGTGTGAGGAACTTAGCGCTGGGGAAGGCCAAAACCGGTTTCGGCGTCAAACCGGACTTCCCATCGCGACTTATTTTTCGGCGCCCAAAATTCAATGGATGCTTGATCATCTCCCGGAGGCAAGATCACGCGCCGAGCGCAATGAGCTCCTCTTTGGAACCATCGATAGTTGGCTGATATGGAATCTCACCGGCGGCGTCCATGTGACCGATCCGACCAACGCGTCAAGAACGCTTCTCATGAATCTTGAAACGCTCGATTGGGATGACGAATTACTCAGCATCATGCAGATTCCAAGGAGCATCCTACCCACCATCCGTTCATCCTCTGAAGTCTATGGTCACGCCAAGGGCGTCTTATCAGGGGTACCCGTCGCTGGAGACCTTGGGGATCAGCAAGCGGCTCTTTTTGGTCAGACCTGCTTTGACCTTGGGGATGCCAAAAATACTTATGGAACCGGCTGCTTCATGCTACTCAATACGGGGCCTGAGATTCGATCATCCAGCCATGGACTCTTAACCACCGTCGCCTACCAGCTCGGTACGCAGACACCGGTTTATGCACTAGAGGGTTCGGTCGCGGTTACCGGATCACTCATTCAATGGTTAAGAGATAATCTCGGCCTCATTGAGACCGTGGCGGAGATTGAACCTCTCGCCTTGAGCGTCAAGGATAACGGTGGGGTTTACATCGTACCGGCCTTCTCAGGGCTTTTCGCGCCCCACTGGCGTGCTGATGCGCGGGGCGCCATCGTCGGTCTTACCCGCTATGCCAACAAGGGGCACTTCGCTCGCGCAGCCCTTGAAGCCACCGCCTTTCAGACACGCGAGATCCTAGATGCCATGACCATCGATATCGGACATCCCTTATCGGAGCTCAAAGTCGATGGCGGCATGGTGATAAACCAGACGCTCATGCAGTTTCAGGCCGACGTATTGGGCGTGACGGTCATTAAACCAAAAGTGAGTGAAACCACGGCGCTGGGCGCTGCCTTTTCAGCAGGCCTTGCGGTTGGTTTTTGGAAGGATCTTGACGAGCTCCGGCGGCTTTGGGCAGTGGATCGGATCTATCATCCCAAGATGGATCCTTTAGCGGCCCAAAGGCTTTATGGGACTTGGCAAAAAGCGGTTGTGAGAACCCTTGACTGGGTTCAATAAACCCGTTTAAAAAAAGTCCATTCCTTAACGCACTATGCCAAGAATAACCACCCCAAGCCCTACTAAAAGGAGCCCAGACCATTGCTCCCATGAGGGACGCTCGCCGAGAAAAATCACTGCAAAAACGGCGACGAATAAGACACTTAACTTGTCGATGGGCGCCACTTTGGACGCTTCCCCCATCTGCAGCGCCCTGAAATAACACAACCAGGATAACCCGGCGGCAAAACCTGAAAGGATTAAAAACCAAAGGCTTTTATTAGGCAGTGACAATGGATTGACCCACTTACCCTTAACGAGAACAATGGCTGCAAGAAAAGCCAGAATAACCAAGGTTCTGATCAGCGTTGCATAGTCAGAATCAATGCCATCGAGGCCTACTTTTGCAAAAATAGCCGTCAGCGCAGCAAAAACCGCAGAGAGCAGGGCCCAGGCAAACCAATCGTAGGTCATCAACATGGCGCCATTTCCAGTGCGGTCTGCAAATTTGGAGCGGGTGATGGGAATCGAACCCACGCTATCTGCTTGGGAAGCAGAAGTTCTACCATTGAACTACACCCGCTGTTACTTCATCATCCTAAGTTGGAGTGATGATGGGCTATTATCTCCTAACCAAAGCCTCTGTCAAAGAAGAGAGGAGAGGAGAGGCGCCTTCATTGAAAAAACCCGTGACATACTTTTTTTTGTCACCGAACCCAAGGCGGAACCACACCGCTTCCTGACCACTGACGTCCCCTTGAGGATGACTAAAGCATTTAGGAGATTGCCCTGATGAAAACAGCCTCTCATTGTTTACTTGGACTTGGACTGATCCTCATCACGGCCTATCTCATCATCGGCATCAGGCAAGGGGCTGGCTTGATCCACTCGCCTTTTGTCATGCTGCCGGGCGGCTTACTGTGCACCGCAGGGGGCATTGCAGGCCGCTGGATCTTACCTCGTCTCTGAAGAGGCCTATCTGTCCATTAAGGAACGGTAGCGACGCCGCGGGGCCGCGCGCAACAAGACCATGAATTGATCTTCAAATTGGCCGCGGCGTATTATCTCTTTTTGATCCAGCCAGGAAACGATCGCCTTAAAGGCATGTATGGCCTCCTCCGACATGGACTGATCTTCATCATGGGACATGGAAATGAGGCGCTGCCTTAACACCTGGCCATCTTGATACTGGCCAAGGTAGTCTTGAAAACCCTTGAGGCTCGTGATTAAAGGGCTGATTTTTTTAGCGGGAAAATAACGCCCGAATCCCGCCAACAAATAACGAAGCCTTTTAGCCTTTTTCCTGAGATCGTGAAGACCATCAGGCGCGGTATCCTCGGTGATGGCACGCGCGGCCGCCATCAACCGATCGTGCGCCTTCAAGATCAACGTTCCGGCAACCGTACGAATGTCTTTTTGAGCCCAACTTAACTTCGACTTCGAGGACGAATCATCACGAAGAAATTGCTCCCAGCGGCGAAGAAAATGCTTCATGGGGAGAGAACAAAGCGCCGCTTCTAGATGCTGCTGATGGCTGTCAACCTCTGTTTCTAGTGCCTCCACGAACCATTTTGATCCTCCCGAGAGCCTCACGATGGGTTCGTCATCTACCGCTTTAATGGCAGCCAGGGTGACATCAAGATCCCGCACTGTAGACGTCATTTGGGAGAACGTGCGCCACCATTGAAGCTGAGACTGAATCTTCTTGGCATCAAAGACCCGACGCATCTCACGCAAGATTGAGCGGGTCGCCCTCACGCCGACTCTAAGATCATGAAGCGCTTCCACCCGATCATAAGGATGCATGAGGAATCGTCTTCGGGCATCACGAATAGTGCGGTATTGATCTAAGAGGACCGCCTTGACGGCCTGATCAGCACGGTGTTTTTTCAGGGGTGGACTCCTTTAGAAGGAAGGACTTAAACCGAGCGAGATCGCATCGCTATCATCTCATTGATCAGCCCCCTTTCGGTGGACGATCACATCTTCTATCTCTCCTTCACGAAAAGCACCATCAACGACCTGCTTAAAAAGGTATCTCGATCCATGGTCAGAAGAGCGATCAACAAAAGGGACGCGACGAGATATCATAGGCCATTATGGGAAAACTCATCTCCCATATTCTGGGTTGGATTTTTATGTTCAGCCATCGCGGCGTATCAAAAGACGTTCCTCCTAAGGCCAAGAACATCCATTGAAAGCCCCTTTCTAAACCCGTCATCTGAGATGATCATGAAACTCTTCTATACCCCTGGCGCCTGTTCAATGGCTTGTCATATCACCTTGAGAGAGTTGGAGCTTCCCTTCGAACTGATGAAGGTTGACCTTGCCACGGGACGTACCGAGACAGGGATAGACTTTCGTCTGTTGAACCCCAAAGGCTATGTGCCGGCTCTGCAGCTTAATAATGGGGAATTTTTGACAGAGAACCAGGTGATCCTGCAATACTTGGTTGATGAGGTTCCTACGAGCGATTTAGCACCGCCCCAAGGGACGCTGGAGCGCTACCGACTCATGGAATGGCTCGCATTCATTGCCACTGAACTCCACAAAGGATTCGGGCCTCTATGGAACTGTGATTTACCAGGAGAAGTGCACCAATTGGCAAAAGATCGGCTTGGCAAACGATTTGACTTTGTCGAAAAGACGTTATTAGGGCGTGAGTGGCTCCTAGGCCCCCACTTCACCATTGTCGATAGCTACCTCTTTACTGTCCTTAGCTGGGCACACGTCCTCCATGTGGATCTGACTCCTTGGCCAGGTCTTGAATCCTATGTGAATCGTGTCAAGAATCGGCCAGCAGTCCAAGCGACTCTCGCATCAGAGGGCCTGGTCTAAGCGAATTGAAGGCAACAAAAAGCCCGCTAAGGCGGGCTTTACGAAATCGTCGGTCTAACCATTCTCTAAGAGAGTGTTTTAGTCGACTGGGACTTCTTTCACAAGTCCCTGATTTTATTGGCGTCCCCAGGGGGATTCGAACCCCCGTCGCCGCCGTGAAAGGGCAGTGTCCTGGGCCTCTAGACGATGGGGACGGAACACGGTGTCGTCGCAACATGGTGGAGCCAGCGAGGATCGAACTCGCGACCTCTACAATGCCATTGTAGCGCTCTCCCAGCTGAGCTATGGCCCCGCGACGTCAAGCTGATAATTTTAACGATCAAGGGGTCAGCTGTCCAGTATTTTAAGTGTTCTCACCTGGCAGGCGCCTTCTGCCACTCACTGAGGGTTTCTACCCATCTCCTTGTACGTCCAAAGTGGCTGTTGAATCGATCCACTGGCAGGCATTCTGAAGGCGTTCAATGGTTTTCTCCTTCCCGAGGATCTCAAGAGTCAGGTCAATAGGAGGAGAGACCGATGTCCCTGACACCGCAACACGAAGCGGCTGTGCAATGGCGCCCATTTTGCCGCCAAGGGCTTCAGCCGTCGCAACAATCAGATCATGAATGCTCTCACGAACCCAAGGCCTCAGCGCCTCCAGATGTTTCATCAGCAGGTGAAGACCTTGAAGAGCATCCCGTGTCAGATGCTTTTGCGCCGCTTTTTCGTCATATTCTGAGAAGTCTCGGTAGAAGAAGAGACTGGAATGCGCCATGTCTAACAGCGTCTTATTGCGTTCCCGCTGGGCCTTAACGACGGCCACAGGGTCAGCCCCCACCGAAGGATCAACACCTAAGCGGCCTAAATGCCATCGAAGATGATGCGCTACATGGACTGGATCCCCATGCATGATGTAGTGATGATTGAGCCAAAGAAGCTTTTCAGGATTGAAGGTGGACGCCGAACAGTTGATATTTGGAATATCGAAAGCTTGAACCAGTTCGTCTATGGAAAAAATTTCCTGATCGCCATGCGACCAGCCAAGTCTCACCAGATAGTTAAGGAGCGCTTCTGGAAGATAACCTTCGTCACGATACTGAAGCACACTCACTGCGCCATGCCGTTTGGAGAGTCGCGCCCCATCTGACCCCAAGATCATCGGTACGTGGGCATAAAGAGGCAGTTCGGCGCCTAGCGCCTTTAGAATATTGATCTGCCTTGGGGTATTGTTGACGTGATCATCGCCGCGGATGACATGTGAAATCTCCATCTCAAGATCATCTACGACCACCGTGAAGTTATACGTGGGAGACCCATCGGAGCGAGCGATAATAAGATCGTCTAATTCTGCATTGCGAACAACGATATTCCCTTTAACCAGATCTTCAATGACGACCTCGCCCTCATCTGGGTTCTTGAATCGGACCACAGGCGTGATGCCATGGGGTGGGACTCTGAGGTGGCGGCATCGTCCGTCATACCGAGGCTTTTCCTTATTGGCCAACTGCTCTTCACGCATCTGATCCAAGGTCTCTCGGCTACAATAACAAGGGTAGGCTTTGCCTTCCTCGAGAAGCCGGGCCATCAAAGCCTTATATCGATCAAATCTCTGAGTCTGAAAGAAAGGGCCTTCATCATAGTCAAGACCCAGCCAAGCCATCCCTTCAAGAATCGCATTCACTGATTCGGGTGTTGAACGCTCAAGGTCCGTATCCTCAATACGAAGAACAAAGGTGCCGCCATGTTTTCGCGCATAGAGCCACGAAAACAGCGCTGTACGCGCACCACCCACGTGGAGATAACCTGTTGGGCTGGGTGCAAACCGAGAACGAATGCTCATGATGGATCCCTAAATGTCGAGGTGGCAGTGTCGATGGCCGGCATGCTTCTAAACCTTAAATGAAATGTTAACGCGCCTCATGCTGCCTTCTTTGATGCAGGCGTTGCTCGCGTCTGCGACCATTGACGGAGATGCTTGATCTGCTCCTCCATCGTTTTTGAGAGGGGAACCATTCTTGCTGAGGTGTAGGTAATGTCCTTTTCATCGAAGACCCTATCTTCTTGAAAAGCGTGAATTCTTGCCGCCTTAACGGCCTGTTCAATCTCGGCACCACTCCATTCTTTGGTAATAATGGATAGAAGATTCATATTGAAGGTGTCAGGGTCTCCACCATAAGCCGTGATATGAATCTTGAAAATGGCACGGCGCTCTTCATCCGAAGGAAGGTCGAGGAAAAACAACTGGTCAAATCGACCTTTACGCAGTACCTCCGCGGGAAGTTTCTCAATTCGGTTTGCCGTCGCCACGACGAAGACCTGAGGCGGCTTCTCCTGCATCCAGGTCAGAAAGCTTGAGAAAATGCTGCTACTCCCAGAACTTCCCGACATACTGTCGTATCCGAAGCTGTTTTCCATTTCATCGACCCACAGCACCAGGGGAGAAATGTTTTCAGCCGTTCTAAGGGCATGATCAAAGGCATACTCTGGCGTCCCATAGGCCCCAGACATGACCAAATTCATATCAAGACGCACCAGAGGCAAATTCCAGGCGCTCGAAATGACTTTAGCCGCCATACTCTTACCACAACCACTGATCCCCATAAAAAGAATCCCGGTGGGCATCGGAATATTAGTCTGAAAGGATTGCCGGCTGAACAACGATTTGCGGCTTAAGAGCCATTCCTTAAGATTCTCAAGACCACCGACCTGGTGGAGTTCGAGACTTTTCGAGATGAACTGGAGGCAGCCTTCCTTTTGGAGGGCCGCGGTCTTGTCCGCGTAGATATCTTCAAGGACCGCTGGAAGTTCAAACTGATCAGATTTGGCCCAACCCATCACGAGATGGTTAATCTCATCAAGACTCAACCCCTTCATCGCAGTGGCCGCTTGCAACTCCCATTCCTGATCAACGCGGCCGTCGCAGCCAGCCCCCGACAATGAAGAATGGAGATATGCAAGAATCTCATTCCCAGTCGGCATTCCAAGATCAACCAACCACATCTGTCCCTTAAGCTCATCCGGTAACAAGAGCTTAGGATGAGAGAGGAAGACGAACACTTGGCGTCCTTCAAGATCCCGATAGAGATCCCGGAGGGCCCTCACCAAAACCGGATGGCCTTCGAACAGTGAAGGAAGATCGTGGAGGACATAAAATACGTCGTCCTTGGTGTGACGAATAGCATCAAGGACCGCCAGGGGATCTTGAACAGCGCGATCACCATCAAGGCCACTGGCCGCACTCCATATCTTAAGCGCTCGATGATCACCGTAATGATGGAGGGAGAGCGTCTTCAGCATCCCAAGAAGACGTCCTTCTTCTCGAGTTTTGACGTAGGTTAAGGGGTAATGATTGTTGAGCCCCTTTTGCAGCCGGGGGTCGCTAAGATCAGTCATGTGGCGGTTGTTCCATCAGGATGATTGCATTGAAATCTCTATTTGCATTATATGGTCATTGACGTGATCACTACAGTGAAGACATGATCATTGAAGGAGGCATGGATGCCGACGCCCCCCGAGGCGAAGGGTCATTGCCTAGCGGGACGTTCAAGGGCTTCTTCGGTGTCATCAGCGCCTTATCTCCGCTGGCCTTTCCAAGAATTCCTTGATCCCCTGACGGGTTCCACCACATCCCTGCCATCCGACAATCACCCTCAAGTGCTCAATCTGGGTTCGGTCAGAAAAATGGCTATTTCCTTCATGAAATGACTTGTACACTTTTCATAAGCCATTTAGGATGCGTCGAATGGTGATCCACATCAACAAGTCCCACACATTAAGGGTTTACCCGAATCAGGAGCAACGCCGCCTGTTTGCTCGGACTGAGGGCGCTTGTCGTTACGTGTATAACCGGGCCTTGGCTGAGTTGGGTACATCCTACCAGCAGAAGAAAGCTGGGGAGATTGAAAAGGCCAAGTCGGTCATCGATATCAGCCGGGATATGACCCAATGGAAAAAGCAGGAGGACACGGCATGGCTTTTAGAGCTGCCATCGAGCCCTCTGACACAAGCCCTCCGCGCACTAGATGATGCCTTCAAAAGATTCTTCAAGGGCCAGAACCGCTCCCCCAAAAAGCATCGCCGCCAGATGGCGTGTTCGATTCGGTCACAGCTTGACCTAAGACAGAAGACTGCTGCCGACGCCTGGGCCAATCAGAAGATCTTCTTTCCCGGGTTCGGAATCCTCAAGACGTCACAGCTTAAAAGGCTGAGGGTGGCCTGGCCCAAGATGCTGACCCTGTCCCGTGACGCCTGTGGCCGTTACTTCGTAGCCTTCATGGTGGAGGTGGAGCAGGCGCTGCACCCGGCGAATGACCAGACGGTTGGCGTAGACCTTGGAGTCAAAATCCTGGTGGTGTACTCAACGGGTGAAAAGATCAAGGCCCACAAAGCGGCAATCAAACTGCGAAGAAAGCTAAAGCACGCCCAGAAAACACTGAGCCCCAAGCAGGGTGCGATGAAGGACACCCAACACAAGCTGACGGATGATCTGACCCAACGCTTTGGGGTGATCTGTCTTGAGGACCTGAACGTCAAGGGCATAATGGCCAGCGCCAAGGGAACGGAGGAAGCCCCCGGCAAGCACGTGGCCCAGAAAGCGAGGCTCAACCGGGGCATTGCCCATGCAGGATTCGGTGAGATTCGCCGTCAGATCGAGTACAAAGCCCATTGGAGAGGGTGCAGAGTCCTCTTCTGTGACCGATGGGCACCCACCTCTCGCACCGGCTCCTGCTGTGGTGCGTATCAGGCAACCTTCAGTCTGAAGATCAGAGCGTGGACCTGCTCTAACTGTGGCGCAGTTCATGACAGAGATAGGAATGCGGCGATCAATATCGTCACGTTCGCTTCGTGGGGAACCCCGGAAGCTAGGGCGGGGAACGTCCGAAGTAAAGCGCGAAGAGAGGTATACCCACCCGGCCCGGATGAAGCGATTCAGCCGACACGCTGGGACCTCGATGAACCGCGAACCGAAAGCCAGCTTCTGAACGGTCAGGAGGTCATGCCGAGTGAGACACGATGTCGATCGGCAGCATGACAGGCGCGGATTCCAAATGACTGATCCCATGCACGAGAAGACTTTTCACCTGGAATCATTCCTGAAGACACTCACTCAGCGGCCGGGGGTTTACCGAATGCTCGATGAGACAGGAGAAGTCATCTATATCGGTAAGGCTAAAAATCTTAAAAAAAGAGTACAAAGTTATTTTTCAGGGAAAGAGGCCTCACCGAAGCAACAGGCCATGGTCCTAAGAATCCGAAGTATCGATGTTCGGGTGACCCATACCGAAGGCGAGGCACTGCTGCTTGAAAGTCAGTTGATTAAACGTCATCGCCCTCGATACAACATTATTTTAAGGGATGACAAAAGTTATCCTGCGATTCACGTCTCGACCCAACAAGAATTTCCGCGGGTCACCTTTCATCGGGGATCAAAGCAGCCGGTTGGCCGCTACTTTGGACCTTATCCCAGCGCCAGTGCTGTCAGGGAAAGCCTGAAGCTTCTTCAGAAGGTGTTTCCTGTAAGACAATGCCGGGACTCTTTTTTCGACAACCGTTCAAGACCCTGTCTTGAATACCAGATTGAACGGTGCACGGCACCCTGCGTGGGATTTATTTCTAAAGAGGACTATGCCAGAGATGTCCATGACACCCTCATGTTTCTCAACGGCGATGGTCGACAACTGATTGACGTACTCGCCGATCGAATGGAAAAGGCCGCCGTGTCTCTCGCCTTCGAAAAGGCGGCGCGATACCGAGATCAGATATCAACGCTTAGAACCGTCCTTGAGAAACAGGCCGTCCACGGCGAGCAAGGTGACCTTGACATTATCGCATCAGCGATTGAAGGTCAGACGGCCTGCATCCAAGTTGTCTTTATCCGAGGCGGCCAACAGATCGGTGACCGAAGTTATTTTCCTATCATGCCCTATGATCATAGTGAGAGTCAGGTTCTTGAAGCTTTCCTGACCCAGTATTACCCGGGGAAGTCGATTCCTCGAGAAATCCTGCTCGGTAGCGCCATCGATCAACCGGCGCTCGTCGAAGAAGTACTCAGTCAACTGGCAGGGCACCCGATCCGCCTGACGAGCAATGTCCGCTCTGAACGCGCGAGGCGGGTCCAATTGGCACGAACAAATGCCCAAACGGCGCTCGCCACGAAACTGGCACACCGACAAAGTCTTCAGGCGCGTTTTATCGCGCTTAAAGAAGCCCTTCAACAGAAAGAGCTGCCCCGACGCATCGAATGCTTTGACATCAGTCACACCCAAGGGGAACTGACCGTCGCTTCATGCGTTGTGTTTGATCACCACGGTCCTATTAAATCAGCCTATCGACGCTTTAACATCGAGGGGATTACCCCGGGCGATGACTATGCAGCCCTTCAACAAGCGGTTCAACGGCGGTATCGTAGAATCAAAAGCGGCGAGATTGATCGCCCCGATATCCTCTTCATTGACGGCGGAAAAGGGCAAATAAATGCGGTTAAATTGACCCTTAACGAACTCGGAATGGACGATATCGTCATCTTTGGGATTGCGAAAGGCCGCGAACGAAAACCCGGCCTCGAAATGATGATTGATCACGATTCCATGAGGGCATTCATGCTACCCTCTCACTCCCCTGCCCTGCTCCTGATCCAGCAGCTCAGGGATGAAGCCCACCGATTTGCCATCACCGGTCACCGGGCGCGACGTGCAAAGGCCAGAAAACCGAATAGTCTCGAAGGGATCCAAGGGCTTGGGCCTAAGAGACGACAACAGCTATTGCGCCAATTTGGCGGAATACGAGAAATCAGTCGTGCCGGTGTAGACTCTCTCAGCAAGGTCGATGGTATAAGCCCCCAGCTGGCACAACGTATATACGATCTATTTCACGAACACGAAACTTGAGTCATGGAGTTAAACCTCCCCACCTATCTGACACTCTTAAGAATCGCACTAATCCCTGTGTTGGTAGGCCTTTTTTACTGGCCTTGGCCATGGTCACATGCGGCCTGCGGTATCGTCTTTGCATTTGCTGGCCTCACCGACTGGCTAGACGGTTACCTCGCTCGTAAAATGGCTCTCACGACGAGGTTTGGGGCTTTTTTAGATCCCGTAGCCGATAAGCTGATGGTCGCCGTGACCTTGGTGTTGATTGTTCAGGCTGATCCAAGCCCCATGGTGGCTATCGCGGCGGCCGTGATTGTCGGCCGCGAAATTACTATTGCATCCCTTCGTGAGTGGATGGCCGAAGTGGGAGAGCGCCGCAAGGTCGCTGTGTCTGCCCTTGGAAAGTGGAAAACGGCAGCCCAAATGGTCTCTATCACATTGTTGTTGTTGGGGATGGATATCCTGAAAGATGATCTTCAGAGAATCGGTCAACTGTTATTGGTGTTGGCTGCCGCATTAACGCTATGGTCTATGATCCTCTATCTTCAAGCCGCGATGCCAGCCTTTTCAAGTAAGAAAGATGCCACTTAAGGCTGTCACAGTGTTGACAATTTCAAGTCTTATATCTAGAATTATTGGTTAATAAAGACGCGGGAATAGCTCAGTTGGTAGAGCACAACCTTGCCAAGGTTGGGGTCGCGAGTTCGAGTCTCGTTTCCCGCTCCAAATTCTTCAACCGCTGATCAGCGGTATCGGTAACGACCGATCTCAAGAGAGAACTGGGCCATTCAAGGTCTGGTAAACATACAATTACCCTTCTCGGCGCGTTAGCAAAGCGGTTATGCAGTGGATTGCAAATCCATCTAGGGCGGTTCGACTCCGCCACGCGCCTCCATTACAAAACAAGTCACTAGCAAAGATTCAAACGCTGAATAAACGACGCGTGATCTCACCACACGTCCTCTTCGGTCTTGGCTTGCAAGAGCCTGCAGAGTCCTCAGCAATACGTTTGAACGTTCCTCAATTGCGGTGTCTGGGGGCTCAACTCCCTTTTTGTAGTCAGGAATGCACAAGTCCCAGGCGTACCCTCCTAATTTTCATTTGGGGCAATTCTCTGAAGTTTAGTTTGTAGATCGGGGATTTCATGCGTCAATGCATGCCAAAGAATTGTTGTGTTGATGTCAAAATAAGAGTGAATCAATCGATTTCGCATGCCGACGATTGCCTGCCATGGTATTTCGGGGTGGCAGCATTTTGTTTCTGCTGTCACTCTGCTTGCAGCCTCTCCGACGATCTCGATAGCACGAGTCACGGCAAATTGAAGCAGCTTGTCAGCTTCAAGATCTAAGCTTCGTCTTGTTTGCGATAAATTCTATTGCCTTAGCATAGGCATCAATCATGTGCCGCACTCGAACGAGATCAGCCTCGAGCAAATTGCACCACCGCTTCTTTTCGCACCTGATCACGGAAATAGATCGAAAGGTCTTCCGCGGTCCTTAGATCGACCTTCCGACCGAAAAGCTCGCCCAACTCAATCTCCATTTGAGCGATTCCCATTAAACCCGGCTCTTGCTCGGGCTCAAACTCCACTAACAGATCGATGTCACTGTTTGGTCCAGCCGTTCCTTTGAGTTGCGAACCGAACAGGGATAAGGTGAGCACATGATGCTGTTCACAGAATGGGCTGAGAACTTCTGGGTCGAGACGAAGTGGGGGGCTCATAGGATTTCCTCGGCAAGATGGCCAACTTTATCTTGACCTTTATCTTGCCACAACTATAGAAGAGGCATGGATTTGATTACGCCATGAGCAGGACATGTATTCGCTGTTCGAGTATAGCCAACAATGTTCCTCGAGCGTGTGACCACCTATTGTCAAAACCGCACAAGACAATAACGTTTCACACGTCCAGTTTTTAATGGCGAGGGTCCACGACCCGAGCGGTGACTCTTTTGCAACCGCAGCGATTACGCGAATATGGTTGCAGCTCTGAACGGTTAAAAAAGCGGTTACTGAGCCTTTAGAAAGTAAAGTCATGTAAGGGCGTTATGGGAGAGGGTCATGATCGCCACCTGAAGCTAAAAGATAAGATAAGGCCTGTAACTTCCTTAGCAAACTTTCAACCCGCTCCTGACTCGCCGGGTCTGGTGGCAAAAATCCCGGTATTGCACTCAGGAATGCGGGAATCTTTAAGAGGGCGTCAAATTGCTCACCGAGATACCCTCGAAGATTACTTTTGCTGTCTTGACATTCAAACAACAACGAATCCCTTCCGTCGATGACACTAATGATGTCTTCAAGATCGTGGCTGGAGAGGTAATCCCCGCCCCCTCTCCCATGGAAAGCTTCCAGTTTAGTCGCGATGAATTCTGGAGCTCGAATGACCCGGATCTCCATGCCATTGCCTAACGCGTAGGGAACTGACGTCTCAATACCCAGTGGATACCATTTGTTGGTAAACCCAAGAATTTCCTCCCGACTCGGCATAATATCGACAGAAACACCATCTATGATCCATCGGCAGATGACATCCGAGCTATGATCATGCTCAAAACCCATCGCTCTTAGCTGAGCTTCCAGTCTCTGAAACTCCTCAAGCACCAATGCAGGGTCGACAATATCCACATCATCCGTTCGACGGATAGTGGGAGCGGCCAAATCAGTGATCAATAAGCCAGCGGCAGCTCCACCAACAAAGACAACGCGTCGACACAGTTCCACTCCCAAGCGAACAGCGACATGCTCAAGCATCGCAATATTGGGATCATTACGGCTGAATCCGCTCATGATGCTATTCGTTGCTCAAGCTCTTTCATGGCAATGGATCGTTCACGAGCACTCCCGCCTCGCACTGCATCAGCCAAAGCGAGGAGTTCATAAAAAGCAGGATTCCTGGCTGCAGCCTGAGGCACCGTTGGATACAGAGGTTGAAACGTAAGACCTCGAACACTCCCCTCCTTATCAGGCCACACGGGTGGAGGGTCGTTGTTGGCAACCAATTTGTCCACAAGTGGTGGTGCCGCATGCGCGGTAGGAAAACCTCGCGTCATTTCACCGCGTACCACAGGAAAGCAATAACGGAGTCCATGCAGCAAAAATTGCTTTAAAGGCTCAAGAAGAACCTGGGGCTTCCCATCTTTGTTTTTCGTAGCCAACTGAGAGAGAACAGCTCGCTTGATGCTGGCATGCACCTCAGATGCCGTCATTTGAACCTCGTATGCGAGCGTTGCGTAAGACATAGGTTCATCTCTCCCCATGCTTAAACGGAGTAGCACAACGACGTCTTGGGGACGCAGAGTAATCTGTGGGTTTGATTTTGATCTGGCCATGAGCAGATCATACATTCGCTATTCGCAAATAGCGAATTTGCATCACTGCCAATCAGATTATCGGTTCAACAATTTGCATACTACAGTGGACCCCAAATTTTAGACGCTGGTTTAAGCTATTGTCCTTGGAGGACGATGGCATGACAACAACCAATAAGCGCAGGATACACAGCGCCGATTTCAAGGCAAAAGCCGTTTGAGCAACGGCTGGGC
>Ga0194047_10000581_pt1 | contig 24260 bp, 19 predicted proteins | sample JunL225m_MetaG_2_FD_160070 | JGI IMG/M metagenome (GOLD analysis project Ga0194047, IMG submission 160070) | Anoxic zone freshwater microbial communities from boreal shield lake in IISD Experimental Lakes Area, Ontario, Canada - Jun2016-L221-5m | ecosystem: Environmental > Aquatic > Freshwater... | reverse complement strand
ACATTGTACCTAATTCAAATGCAAAAAGAATTAGACGAAACCAAAGCGCAAGTAGAAAAATTAAAAGAAAAGAAATAAATAAACAGCATAAAAAAAGCCAGGAAATTATTATGATTCCTGGCTTTTTTTATGCTATTAGTTTCCTAGAATTTCGTGGCCGAGTTTGTCTCGTTTTGTTCGTAAATATTTTTCATTAAACTCATTAGGAACAGTTTCAATTGAAACAATTTCTACAATATCAATTCCGTATCCTTTTAATCCAGCACGTTTTCTAGGATTATTACTCATGAGTTTCAAACTAGTTGCATTTAAGCTGCGTAAAATTTGAGCACCTACACCATAGTCTCTTTCATCCATTCCAAAACCTAGGTGCAAATTTGCTTCAACTGTATCCATCCCCTCTTCTTGTAATTTATAGGCCTTTAATTTATTCACCAAACCAATGCCGCGTCCTTCTTGGTTCATGTATAAAATAATCCCCTTGCCTTCTGCTTCTACCATCTTCATGGCACGGTGTAATTGCTCGCCACAGTCGCAACGAAAACTTCCTAAAATATCACCTGTAAAACAACTACTGTGCACGCGTGTTAAAACTGGTTCGTTGGTTTCCCAAGTTCCTTTTATTAACGCCAAATGTTCTGCACCAGTAATTTTTTCTTTAAAAACTACCAATTTAAAATGACCATATTTAGTTGGCATATCTACCCGAACAATTTCTTCAATCAATGAATCGGACTTTAATCGATAGTCGATTAAGTCTTTGATAGAAATAATTCTTAAATCGTATTTTTTAGCTATTTCTAGTAGTTCCGGCAAACGAGCCATTGTACCATCTTCATTCATCACTTCTACCAAAACACCTGCTGGTTCTAATCCAGCTAAACGTGCTAAATCAACAGTAGCTTCAGTATGCCCAGTTCTACGGAGCACACCTCCATTTTTTGACTTTAAAGGAAAAATATGTCCTGGCCTTCCTAAATCAGTCACTTTGGTTGCTGGATTAATTAAGGCTAACACCGTTTTAGATCGATCTTGGGCAGAAATTCCAGTACTAGTTCCTTGACCTATTAAATCTACCGAAACTGTAAATGCGGTTTCGTGTAAAGAAGTGTTTGAAACCACCATCGGCTCTAATTCAAGCGCTGCACATCGCTCTTCGGTTAATGCTGCACAAATCAAGCCTCTACCCACCTTGCTCATGAAATTGATTACTTCTGGCGTAGCATGACGAGCTGCCACTATAAAATCACCCTCATTTTCTCTGTCTTCATCATCTACAACTATCACCAATTGACCTTTTTTAATTGCATCAATGGCCAATTCTATTCTATCTAACATATCTTTCAATTATTGGGCAAAAGTACGTTGGGAATCTGTAAAAATCGATCCCCTAAGAAAAGAATAACATGGCTTGTTTTACAATTCGCTGCACCTTATTGTTGGATTTATAAACAAATAAGCAACATTTTGAAGAAATATGGCCTTTTAGAGGTAAAATTAATAGGGAAATATGCAACAATTTTAAAATTTAACGTCATATTTGCAAAATCTAAATCATATTCAACATGAGAATCTTTAAAAGAATTCTATTTATCCTCCCTGCATTATTGATGGCATTTGCCTCATTTGCGCAGGTTACAACTAGTAGCATTACTGGTAGTATTAAAACCAATGAAGGTTTACCTTTAGAGGGAGCTGCAATTACTGCAACTCATACGCCTTCTGGAACTGTTTATACAACTGTTTCTAAGAAATCAGGTGCGTTTAATCTTCCAGGTTTACGTATTGGCGGTCCTTACTCAGTTAAAATAAGCTATGTTGGTTTAAAAACTGAAACAGTAGAAAACGTTTATCTTTCTTTAGGAGAAGGATTTACCATCACTAGTGTGCTTGCTGACGCAGCAAAAAACCTTAGTGAAGTAACTGTACTTACACAAAAAAGAAAATCAGGTATTGATAAAAACAATGCAACTACTGTTATTGGTCAAGCGCAATTGAACACTCTACCAACTATCAGCAGAAGTATTACCGACTTTACAAGATTAACGCCTCAAGCTAACGGAACTAGTTTTGCTGGTCGTGATGGTCGTTATAACAATACCATGATTGACGGAGCTAACTTGAATAATAACTTTGGTTTAAGTAGTGACCCATTACCTGGTGGTGGTTCTAACCCAATCTCTATCGATGCTATCGAAGAGGTTTCTGTTAGTATTTCTCCTTTCGATGTTAAGCAATCTAACTTTACTGGTGCTGGTATTAATGCCATCACAAAAAGTGGTACAAACACTTTAAAAGGAACTGCTTATGGTTTTTATAGAAACCAAGACTACAATGGTAAACATGTTGGATCTGTTGATTTAGCTCCTTTTACCAATTCAACTAATAAAACAGTTGGTGCTTCTTTAGGAGGTGCTTTAATTAAGAATAAATTATTTTTCTTCTTGAACTACGAAACTGAAGAAAAAAGTGTACCAGGTATTCCTTACAGCCCGAAAGGCGGATCAGGTGCTGGTAACGTTTCAAACACTAGTATTGATTCTTTATCTAAGTTTTCTAATTACCTACAATCTAAATACGGTTATAGTACAGGCGCTTATGATAATTTTCCAAACTTTATTACTAAGAACCATAAGTTCCTTGTAAAATTAGACTGGAATATTAGTAATGCCCACAAATTGACATTGAAGTATAGCGAATTAGTGAATCAAAATGACCAGCAATTGAATGCTTCATCTATTCCTAACAACCCTAGTTTCTCTGTAGTAGGTGGAACAGGTACAATTAGCCGTTTACCTCAAAGCCGTTTTAGTACACAATCAATGTCTTTTGCAAATTCAAATTATGGATTTCAAGATATCGTGAAATCTGGTTCATTTGAATTGAATTCAAATTTCAAAGGAAAAGCATCTAACCAATTATTAGCAACCATCACTAAAGTACAAGATACCAGAACTATTCCTGGAGGTGTTGCTTTCCCAACCATTGATATCTTTAATAACAATGGCCAAAACTATATGAGTGCTGGATCTGATCCATTCACAAAAAACAATGACGTTATAAACGATATTTATAGTTTTACTGATAATTTCAATTACTATGCTGGCAATCATACAATAACTGCTGGTATTTCTTATGAATACCAAAAAGTAGGTAATATGTTTATGCCTGCTGCTTCTAGTTATTATGCTTTCAACTCTTTGGCTGATTTCATGAATAACAAAGCACCAGCTGCTTATTCTTATACTTATTCTTTAGTACCTGGCGTAGACGCAGTTTATTCTGCTAATTTTAAAATTGCTCAACTAGGTCTTTATTTACAAGACGAAATAAATATCAATCCTGATTTTAAATTAACCTTAGGATTACGTGTTGATAAACCAATTTATCCAGAGCAACCATTGGCTAACCCAAATATTTCTGCTTTAACTTTTGCAGATGTTAATGGAAATGCAAGAACATACAGCACAGGTGCATGGCCTAAAGCAACTAATTACTTCTCGCCAAGAATTGGATTCCGTTATAAAGTAGACGAAGAAAATTTAGTGTTTAGAGGTGGTACAGGTATTTTTACTGGTAGAATTCCTTTTGTATTCTTAACCAATATACCTACCAATAGCTCAATGTATCAACAAAGCCAACAGGTTACTAGTCCTGCTTTATTGTCTAACTATTTGTTCAATCCAAATCCTGATGCTTACAGAAGTACTTTCACACCTACGCCTGGAGTATTGGCAAGTGGAGCAGGTATTGTAATGGCTGATGAGAACTTTAAGTTCCCTCAAGTTTGGAGAACCAATATGGCTTTTGACAAAAAATTAGGCGATGGTTGGTTGGCTAGTATTGATGTTTTATATACAAAGGATTTAAATGCCGTTGTAATGAGAAACGCCAATCAAAAAGCACCTAACGCAACTTTTGCAAGTGCTGACACTAGACCTAGATATTTACTTGCTGCTGATAGAAAAATCAATGCTGCGATAGGTTCTGCAATCATACTTGAAAATACAGACCAAGGTTCTAGCGGATCTGTCACTTTCCAAATTTCTAAAGCTGCTAAAAAAGGATTCTACGGATCAATTGCCTATACTGCTAGTTATGCAAACGAAGTGACTGCTAACCCAGGTAGTACCGCATCTTCAGTGTGGAATTCTAACGCAACCATTGGCACACAAAATAGTCTTGAATTATATAACTCTCAGTATGTAATGCCTTTCCGCTATATTGGTTCATTCTCATACAGATTTGAATATGCTAAGCATTTAGCTACAACCATTTCATTATTTGGAGAATTAAACAAACAAAGAAATTATAGCTATACTTATAACGGAGATTTAAACAACGATGGTAATAGTGCAGATTTAATGTATTTTACTAGAAGCCCTGTATTTATTGCTCAAGCGGCTAGTGGTACAAACCCAGCTCGTAGCGTTCAAGAACAAGCTGATGCTTGGAATGTATTTGTAGACAATACTCCTTATATCAATAAGAACTTAGGTAAATATGCTGGAAGAAACTCTTCATACTTACCTTGGTATAGCAAATTTGACATTAGAATTTTACAAGATATCTACACAACAGTAGGTAAGAAGAAAAATACTATTCAAATTTCTGCTGATATCTTGAATGCTGGTAACTTAATTAATAAAATGTGGGGGGTACAACAAAGTGTAACTACAAGCACACCTTTGATTTTCAAATCAATTGATGCTTCTGGAAACCCAACATTTAACCTAACTCAAATTAATGGTCAATTAGTAACTAAACCTTTTGTAAACTCACTAAGTATCTACAGTACTTGGGGATTACAATTAGGACTTCGTTATATATTTTAGCCTAATTAATTCCTATATAAAAAAAGCCGAACAAATTGTTCGGCTTTTTTTATGCCTATATGATAAAGCATTTGAAAAAAATTAGTTGCATCAAAATGTTTCAGTAAATTTAAAGCTGTTCCATCTTACGTTACTTCAAGCGAAATGCCTAATTCTAGAAAATCAACTAGTGTATGTCGAATTTAAATTTCAAACAGTTTACCCTTGGTGTAGAAGAAGAATACATGGTGCTAGATCCTGATACCAAAGAATTGGCCAGTCATGAACAAAAGATTGTGCTAGAAGGCCAAAAATTATTGAAGGATAAAGTAAAAGCAGAAATGCACCAGGCTGTTGTAGAAGTGGGATCAGATATTTGCCAAAATATTGACGAAGCATTCACAGATGTTGCTAACTTAAGAACCACTATAGCAGAGATTGCAGGAAATCTTGGATTTTGGATTGGCGCTTCAGGCACACACCCATTTAGCCAATGGCAGAGTCAGTTGATTACCGACCATGTTCGATACAATCAAATTGTAAATGAATTACAAGAGGCTGCAAGAAGTAACTTGATTTTTGGATTACATGTTCATGTAGGAATGGAAGATCGAAAAATGGCCATTCATATTGCCAATACAGCCCGTTATTTCTTGCCCCATGTTTATGCACTCAGTACCAACTCTCCATTTTGGGAAGGAAGGGAAACTGGATACAAATCTTTTCGGTCGAAAGTTTTTGATAAATTTCCTAGAACAGGCATTCCTGACTATTATGAAAGTATTGAAGCGTATGAAAATTATGTAGACTTACTCATAAAAACCAACTGTATAGACAATGCAAAAAAAATATGGTGGGATTTAAGGGTGCATCCATTTTTTAATACAGTTGAATTCCGTATTTGCGATGTGCCATTAACCGTAACAGAAACAATCACCATTGCAGCCCTCTTTCAAGCAATCTGTGCTAAAATTTACAAATTGCGTTCTAAGAATTTAAACTTTATGATTTACGAACGCGCCCTTATTACAGAAAATAAGTGGCGAGCCAGTAGGTATGGCATAGACGGCACCTTAATTGATTTTGGAAAAGAAACAGAAGTAAATACCCGATTATTAATTTACGAATTATTAGATTTTGTAGACGACGTACTCGATGACCTAGGTTGCCGGCATATGATAGAAAATGTAACTAAAATTTTTGAAACCGGAACTGGAGCTGATAGGCAATTAGCCGTTTATAAGGAATCAAAAAAATTGACTAGTGTGGTTGATTATATACACAACGAATTTTTAAGGTTTTAACTGGTGTTTAGAAAAGATTAACAGCTCAATGACTATATAAAAGCAATTTATTTGTTTCCTTTATTACCCACATACTAATTCAGGCAGCGAAAATTGCTGGTTAAGTATCTTATTATTGCTATCAAATTAAATTATTTCGGGTGACGGAAAACGACCTAATTAAAGGCTGTATCAGGCAAAACCCTAGTTGCCAACGCATGCTATTTGAAAAGCATGCCCCTAAAATGATGAGTGTTTGTCTGCGATATGCAAACGACACGATGGAGGCTGAAGACATTATGCAGGAAGGGTTTATTAAAGTTTTCCAATACTTGCACCAGTTTAAATTTGAAGGCAGTTTTGAAGGATGGCTCAGGCGAATTATTGTAAATACGGCTATCAGGCATTTAGAGAAGAAAAAAATACATTTTAAGGATATTGATGAAAATGGCTCAGAGGCCCCGCAATTAGCACCATATGCTTATGCCCATCTTGGCCAAGAAGACCTTTTAAAACTCATCAGTCAGTTGCCAGATGGCTACCGAATGGTGTTTAATTTAAATGTGATAGAAGGATATAGCCACGATGAAATTGCCGAGATGCTAAAAATACAACCAGGAACCAGTCGCAGTCAGCTGGTAAAAGCCCGAAAAATGCTGCAAGAACAAATCACTCAATTACAACAAATTGCTGTATAAAATGACAAATAACCAATTTGACAAGTTCTTTAGGGACCAACTCAAAGACCATACGGCTCCAGTGCCAGAAGGCCTTTGGGAAAAAATTATGCCCAAGGATAAAAAACCGCCCAACTGCTTTTTATCTTCCAAAAAATTTAGGCTTAGGTATACTTATTGCAACCCTAATTATTGCTGGCCTTTATGGCGGTTTTAAATATGAACAAACAACAAATAATAATTTAGTTAAAACAACAAATAGTATTGACAATAACAGCAAGTCTGTTGCGCAAAATTCAAAAAATGCAACCCAAGAAAATATTGGAGCAGAAAATACCGCCGATATTACTACTGTAAAAATTGAAAAAACAGTTGCATTTTCTGCTTCAAAAACTAACAACGAAAATAACTTAGTAAATAATAATACTACCCGTTCTTTACTTTTAAAAAATCAAACAACTAATAAAATTGTATTGATTTCAGAACAGTTAGTTAATAAACAAAATGTCAATAATGCAAATACTGTTGCAGGAAAAATTTCTGCTAATAGAATTGAAAATAAATCAGCCGATGAATCAAATAAATTAGCTGAAGAAAATTACGTTGCATTTACAAAAATCAATCCTTCATTTTCTATTTTATTAAACACTACTGAATTGAATAACAGCTTTTCTTTAGTAAACAAAACATTGTTTTATAACGCACACGATAAAAAAATTCAAGGCATTATTATTTGTCCTAACATTAAAGGCAGGTCGTCATTTAATACCGACTGGGGAATAGAATTATATGCTTCCCCTGATTATGCATTAAAATATGTTTCTAATATATCAGCTCCTCAGCAATACCTAGATAAAAAAGACAGTAGTGAGCAAATGCAAATCAGTTATACTGCTGGATTTAGATTAATCAAACCTTTGAACGATAATTTTTTATTAAAAGCAGGATTTCAATATTCGCAACTCAATCAAAAATTTAGTTACCGTAACGAGAATGAAATTAAAACAACCACTGTCATTACCGCTAGAACAATTATTCGATCTGCTGGAGATACCATTCTAGTAAGTGATACAAGTGTTCTTAGGCAAATTGGATATAGTGTAAATACAGTACACAACCAATTTAGGAGCATTGACATTCCTGTTACACTTGGCTATCAATTTGGCAATGACGACCTTAAATTTGGCATCAATGCAGGGGTAGTTTTCAATTTGTCGTCTTGGTACCAAGGTGAAATATTAGACACTACATATGCATCAGTTCCTATGAATAAAGTGAGCAACGCTTTATATAAAACAAATATTGGAATGGGGCTTTACACTAGCATGAGTTTAATTAAAAGAATTAATGACAACACCCATTTGTTTTTTGAACCCTATTTCAGGTATAATTTATCGAACATGACTAATAGTGCTTCGCCATATAACCAACGTTTTCATATAGGCGGATTATCTGTAGGATTACGTTTCGATTTAAACCGATAACAACAAAGCAACAATAAATAATAAAAGCGTATCTAATTACAAACAGCTTACCAATGAATAAAAATATACAAATCTTTTGTGCAACCATACTCTTGTTATTGAGTGCTTGTACTAAAGAATTATCTACTAATACAAATACATTTACCCCTTACCAAGGAAATGCATTTAATGATACTACTTGGATAAAAAACATTACAGGCATCAGCCCTATAACTGCGTTAGCAGATACGTTAGCACAAAACACCTTATTTACTGATTCAATTGATTTATGGAAAGACAAAGCCATTGTTTTTGGCGATTCACTTGAAGTAGATTTTAAAGGTGGATCTTGTACCAATAACGCCGGTGCACTTCAAGATGGAAAAGCAAGAATAGATATTATTAGGTTACAGAAAAAAGGCGATTTTATTAAAGCTTATCGCCCTAATACAAGCTATATGTACCTTCTAGAAACTGGTAGTGCTTTTTTTATTCGCATTACTAAAAATGGCTCTGAATTGGCATTATCACCTGGTGCATCTATAAAAATTAAGTACGCCGATATTGAAGAAGCAGAAGATAATATGCAATTATTTTACGGAAAAGAAAGTCTTCCCTTTCCTACTAGCACATTTGACCCTGCTAATACTTGGGTAAGAAGTTTAGATACTAGTTGGATTAAAACATGGAGTACCCAAACAAATAGTGGTATTAAAAAAGGTTATGAATTAGAGGCAAAAAATTTGCGATGGATAAGTGCACACAGGGCCTTAGATCCAAACCCAGCAAAAACAAATATTTACGCAATATTACCGCCCAATTTCACCAACAAAAACACTGCCGTATTTGCAGTATTTGACCATAATAGAACTGTAATAGACATGCATGGCGAATATGCATCTAGAAGTTTTACAACTAGCAATATTCCACTAAAAACTAAATTATTATTGGTGTCCATTTCTAAATTTGGACCTGATTTATACCTTGGAACAAGGTTAGTGAATGATGTAGGAACAATGGTTAATTATTCTTTTACACCAGAGAAAAAATCTTTAGCGCAGATATTAGCTTTCCTGAATAGTTTATAATGCAAATTCGTCGGGGGATGAATTTGGGGCCACTGAGTGTGGCCCTTATTTTTTAAAATCAAATAAGGTTGCAGTAAAAATAGCACGTTCTCTTTTCTTAAAAATTACATCCCAATTACCTTTGTATCGAAGAACAGATGGAACAGTTAATCCATTGAATTTTGTCATTTCAACTTCCATTGAAACATCAAAGTCATATACCCCTGCTTTATAACTCAAGCTATAATTACGCGCCATTACTTCAAGGGTTTGCATATCGAACCAGGTGGTCATTTCATCAATGACTATATTGTCTTTTTTAAGGCCAGATAATTCTTCTTTGGGCACAATAGAAAATACATAAGCTAGTCTGCCATGGTATTCAACAATATCTAAGCGATAGTTGTAAAATTTATTGGCATGCTCATCATACAAATCAAGCTTGTTGCCAATTAAAGGAATGCCTTGAATTTTTTTTCCAGGATTAAAAAAAAGCATTTTCAGTTGCTCTTTGTGCTTCTCTATTCCAGATTTATTACTAGCACTTAAATTTCTACCTTTTACAATATTATTCTCTCCACAAATTTGTCCTTTTGTAAAAAACAAACTGGCGTATAATTCTGGTGTTAAGTAATTGAATTGGTGTTTTGAATTGTAGAAATCACCTGTAACAGTTTCTTCGAGCAGGTCCATCGTTCTGCAATTGGCTAATCGATTTTGTCTTGTTTTGCTAGTTAATGAGGCTTTTACGGCACCAGCTTTATCTAACATTTTAATGTCATTATAAGAACTAAAACCAATTACATGCAAATTTCTAAAAGCCTTATAAAAACTAGTGTCTTCTTTAATTTGATTGAGTAGTTTTTTATAATCAAAATTATTTCGAACAACTACTTCGGCTAAAGTGAAAGGCTGCTTATCAATTAATATTGTTGAATCTTGCGCTTTGGCAAAAAATGCAATAAATAAAAATACAATAAAACAGTAACGCATTATTTGGGGAATATCATTTTGTAATCAACTCTAATTTTTCCTTTGCTAATATCATTGAGTTTCCCTTGTAATAATTTCTTACGTAAAGGTTTAATATAATCAATGAATAGTTTTCCGTCTATATGATCATATTCATGTAAAATAACACGTGCACTTATTCCATTAAACACTTCTGTATGTGCAACAAAGTTTTCATCTAAATAAGATAGTGTAACCGATGCTGCTCTAAAAACATCTTCCCTAATTTTTGGAATACTTAAACAGCCTTCATTGTAAGCCCATTCTTCGCCATCTAAAGAAATAATTTTGGCATTGATAAACACTTTTTTAAAACCGGGCGTATCAGGATAAATATCTACTTCGTCTGCTTCTAGGTTCTCAAATATTTGCTCACTGTCCATTACAAATAAACGAATGTCTTTGTTAATTTGAGGTGCAGCAAGCCCTACCCCATTACTTTCATACATGGTTTCCCACATATCTTCCAATAATTTGGGTAATCCCGGGTATTCGGGTGTAATGTCTTTACAAACTTTACGTAAAACGGCAGCGCCGTATGCAACTATAGGAAGAATCATGAACTAAACAATTTTTTAATGGCTGCAAAAATACCCTCTATTAACCCAACTAGCAAATTGTTGGCTAACTAATTGATTGTAAGTACTCCTGGAGCATAATAGTGGCTGCAATTTGGTCTATATTTCCCTTTACTTGCCTGTCTTTCTTTTTCATGCCCATCTCAATCATGGCCCTAGAAGCCATCTTTGAAGTAAATCGTTCGTCGACTTTTTTAATTGGAATATTAGGAAATTCTTTCTCTAAACGTTTAATAGCTTCTTTAACTAAGGGGGTTGCATGTGTGTTTGATGAATCTAAGTTTAATGGTTCACCAATTAAAATTAATTCAACTTGTTCTGTGGCAAAATATTGCTTGAGGTACACATACAAATCCTTTGTGGCCACTGTAGTTAATGCAGTAGCAATCATTTGAAATGGGTCAGTTACGGCTAAACCAGTTCTTTTTCCGCCGTAGTCGATGCAAATAATTCTTGCCATAATTACAAATATAAATCTACTATGACCAATACCCCAAACACAACACTAGCAATTCCGTTAGCTGTCATAAATGCAATATTTACTTTACTAAGGTCATTTGGTTTTACAATGGTGTGTTGATAAATAAGCATCCCACAAAACACTAAAATCCCCACCCAATACAACCAATGAAATTCACCATAAAAACCTGCTGAAATTACAGCAGCAGCACTTAGTACATGTAACAACTCCGAGACCTTTAACGCGTTTTTAATTCCTAATAAACTTGGTATAGAATATAAGTTTTGCGACTGGTCGAAATCAATATCTTGTAAAGCATAAATGATATCAAAACCACTCACCCAAAATATAACAGCTAATGAAAAAAGCACGGGCAATAAACTAAAATGACCAGTCACAGCAAGGTACGCTCCTATTGGCGCAAGTGATAAGCCAAGACCTAATACCAAATGACAAAGGGCTGTAAAACGTTTGGTGAAACTATAAAACAAAATAACAAACAATGCTACAGGCGATAAGAAAAAACAAATTGGATTAATACAAAAAGCGGCTAGTACAAATACAGTTGAACTAAGTATTACAAAACGCAATGCACTGTTTGGCGATATGATTCCCTTTGGAATTTCTCTAATAGCCGTTCTAGGATTTTTTGCATCAAAACTTCTGTCGAGGTATCGATTAAAAGCCATAGCAGCACTTCGAGCCGTTACCATACAAACCAATACCAAAAAGAACTTCAGCAATAACACTTGCCACATACTCCATGTTTGAGTGCTCCAATTTAATCCAATTATTTGCGAACGATTTGTTTGAATAGTTCCTAAAAAGAACCCAATCATTGCAAATGGCATAGCAAAAATGGTATGTGAAAATTTTACTAGACTTAAATACTTTTTTACAGTTGACATGCACCAATTATTTATACAATCTTTTAAATATAATTATCCTTTTAACTGCGCTAATTTAGACTCCGATAATTTCCACAATACAATTCCAGCAGCTACTGAAATATTAAGAGAATGTTTCATTCCTAATTGAGGAATTTCTATACATCCATCACAAATGGCCAAAGCCTCTGCATCAACTCCTTCTACTTCATTGCCCAAAACAATTGCTAATTTTCTATCTGTATTATTAAATTGGTCTAAGGATTCACTTCCTTCTACTTGTTCAATGGCTAAAACTGTATAGTCGAATTTTTTAAGGTCTTCAATTGCTTCTTTGGTGGTTGGATAATACAACCAATTTACGGTTTCAGTGGCACCAAGGGCTGTTTTTTGAATATCTCGGTGGGGTGGCTGTGGCGTATATCCGCACAAACAAATGGCTTCAATTCTAAATGCATCTGCTGTTCTAAACACACTACCTACATTGTGCATGCTTCGAATATTATCTAGCACCACCACTATGGGATTCTTTTTTGCCTCCTTGAATTGGGCAACCGTCATACGGTCTAACTCATCCATACTCAGTTTTCGCATGGCGCAAAGGTAAACCCAAGAAAGCACAAATAAAACACTTGTACAAATAGCAATAGGGATAAAAAAACTAGCCAGAACAATATAGATACTCAATGAAGAGAGTATATTTGTTGCCATGTCAAAATCTACCGCAGATACACCTTTAATGCAACAACACCGGGCTATAAAACAAAAATACCCCGATGCCATATTGTTGTTTCGCGTGGGTGATTTTTATGAAACATTTGGAGAAGATGCCATTATATCGGCCAAAGTGTTGGGAATTACCCTAACCAAAAGAAACAATGGTTCTCCTTCTGCTAGCGAGTTAGCAGGCTTTCCACACCACGCTTTAGATACTTATTTACACAAATTGGTAAAAGCAGGTTACCGGGTAGCCATTTGCGACCAATTAGAAGATCCAAAAGCAGCAAAAGGAATTGTAAAACGCGGCGTAACAGAATTGGTAACACCAGGCATTGCCACGAATGATAAATTATTAGAACACAATAGCAATAATTTTTTAGCCGCCATACATTTTACAGATACAACTATTGGCATTGCTTTTTTAGATATTTCTACCGGCGAATTTTTTTCGGCGCAAGGTGATGCAGATTATATTGATAAATTATTGCAGAGTTTAAAACCTGCCGAAGTAATTTTTCAACGTAGTTTTCAAAAACATTTTAAAGAAGTTTTTGGACCGAAATTTTATACCTACACTTTAGAAACTTGGATTTTTGAGGAAACATTTGCAACAGAAAGTTTACTCAAACATTTTCAAACACATTCGCTAAAAGGATTTGGTATAGAAAAAATGCCTGAGGCAATTATAGCAGCAGGGGCCATTCTTTACTACCTCAAACAAACAGAGCATCCAAATCTTCAACATATCACATCTTTACAAAGATTAGAAAGAGAAGATTTTTTATGGATGGATCGTTTTACTATTCGCAATTTAGAACTCTTACCCAATGGACAAGAAAACAGCAGTAGTTTAATAAAAATATTAGACAATACAGTTAGCCCCATGGGTGCACGTATGCTGCATAGGTGGATGGTCTTTCCATTAAAAGATGCTTCTAAAATTAATGAACGATTAAACACAGTTGAGCACCTGATTATTGAAACTGATTTAAAACAAAAAATCACACAGTCAATAAAGCAATGTGGTGATGTAGAACGCATTGTTAGTAAGATTCCAATGAAAAAAATAAATCCGCGCGAAGTAGTACAACTTGCTCGTGGATTAGAACAAACAGCCGCTATTAAAAAAGCAGGTGAATCATCGTCAAACCCTTATATACAAAAGCTTTCAGCAGCACTAGAGCCATGTAATGAAATACAAGCACGCATTTATAAAGAAATTAGCGATGCTCCACCAGTAGCTGCAAATAAAGGCAACCTCATTAAAGAAGGCATCAATGAAACCCTCGACGAATTAAGGGCCATAGCCTCGGGAGGCAAAGATTATTTAGTACAAATTCAAGAACGCGAATCAGAGAGAACGGGTATTGGTTCGTTGAAAATAAGTTTCAATAATGTGTTTGGATATTATTTAGAAGTAACCAATTCACACAAACACAAAGTTCCTGCCGATTGGATACGCAAACAAACACTGGCAAATGCAGAAAGATACATTACACCAGAACTAAAATCGTACGAAGAAAAAATCACAGGAGCCGAAGAAAAAATATTGGCTATTGAATTAGCACTTTACGACGAACTGATAATTAGTTTACAAGCATATATTGCACCCATTCAAGTGAATGCAACAGTGCTAGCTACCTTAGATTGTTTAATATGTTTTGCAGATAACGCAATCGCTTATCAATATAAAAAACCAACCATCCACGAAGGCTACGATTTAGTATTATCTGAAAGCCGTCATCCCGTAATAGAAAGGCATTTACCCGATGGAGAACAATATGTATCGAATGATATTGTACTTGATCCTGCCAAGCAACAGATAATCATTTTAACAGGACCAAATATGAGCGGCAAGAGCGCCTTGTTGCGCCAAACTGCCTTAATTACACTCATGGCACATATGGGAAGTTTTGTGCCTGCTAGTACCGCTAAAATTCCATTAACAGACAAAATATTTACCCGTGTTGGTGCTAGTGATAATTTAAGCGGAGGTGAATCGACTTTTATGGTTGAGATGAACGAAACAGCGAGTATTATCAATAATATTTCTGCTAGAAGTTTAATTTTATTAGACGAAATTGGCCGAGGCACTTCTACCTACGATGGCATTTCAATTGCATGGAGTATTGTAGAGCATTTGCACCATTCCAAATCGGCGCCAAAAACATTATTTGCAACGCATTACCACGAATTAAATGAGCTAGAAGCAAAATTGCCTCGAGTAAAAAACTACCATATTACCAATGAAGAAATTGGCAATAAAATAATTTTCTTGCGCAAGCTTGCACCAGGTGGAAGCATCCATAGTTTTGGTATTCATGTTGCAAGAATGGCGGGCATGCCTCCATCATTAATTGATCGTGCAAACGAAATTTTAATTCAGTTAGAAGACAAGCAGTTCGACAATGACAATAGCGCTGGTATAGAAAAAACACCTACTAAAAAAGAACAACTAGAAAAAAATATCCAAGCATTAAATACCCCAAAAATTCAACTCTCTATTTTTGATGCCCATTCACAAACATTCGATGATATTCGAAAACGTTTAAACGAAATAGATATCAACCAATTAACACCGGTAGAGGCATTGATGAAACTCAATGAAATAAAGGGTTTGCTTAAATAGTTGCAAAATGCTAGAAAACGGCTAGAAACTGCAAACTTTTGAGTTCTTTTCTTTTTGAAAATGAATTGTTCTGCCAATTGCAATGCATTTGATTATAAATGCTTAATATTCAATCAAATTAATTAATTTTACTATCTGAAATAATTAATAATTTATGTGTGGAATAGTAGGATATATCGGTAAAAGAGAAGCTTATCCAATTGTATTAAAAGGATTGAAAAGATTAGAGTACAGGGGATATGACAGTTCTGGCGTTGCTTTAATTAATGCCAATGGATTAAATGTTTACAAAAAGCAAGGGAAAGTTGTGGAAATGGAGGAAAGTGTTTTTGGCAAAGACCTTCACTCGCATATTGGTATTGGACATACACGTTGGGCCACCCATGGAGAACCAAGTGATAGAAATGCACACCCACATGTTTCTAATAGTGGCGAGTTGGCAATGATTCATAACGGTATCATTGAAAACTATGCACAAATAAAAAAAGAACTACTAAATAAGGGTTATACATTTTCGAGTGATACTGACACAGAAGTGCTCCTGAATTTTATTGAAGACATTAAAAAAAACAACAACAGCACGGTTGAAGAAGCTCTACGTATTGCTTTAAAAAGAATTGTCGGTGCTTATTGTATTCTATTAATTTCAAAAGACGATCCCGAAACCATTATTGCTGCAAGAAAAGGAAGTCCTTTAGTTATTGGTATAGGAAAAGGTGAGCACTTTTTAGCTAGCGATGCATCACCAATTATTGAATACACAAAAGAAGTGGTGTATGTAAATGACTATGAAATTGCCATAGTTAAACCAGATGAGCTAATATTAAAAAACTTAGGCAACGAAAAGCAAACACCATTTATTACCAAGTTAGACATGGAATTAGCAGCCATTGAAAAAGGTGGTTACGACCATTTCATGCTCAAAGAAATTCATGAACAACCCGATACTATTTTCGACTGTTTGCGTGGACGTTTGTTTCCCGAAAACGGCATGATTAATATGAGCGGAGTTGAAAATCATATGGAAGCATTAAAAAATGCAAAAAGAATTTTAATCGTTGCTTGTGGTACAAGTTGGCATGCTGGCTTATTAGCAGAATATCAAATTGAAGAACTGTGTAGGATTCCTGTTGAAGTAGAATACGCTTCTGAATTCAGGTATCGCAATCCAGTCATCCATCCGGGCGATGTGATTATTGCTATTTCTCAAAGTGGCGAAACTGCCGACACACTAGTAGCATTAGAAAGTGCTAAAGAAAAAGGTGCTTTTATTTTTGGTGTAGTAAACGTTGTTGGCAGCAGTATTTCTAGATTAAGTAATGCAGGAGCCTATTCACATGCTGGACCAGAAATTGGTGTAGCCAGTACCAAAGCATTTACTGGCCAGTTGGCTGTATTAGCCATGATGGCTTTAAAAATAGGATTTGCCAAAGGAACAATTTCGGAAGAGCGTTATTTACACTTAATGCAAGAACTGCAAGCTATTCCAGAAAAAGTAAAATTAATATTAAAAGACACTAGCAATATTGAACGCATTGCAAAAAAGTACAAAGACGCAACAGACTTTTTATTTTTGGGAAGAGGCTATAATTTTCCAATTGCATTAGAAGGTGCCTTAAAACTAAAAGAGATTTCTTATATACATGCCGAAGGATATCCTGCCGCAGAAATGAAGCATGGCCCTATTGCCTTAGTAGATGATAAATTGCCCGTTGTTTTTGTTGCAACCAAAGATTCTTACTACGAAAAAATTGTATCGAACGTACAAGAAATTAAAGCAAGAAAAGGAATGGTAATTGCTATTGCTACTGAAGGCGACGATATTATTCCAGGCATGTCCGACGATACTATATTTGTTCCTGATGCCGACGAAGTGATTGCGCCACTACTAAGTGTAATACCCTTGCAATTATTAAGTTATTATGTAGGATTGGCTAAAGGAATTGATGTAGACAAACCGAGAAATTTAGCAAAAAGCGTTACAGTTGAATAATTACGAACGCTAATATTTTTTATCAATAATAATAGCATTCAATGCCAGAAAATATTATTTCTAAAACACCCCTTCTTTCACTTGGATATGGTTTTATTCAAGCACCTTTTTTACCAAAAGGGAAAGACGAATATTATCTTAGAAACATTCAAAATCGCAATGGTATTAATTACCGTCAATTGAATGCCTATGAAATTGAAGTATTGGTGCGCAATAGAAATACAAGTGATGATTGGAATAAACTTTTAGTATCCGATGCTTTTAACCCCGAGTTGGTAAAAAATTGTAAATTCTATGGCTTGGTTCGTATTGGAAAACTAGAGCCACTTTGTTTAGGATTTAGCGATTTGAAATTACCAGTAGGTTTGTATAACTCTACCATTATTAGTTGTGATTTTGGCGACAATGTGGTGATTGATAACGTACATTATTTAGCCCATTATATCATTGGTTCTGAAGTAATCATTACCAATGTAGATGAAATGGTTACAACCAATCACGCGAAGTTTGGTAATGGCATTTTAAAAGAAGGTGAAAGTGAAGACGTAAGAATTTGGCTAGAACTTTGTAATGAAAATACTGGCCGACGGGTATTGCCTTTTGTAGGTATGCTTCCTGGAGATGCTTATTTATGGAGCAAGTACAAAGAAGACGACCAACTCCAACAAAAATTCAATGAGTTTACTGCACGCCAGTTTAAACCACATAGAGGGTATTATGGAAAAATTGGCGACCGAACTGTTATTAAAAACACCCGTATTATTAAAGATGTATGGATAGGATCAGACGCTTATATTAAGGGTGCCAATAAACTTAAAAATATTACCATTAATTCAGGGCCAGAAGGCACTACTCAAATTGGAGAAGGCTGTGAAATAGTAAATGGTATTATTGGATTTGGCTGCCGACTTTTCTATGGCATTAAAGCGGTAAGATTTGTAATGGCAGACCATTCGCAACTAAAATATGGCGCCAGATTAATTAACTCCTATCTTGGACAAAACGCCACGATTTCTTGTTGCGAAGTATTGAATTCTTTAATATTCCCAGCACACGAACAGCACCATAATAATTCTTTTTTATGCGCTGCCTTAGTAATGGGTCAAAGCAATATTGCAGCAGGCGCAACAATTGGATCTAACCACAATAGCAGGGGCGCCGATGGCGAAGTAGTATTGGGCAGGGGCTTTTGGCCAGGCTTGTGTGTGAGTATTAAACACAATTCAAAATTTGCGAGTTTTACCATTTTAGCAAAAGGAGATTACCCTACAGAATTAAATATTCAAACGCCATTTTCTTTGGTAAGTATAGATGCCAGCAACGACCAATTAATTGTCATGCCTGGCTATTGGTTTTTGTACAATATGTATGCCTTAGAACGCAATGCTTGGAAGTATGTAGATCGCGACAAAAGAACCGATCGTATACAAAGAATTGAATACGATTATTTGGCACCAGATACCATCAACGAAATTATCAATGCCTTAGAATTATTAGAACTTGCTACAGGCAAAGCCTATCATCTTAAAGAAAATAAAACAAAAAAAATTACAGATGAACAAGCAGCTGTTCTTGGAAAAAAATTATTAACAGATGGCAATCCTATTGTAGATGAATTAGAGATTCTTGGATTGAATTTTGAAAATAGTAAAAGAAAAACTGTTTATAAAAAAGTACTTCGAGCCTATCGTGTTTTTGAAGACCTGGTTATTTATTATGGCACAACTACTTTAATAGATTGGTCGAAAAAACAAGGGTTTAAAAGTTTCAATGAAATTATAACTGGCATACCATCAAAATCCAATAGAAATAGTTGGATTAATTTGGGAGGTCAATTAATGCCCGAAACAGAACTGGCTATTTTAAAAAATAAAATCAATACTAATAAAATTAAATCATGGGATGAAGTGCATGATTTTTATGAAACAATGGGTAATAAATATCCTGAACAAAAGTTTCAGCATGCACTTGCCGCTTTATCTGAAAGAATTGGCAAGCCCATTAAAAAAATCACCGAACCAGAATTAAATGCCCTTTTAGATTCAGTAGTTCGTACCAAAGAATGGATGGCCAAAGGCATTTATGATTCAAAAGCCAAAGACTTTGCAAATCCTTATAGACAAATGGTATATGATTCCGCCGAAGAAATGGATGCAGTTGTAGGAAAATTGGCAGACAATAGTTTTATTAATGAACAAGTGAATGCACTAGCCAAATTCAAAAAAAATATAGCCGCCTTTAAAAAGCAAATTAAATAAACGAATTACAAACGCAAACCAACACCCACTTGTATTTGTTGGCTAGTCCATTTGTCTTTTTGGTCTATTTGATTAATGTTTTTCATGCCAATATTATACCTGCCATAAATACGCAATAATTTTAAATTAAACTGCAAGCCACCAACCATTGAAAAGTCTCCATTAGAAAATGCATTCGTGCCATTTTTTAATAGGGTTTGGTCTTGGTTCATTAAAATACCAAACTGAGGACCTGCATTTAGCGTAATTAATTTTCCAACACTATAACGTAGCAAAATAGGAATAGATAAATAATTTAAAGTAACCCTTGCGTCTTGCACATTCAAGGCAGCAACGCTTTGATAGATACTTGCAAAGCCAGATGCAACAGTTGTACTAGACTGATTCCATAAAACCTCTGGTTGCAATCCGAGTCTTTTATTGAAATCAATTTCAGTGAATACACCAATATGGTACGATAGCGCATACTCATCAGAAAAAGAAACGCCAGAAACCTGGTTTAAGTTAGCCCCTCCTTTTATACCTAAACGAAATCCTGCTTGCGCAAAACTGCTAACTGATAATAGTAAAATAGCTGCTAAAAATAAGATTGACTTTTTCATACGCTTGATTTAGTATTACTATAACACCAAACACGTGCCAATATTTTATAAACCGATTGAAAAAAGAAAATAAACTAGGTTTTAACTTATTTTAAACCAATTCAATCACTGTTATCTCTGGCATCACACCTACTCTACCGGGGTATCCAATAAATCCATACCCTCTATTAACATATAATTTTTGCTGTCCATCTTCATATAAACCTGCCCATTGGCGATACATCCATTGCACGGGGCTCCATTTAAAGTAAGGATTTTCAATACCAAATTGCATACCATGCGTATGACCTGCCAGCATTAAATCAATAGAAGGATATTTGGTTTTTACTTCTGCATCCCAATGACTAGGATCATGGCTTAATAATATTTTAAAAGGAATGGTTTCTGTACCAGGATATGCTTCGTGCATCTTTCCGTATTTTGGAAAACGTCCTTTTGCTCCCCAGTTTTCTATTCCCAATAATGCAATTTTATCAGAACCTCTTTCTAATACAACGTGTTCGTTCATTAATAAACGCCAGCCTAAATGGTGGTGTACTTGTTTTAAATTGTTTAAGTTTTCGGTTTTTTCAGCTGCTGTGGGCCATGCAACATAATCGCCGTAATCGTGGTTGCCTAGGGTACTAAACACACCAAGCGGTGCTTTAAGCCGTCCAAAAACATCCATATAGTCTTTCATTTCATCGGCTCGATCGTTTACCAGGTCTCCGGTAAATAAAATTAAATCTGCATTTTCTTTTAGTATCTTATCTACCCCAAGGTTCACTGCCGCTTTATCTTGAAAACTACCACTATGAATATCACTGATATGTACCAGTTTCATGCCTTTAAAAGCAAGCGGCAAATTCGAATATTTAAGTGTGATTCTTTTTACTTGGTAATTATACTTATTACTAAATCCTACCAAAAGGGTTCCAAACAATGTGCCGCCAATACCCAAACCTAGCCAACTCAAGAAAACAGAACGGGGTATTCCATTGCCTTCTCCAATAATACTAGCACCAGCATTTGGATAAAACATTCTTACAACCATAAAAGCGCCCCTACGTAGGTCGTCGGTAAGAAATATGGCTGCCCCTATCAATTTGGCAAGGAATAAGCCTATTAAAATGGCAAAAATATAATTACGGAAAAATTTAGAGGTTTGCAAACCTTGTATATACGGAAAACACAATAGTAAAACCAAAGTAGCCCCAGAAATCAACCAATAACCAATAAATATAACTAGTCTGGTTTTTTCGGATGCATTCTGCGCCACCGTTTTCAGCGCTTGAAAAACGTAAAAATCTAATAAGAGCATTATAGCTGCTATAATCCACCAGGTACGCACACTTCTCATAATTTATCTGCTTGATTTAGGGTAAAACCCAGTTAATTTGTTTTGTGACGGCAAAAATCAATTAATTATATTTGATACCCACATAAAAAGCCCTTTTTAACATTTAAAACCTTACAATTGGCTTTTGGGTTGGGTAAGCGGTAATTGTAACAATGTTTAGATAATATTGTTTCGGAAGATGTGGGCTAAAGCGTATTTTTGGCATCCAAGTAACTAAATCACGATCTTTTACGAAATTGATACTAGTTATTTGGTTAACAATTTAAAAAAATGGATCTGTTTAAAAGCAGCCAAACGGAGGATATTATGGCAATAATTATTGGTATAGCCAATCAAAAAGGTGGCGTTGGTAAAACAACCACAGCAATTAATGTTGCTGCTAGTTTAGCAGTGCTGGAATATAAAACCTTGTTGGTTGATGCCGATCCACAGGCAAACAGCACTACCGGCGTTGGATTCGACCTGCACAATATCACCAATAGTTTGTACGACTGTATGGTAAATAATTCTACCGCAGCAGATGTGATTTTAAAAAGTGATGTGCCTAATTTAGACTTATTGCCTTCGCATATAGATTTAGTAGGTGCAGAAATAGAAATGATTAATTACCCCAATAGAGAGAATGTTTTAAAAGGCATACTTGAAGTAGTTAGAGATAAATACGATTTTATAGTAATTGATTGTTCTCCTTCTTTAGGATTAATTACTGTAAACTCACTTGTTGCAGCCGACAGTGTGATTGTTCCTGTTCAATGTGAATTTTTTGCATTGGAAGGATTAGGAAAATTATTGAACACCATTAAAATTGTTCAAAGCCGACTAAACCCAGAATTAAAAATTGAAGGGATTTTAATGACAATGTATGATGGGCGTTTAAGATTATGTAATCAAGTAGTTAGTGAAGTAAGGCGCCATTTCGACGATATGGTTTTCTCTACTATCATTCATCGTAACACCCGTTTAAGTGAAGCGCCTAGTGTAGGAAAGCCTGTTATTTTGTATGATGCAGAAAGCAAAGGAACAATTAACTACCTCAATTTAGCAAAAGAAATTTTGCAAAATAATGGACTAACAAAAATGAGTAACGAAGAAAGAATCATTGAATAGCACAATCAAAAAAGTTTTTAAAATTGATTGTTCATTCCAAATTATTATACAAGCATGAGTACGCCAAAAAAAAATAACGATTTACTAGGTAAAGGTATTCGCTCTTTACTTCAAAATATTGATACCGATTTAAAAAACACAGAAGGCAGTTTAAAACCACAAATTGTTGAAGAAGTAACTGGAAGCAAAAGATTAATACTAGCTGATATAGAAATTAATCCTAAACAACCAAGAAGAGATTTTGACGAAGCGGCATTAAATGAATTGGCCGCATCTATTAAATTGCATGATATTATTCAGCCGCTTACCGTTTCGAAATTAGCCAATGGTAAATACCAATTAATTGCTGGTGAACGCAGATTTAGGGCGTCAAAAATTGCAGGGTTAAAAGATGTTCCAGTTTATATTAGACAAGCAAATGACCAACAATTATTAGAACTTGCTTTACTAGAAAATTTACAAAGAGAAAACCTTAATGCAGTTGAAGTAGCACTTAGTTACAAACGCATGATGGAAGAGCTGAATTATACCCAAGAGCAAGTAGCAGAAAGAATGGGTAAAGAAAGAAGTACTGTTACCAACTACATTAGATTATTAAAATTACCGCCAGATATTCAACTAGCAGTTCGCAATGGCAGCTTAACCATGGGACACGCTAGAGCCCTTGTAAACATTGATACCATTGATAGGCAATTATTTGTTTTTAAAGAAATCAAAGCAAAAGATTTAAACGTAAGACAAACCGAAGAGTTGGTAAGAAAAATGTATACCGCCTCTAAGAGTGGCAGCAGCAAAAATCCTTCAAAATCTGAATTACCACCTGCCTACAAAAGGATTGAAGACCAACTATCATCGCATTTTGGAGCCAAAGTAAAAATGACACATAATAAAAATGGGCAGGGCAGTATTAATATCGACTATTTTTCTTTAGAAGAGTTGAATAAAATTCTAGATGCCATGAATGTTATTGTTAGTTAATGAAAGCGTATCAATTTCTTATATGGCTTTTTTTTCTGTGTACTATTTGGGGCAAATCAATGTCTCAATCAGACAGTTTACGTAGCGCAATTAAAACTGTTCCAACAATAGCAAAAGATAGTAGCACAATAAAAAAACACGACCCCAAAAAAGCAACTCGACGATCTGCCATGATTCCAGGATGGGGTCAAGCTTACAACAAAGAATATTGGAAAATTCCTATTGCTTATGGTGTAATAGCTATTCCGGTTAGTTTATACTTTTACAATAATAATTGGTATAAGAAAACAAAATTTGCTTACGAAGCAAAATACAAAGCAGAGGTAAATAAAGATAGTACTGATTTTAATTTAATGGACCACTATTAAAACCACTAAGCAGTAATTCTTTACAG
>Ga0194047_10000580_pt1 | contig 24267 bp, 25 predicted proteins | sample JunL225m_MetaG_2_FD_160070 | JGI IMG/M metagenome (GOLD analysis project Ga0194047, IMG submission 160070) | Anoxic zone freshwater microbial communities from boreal shield lake in IISD Experimental Lakes Area, Ontario, Canada - Jun2016-L221-5m | ecosystem: Environmental > Aquatic > Freshwater... | reverse complement strand
ATGATTTTCCACTCGGCATCGCTCGGGTCGGTAGGGTAAGCTTTTCTTGTTTTCATAATACGAGCTTACCCATTATTCTTTTTTATTTCAACTTTGCCACTTCTCTAGTTTTAAGAAACGCTCTAAAATTATCTTGTTAAACTGATGCCGTTCAACTTACCAGAGACAGGTCGGTAATATCGCTGATCTATCTACGGATTATCTTCTTAGAAAGTCTCAGAACAGCAAGTTACCCACCGTAAAAGAGTTTATCCAGTGAAATACTGGAGTCAGCATCGAAATCATCACTGTAATCGTCCTCCAAAGTTGAGGAACCCCATCGGCCGGTTTCCCTAGCGTAAAACGGAATTTGGGTTATACCGTTATACCTTATATTTTCTCTTACCCTTTCATTTGGATCCAAGTTCACGGGTTGGTCTTGTAAAGCCAGGTTGTTAAAGGAATTTGCTGAGTTTGCCTTGCCTCGCGGGTTTTTCTCCTTAATCTGTTCCAAGCAGATTCTCTCATGTTGTGATGCCTGAAATTGACGTATAATTCCACCACATACCGAACATTTAACAAGCATACTTTTTCTACCTTTCTTGGTTTGGTTCAGCTATTATTGAATTTTCTGCGTCCCTGCTCTCAGTTGAAATACGCTTCAAATCTTGTGTAAAGGAAACAAATGTATCCATTACTGTTGGATAGGAAGCATCCATGATGACAGACACTGGCGTTGGGGTCGGAAGGGGTCTGTTTTTGGTAGGTGTAGCTGTACCGAATAGCGTACCAATCAGCCACAGAAAAACTATACATGAGGTGAAGCCGCCCACCACTAGCGTCCAAGTAGGGGGAGCGCCATCCAAGCCCTTCTCTCGGTTTAACTTGAGGAACAACGGTAGTAATGTCAGGTTGAGCATTTTGGTCCCAAACTTTTTGGTTGCGGGTATCAAATACAGCGCCATGCCCACGAAAGCCCAGAGACCGCCAACCCAGAAGCCCATCACAACCAGATACGCCAACCGCAATATGAATAGTTGCCCTTCGTAACTAACCGTCTTTCTTTGCCTACCTACCGGAACTTGGTAGTATATTGGCGGTGGGGCGGGAGGCGCTTGTACCACAATAATTTGAGGTGCCGGCGCAGGAGCAGGGGTAGGTTCTACTGGTGGTTGTTTGCCCAGACACCTTTCAATCAACCCCCTGATTTCCTGATTGTCAGGATGACGAGCGGCAAGTTCGTACAGCAAAGGTAATGCCTCTTTGTTTCTGCCGCCTCTCATCAAATCTCTTGCATCCCCAAGTTGGAAATCGTCTCCAATTGGAAGCGAATCAAGCTTCATGTTCTTCCCCCTCTCAACTTTACGCGCCAATTCTTGTTCAACTACGAAAACCTCACCAACACATTTGTATTCTATTTGCCCTGCATTGAAACATCTACCCAACAATTTCTTTTTGATTGCTGGCAAACAAATGAGCAGTTGAAGTTTTATCCTCTATATATATTCCCATCGGTACGACAAAGTGCGACACGAATTCCAGAGGAATTTTGTTGCACAGCCATATAGAGTAACGCCGCAAACAGACGGGTGACGCTAGAACGGGCAACCCAAAATAAGCCCAAAACTTTCACCGTTTCTGCTTACTCTATGGCACAACCGACCTTACTTAGCCGGTTTGTTGCACCCCTATTAAAATTCCACTTTACTCAGTAATGTAACGTCTTTGCGGGAATTTATGTCTTGAACCCTGCACATGCCGCTTCAAACACTGGCAGCATGTTATGTAGATACTTTACCACCATAAAGCCTTAAAGTAAACCACTACGCCCTGTCTTTTTATCTCAACTATGCGCTTGTGGATTAACGGACGCGATTGCACAACTGCTCCCCCCAGATTGCTTCTGGCTGCAAGTATCTTCTCACAAAAAAAACCGCCAAACTCGTTAGGCTGGCGGTTAACATTGCGACGATTAGACTTCCATTAGTAATTGTACTGTTCGCCGGGTGCAGCACCCTTTCAATTCGTTTTACTGCTTGACCACCCCCCAGTGATTTTAGGATTTATAGGCTGAAGGAGAAAATTATCCGGTATGCAAAAACCTCATGAAGCGAAAGATATTTTGCAGGCTATACAGCAACCCTTTACCCCAGAAGCGGTAGAAAACCTTAACCGAACTATGCTAAAAATGCTAAATCAAAAAACGCATTTAATCGAATTGCGTCAAAAAGCCTTAAAGCTATCAGTAGAGCAGAAAGGCATATTTAATATTGCAGTGGCAATCTACAACTCGCAGGCTGAACAACTCAGGTTTGAAGGCTGGAGTGTTTCTAATTTAGAGATGCTATTAGTGGAATAAGGTTGACGAAATGCTTGGGTTATATTTCTCTACACTGACCAATCATTAATAAAGTCATAATTCGGATTTAACAAGCCTTCATCACAGCAGTGTTTTAACTTCCTCTTTTTGGAGTAGGGCTTCTTCCAATATTTGTGCAATTTGATAGTTAATGGTATCCCAACTTCTACTTTCGATCAGAGTGCGAGCAGTATGTCCAAAGTTGCGCCGGAGGTTATGATCTTTTATTAGCTCCAGAGCATATTCAACAAATTCTGTCTTACTGTGTGGGTCTGACAAGAAACCGGTTTTGCCATGAATAACTAGGTCAACAGGACCGCCCTCGCTTCTAGCAATTACTGGCAAACCACTTGCCATTGCTTCCTGAATTACCTGACCGTAAGTTTCAGTTAAAGAAGGAAATAAAAAAAGATCAGCCGAAGCAAATATTTCAGCCAGCGGTTCACCGCTCAGGGGACCGGTAAAATGCACATTCAGATGCTTCGATTGGAAATAACCCTTAATACTCCTCTCTATATTTGGATTGGCATTCCCGCCTGTTATGACCAGTTTTAAAGGTGGCAACGATTGAGCATTCAATGACCGGCGCAAGATTTCCTCGTATGCCTCAGCTAGAAACTCAAATCCTTTCTCCAAGCTTAAGCGAGATACACACAAGAGCAATAACTCTCCGTTTGGCGCCAGTTTCTGCCGCAACTGCGAGTTTCGTTTAGAATTGTTGAAGAAATTGGAATCAACCCCTCTGCCAACTAGCCGGATTTTTTCTGAAGGTATTCCCAAATCTATTAGGTATTTCTCGCTGTTGTGGGATGGCGCAAGCACAGTTTTTATCGAAGGATGCCGAAAAGTATGGCTTGTAAGCCGATCAAGCCCCCAACTAGCCAGTTTACCGATTGGTTTTGGCAACATCAATCGGGCGTAATAAGCTAGGTCAGTCTGGAAATTTGCTACCAGAGGTATGCCACTCTTTCTTAACTGCCACCAAACCTGAAACCCGGTACTAGCAGGGCTTGCCATGTAGATTACATCCGGGGTAAAGGTTGAATTAAAAACCTTGCTCATTCGAAATGGTTTAACCACAGCTAATTCTGGATTAAATACAAGCGGATAACCGTTGAGACGAATTACAGGCAAACGCCCCTGCCAATTATCTACTTGGTTCGGTCCACATAAGTTAGGCGCAAGTACGGCAGTTTCGATTCCTTGGTCGAGCAGGTAATCTAGCAAATATCCAGTTGCCCGAGTCACTCCATTTATGGGACCAAGAGACTCGCTAACAACCATGACCTTTTTATTATTGAAGGACTGCAATCAGGAACCTCTTTTCGACTTTAGGCTACTCTTTCCCTAACTCTTTTGTAATAATCATCTGGCAGCAATTCTGCCCCCGATTTTTCCTGAGACGCTAGAGAGATGGTTAAATGACGGTCTGCATCAAATCCTCTGGATGGAAGCATGAGAAAATCACCCAAAGCTTTGGTTAATTGCTTTGCCAAGTTTTGCTGGTTCTTGTTTTTTACTTCTACGGTAGTGAGGCTTACTTGGTCAGGAGTATAATCAATGATTCGGAAATCATTGGTTCGTAGTGGCGCAGCAGTCTGAATAAATGACCAATTTCCCCGCCTGTTAATGCTATTGGCGTGGTTATGCCCACAAAAATAAAAACCTTGCCCAGTCTGTTTTTTCAAAAAGACCTGTTTTATCTCGTGACTATTATCTATTTTCAGCATTCTGAAACTGGAATATAGAGTTTCACTTTTAAGGGGGTGATGACCGAAAACAAAAATTGGATTATTCTCACTTGTTTCAATTTGCTTTTTCAGCCACTCTATCTGCTCAGACCAGACAAATCCTCCGTGATCTTTTGGGGATTTTTCCTTGACCGTATCCAGAACAACAAGATTTGAAAATCGGTTATTGGAGGGGTTGGCAATACCTGTAACTGGGTCAAATGAAAGGGTAAAGTAGGATTGGCGGTTACCTGTCCAACGCGCTATTTCCTCTCTTGGAAGTTCAAGCAGGTCATGGTTACCGTTTACGGTATAGAAATTCAGACCCACCCGGCGAGCGCAAGCATGTAAACCTTCAAACTCTTCCGGAAAACCATTATCTACAGTATCGCCGATAGCAAAAACAGCATCCGGTTTTTGTTCCAACACGCTGTAAAATAAATTCTCATAATACTCTTCGCGAATTTGGCATAGTGAATTGGTTTTGTAAACTGAATAGTGCAAATCACCCAGCACAACAAAACGCATTGTTGTCACCCTTTCTCAAATAATGTTTTCCGGGTAAATATTCCTATCTGCTTGAAGGCAAAAACTATAATAGTTACTATAATAAGCTACTATTAACACTTTAAATAAGAATTAAGAAGATTTTAAAGGGTTGTTAATTAATCCATTGAGTTGGTTAAAATGCTGGTTTCTGGAAGTTAGAGCTACCGAGCAGGTTAAACCATCGCTAGATTTACTCATGCACAAGGCGTTCCTTGCCAGATACAAATAATCTCCTCACCCTAGGATGGCGATCATACTTAATCAGAATCAAATCAGCCAGTTTACCTTCTTCCAAAGTACCCAATGCTGCGCCAAACCCTACCGCTCTGGCAGGATTTATTGTTACCAGACGAACTGCTTCATGCAGACTTATTATGTGCTGACTGACTAATTTAAATACAGCGGCAAGCATTGCCGAAGGGTAATAATCCGCACAAAGCACATCACATACGCCCGCCTCTATCGCCTCAATGGCTCGTAAATTGCCCCCGCTGGACTTTCCGCGCACTACATTTGGCGCTCCAAGACACACAGCTAACCCCAGTTCATGCGCTTTCCTTGCTGATTCCATTGTAGTGGGAAATTCGCTGATAGTGACACCCAATGCGCTCAATTGTGCAACTTTTTCTGGAGAGTCATCATCGTGACTTGCGATAGCGATGCCGGCTTCGCATGCCAAGCGGGTTACATTTTCGATGCGGGTTGGTATTTCAGTTTCCTGACCTTTTTTTAACGCCAGCACTGCATCAATTTCCTGCTCACTAATATGGATAGTGCGCCTCAGATAAGACCGATACGATTCCTCGCTGGTGTATTGTCCTTGTCCGGGGGTATGATCCATCAAAGAAACTAGGCTTACTTCATTTCCGGTAATTAGCTGAGAGATTATTTCATAACCGTTTTTACTGGTAACTTCCAGCCGAGCGTGAATTTCATGTCGCACCAAGGTGTTAGATTCACTTTTGATTGCATGAATAAAATCCTGTATAAAATTAACCGAGCGCACCCCGAATTCATTATCATCCAGCGAAACAGCGTGAAATTCGGTGGTAATACCACAGCCCGCCATCCGACGGTCGTTTTCTATCAACGCCAAATGCGGTTCAAAATGGACATCGGGGCGAGGCTCAACCAGTTTCTCAATAGAGTCGCAATGCAAATCAATCATTCCCGGCATGAGAAAATCCCCGCCGGCATCAATTTGAACAAGCTCACTGGAAGGACAATTGCTACTATCCCCCAACCCGGCAATTTTAGCTCCTTCTATTAATAACCAGCCTCCTTCTATAAGGCGATCCGGTAAAATCAAGCTGGCATTTTTAATCAGAGTTCTTTTCATTAATGAATAACCTTCCAATTCCAAGATAGTGGTATCAATTATCTGATAACCAGTAAGTTTCATCTGCTAACGAAGCCAACGCAGAAGTGTCGTGAGAAACTACCACAATGGCAACTCCCGATGCTTTGGTCTCATTAATCATTTCCAGCACAATAGACTTGGAATGAATATCCAAACTTGCGGTTGGCTCGTCCAGTAGCAATAATCTAGGGGAGGCGATAAAGGCTCTGGCAAGGTTTAAACGTTGCTGCTCTCCGCCGCTAAAAGTAATGGGGAAGGCTTGCCAGCGGCTTTCATCCAAACCCAAACGAGCTAACCAACGCCCAGCCTCAAGGCGGGCTTCTCCAAAAGCCATTCCTCTCCGTACCAGAGGTTCGGCTACCACATCGAGCGCCGCTACCCGAGGCAAAACCTTCAGGAACTGTGAGCAATAACCAATCTCGATTTCACGCAAGCGAAGAACCTCAGCTTCATCAATTGAGGCGATGTCCACCCGTCCCTGACTTAGTGAGTTGTACCAGATTTCCCCGCCATTCGCCAAATATGTGCGGTAAATACATTTCAAAATACTGGTTTTACCTGCACCGCTCTTACCGCTAATCAGAAGAATACTGCCACTCTTAGCGGTAAAAGAAACATCAATAACCGGACGAATTACGCGCCCATCTAGTAAATGAAGCTGGAAATATTTGTTTAGCCCCCGCACTTCCAGAATCGGCAGGGCTGTGTCAGTTTTCTGCATTTTTCCTTCCAAAGCTGAATCGCTCTCCTTATTATAAGTAAGAGCGTGTTCTTGTTACGCTCATTTTTACAGAGTCGAAGACACCAGTAACTGGGTGTAAGGGTGCTGCGGGTCTTCCAAAATCTGATCGGTCAAGCCATGCTCTACAATTTGCCCATTCTTCAACACCAAAGTTCGGGTTGCCAGTTGCTTGATAACCCCCAGGTCGTGCGAAACCACCAACATAGCAATTTTCAATTCCCACTGGAGGCGTTTAATCAAGTCTAGCACCCTTGCCTGTACCGATAAGTCCAGACCGGTAGTTACCTCGTCTAGCAGTAACACTGATGGATTGCTGGATAGAGCTTTTGAAATTTGCACTCTTTGGAGCATACCGCCACTGAAAGTATGTGGGTCATCATCCAACCGGGTAGGGGGCAACTCGGTTAATTCCATCAACTGGCTTGCCCTTTGGCGAATATTTCCCACATTACGCCACCCTGCCATTAGCAGTTTTTCCGCCACATTACCGCCTACCGTAAAGTTCATGTTTAGACCCAATTCCGGGCGTTGGTGAACAATGCCGAGTTGCTGGTTGCGGAAGGTTCGTCGCTTAAACTTGTCCAGAGTTAGTAGGTTTAATGGCTCTTTGTCGTATTCACCAGATTGGCGATACCAGAGTTCACCTTCGTCCGCAGGAACGCTAAGGTTCACAAGTTGCATCACAGTAGATTTACCGCTACCACTCTCTCCAACGATACCCAACGTTTCGCCTTCGCCAAGCTCAAAGCTAATTCCGGAGCAGGCTATTACCGTGTTACAAATCTGGCATTGGTTGGTATCATGGTCGGGACCGGTTATAGTTGAGCAATAGGCACAGCCCGACCCGTAGCGCCGGGTTAGATTATCAGCGCGAAGAACCCATTTTTTGTTTTGAACTATTTTATTGTCACTCACCGGACACCTTTTCTGCTTTTTTGCCTGTTTTTATTAATATTTGTTTTTGGCAGTAGCTGGTATCCGAACAAAAGAAAGCCCAGCGACCCTCTCCGCCATGTTTACCTTCTATATAATGGCGAGTTAGATAAGTGTTAGAATTGCCGCACTTTTCGCAGGATTGCTCCGGTTTGTGTTCTGTTCGGAAAGGAAAGTCCTCAAATTCCAGCGGCTCTACTCTGGTATAGGGTGGTATAGCGTAAATTCTTTTCTCACGCCCTGCCCCGTAAAGGTAAAGCGTTTCAGACATATGCAGACTTGGGGCATCATAGCGCGGGCATGGCGTGGTATCCATCAGATAACGACCTTCCACCATAACCGGGTATTGCGATGATATATCCATATCACCAGAATGTACCACGCTTTCGTACATATACACCCAAATAGGCGCATAATCCATCTCGGCGTGCATCTCGGTGGAACGCTCGATGTAGGGCTGCACCCAACGCAAAGGGTCTGCCATAGGGACTTGCAAAACCAGTATCTGGTCTTCGTGCAAGGGTTCTTCTGGCACTCGGTGACGGGTTTGTACGATGCTGGCAGCGGTGGTATCGGTTGTGATAGGGACACCCGTAGTACGTTGAATCAAGCGACGCAGGTTTACCGCATTCACGCTGTCATCATCCCCTTGGTCAATAACTTTCAAAAGGTCATCCGGCTTAATAATAGAAAAGGTAAGCTGAAGACCGCCTGTTCCCCAACCTTTAGCTACCGGCAAGTCACGACTGGCAAAAGGAACGAGGTGACCGGGAATAGCCACTGCTTTTAGGGTTTTGCGCCGCACCTCGCGCTTGGAATCCTCATCTATGAAGCCAAAATTATAAAGAGTTTCGCGGATTTGCGCCTGTTCGGGGGCTGGTTCTTCATTCTCAGAACCTGAGAGCTGCCCGATTAGCGCATCTAGCCTAAAACCCTCATCAGGCTCTAGCTGTTCCACGGGGTCTGGTTGTAACATTCTATATCTCCCTAATCCGGTAAAGTATTTTCTTGCGCGTCTTTCGCAAGCTTCTGTTGTAAACGGCGATGCTTTTCAGCCTGTTCGGCGTTTTTGACAGCCGCATGGTCTTTGGCGCGTTCTAGCACACTGATGTCAGCCTGGAAAGTGACATAATGCGGCAACTTGTAGTGAGCAGTAAAACCGCTAGCCTCAATAGCATCAATGTGCTGTAAAACAAATTCCTCATCGGCAGCGGGTCCACTTTGCCCATGTGTTTTGCCCGCTTTGGCAGCGCTTATAGCCCGGTCAAGAATAGACATACTTACGGCTTTATCTTCGCCGTGACCAAAGCTGAAGCCGTAACCCAGCCCGAATTTTGGGGAAAGCTCTACTTCTTCGCTTCCAGATGCTTTCACTCTAGAAACCATCTCACATTCGGTAATCATTATTTCCCCGATTTCCACCGACTCTCCGGTTAAGGGATGCGCCACTTCAACGGGTAGATAACCCACTCTCAATTCTCCCAGTGTGGGATGCACATCACCATACCCGCGAATACTGCTATAAGCTAACGCCAGCAAACTTCCGGCATCTCCGCGTGCCATAATTTGAAGCCGCGCGCTACGGGGAGCAGGGAAACTTGTGGCTTTGCGGGTTACATCAAATGGTTCGTCTATGTCCCCAGCACCAACTGAAAATACTTCAGCCAGCAAATCCTGCTCACGCATACTTTCGATGACTTTCGGAAAAGTACCGCTCTGCTCGTCTGTTTCGTTACTCTGTACCTGTTTTTCAAATTTAGCTAGGAAACGGCGCATAGTCCCACGTGATTCGTGAGTCAACAGGGTGTTCAGCAAGCGCGGTTGGTAATCGCGGGTTGGACCAAGCAATTGTCCTCCCGGAATATCCTTGAAAGTAGAGGAAATCCGGCGTATCAACCTCATCCGAGTTCCGTTAGCTGGAAGGCTATAAGTTAGACGGGGTAAGGTGGAACGGTAAGCCCGAAGTAAAAAGCTTGCCTCTACTGCGTCACCTTCGCTTTGTTTTAAGGCTAATGCCGCCAATTCGGGAGCATACAGCGAGCCTTCGCTCATTGCCCGATCTACCGCCAGCCTGAACTGGCTCTTGATTTGCTCGATTTTAATCGGTTCGGTTTCTCCCCGAAGCCGGAAATATTCTACCAGTTCTTCGGCTTTTAATACCGCCTCAGTTCCGCCCTTTGTCGCTACGTAGCCCATCTTTCTCCTTATTTAGCGTGACCGCAAAGTGGTCACTTCTATTTTTGTGGTGCGTGGAAGCCCAATGCAAAATCCCGATCTATCCACCAGAAACACATCCACACCCAGCGGGTAATGTCTAGCAACCGCTATTTCGGCAATTCCATCCCTTGCCATCCCTAATACAAATACCCGGCGGAAATTTAAAATTCCCGGTCCTTTTAGCTCCAGTTCCAATCCTTGCTCCTCGAAGCCCTCTTGGTTAGGTATTTGTGCCAGTTTTTCAACGCAATAAAAAACTGTTGCGCTCAATTCGGGTTCAAGCAAAGTACCTTGATGCAGGTCTCTAATCAAATTGACGCTTGTACCTTCACAGAAAAATGCCTGAGCTGCCGCACCGGGCGCGGTTAACCTGGAACCGCAGCGAAGGGTTAACCACCGAGCTATTTCAGCATCAGGCGCAATCCAGTTTTCACCCGCGCCCACCGCAAAACTCACCTCTCCATCCAGCAAGCTCAAAAATGCCCCTAACGCAAAAGAATTCAAGGGAACTCCGGCGAATTCGGGATGGTAGGGAGAGGGAGGTTTTTCTAAAAATTCCGGACTTGTCAACTGGATTATTTTTCCCGGTCTGGATAGACAATCTAATAGAAGGCGGAAGGTTGCGGCATTAAAATAAATTTTATCTTCCGGCTTTTGAAGCCACGTTGTTTGCATCTTGGTAGTATCCTTCAGAATTACATGGTTTCAAATTCAACTCTGGAAGTATTGACAATCTGGTAAAGGCGCTTCTTATCTGATAGAAGAATTTGATTGATTCGTTCAAGTTCAACTTTAAGCCACTCTGATAGTGCGCCACCTTTGCAAAGAGCAGCATCCACCAATGCCACTGCCATAGCTCGACGCTCACTCTTGCCCAGTACCATTCCATAACCGAACTGCCCATCCAATTCCAGTTTAACCTCCGTAACGAGGATTTCTCCGGCGTTGAATTGGCGATTTTCTACCGATTCTCTCATACGCAGCATTACTAGTCCCTGCAATGGTCCACTAAGAAAACGCAATTGCCCGGTGGGGTATTCCTTCAAAACTTTTTCTGCCAATTGACAGACCAACGCTTCTTCACAGTTAGCCAATATTTGGTAATGATTCATTTGTGGTTGATTCAAAAATTCCCCCTGTTTATATCATGTAATTAAAATCGGGAGTAACTCATTGTATTTTTTACGGCTGAAGAAGAATAATAAGTTGAAGTAGGGTAAAGAAGAAACCCAACAGGCTTCCTACCAAAACTTGCCCGGTAGTATGTGCTTTCAAATGCACTCTAGCCCAGGTTACCAATCCGACAATACTTAGCAGGGGCGCTGCCATCCAGCCGCCAAGCATTGTAAAAGCAGCTACAATTCCCCCAATGCTAGTTGCGTGTATGCTGATTTTCCACCGGAAATTAATAAGCATTACTACTAAAGTGTTAATACTATAACTCGCCAGCACCACCGTCAACCAACCTAGACCTGTAATATACCATAACAAAGTTGTGCCAATAACAAAACTTATTATGGTCAGGCAAAATGGTAAATAGCGTTGTTCCCTCGTAGCGATATGAATATCACTTATCTTTTTTAAAAGATACATTGCCACTACCAGAATAATTGGTATAGTTGCCCCGAAAATAATTGCAATTGCCAAGCTAATAAAAAGATTAGCCTGGACTCCCCGGTTATGCTCGCTTTGAAGACCCAGTATAACCAGGCAAGGAATAGCAATAAGTGGAGGAGCGGTTATATTTGTTATGAATCGAGCAAACTTGGTTGTAAAATAACCGGAGGGCTTAATAATTTCTGATTTTCTCAAGTTGGTTAGCTCTAGCATATTAGCCACCTCTATCCCCTAATACTTGCCTTGAACAAAGCAAATGTTTTATAAACTCAGCTATAAAATTTTAGCCGAAAGATATAAAGGAAAATTTAATAAGATGTTATTTTTGCGTTTTCAAGTGTTAAGGGGCTGTTAATATTTGCCCCGCCGTTTTGCTCTATGGGTTGGGGGGAAAGGTAAGGGGGAGTGAATGCTTTATTGGTTATTAGATAAAAAAAGATGGCTGGTATAGACCAACCATCCTTTTTTAAGAAAGGGGCTAATTACTTCAGCTTGGTCAAATCTACGTTCAAAACTTTAGCAATATCGCGGATCGGATCCCAAGTGGTATCGACGGCTTCAATAAAACCGCCAGTACCCATTGAATTCAAAGCAGCCGTGTCTTTAATAGCCAAGAAAGCAGCTTTGATAGCAGCCTTGTCGGCATCGCTCAGGTCATTGCGATAAGCTACAGGGCTGTTCGGAATGTCAAAGCTCTTGTCAACGATAACAATTTCTTCGGCTTTGACGGTGCCGTTGTCAATATACTTCTGGAAAGTGTCGCTGGCAACTGCCCCTGCTTCAACCTTACCACTCTGCACCGCCAAGAGCGAAGCATCGTGTGAACCAGTGAATACGCCGTTTACGTCCTTATCAGGGTCCAGTTTGGCTTTGGTGATTAAATTATATCGAGGAACCAAGTTGCCGCTGGTGGAAGCTACGTCAACAAACGAGAAGCTATGACCCTTCAGGTCCGCAAGGGCTTTAATACCGGTCTTGGAAGTGGTGATAATGAGACTATTGTAAGTCTTTTCACCCTTAGTACCTAACATCAAGGCAAAAACTGAAGCATTGTATTTGCTATTTGCCAAAACATAGCTGAAAGGACCAAAGATGGCTACGTCCAGTTTACCGGCAGCAAGAGCTTCGATAACTGAGGTGTAGTTAGGACCGACAAAAAGCTCGACTTGGATGCCCAACTGCTGTGAAAGCGCAGTTGCAAAAGGAGTGGTGTTGGTCAGCACAGTCTGCACGTTTTCAGCCGGAATAGCACCCAAACGCAGAGTTTTCAGGCTAACTTTGGCGGCAGAAGATGAAGCGCCAATGGTAGCAATAAGGGTAGGAGCCGGAGTCTTGGTAGCAGCGGCGGTAGTGGCAGCCGCAGTGGTAGCAGCGGCGGTAGTGGCAGCCGCAGTAGTAGCAGGAACCGAAGTAGCAGTGTTATCGCCACAAGCCGCTAAAATAACGACTAGTACCAATGACACTAACAGTCCTGACATTACCCGAAACAGTTTGTTCATAAATTCTCCTTCTTAGATTGAACAATGGCGCAAATGCAATAGACGTTGTCTGCAATGAGCCAGGTTAAATGGCTCGTAATATATAGTTAGACTAATGTTTTGTTATAACTTATTGCAAGCCAGCTTCCAGTTTTTGCACAGCTAACTGGAGCGAGATTATTAAATAATCTTTCCGCGAATAAATGCGCTGAAACGATCCATTATTGTTACTGCTACTATCAGCATAATTACCAACATGGACACATAAGCATAGTCCAGTAAATTTATGGAAGACTGTAAGAGAAAGCCTAGACCTCCACCGCCAACAAAGGCAACTACAGTTGAGTCGCGGGTGTTGGACTCAAAAGTAAATATGGAATAGCTTGCTACCAATGGGAAAGCTTGTGGGAAAACACCCCAACGAAAGGATTTCAAGCCGTTAGCGCCCACCGCACTCATCGCCTCAATCGGTTGGGGTTTGACCGATTCAAAGGCTTCCGAATATAGCTTGGTTAGCACCGAAATTGCGTGAATACCCAATCCCAAAATGCCGGCGGCTGGTCCTAAACCTACAAAGGGAATAAACAAAAGAGCCATTATTAGGGAGGGAATAGAACGAATGGTATTGGTGATGAGACGTACAATATTGTAAATAGCAGGGTGAGGGCTGGTATTTTTCGCTGCTAAAACACTAACAGGCAATGCTACAATTGCCCCTATCACGGTTGAAGCAACGGCAGTTTGTACGGTTAAAAACAGCGGGTCTATAGCGTTTGCAAAGTTTTGCCACTTGGGTGGAACAAACCTTCCGATCAAAGCAGCGCCGCGTTCGCTGGTAAAGAGATCCACCACCGTAGAAAACCCGAAATTCTGGGCATTCGCCCCAAAGCCGCTAACCCTGACACTGAAGCCCCACCAAAGAAAAAAGCACACCAGTGCCACTATCGAAAGCTTGCTGCCACGTAATGCCATCGCGCAAATTAGAGCAATAAATACAATTCCCAAAACGTTATTGAGGTCAATTTTATCCAATATATACTTAAAAGTGCCAAAGTCAACAAGCTTGAAGAAGAAGAAAAATGCTACCAAACCCAACAGTACAACAGTGGTGCGGGTATTTTGTTTTGCCAATAAGCGTGGGGTTTTTATAGCTTTCGGACCGATTGAAATTGCCAGTCCTAACACCACTAATAGCCCTGCCACTAGATCAACATCGAATGTGATTGTCCAGTCTAGGTTGACCTTACCCAAATCCAATACACGCTCAAAAAAGAAAATAGCGGCAGCGGTGAAAGCTGCTAACGGAACTAGCAAAGTCCAATTTATAGTTCCGAAGGGTTTAGCTAGAGCTTTATTCGGTCCTTGTGCAAAACTATTTATGAAAACGCGCTCTTCGCTTAGACCCCCGATACTGGCAATAGTGACTACTTCCTCGTTATTACCTTCTGTAATCTTTTCAATATCTTCTTCTTCAATCGACAATTTAATACCTCTCCTGATTATTAAACCCGGGCAGAAAAGCAGCTAAGGGCTTATTAATGACTTAATAACGGGATTTTAGATTTGGGTTATCGCTGCGGTACAGTTCACTCAAAACGTCATTTGTCAGGTCGGCAGCCACTCCATCAAAAACAATACGACCTTTGGCAATACCGATAATCCGGTCAGCAAATTTTTTTGCGATTTCTAGGTCGTGTATATTAACGAGGGTTGGCAAGTTTTCTTCTCTGGCAACGGTTTTTAAATCGTCCATAACTCCCCATGCGAGTTCAGGGTCGAGACTGGCGACAGGCTCATCTGCCAGTAGTAGCAGAGGTTTTTGGGCGAGCGCACGTGCAATGGCTACGCGCTGTTTTTCACCGCCGGAAAGACTGTCCGCCCGATTTTTGGCGCGATGCACCATATTTACTCTTTGCAAACACCACAACGCCAATTCACGGTCAGCTTGGCTAAAGTAACCAATCAAGGCATTAAAATCGCTCATGTAACCTAACCGTCCCAACAAGACATTGCGAAGGGCGGTTAAACGGTCAACTAGGTTGAATTCCTGAAAAATAAAGCCGATGCGCCGCCGCATAAGCAGCTTTTCCTTTTCTGACATACCGCCCAAGTCTTCACCGTGAACACTCAGCTTTCCGCCGTTTATGGGAATAAGCCCGTTTATGCAACGCAGCAAGGTAGATTTACCGGCGCCGCTTCGCCCGATTATGCACACAAACTCTCCGCCCCGAACAGTAAAGCTGATGTTGGAAAGAGCTTCATAACCGTTAGGATAGACCTTGCGAAGGTTTTCGATTACAAGCAAGGGAATAGAACCGTTGTTTAATTTTTCCATTTTATTTTTATGCTAATTCCAAATGCGAGAGCAATTTCCTGTTACAGGAAAAGTTAAGACACCTAACTTATAAAATCATAGAACAGGTATATAAAGGAGTTATAAATTAAATGTTAATAGGGGTTTAAAATTTACTACAGATGGGGAGATGTCATGGGGAAACATGAAGGTTCAAAAAATCATGTTAGTTGCCTTTATATTAATTTATTAATAAGTGGTTAATAACTTGTACTCTACATTTAGTGATTTATCTCAATCCAAGTTCGCAATGGGGGTTCTGAGAAGGTTACACCTGGAAAATTTAGCATTTTAAGTAGGCGTATAGCAGCAAGCCGTCCAAGTCCCATTCCATCAAAAGCTAAGCTCGGAAAGTTGCCCCACTTGGCTAAATCGCTATTCCCGAAACCCAGCGCCGTCAAATTTATTGAAGGTTGTGCTAACAGGAATTGTTTCACCAACATGGCAGAGCGGTCGCCTGAACAAAAAACGAGGGTAGGCGGCTCTGGTATTTGAATGATTGTTTCTATCCAGCTAGAAATAGAGTCGATTTCCCCAGAAAATTCAAGTTCAGTATCAGTTTGTTGGGCAAAAACTTGACGCAAGAAACCTGCTTCCAGCAACGAACCCTGTTCTTGTACTAACGCTATGCGGTGGTGTCCCTGTTCCTCTATCCAGTTTCTAGCGGTGATAAGACCTTCGCCCAACAAATCCTGTTCTAGCAAAGTGTAGGGTTTCCCGCTCCGCGCCAGTTCCCCTGCTTCCCTAGTGGTGGCATCAAGCTGGGTTAATATCATACCTTCCAGACGGTTGTTATACAGCAGTTCAAAAAAAGCTTTCCGGTTCTCTCCAGCTATTCCGTTTAATATCGTGGGGCATAACAGCAATTGCAAATCAGCTTCACTGAATACTGCTTGTATTCCAGCTACGATGTCATCCAATGAGGGAATCTGCAAGGTGGGTAGAAGCATCCCGATTAAATCGCCCCGATTCCGGTGCAAGCTACGCGCATTTGAGTTAGGGCGGTAACCCAATTCTTCCACCAGTTTTAGGATGCGGGCGGTTGTTTCTGGAGCAATACGGGCGCGTCCGTTTATAGCGCGAGATACCGTCCCATAACTCACCCCGGCTAATTCCGCCACTGTTTTCAAGGTCATCTCACGTTGTGCCGCTGGGGTAAAGCGTTGGTTAGTCGGAATAAGGAGCGAGGCAGCCTCCGGTATGCTCTGGTCTAGTTGTACCAATGCTTGTAATAATTTATGCTCAAGACGATGGGGCAAACCGGGTCTAACCGCCACCGGTCCTCGAGATAGAAGTGGGGAAGTAGCCAGTGCCTGCAAACTGCAATCCGGGTGTTTTTGCAAATGGTGCAAATAGGCTGATTGCATAGCCGCTCCTGCAAGCAAACTTCCCTTGCAAACAGCCGCTACCACTGTATTATGACCCAGCAAAAAATGTGGCTTGAGGTCGGTAGAAGGATTTAATCCTGCCTGTTCCAGCATAAGCGATGGAACTAGATAGCCTGTTGAGGAATTGCGGTCAACGAAACCAAACTCTTGCCCTTTTAATTGGATTAACCCGACAATCCCTGTTTCCTTACGGGTAAAGATAACGCTTCGGTAAGGCACAGGTGGGGCATCATCACCCTCAGAAACCTCAATAGCGTTAGCCAAGGCACGCGCCCCAAAACGAGCCTGCGCCTGAGCAAAGGCGTATAACCCCAATCGAGCCGCGTCTATCTCCCCACGCTCCATGCCGTTCAGGGTCTCTTCGTAATTTTCCCACAACCCAACCTGTACCGGCATTTCCAACACCTGCTCCAAGTATTGCTCAAGGGTTTTTATTTTACTCGCTTGGCTTACAAGGTCATGCCCTATTACTGGATTAATGGCTAAAACCAGTCGCTCTTTCCCATCTTCTGTTTTTATCATTTTTTTAATTTGCTATTGACACATCCGCTATTAGGTGGTATAAAAATTGCGTAAAGCTTTACGCAATCAAATTATAACATGAAAAGGTTTGTATAAGCAAAGATGGATAGAGAAAAGCGTTTTGAAATAATGGCAAAAGGTCCATCTGAGCCTTTGGTGGTGATGGCAGACCGTTTGCTCGATTCAGGAATTGAACTAGAAATAACTCGGCAACCACACCCGGCGATAATGATGATTCGCGCCCACGAAACTGCCAAAGGCGAAATATTTAACTTCGGAGAAGCCCTAGTAACCGAAGCGGAAGTGCAACTTCAGGGCGGAACGGGATACATGCTAGTTCTAGGTAGCGACCGGATGCACGCCCTCGCCGGTGCTATTTGTGACGCTGCTTTGGAAGCATCCCATCCGCTTTCACCGGATATACTGGAAACGTTAACCTTGATGTCACAACTCCAGCAAGAAAAAGATGCCGCAGAATGGGCAACAATCACGGCTACCAAAGTAAATTTCGACGAAATGGAGGCTTGAGCTTGAGCGCTATTCCATTGACCCCCTCCCACCGTTTTGACCACACCCGTGATAGTCAGAAAATTTTCCGAGTAATGTTGGAGGCACTGGCAAATCCCGGTCAGGTTTTCCAATTACCCAAGACCGGGGATTTCTTCGGGAACACTCTACCCGGCGCTTCCCGGAATTACGCCCACTTTGAAACGTTGGGGGCGTTTCTCGCAACCCTATTAGACCATGAGGTTACTTTTTGCTTGTTGGGCGATGAACATATTGCTGCCGACCTTTCAGGCGTAATTTGTACAAGCACCAATTGTCGCAGTGTTCCGCGTGACAAAGCCGATTATGTGATTACATTACAGCCTCCGGTTTCTTCGCTACCTGCTCAACTAAAGCCCGGTAATCTGATTTACCCTGACACGTCCGCAACCCTTATATGCCTAGTACCCGACCTGTTGGGGGAAACCCCCGAAGATAAGAAAGGCGCTTTACTGGAATTAAGCGGACCCGGCGTAAAACCGGGACAAAGACTCTGGGTGGCAGGCACAAGCGCCGCCTTTTTTGTTTCTCTAGGAGAGGTCAATGTTTCTTACCCTCTGGGTATAGATGTTTTCTGGCTAACTCCGGGAGGTTTATTGGTTGGTCTGCCGCGCAGCACGCGCCTGTCTATTCTGGAAGAGAGACGAAAAGGGGAGGGGTTTTAGATGGGTTACGTAGCGGTAAAAGGCGGTATAGATGCAATCCTTGCCGCCGAGGAACTGGTAAAACTCGGCAGGCTACAAAGCCGTAGCGAACTATTGCAAATAGACCAGCTTATTGAGCAACAACGTATGGCGGTTGATCAGGTAATGAGCGAAGCCGGATTGTATGACGAAAAGCTGGCAGCGTTGGCTTTAAAACAGGCAGAAGGAGATTTGATGGAGGCAGGGTTTTTACTCCGCGCTTATAAGTCCACCCTAGAGCGATTGGGCTACTCGTTGCCGATTGATACAAGCCGGATGAAAGTATTGAGGCGAATTTCCAGCGCATTTAAGAATATTCCGGGTGGTCAGGTGCTTGGGCGCACCCGCGATTACACCCAGCGTCTGCTTGATTTCAATCTCATAGAAGAAATTCGCGTCCCTGAATCTGCCTTCCAGCAACCAAAAGCGACAACAAACATGCCCAAGTTTTCAAGGGTTTCAGACTTGTTACGGGCGGAAGGATTACTTGCCGCACTCGCCCCTTCTGAGCAAGAACCTTTTGACATCACCAGAGATACGCTAAAATTCCCTGCGCCTCGTTCCGCCCGGTTGCAAACTCTGGCGCGGGGGGAATCCGGAGCGATGGTAGCATTAGGCTACAGTTCGTTGCGTGGCTACGGGATGGTTCATCCCACCATTTCGGAATTGCGCTATGGGAAGGTTCCGGTCGAGTTTTTGCACCCTCTTACGGGTAATCCGGTCACGGTAGGGCAGTTGCGGGTTACGGAAGTGGAAGCCCTAAACCACGCCTATAGCATTGTGGGTCGAGATAAAGACGGGATTGCAGAACAAGAATCGCAAAACAAGGACGGTGAAACCGTCGCGCCATTATATGAACTAGGCTATGGCTTGGTTTACGGGCAGAACGAACGCAAGGCGATTTCGATGTCCATTCTGGATAGAGCGTTGGACATTGGCGGAGATGCCCCTAGCAGCGACCAAGAATTTGTACTTTATCACATAGACAGCGTTGAATCGAGCGGGTTTGTAGAGCATCTAAAGTTGCCGCACTACGTTACCTTTCAGTCCAGCCTTGACCGTTCTCGCGAAGAGACTCGCTTGGCATATGCTGCGGAAGCAGGGAAAAAGTAATGCTGAAAGACTTAATTACTACCGAAGAAAATTATAATTACGCTTTCCTAGACGAAGGCAGCAAAAGGGAAATACGGCGCAACTTGCTTAAAGCCGTAGCCATACCCGGTTACCAAGTGCCATTCGGTTCGCGAGAATTGCCTATTGGGCGCGGTTGGGGTACAGGCGGTTTGCAAATAACTCTTTCTCTAATAGGTCAGGGAGATATAGTTAAGGTAATTGATCAGGGAACTGATGCAGGAGTTAATGCTGCCAACATTCGCCGCCTGATTGAGCGCACCGCTCCAGACGTTACCACCACCTTCCAAACTTCAGAAGCCACTATAATCCAAACCCGCCACCGCATTCCAGAAGAAAAAATGCAGGCGGGACAATTGTTGGTCTTGCAAGTTCCTTTGCCGGAACCGTTGCGGTTGGTGGAACGCTCTGAAAATGCCACACGGCGAATGCACGCCGATAAGAATTACAGCCGAATGTGGGTAGCGTTGTACGAGGAAATTGTAAAGCATGGGCTTTTAGCGCGTGCCTACAGCTACCCTGTTATGGTGAATGGGCGCTATGTAATGGCTCCCAGCCCAATCCCACGTTGGGATGTGGAGAAACTGAATAATGCCGAGCATCTATCCCTGTTCGGGGCAGGGCGCGAAAAAAGGCTATATGCAGTTCCGCCACGTACTGCGGTAGTACCACTCGATTTCGAGGATTACCCCTTCACCGTAGAGGATTTTCACGGGATACGCTGCCAGCGTTGCGGAGCGGAACACTCTTTCTTGGATGAAATAACCACCGAGGCAGGGCAAAAGACCTATATGTGTTCGGACACCGCCTACTGCGATGAACAAGTCGCAAAGAAAGTAGCAGAGCGTGAAATGCAAAAGGAGTTCGCCGGATGATAACGGAAACAGCCCAAAAACAAGCAAACGTGGAGGTCGAGACCCCCTTGTTGGTGGTTGAAAATCTCACCCGTCTTTACGGACATGGTTGTCCACGCTGCTTAGAGTTAACCGGCCCCGAAACAGGCACTAATACTTGCTCCAATTGCGGAACTCTTGTAGCTTGCGCCGATGTTAATTTTGAGGTGTACGAGGGTGAGATTCTAGGCGTAGTGGGAGAGAGTGGTAGCGGCAAAACTACCTTGTTGCGCTGCCTCTACGGGGATGTAGCGCCTACCAAAGGACAGGCTTTTCTAAAATCCTTCGGGAATGGGCGACAAGATATTTTCCAAGCCAGTAGCCAGCAAGCGCGTTATCTACAGGATTTTGTGATGGGTATGGTTCGACAGAATCCGGCACAAGGTTTGCACCTGCACATTACGGCAGGCGGTAACATTGCCGAGAGACTTCTAGCGGCAGAATGGCGCAATGTGGCTGACATCAGGGAACGCTCCGGGGCTTTGTTGAACCGAATGGAAGTGCCGCTAAATCGGATGGATCATTACCCGGCTTTTTTCAGCGGCGGTATGCAGCAGCGCGTTCAAATCGCAAAGGCGTTGGCGAATCATCCCGTCTTGCTCTTGTTGGATGAGATGACCACCGGCTTGGATGTTTCAGTACAAGCGGGGGTAATTGACCTTGTAAAAGAGGTGCAGCGTGAGAGTGGCGTGGCGATTGTGGTGGTATCCCACGATTTGGGCGTAATCCGCTTGTTAAGCGAGCGCACTTTGGTGATGAAAAACGGACGAGTAGTGGAAAATGGTTTGACTGACCAAATACTGGAAGACCCGCAACATCCCTACACCCAGTTATTGGTTAGTTCCAGCAATAGTTAAGTGGGCAGCTATGCAAAATACACACATCCAGATAAATAATTTGAGTAAGGTTTTCACGCAGCACATTTTGCGTGGAAAGCAGATAAGTGCTTTTAAGGGCGTTTCGTTTGAGGTCGAAAGAGGTCTTTTCGTGGGCATAGCAGGTCTGAGCGGCAGCGGCAAAAGCTCTATTTTGAAATGTATCTTCGGGACGTATGTTGCCAGCAGTGGGGAAATAATATATTGTCTCGAAAATAACACTGTTATTGACCTAGCTCAGTCCAGCGCACGACAAATAACACGCTTGCGCGGTTCCGAGATAGGTTTTGTTTCTCAGTTCCTACGGGCGCAACCCCGCACAACCGCTCTCGAATTGGTGGCACGCCCCTTGCTTAACGCGGGAGTTCCTCGCCCAGAAGCAACCGAAAGAGCGCAGCTTATGTTGGAAAGGCTCGGTATCAGTTCCGAATTGTGGGATGGCTACCCGGTCTTTTTCAGTGGCGGCGAACAGCAACGAGTTAATATCGCGCAAGCACTCATCCGACAGCCCCGCTTATTGCTGCTTGATGAGCCAACCTCTGCCCTCGATGACCGCAATCAGTCGGTTGTAATTTCACTTTTAGAGGAAGCCAAGCAATCGGGAGTTACTATCATCGGTGTTTTTCATGACAGGGCATTGCTCAATCGCCTATCGGACAAAGTTATAACAATGGAATATGGGCGGTTATTGGTTTAGCGAAAGGAAATTAAGTGGAACCTTCCCAAACCACAATCATTACCAATGGGCGGTTGGTTACCCCCGAAAAAGTTTTGGATGCTGGAAGTGTCGTTATCCAAGCGGGTAGAATCGTTGAAATAAATGAACGCCATTATCCGGCTAATTCGCATACATGGGATGCCAGAGGCAATTATATTATGCCGGGCGTTATAAACCTGCATGATGACAGCTATGAGAAAACTTTGCAGCCGCGAAAAGGAGTCTTTTTGCCGCCTGAACTGGCTTTTCACCAGATGGAAGGGGCGTTGGCTACTGCCGGAGTAACCAGAACCTATCATGCTGTTTCTTTTGATGCGGGCATATTTCTACGCGACCGCACTGTGGCGAATGCCGAAGCAATGGCAAACCAGTTGCTCGAATTTAGCAATTCAGATTTCGCCTTTCTCCACCATCACCTTCTATACCGCTGCGACTTACGAAGTGAGGGGGCTTTCGATGGGATTTTAAGAGTGATGCAAAACCCTCTTGCCGCCGAACTCACTCATTATCTGTCCCTCAATGACCACTCGCCGGGACAGGGTCAGTATGCCCAACGCCCGATTTTACGCAAGATGATAAAAGCGCTGCTCGGACCGGCAGGGAACAGTGACGAGGTGGTTGATGCACGCGAAAATGAGTTATGGCAGCTAAAGGCACAGACCGAACAAACTCGTGAGCGCCAATTAAATCAAGCGACCGCTTTGTTACAAAGTACGCCCGGAATAATTATAGCCGGACATGATGACGATAGCGCCGCTACTGTAGATGACTTATACCGACGCGGTATAAGGGTCTGCGAATTTCCGATTAACCTAGAAGCAGCTACCCGCGCCAGAGAACTTGGTCTCCCGATTATTGCAGGGTCTCCCAATATTGTCAGAGGCGGTTCGCATACCGGCAATATCAGCGTGATGGAATTTATTCGGCAAAACCTACTGGATGTGTTGGTAGCAGATTACGCGCCTTCCACCCTTCTACATGCCATTTTTATGCTGGTTGAACAAAAAGTCATGAGTCTTGTTGAAGCCGTCCGGCTTGTAACAACAAACGCAGCCAAAGTGGTTGGATTAGAGAAAGAAACGGGCAGCCTTGCACCCGGTTTGTTGGCGGATTTAATCGTGGTGGAAACTCGGACTAAACCCCAACTGTACATTGTACGCAAGTTGCTGATAAGCGGAAAACCCGTCTCAGTTTCATCGCTTGCGGCATATCCTGACGCACATCATTTTTCTTCCCAGCCATCACACCTAACTTCTATCACACAAAGCTAGGGCAAGAAATGAGGGCAAAAGCTTAACATTATAAATCAGGAGAAGTTTCATGAACGGGCAGAAAACCTATGGGGTTTATTTCATCCCACCCCCTGAATTGGCAGACAAAATCGGGTTAGCTCATTTATTACTCAAGCAAAATTATGGACTAGAAGCGGCAGGAAAGTTTATGCCGCATTGTACTCTTTTTGCTTTATTACACCTAGAAGAGGGATACGGGGAAAACGAGTTAATTGCTGCCCTTGACCGGATACTACCCAATCATAAAGCCTTTCCGTTGGCTTTCAAGCTAGAGACCGAATATTTTATCCGGTTGGAAATGGAAAAGCGACCAGATTTAGTGAATCTACAAGCGAATATCCGTGAAGAATTATGGTCTTTTCTGAGCGAATACGGGCGAAAAAGGCGAGCCTCAACCCGATATAACCCGCACCTAACGCTGGCATTTAGTGACTTACCCGCCGATACAGGCTTATTACACCAAATTGAGGCTTTGTGCTTGGAACTTTATCGGACCATGCCGCGAGAAAATCTATGGGGCAATATTGTGCAATTGGTTGAGTTTACGTTACAGAGTCCGGGCGAGTGGAATGCGCCGGATTACTGGCGTTATATGAACTGGCGAATTATTAAAAGCTACACTTTACCGGCACAATAGGAGCAAAGGTGTAACCGGATGTTCTAATTTCTTAGAGGGTGGTTTATCCAGGGCGGTTGCATAGTCAGTATTTATATTTTCAACGCTCCAGCCAAACCATCAAGAGAATTAACCCGTAGGGGCGACGCTAGCGTCCATCTGTTCCAAGTAATTCAAAAATACACTTTTTTATGTTCCAATTCTACTTATTAATGAACGCTAACTAAAATTTTATACATCAAAACTGGAATATTTTGACCTGTCACGATTTGTAAAAGGTTTGGCA
>Ga0194047_10000579_pt1 | contig 24269 bp, 20 predicted proteins | sample JunL225m_MetaG_2_FD_160070 | JGI IMG/M metagenome (GOLD analysis project Ga0194047, IMG submission 160070) | Anoxic zone freshwater microbial communities from boreal shield lake in IISD Experimental Lakes Area, Ontario, Canada - Jun2016-L221-5m | ecosystem: Environmental > Aquatic > Freshwater... | reverse complement strand
TACTATGCAAATAATCCCAGCCCTTGACCTCCTTGGCGATAACGCCGTACGCCTAGAACAAGGCGATTATGACCGCGTCCTTTTCCGCCAGCCAATTGAAGAATTCATGGGGCGCATCGTTGCAACAGAGCCAGAGCTCATACACGTGGTCGATCTGCAGGGTGCGCGTGATGGAGCCTTGCGCCTCGATGTCGTTAAGCGATGCTTGGCGGCATCAGCAGGTATCCCTCTCCAGGTTTCTGGTGGTATTCGTTCAGTTGACGCCGCCAAGGCAGCTATCACTACAGGTGCTGCACGTGTGATCGTTGGCACCTCTGCATGGGCTGAGCCAACGTCACTGAAAGAATTTGCTGATGCACTGAATGAACAATTGGTAGTCGCACTTGATGTTCGAGACGGTGAAATTAGTGTTCGAGGATGGCTGAGCTCATCAGGTGTCAGCGTCGACGACGCAGTGGCCAGATGTGCTGATGCAGGAGTAACTCGTCTTCACGTAACTGCAATTTCTCGAGATGGCACCATGCAAGGACCAGACCTTGCACTGTACGAACAGGTGTGTAGAGGTGGAATTGCAGTTGTCGCCGCAGGTGGCGTTCGAGACGAAAAAGACGTTGCTGATCTAGAAGCAATTGGCTGTGAAGCTGCAATCATGGGCCTTGGTTATTTGAAGCGCTTAGGCATCACACTGCCTGAGTAGTTACGCCTTAGTTGCTTGCCACTCTCGATAGAAGACGTAGGCAACAATTCCAGCGGGAACTGCATTCCAACGCTCAAGCGAACTGCGTGACACTGCATTCACGAAGAAACTCGCGGCCTCGACATAAAAGAGCACTTTCACTGACCAGGCTGGGTGGATTGACATTCCTCTGGTGAAACGTACATACACAACTGCCTGCCACACAAGGATCGCAAAGGTCAAAATGTACAAAATTCGAATCGACGCTGGGAATGAAGTGAACTGTCCCCCGGCGGCACGTTGCAGAGCGTACGATGCGCCAAAGACCACTCCAATAACGAGATACATGTTCCAAATCATGGAAACAGCTACTGCAATTCTTTCAAGAATTGTCCTCATACTTCTACTCTCCCACTACCAATGCCGTTGCACCGGTCATTCGCTGTAGTTCATCAAACGTCGTCGGATACACCGCGTGAGGATGTCCTGCCGCTGCCCAGACAACGCCGTAATCATTAAGTGCCACATCAATGAGCGTATGTGGCTTGGTTAGCCAACCAACTGGACTAACGCCACCGATCGTGAAGCCTGAAACTGTTTTTACGTAATCAGCATCCGCTCTGAGTAATTCTGCAATCCCTAAGTGCTGGGTAATCAGCGCGGTATCCACACGGTGTCTTCCACTCGTAATGACCAGAATTGGAGAATCATTCGGTAGACGAAAGATAATTGATGCCGCAATTTGTCCAACTTCAATACCAAGTGAGTCCGCAGCTTCCTTGGACGAACGTGCTGAGCTCTCGAGAAGTTTTATCTCCCCTGTGTTTTCGCCACTGGCAAGAACATTGCGAACTCGCTCAACAGCTGGTCTCAGGAGGATTGGATCAATAGTCATTGCTTGAGAAGCCTATTTTCTCGGACCGATGAGGTCCCACTTATTTCCATAAAGATCTTTAAAAACCACAACCTGGCCGTATATTTCACTTCGCGGATCTTCAGTAAAGGTAACGCCATTGCGCTTGTATTTTTCGAATGTTGTTTGAAAGTCAGAGGTGTTCAGAAAGAATCCAACTCGGCCACCAGTTGCGTTGCCAATTGCGAGTTCTTGAGCTGGAGTGCTGGCACACGCGAGAAGCATTTTGGCACCGCCTTCACCGGGCGAAACAATTACCCAGCGCTTCTCTTCAGTTAACTCAGTGTCTTCCAGTAATTCAAAACCCAAATCATCGACATAATGCGAAATTGCTTTGTCGTAGTCATCAACAACGATTGTGATCATGCCAAGTGAGAGTTCCATTACTAATTTTTAACACTATTCGGCTACAGAATGATGAAAACTATTTTTCGCACTCGACACTGTCGAAGTAGCAGCCCTACAGCGCGTCAATAATTGCGTTCAGTGTCGACGACGGACGCATTGCCGCACTTGCCAGTTGAGGATTCGGGTGGAAGTACCCACCAACGTCAGTACTCTTACCCTGCGCTCCTAGGAGCTCAGCCAAAATCTTGTCTTCGTTCAAGGTCAATGCATCAGCAACTGGTTGAAACGAACTAGCGAGGGCACCATCTTGGTGTCGGGCGAGCTCTTGCGCCCAATACTGAGCAAGGTAGTAATGACTTCCGCGGTTATCAATTGTGCCGAGCTTGCGTCCAGGTGAGCGGTCTTCATCTAAGAATCGACCCGTGGCACGGTCCAAAGTATCGGCCAACGCCTGAGCGCGGGCATTGCCGGTTCGCTGAGCGAGGTGCTCAAAACTCGAAGCCAGCGCCAAGAACTCACCGAGTGAATCCCAGCGTAAATAATTTTCCTTAAGGAATTGTTCCACGTGCTTTGGTGCAGAACCACCAGCACCGGTTTCAAAGAGCCCACCACCAGCAATCAGAGGAACAATGGACAACATCTTGGCACTGGTGCCAAGCTCCATGATGGGAAAAAGGTCAGTCAAGTAGTCACGCAGAACGTTTCCTGTGACTGAGATGGTGTTGAGGCCACGGCGCACTCGCTCCAAAGTCTGCGCCATTGCCCGTGCGGGAGAAAGAATTTGAATGTCGAGGCCCGTTGTGTCGTGCTCAGACAAGTAGCTGCTCACCTTTTTAATTAGTTGAGCGTCGTGAGCACGATTTTCGTCAAGCCAGAAAATTGCTGGGTCCCCACTCAAGCGTGAACGACTAACAGCAAGCTTCACCCAGTCACGAATCGGAATGTCCTTGGTCTGACACATGCGAAAGATGTCTCCTGCGCCAACTTCGATTGCGAAGACAACCTCACCAGAAGAATTGGTGACCCGCACCGTTCCGGCATGAGCAATTTCAAAAGTCTTGTCGTGGCTGCCGTACTCTTCTGCGGCCTGCGCCATAAGACCTACGTTTGGAACTGAGCCCATGGTGGTTGGATCAAATGCTCCGCGACGTTGACAGTCCTCAATCGTTACTTGATAAATAGTTGCGTAGCTCTGGTCAGGAATGACCGCCAAAGTGTCGCCTTCGTCGCCAGCAGCGTTCCACATGTGTCCCGACGTACGAATCATTGCTGGCATCGATGCATCAACAATCACGTCGTTAGGCGCGTGCAGATTGGTGATCCCCTTAGAGGAATCGACCATGGCGAGTGACGGTCCGCTCGCTAATTCCTGATCGAAACTTGCACGGATTTCAGCACCATTCGCCAATGCATCAAGCCCGGCGAAAATTCCAGCTAGGCCATCGTTCGCGCGCAGCCCCGCGCTAGCGAGTTGCTCGCCATGCTTCGCAAAAGTTGTTGGAAAGAACGAGGTCACGACGTGACCGAACATAATTGGGTCTGAAACTTTCATCATGGTGGCCTTTAGGTGCACCGAAAAGAGAACCCCAAGATTCTTTGCCGAGGCGACCTGTTCGCTTAAAAAAGCACGAAGTGCTGCAACGTCCATCTTGGTGGCGTCAATCACTTCGCCTTCCTTAACAACTAAGGGTGCGCGAAGGGCGGTGCCAGTTCCTGTTGCATCGATTAGTTCAATCGTCAAGCTGTCCGCTTTAGTCATTGTGAGCGATACTTCGTTGGAGAAGAAATCACCTTTCGTCATGTGTGCAACGCGCGTTGTCGAGTCAGCTGACCACGCTCCCATCGAGTGTGGGTGGCTCTTGGCGTAATTTTTCACTGACAACGGTGCGCGACGGTCGGAGTTGCCTTGGCGAAGAACTGGATTCACGGCCGATCCAGAGACCTTTTTGTAACGAGCGAGAATTTCCTTCTCTTGATCACTTGACGGCTCGTCTGGATAATTCGGAACAGCAAAACCTTGACTCTGCAACTCTGCGATCGCTTCTTTTAACTGTGGGACCGAGGCGGAAATGTTGGGTAATTTAATGATGTTCGCTTCAGGAAGGTTTACTTCCTCCCCCAATTCTGCCAAGTCATCAGCAATTCGCTGATCTTCGAGGAGAAAGTCTGGGAATGTGGCCAAGATGCGCCCGGCTAGAGAAATGTCGCGAGTGGTGACGCTCACTCCTGCTGTTCGAGCAAAGGCAGCGACGATGGGAAGCAATGAATACGTCGCCAAGGCGGGTGCTTCATCTGTGTGGGTGTAAATAATCGTGGACTCACTCATAGCGAAACCTTCCGATGGGGGTAGTTATACGTTACCGGACGCAACAAGACCCCCAGGAAAATCCTGGGGGTCTTTACGTCACTTGTTACTTCATTGGTGGCGGGGGCAGGATTTGAACCTGCGATCTTCGGGTTATGAGCCCGACGAGATACCGTGCTTCTCCACCCCGCGTCGAGATGAGTTTCTATTCTACAACGAACTAAACAAGCAGTCCAATTGTTATTTTCCGTTTAACGCATTTTGAGCCAGCGTTAACTGCTGATTCATAGCATTTACGTTGTTTTGGTATTCACCGAGATTCCCCGCAGAAAGTGCCTTCTGAGCAGCGCTGTAATAGGCAGCAGCTTGCTTCAAGTATGAGGCAGCGGTTCCGCCTGGCTTAGTTGAACCCGTACCACCTGATGTTGAAGTTCCACTAGATGAGGTGCCACTGGAGATAGTTCCACCCACAACTTGGGACAAGGCTCCACTCAGGGTTGGCGAAATTGCAACGTTCTGGTTGAATACCGCGATTACATACTTCAATTGAGGAAGTGGGTTTGATGTACTCGATACGTACATAGGTCGTACATAGAGGATGCTCTTATTAAGAGGGACCATCAATGTGTTTCCAAGTAAGACTGTCGAACCGTGTTGGTCAAGCGGCGTTGTTATTGCCGAGACAACTGCATTCTGTTGAATTTCAGAGTCAGCCTGTACTGGACCAAGCACTGAAGTTCCACGAGGGGCAACGTATACATTGAGCTTTCCATAATCATTTCGATCACTCGTCGCAATCATGAACGCTGTGAGCCCTTGCACTGCTGTTGAATTACCTGAAGGGACAAAAGCCAACGTTGAAAGCAGTTGTTGCTTATTAACAAACGGCAGCGATCCAACCTGGAAAATTGGATTCATTGGAGACAGTGACGTTGAAACAATGTTGCCCTGAGAGTTTGTCTTGACTGTTTGTGCCAGCGTTTGACCAGGTGAACCTGCTCCAGTTGTTGGTGAGATTCCCCATTTGTCAGATGCAGAATAGAAAGAGCTTGGCTTGGTGATGTGATAGTGACCAAGTGTTGCAGCCTGTACTGCGAAGAGATTCGATGGGTAGCGAAGGTGGTTGCCCATTGCTGCTGGCATCTGACTCAGTGGCTTGAACATTGCTGGGAACGCTGCGCTGTAGGACTTCAAGATTGGATCTTTTGGATCCATTACGTAGAACGTCATCTTCCCTGTGTACGAATCAACTACAACCTTCACAGAGTTGCGCGCATAGTTGAAGCTCGCCGGTAGACCGCCCTCGTTCACGTTCAAATTGTTTGCATTTTGACTGTACGGATACTGGTCAGTGGATGTGTAACCGTCCAGAATGTAGTTAACAGAACCATTTGAAATAACGGCGTAAGGCTGTGAGTCAAACGTCAAGAATGGCGCAGCTTTCGTAGCCATTTGCATTACATCTCTATTGAAAAGGATGCGGCTCTTTGAAGTTATTTGATTTGAGATCAAAAAGTTGAAATCACCGAGGCGAAGTGCGAGTGCGAGTTTGCTTCCAATGCCTCCCACCGCAACACCACCTTTTGCGCTGTAGTGAGTTTCGACTGGCTGTCCAGCATTCGCTCCAGTAGTTATCTGGTAATCAAGTTCAGCTTGCTTGGTGTTTGTTACTACCCAACCCGGGTCGTTGATACCAAAATAAATTCCTGGTTTGCTCAATGTAGGCATTCCATTTGAAGAAACTGGTGGAACGTTTGTTACGTTAAAAATTGGATTGCCAGTGTCTGCATTTTGTGCATTTGCCGCAATAACCGCAGCACCAACACCGTGGGTGTATTGCAAGTGTGTATTCACCCAACTTGGAGATGGGAGCGCTGATTGATTCAACTGGCGAGCACCAATAAGTACTGGAGTTACTTTTCCATTTATTTCGTATCTATCAACAGACAATGTTGTGAAGTTGTAGTACGAACGAATCGACTGTAGACGCGTAACAGTTGTGAGAGCAATGTCCGGTGCTGGGTCCCAAAGACGAATGTTGCTCAGCGTGGCTGAATTGTTCTTTACTTCTGCAGCAGAAACTTTTGGCGATCCAGCGAAGTTATGGAATTGAACTTTATTGAGATCGAATGCATCTCTAGTTGAAGCAATGTTGCGTGCGATGTAAGGCGCTTCGAGAGTTTGTTGAGCCGGGCTCACCTTCAGGGCTTGAAGAATTGTTGGGTAGAGAACTCCAATTATCAGAGAAACAAAAACCCATAATCCAACTGCGACTGCAGGCAAGGACCAACCGCGAGAGCGAACATTTGCGAGAAGTATTGCAGCGCTCGCTAACGACAAAATAGTCAGAATGGTTAGTGCTGGCATGCGTGCATGAACATCTGTGTAGCCGGCACCCTGCGCAAAACCATTTGTGGAGTTCACAAGCTCAAATCTTGCGATCAGATATCCTGCTGCCTTTAAGAGTGCGATGCCTGCACCAATTACTGAGAGGTGCGCTTTCACCTGTGGTGAGACTCGAGGCGTCACACGAGTTGCTCGGATTCCGCCATTGAGGTAGTGAAAGACGGTTGTTACAAGAAGGACTACAACAAGAGCAACAATGAGCCACGTAACGACAAATCGCAAAAATGGCAGTGTCATTACATAGAAGCTGATGTCCTTGTGGAACAGTGGATCAGTCTTGCCAAATGACTTTGTATTCGCAAAGAGAAGGTATGAATTCCACTGGCTTGTTGCGCTGAACCCGGCGACGAGCGCCATGAGAAATGCAATTGCCGCGTAGATACGACGTGCATACGGTCGGACAACATTTTGAAATCTACGGATTATTTCGTCTTCCGGCTCAAAAGATAAGACTCGAGCACCGAACTTATTGGTGAGCAATAGGTTGCCCCACATAAGGAAGAAGAAAACTACTCCAAAGGCAAATAAGAGTTCTGCTTTAACAAAGAGAAGTTTGTTAAATACTGAACCAAAGCCCCCTTGAGAAAACCACATTTGATCAGTCCAGAAAATCGCCAAGCTGCGCAGTGATGTGAAACCAAATAGAAGAATGGCAACGCCTAATCCTGTCCAAAACCTCCGTGAGTTAAGAGCAATACGACGGGGTCCTGTTGGAAAATCTGATGGGCTACGCACGCGAACAGCCTAGGGCGAAACTTAGACAGGAATCACGGCACAGGCGCAGCCCGCATGTAGCGGAGGGTGCTTGGCGCCTGATGGGAAGGCCTTACCAGCCTGGATTTCACCGGCTCGTGAATCACTGGCACAAGCGTCACATGGCGCATCGCTTGGCGATACGTAAAAACGTACTTGTCCGCCTTGAGCGCCACTCACGATGCCCAAATGGAAAGCACGTCGAGCAGCATCAGTACAGAGACGCTCTACGCGTGCACCGCGCCATTCTTTGTACGCAGCGTTAGCGCGCTCGGCTCCATCACCAACAGTGTCGCCAGTGATTCTCTTTCGAAGAGCAAGAACAATGGTGACCGCTAGGTCGGCTGCAAATTCTTTGATTGCGTTCTTGTCAACAGAGCCACCTGAAGCACCAGATTCAGACTTTGCAAATGCTAAGCCAGCCTGAGCAGCTTCAGCGAGTGCTTCAAATGAAGCATCGGCATATCGGGCACGCTGTTCGTGCTCATCTTCGAGTTCAGTCGTAATCATGCCCTGTACGCCACGAAGACGATCAAGCATGATGTTCTGATCATCCTGCAGTGATCTTTTAACTTTTCGAGTCAATGCGTCGAGCGAGTCATTCAGCGCATCATCACGACGTTGGAAGAGTTCTCCAGCTGCAGTTACTGGCTTGGTCGTGGTTGCCTTCTTTGGAGCAGGCGCTGGAGCTGTAGCTCCGCGCTCTTCGAGGGTGGCCTTACGAAGTCGAGCGAAAATTTCATTCACAACATCTGTGCCAGAAGGGTCATCTTCGAGAAGTGTGCCTTCGTTATTAACTGGTGACTTTGTGGCTTTGCGAACCCTTTGCTTTGGCGCGATTGTGGTGTCTGGGGTCGGAGTCATTTCGGCGTCAGGAACCAGTCGAAGTGGTGTTCCTGACAGCAACTCTTCTTCTGTTGGCTCAGGTGATGGAGCACGCAGGCGAAGTGCCTCGAGCGCTGCATTCCTCGCGGCCTCATCAGAAGTATTGAGTTGTGAAAGCACACCTTCAATTTGTCCGCCAACTGCACTCACAAATGTGATGAGTGTGTCACGAGCTGCGCGAAGTTGATCAATTTGCATGTGCAGCGCCTTGCGCTTTACAGCAAGATCATTAAGCACTGTTTTGCGTGCTTCATTTGACTGTTCGAGAATTGCTTTGCCTTGTTCGCGTGCACGCTCAACAAGCGCATCACTGTTGAGCTTGCCCGAATCAATAAGTCGCTCTGCCGCAGCTCGTGCATCAACGTCGAGTTGCGTAGCGGTGGTTTCAGCTTCAGAAACCAAGGCCAGTGCTCGCTCTTGAGATTCAATGAGGTGCTGTGCACTTCGTTGTTGACTTTCGGAGAAAATTTGTGCGCTTCTCTCTTGGGCCTCGCTCGTAACTCGCGCAGCCTCTTCATGGGCGGCGCGAAGGATCGCGGCGCTCTGGGTTCCTAATGCGCTTGCAAGCGTTGACTCGTCGAACGTTGGATTCGCAGCACGACGCTGCGCTTCAGAGAGTTGACCTTGGATTTCTTGAATTCTGTTTTCAAGAAGTGACATCTCACGAGCAACCGCTTCGAGGTGTAGTCGCACCTCATTTGGGTCAACCCCACCTTTTCTCAGAGTTGAGAAATTAACCCTGACAATTTCCGTCGATGATTGACGCGTTGTTGAGAGCTTTCGACGTTCGTCCATATCCCTACAATGCTACGGCTTTTTAAGGTGAAAGTTGGGCTTACTTGGCTTGAGTCAGGGGAATTGGCGGTGCTCCGCCCAGTTTTCGCAAAGCACTAAGCGCCTGGTCGAGGGTTGAGACGCCAATGATGCGCAGTCCTGGCTCATGAACTTTTCTCGCTGTTGCAACTTCACTCATTGGAACTAGGAATACCCGGGCGCCCGAGTTGTAGACCGCAACTGTCTTTTGAGCCACCCCGCCAACGTCGCCCACATCTCCATTTGCGTTGATTGTCCCCGTCGCCGCAACCACTTGGTGGTTCGTGAGTGATCCCCTACTCAGCGCATCAATGAGCGTGAGGGTCATCGAAAGACCAGCTGATGGACCACCAATGTATTTGGTGTCAATTGTTACCTTCGCTGGAAGCGAATAACTTGTTGCATCTTCAACAGAGATTCCGAGCCAACCTTTATTCGCTCCGTTAACACCTTGACACCCAGACTGGCCAACGTAGCTCGGAGATTTTTTGAGCTTCATCGTTACTGACTTAGCGCTGGCCCAGGTGATTTCACCAGTTTTTGAAAAATGAGATTTCTCAACTGTCAGCACAACTTTTTGTCCCGGAGCGTAGAGATGCATTGCACCTATCAGCCCACATGATGAAGTCACCTTGGTTGAGTTCACTTGAACAATTCGATCGGCGATGTTTAACTGTGCGTTCCACGCGGGTGATGGATAGTTGATTCCAGTTATGAGTGCCCCTGTTGGGGTGCCAGGAATTTTGTATCCAAGCGCTCTGAACGCAGCAACTGATGCCGACTGTTTAGAGTCATGCATTTCTAAGTACCCCTGAGGAGCGAGCTCACTCGTTGGCTGCCCGGGAGTGATCAGTGCGGTGGCGGGGATGAACGCAACATGCGATTGAAACTGCGCACCAATCCACTGCCAAACAGAGAGCTGTTGAAGATAGACGTCAACAAGTTCAATTTTGTCCAAATGCTTCTCGGTCGCGATCCCTTCAATTTTCATGAGTGGCGCTATTGGAGTCGCCTCACCGGGAGTAATCGCATACTGCGAGGTATTTATGTGCTGCATGATGGCAATTGAGGAAATAACCACAATTACCGTGATCATTGGCGCCAAGTGGCGACGGCGGCGCTTAGAAGATGGTGGAATGGGTTCGTGCAAAGTAATGAACCCACGCTACCGGACTCCTTTGAAGAGTCGTTACTTAGAGCTGGATTCGCGCAAGGCGCTGACCACCTCGAAACAATCACCAAGGGATTAAGCGCTTCCAATGCACGCCAGCGTGTTCTCGCATTACGAGCTGGCGCCCGACAGAACGTACTCAGCGCTGACAACTGGTCCAGCGCATTCAGTGACACGGACGTCGATGTGCGACGTGAGTCTCTTAATCTTTTTGCTCATCACGAACCAAGCAGCAGCGCATTGTTGGACCAAGTTCTTGGTCTGCTCAGTGATGCGGATGCATTAGTTGTCGATGGTGCAGTTTTTGCACTTGGTGAACATCTCTATGTTCCATCGGTAGATGCACTGTGCAGCATTGCTAGTTCTCACGATGATGCACGCTGTCGCGAATCTGCAGTCGCCGCCCTTGGCGCTATTGGCGATGACCGAGCCAGAGAAACAATTCTGAACGCGCTTGAAGATAAGCCACCCGTTCGACGACGAGCAATCGTTGCACTTTCAAATTTCGAAGGCCCCGACATTGATGCTGCGCTGGAAAAAGCTAGTGAGGACCGTGACTGGCAAGTTCGTGCAGCGGTCAGCCAGTTAGGCCGAGAAGAAAACGATTAACGCTCAGCACTTCGAAAAAGTGAATGCAGTGACGACATTTCTTCCAGGCACAACTGAAGTCCCTCAATAACTCGCAAGTCAGCGTGAGTAGAAATTTCAACTTCGACGCCTGTTGCGTCCGCGATTAGCTCAGCAAAGTCACTGAGCAGAGCGTGTCCACCAACCAATATCAGCCCGTTTGAACTCACGTCTTGTGAAAGGTCTGGTGGTGCGTCACCCAGACAGTCTTGAATCATTCGAACTGTTGCGCTTAGAACTTCCACAATCGCATTATTAATAACCGAAGCGTCAACCTCTAGTTCAGTGAGCTTTCCTTGCTCCACTGTTCGAGCAAGGATCCGTTGATTCATTCCTTTGCTATAGCCAAGTGCAGAACCTAAGTTGCACTTCAGCGCTTCAATCGTTTCTGGTGAAGTAACAACTGAGTAGTGCTGGCGAAGCGCAGTGGCGATTGCGAGGTCTAGGTCAACTCCACCAAGTCGGCGTGAGCTGGAGCTAACAATGCCACCTAAAGAAATAATTGAGGCTTCTGATGCACCACCGCCAAGTACTACGACAGCCGAGCCGACTGGATCTTGGACCGGAAGTCCAAGTCCAATTGCAGCGGCGATCGGTGCTTCGACCATGCTCACTTCACGAGCTCCTGCTTGAATCGCAGCTTGGCGTAGAGCCCGGCGCTCAATTGGTGTTGCGAGCGTTGGCACACTCATGACAACACGAGCTCGACTGAATTTAGAAAGCCCCGTGCGTTGAAAGAGACCTGAAATCAAGCGTGCTGTTACGTCAAAGTCAATGGTGGCTCCTTGGGCCAGTGGGCGAAATGCCACCACGTGACGAGATGTTCGAGAGACTGCGTCTTTCGCGCCGTAGCCAACCTCGACGACTTCACCAGAGTTGGTATCAATCGCAACGATGGTCGGTTCATTGAATAAAACCCCACGTTCAGCGGTCGCAAGTCGGGTAAACGACGTACCTATATCGATTGCGACGTCTGATGCCATAGGTCTCAATGCTAGGTCGCATTGGACTCACTTGGGCCTAAATTAGATACGTGAGTGATAATCCCCTTGAAGGCTTTGGTGGAATGTTTGGCGACATCTTCTCGATGCTTGGCCAGCAGGGACCAAACGCGTGGTTCGACACCGCGACACAGCTCGCCTTAAACATTGCGCGTGGAGAAGATGGTGATCCAAATCCACTTCCGCCAGAACGCCAACGTTTAGAAGAACTCAGTCCACTTATTGGCCGACACGTTGATGCACTCTTCGGTGTGCCCAGCGATCCAGTTGTTACTGCGGTGAACCGAACTGCGCTTACTCAGGCGGCCCTTGCACAGTGGCGAACACATCTCGAAGCCAATGTCACTACCCCTCCGGTTATTAGCTCCGAACTAGCGGAAGCGAACCCGATGATGGCGCAAATGACGCAAGCGCTTGGCCCCCTCTTTGCAGGATTTCAGATCGGAAGTGTGGCCGGGCACTTCTCTGAACGAGCATGGTCACTCGCCGTCTTGCCCTTGCCACGAACAAGCAGTGACCGTTTACTCGTAGTGAATAACTTGAAACAGTTCGCTGAGGATTGGAGTCTTGACCGTGATCAGGTCTACTGCTTCGCCACTGCTCAAGAATTCGTGGCATCGCTAGTTCTTTCTCAGCCCGGAGTTGGAGACGCACTGCGAGCTCTTCTAATCGACACGGTAAAAGAATCAACCCAGGCTCAAGGCGACATCATGAGCAAGCTCACCTCAATGATCAACCCTGAGGACATGGCTTCAATGATGGGAAACCCTGAGGCACTGCTCGATGGAATTGAGATGCCCGCCGAGACCGATGCGAACAGAGCTATCAATGCTGCAATGAGTGTGCTTAGTGCATTCTTCGTCGCTGCAGGCGACGAAATTACTGAAGCAATTATGGGCCCACACGCCCCACTCACCGAGGCGTTCAAGCGACACCGTCGAAGTGATGCTCGTGGTGAAGACGCTGCGGCCGCGCTCTTTGGTATTTCAACGCAGGGTCCGCATCACGAAAAAGCAGCAGAGTTCGTTGCAACTATTCAGCGTGAGTATTCTCTCAAGGCGTTTGACGCACTGCTTCGTGTTGATGGACTTCCATCAGCTGCTGAACTTGATGCTCCACTTGCGTGGTACGAGCGAGTTACAAACTCGCCGCTGGCTTAAGCCTCTTCTTCGTACCCGAGGTTCCACTCAACGAGTAGGTTTTCACGCTCGGCGTCGCGGTTAACGCGCTCACGATTGCGACGGAACTGTGGGTCGTGTGGAGGAAGAAAACGAAGTCGTGCGTCAATGCGGTCAACGAATGCTTGAATCTGCTCTTCGTCACCAAACACCATGCGACACTCCCAGTGAGGGGCAATTGGTCCTAGGTAGATCACCTGGACGTGACCAACGGGGTCTACGACTTCTACTGTCTCGGCGGCAGGAATCTGACTCACGTTGCTCCTTTTAAGTGAACTGCTGGATAACCATTCTACTGACTTAATCCGGGCACCTCTAAAGAGATTGATTTAGCCCTAAATACGCCTAATGAAGTGACGTAAGTAACGGTATTAATGGGCTTGAATTCCTTTTGAGGTCGTAATTTGTCGGTATGACACGTAAGCAACTTTCACTAAATACTGAGTGGATGCGCCTCGGTAAATGTCGCGATTATCCAAGCGATCTCTTCTTTCCTCAAGAAGGAAGGGGCGTAATTGCTTGCCAGCGTATTTGCGAGCAGTGCTTCGTAAAAGTGGAATGCCTCGAATACGCCATTGAAATGAACGCAGATCACGGTGTTTGGGGCGGCAAAAGCGAACGTGAACGACGCAAGCTCGGAAGGGCGCAGCGCAGCTTGAGCGCCTAGGTAACCTGAACACATTGTGTTCGAGTGCGTCATAAACATCTCTGAGGGTTCCAACGTTAAGGTCCTTAACGAACTCGCCTCGAGTGCTGGAACTTCACTTCGTGATCTTCACAGTGATTCATTTCATAATCGTTCAGTCTTTACGCTCATCAACGAGAAGAACGAACTTCTCCAGGACGTAAAAAATTTTGTCACTGCGTGTTATCAGCACTTGTCACTCTCTGAGCACGAGGGCGTGCACCCACGCTTTGGAGTGGTTGACGTTGTGCCATTTGTTGCCCTTGATACATCAGAAGGTGCCCAAGCCATTGCGATGCGCGATGAAACTGCGAAGTGGCTTAGTGAAATGTTTGCAGTTCCGGTTTTTCTTTACGGCGCTGAGCGCTCACTACCCGAGATTAGAAAAACTGCATTTAAGGAACTCGCCCCAGACTTTGGGCCATCTGCTCCCCACCTCGAACTTGGAGCCGTTGCTATGGGTGAGAGGCCGGTGCTGCTGGCATGGAACATCTGGCTCAGTAACTGCACTCTTGCAAGAGCTCGATTTCTCGCTACGAGCGTGCGCAGCCAAGAAGTACGAACCCTGGCATTTACTGTTGGAGACTTCGTTCAGGTGAGCTGCAACGTAATTGCGCCAGACGTTGTTAAACCATCAGAAGTTTTTGATCAAGTGCAAAGGCAACTAGAAGGATCAGAAACTATTCACCACTGCGAATTAGTTGGACTGTGTCCTAGTTCGGTGGTTTCCAGCGAAGAACCCAGTCGCTTAGAGCAACTCGGACTTAGCTACGAAACAACTATCGAAGCTCGTTGTAGTTAATCAACCAGCTTGAGCGCGACGCTCAATAGCGCGAGCACGACGAAGGCGACGACGTTCACGCTCTGACATTCCACCCCAGATGCCGAACTTCTCACCATTGTCGAGTGCGTATTCCAGGCAGTCATCTTTCACAACACAACCACGGCAAACTTCTTTTGCTTCACGGGTAGAGGCACCGCGTTCTGGGAAGAACAAGTCTGGGTCAACGCCCATGCAGTTCGCACGAGACTGCCAACCGCGATCTTCCATACCGCTCATGATGTCTACTATTTCCATGAATTGCTCCTCGAATTTGTAACGTACGTCACTGTTGTAATTACAACGATGTCATTGTTACTGGGTTTCACAAGAATTGCAAATCAGAATGGAGAAATACCTGATAAAAGGCTATTTCGACTACCCCGCCCGGCGGTTCCTTACGAAGTCATCGAGGGCATAGGAGCCCAGTTCATCAACGGAGGTATAGAAAGTGCGCCCCCCATTGACCTTAGAGATCTGCTCAACAAACGGGAACTGGCTGCGTTCAATGTCCAGCGCAAAGGTGTTTATAACAATCCCAGCTTTCGTACAGCGAAGCACTTCAGCCATTGTCTTTTGCAAGGTTTCGTGAACTGGTGGCCACGAGAAGAATGGTTCTCCATTCTCCATCAGGTGAGCCGTTGGCTCACCATCTGTAACGACCACTACTTGGCGCTCACCCTTCTCATTTCGCATCAAATGCCGACTCAAGGCCAACGCGTGCTGGAGGTTTGTTCCATAGGCGTAGTCAATGGTGAGTGCGGGAATGTCTTCGATTTTTAGTTCGTGGGCCATTTCTCCAAACCCCACAACTGCACAGAAGTCACGCGGATACTTTGAGCGAATTAGTTGCGTAAGAGCAAGGACCATCTTCTTCGCGGGAACCAGGTTTCCACGCATGGCCATAGATAGCGAAAGGTCAATTGCAAAGACAGTGGCGGCCTTTTTGGTTGATTCGAATTCTTCAACCTCAAAGTCATCGTGGTGCAACTTCACAGGAGTGCCAGGGCCTTGACGGAAAATGGCGTTTCGCAGCGTCTTTGGAAGATTGAGCGATAGTGGCTCCCCTGGCTCCCAGGCCTTGGAAGTCTCTTCGCGGTCGCCACCTCGAGAGACAGTCGCCTCGCGGTGGGCTCCAAGTGTTGGAGAATCCTTCAGCTGAGCAAAGAGATCCTTCAGGGCCTGCTGGCCAATCTGGCGAACACCCTTAGCAGTGAGCTCCATTTTCTTTCCATTGCGGTCAATGAACCCTTTGTCCTTAAGACCCTTCAGGGCCTTTTGAAGGCGCTGAACGTGGCGAGCAGCGTCGTCACCAAGGTTTCGACGAACTGACTCCACATCGACTTCTGGCAGGCCCTGAGCAGGGTTGGACTGACTGAGGAAATCCTCCAAGCCACGTAGCTCGCCGAGCTGCTCTGCAACAGAAGCTGCATCTGCGAATGATGAGCCATTCTCTCCACGCATGCGATGTGCACGGTTCCAGTCAATGTCAGGGGTTGCTTGGCGCAAGTTTGAAACAAGGCGGTTCATGGAAAAGTTCAGATCCATGTCCTCCATCATTTTGGCAAACATGGCGCGAAGTTCCGCCTGCTGTTCACCAGAGAGCGAGTTAAACATTGCTTCTGCAGCAGCGGCACGTTCTGCCATTGCGCGAATGACATCTTCGAGCGTCTCAGCACCAGGAAAGAAATCGCCAAACTTTTCCATAAAGGATTCGAACGACGGATCAAGTGGCTCACCGGCACGGTCTTGCTCAATCATTTTTGAGAGTGCATCCATCATCTCTCTAGTTCGTGCAAGCTGTTCAGGGTCAAGATTGCCCATCATCTCTTTGCTCTGCTCGAAGTAAGTGTTGAGAACATCTTCTTTGAGCTCATTCATTAGTTGCTCAAACTGCTCACGGGCTTCACTAGAAACAAAGTCGTAGTTCTGATAATTACCAAGACGCTCAGAAAGCTTGTCGCTCATGAGGTCTTGTTGCATCTTTTTTTGCTCTACGAGGTCTCGGGTGACTTCTTTGCGACGTTCGTCATCAGATTCTTCTGCCTCAGAAAGCAGTTGATCGAGTTCGTCACCTTCAATGGACTCAATCTCTTCGAGCCAGTCGCGGTAGCGCTGCATTTCGCCGTCAGGATCAGCTTGCTCTTCGAGTTCACGTCGCTTTTGGCGAGTGCGTTCTAAGAGCTCGCGCAGACCTTCAACTCGTTCGCCGTCTTCAGTTTCAAAGCCGCTACGAAGTAGTCGCTCCATGGCCTCTTCCAGGTCGCCACTTTCCATGAAGTCATCGGCGAGGAGGCGAAGTAATTCATCGGCATCGAGGTCGTCAAAGTCATCGTCATCACCAAAGCGACGAAAACCGTAACGAACAGCCACTAGCGATTCCTTGAGCGGTAGAGCGCACGCGCTCCGGATGCATCCTTAGCTAGACGCTTGGTGAGATAGAGGCCTTCCAAGATGAATTCTGTCGCTGCAGCAATCTCTCCACTGCTGGCCTCTGGTCCAGCCACACGAGCAACCGGGCCGGCTAGAGCTGGCATGGCGGCCAGCACATTGAGGTAATCCTGGTCTGGAAGATCATCACCAGTGTGAACAATGACTTCGTCATTGAAAGACTCAACAATGAGCGGAGCTTCTTCCAGCAACACGGTCTCTGAGAAGCACTGGCGCACTGCGAGCGAAACGAGCGCTGCAATCACTTGGTCGGAATCACCATCATCCATGGTGTCGAATTCAATCTTGCCCTGCGTTGATTGAATCATTGCGCTTAAGTCACTCACACGAGGAACGACTGTGTCGTCATTTGTTCGAAGAGTTCGACGAAGCGCATTAGCAATGACTGTCTCATAGTTCGCAATTGAAAGTCGAACAGACACACCAGAACGCTGGCTGATGACGTGACTCTTGCGCGCAACGTGACTCACACGAGCAACGATGTCGTCAATAAACCAGGGCACGACGATGGGCTTTGTCGACGTAGGCAACTTCGATTCCATCTTGATGATTTCAATCTCTGTTGCAATTTCGTATGGGTAGTGGGTACGGATCTGTGAACCAAAACGGTCTTTCAGCGGGGTAATAAGTCGACCACGGTTGGTGTAGTCCTCAGGGTTCGCAGTTGCGACCACGAGCACGTCAAGGTCTAGGCGAACAAGGTGGCCACGGATCTGAACGTCACGCTCTTCGAGAACGTTCAGAAGTCCCACCTGGATTCGCTCAGAAAGGTCTGGGAGCTCATTCATTGCAAAGATCCCGCGGTTCGACTTGGGAACTAGTCCATAAGAAAGTGCGCGGGGGTCATCGAGGAATAGTCCACCAGCAACTTTGATCGGGTCAACTTCTCCAATGAGGTCTGCCATTGATGTGTCTGGCGATGCGAGTTTTTCTGCAAACCGGCGAGTTCGGTGTACCCACGAGATTGGTGTGTCGTCGCCCTTCTCAGCAACGAGTTCGATTGCATACGCAGAGATTGGCGCAAACGGATCGTCTCGCACTTCTGAGCCTTCGACGATTGGCAACCATTCGTCGAGCAGCTCTACGAGTGAACGAATCATTCGAGTCTTTGCCTGTCCACGTTCGCCGAGCAAGATGATGTCGTGGCCAGCCAGCAGTGCTGTCTCTAGTTGAGGAAGAACCGTGTCTTCATAACCAAGAACTGCTGAGGTGAGTGGACGGCCTTCACTGAGACGCTTTTCTAAGTTGACGCGAAGTTCTTCACGAACTGACTTAGCTTCGTATCCTGACTTTCGAAGGGCGCCAAGGGTGGTTGCTAGTTCTGCGGGGACATTTGGAATACTCATTCAATTACCTTACGTGGCATGAATCAACGTCGTCCAACCAGTATTTATCCCTTGAAGTTAAGGCAAATTCAAAGATAATTTTCTGAGCAAACTTTTACCACAGCAAGGAGTTGCTGGGCAGAAACCTTAACGGTCAACTACGCGAGTACCGTTTCCGTCTGCGTCATTAGCTGGTGCTTGCACTTCTTCGATATATGTCGGAACTGGAATTGGAGCCAGGTGGGCTGGGATGTCGTCAACGTATCGAGGTGATGCAGCCGAGACGTACTCACCTTCAGTAGTTCTGGAAACAACATTCGTAGTCTTGCGCTTTCCGGCACCCTTGAAGTTCTGCATTTCCTTGCAAATCTTGTAGGTCATCGGGTACGCAATGAGCGGAACTACAACAACAAGAATTCGCATTGCCCACAAAACAGCGTCAAGAGAGACGTGGAAGAAGTTTGCAATAACGTCCGTTGAACTTGCGATGAATAACATCATCAAGTAGGCAAGAAGTGTCACACCAAGAGAAGTGCGAACTGCACGGTCGCTAGGACGATCTAGCAGGTGGTGAATCGCATTGTCGCCAGTGAGCTTGCGTTCAACGGCTGGCCACGCATAAGCGATTCCAAACACGATTCCCGGCAAGATAACTGACGGGATCAAGATGTTGAATGCAATGGTGTGTCCGAAACTGTGGAACGTCCACGATGGCCAAATGCGAAGTGCCCCGTCGAGAAATCCCATGTACCAGTCAGGCTGCACGGCGTAAGAAATGTTTGCCGCGTGATACTGACCGAACTGCCAGATCGGATTGATCTGCGCAAATGCACCAAGCAGCGCAGTAACTCCAGCAACAAGAAGCAAGAAGCCTGTTGTCTTAGCCATGAAAACCGGGAACATAGGTGTTCCGACAACGTTCTCTTCAGTTTTGCCGGGGCCAGGGAACTGAGTGTGCTTTTGGCGAACGAGAAGTGCAAGGTGAGCACCCACGAGACCAAGAATCAAAAGCGGAACAATAAATTCGTGGAGAACGAAGAAACGAGGAATGACCATGGTTCCAGGGAAGTTTCCTCCGAATACCCAGAAGCCGATGTAACTACCTACAACAGGAATCGAAAGAATAATTGAGTACGCAATTCGAATACCAGTTCCAGAAACTAAGTCGTCTGGAAGTGAGTACCCGAGGAATCCGTTAACAATTGCGAGTGTGAGCAGCGTCGTTCCGATGGTCCAGTTGAGCTCGCGTGGCTTGCGGAATGCTCCTGTGAAGAAAACGCGAGCCATGTGAACAACAATTGCTCCGACAAAGATGTCACAAGCCCAGTGGTGCATTTGACGCATTAAAAGCCCACCGCGCACCGCAAATGAAAGGTCCACCGTCGAGGCGAACGCTTCGGTCACTTTTTGTCCGTAGAGCGGTAAGTACTCACCCTTGTAGGTGACGATTGCTGTACTTGGGATGTAGTACAGCGCGAGGAAAATTCCTGTCACGAGCAGAATTACAAATGAATACAGTGCAATTTCACCCAGCATGAATGACCAGTGGTCTGGGAAAATTTTGTCGAGAAATGTGCGCCCACCCTTGGCAGTGCCAAGACGATCGTCAAGCTCGTTGAGAGCGTGTCCTACTGAGCCAAATGGGCCCTTAGCCAATTTCTTAGATCTCTTTGTCTCTAATACGTCGGTCATGCGCGCTCCCAGAATCCAGGCCCTACAGGCTCACGGTAGTCAGACTGTGCGCGAATGTACCCATCAGCATCAATGTAGATCGGTAACTGCGGAAGAGGTCGTGGTGCAGGGCCAAATTGTGGAACGGCACCGTTGTTAACGTCAAACATTGACTGGTGACATGGGCACACCAGCAACTGCAATTGCTGTTCGTAAAGTCCAACCGGGCAACCAAGGTGAGTGCAGAGCTTTGAGTAGGCCAAGATTCCCTGAGGCCCCCAAGTCTCTCGACCCTTCATGGTTGTGAAGTCTTGGTTAGAGATTCGAATAAGAACTGTCTGGTCAACTGCTTGTCCATTTTCGGTGTCTTGCTCGCCTTCAGGAAAGACCGTAACGATTGCTCCAACCGCAAGGTCGCCCACAAGTACACGACGACCAGTGATGTCAACAGCGTATGAATCTTTGCGCCAGTCGGTATGAAAAAGCGTTCCTTTAGGCATTGGTCCAAGGCTTCGTAGCAGTGGGAAAACTGCACCCAAGGAGAAGACTCCCATGCCACCGGCGAAAAGACCGGTGAGCAACTTACGACGCTTAACTAGCCCACCACCACGTTGAACAATTGCCGCAGCGAAAGCAGAGCGATCTTCATCAGTGTTTCGAAATTCGTGTCGCTCTTCTACGAAGGGGCCACGTGGCATGAGGTACTTACCCCAGGCAATAAGACCAATTCCAAGAAGCGTCAAGCAACCGGCCATTGCGCCACCGAGGATCCATGGCTGCCAGTTTTGAATGTACGCAACAATAAATAAGAGTCCAAAGAAAATACCCAACACGAAGTTGAAGACAATTACCTTTTCAACTCGCTCTGGATTACGCGCTGCTGGCTGGAGGTGTGGATCGTCTGCTGATAGCCCTCGCAGTGACACTGGAGTGTGATTTTCGGTTCCGCTGCTCATTCTTCTCGTTCTCCTACCCAGAATCCGAAGATGGCTAGAACGCCAACTCCAAGTGCGAGTCCAACGAACCCTTCAGCTACAGGACCAAGTCCTCCGAGGCCAAGACCACCAGGATTCTGCGGGTGCGAGATGTACGTTGTTACGAACTTAGTGATGTCATTTACTTGAGCATCAGAGAGGTTTCCCGTAAAGCGCGGCATGTTACCTGGGCCAATGCGAATTGCTTCTACAACTTGATATGCAGGAATGTTGTGAAGTGATGGAGCGTAGGTGTTGCTCGCTAGAGCGTCGCCGATTCCTTCAATGGTGTGACACGCTGCACAGTTGAGCGCGAAAAGGGCTGCACCATTTGAAACATTTGCGGTTGCAAGGTTTGGTGTCGGAATGTACGGGTAGCTCGGTGCAAGTGAATTCACCCAAGCAGCAATTGCAACTGATTGTGCATCGCTGAGTCGTGGCTTTTGACGCATGGCCTGCACTTGACGAGGATTCGCCGCTGGCATTCGTCCCGATGAAATCCAAAAGTTAATTGTGGCTGGTCCAAGTCCAACCAGAGCAGGGTATGCACCAGATGATCCGCCTTCAGGCACACCATTTGCTTCGTTGCCGTGACAAGAAGCACAGTTCTGCATGTAGAGCGCCCTACCAAGGTTGATCAGTGAAGGTGATGGAGCGTTGTACATGATTGACGAGTTGCCGTAAGAAGTAACAACACCGTTCGCGTCTTTTTTGACAACATCAGAGTTAGGAGTTCCTGAGTTGGCTCGCTCAGTTTGGTATGGCTGCTTCACTGCATCTGCACTCTGAGCAAACAAAACAAGTGGGCCAGCACTAACTACTCCCAAGATACTGAGAAGTACTGAACGCTTGAGCAAAGTTGGAATCATCACGTTCTTACTTTAGGAAGAAGAGAGCTGAATACAGCCCTACCCATACGACGTCGACGAAGTGCCAGTAGTAACTGACGCCTTGGAAGGTTGAAAGTTCACCCGGGTCGCCTTCAGTTCCGCGCATACGGAACAACAAGAATCCCATAGCAACGAGACCGAGCATTACGTGTAGACCGTGCAGGCCAGTGGTGATGTAGAAAATAGAACCGTAGGAATTTGTGTACCAACGAGTTTCGAGGTTGATCCATTCGTAGCACTGGTTCGCAACGAACACAGCACCCATGACAATCGTGATGATCGTCCAAGTTCGTGCTTCACTTCGACGGCGGTGTTCAACTAACCACACAGCCCACTGCATTGTGAACGACGACGCAACCAAGATGATCGTGAAGATTCCAGCTTGCAATGTGTCGAGTTTCGTGCCTACGGGAGGCCACGCGACGAGGTGTGCTTTGATTGTAAACAACGCGGCGAAGAGTCCTGAGAAGAACATCAGCTCGCTTCCGAGCCAAATCATCACTCCGATGGCAAGCATCGGCGGACGATCGTGAACAATCTTCTCCGGCTTCGCCAGGCTCTGGGGGGAAATTGCCTGACTCACGCCATCAGTTCTACTAGAAAAAACCAACTTCGTGCCATAACTAACGGTTTTTAAGTAATTGTTGGAGGTAGCTCGCCCGAGGCAACAATGGCTAGACGCCTGGTTGGACGGGTCATTGCGACGTAGAGGGTTCTAAGTCCCCGAGAAGTAATGGCTTTTGTAGCACCAGACCCACGGCGGGCAATTTCGCCCGGCTCGACCACGACCGTCGCGTCAAATTCCAGGCCGTTCGCCCCTTCAGCGGCGAGGACCACGAGGTCGGCACTTAGCCCCTTAGATTCCAGCTCGCGAGGGTCAATTGCGCCCAGTCCAGCGCCATTCAAAATTGCAACAATTTCATCTACTCGTGTGCTCGTCACGATTACCGCAACGCGACCCGGGTGAACGTTTTCGCATTCTCGCTTCACTGCAGCGCTCAGTGTGGCAGCGAACTCATTCGGAGCAACTACTTCAACTGTCGGATCTGAACCAGCACGTCTCACCGGTTTTGGCGCTTCGAGGTCAGGTGACGCGGCTTTAAGTGTTGGCTGCGCAAAATCAAGAACTTCCTCGGGGGTGCGGTAACTGACCGTGAGGTCAACACGTGCAGGTTCTCGTCTCGGCTCTAAAACTTCAAGCACCGCATTCCACGACGCAGAAGAACCAGCAGTAGTTGCTTGACCCATGTCTCCGACAATCGTCATTGAACCAGTCAGGTCACGGCGCTTTAGTACACGAAGTTCCATTGGCGAGAGGTCTTGCGCTTCATCAACAACAATGTGGCCATAGGTAACGAACTCAGCTTCATCAAGTTCTTGGCTCTGGGTTGGAGCGAGCCGCTCTGCTTCACGAAGTGCGGCTTGGCGAACATTTCCGGCGTAGGCATCAAGATCAACACCGTCAAGAATCCCTGAGTCACCAGGCTTTGGTTTTGGACGAGGCTTCTTTCTCGGTCCGAGAAGAATTCGCGCTTCGTCAATCAGTGCCGCGTCAGCTTTTGTCCAAAGGACGTCTTCAAGGTTTAGCGAGCGTGGACGGTGCAGAAGTGCAATTTCCTCATCGTTGAGAATGTCTTTTGCCGCGGCACGAATAAGAGCTGGAGCCCCGAAGAGGTCATGAAGTAAATCCTGTCCCGTTAGCCGTGGCCAGATACGTTGCAGCGCAATCTTGAATTGCTGGGTAGCGCGGATTGCATCAGCGAGTTCATTCACCTGTGAAATTTCTTCGTCACTATTTTTCACAAAACGCGAGTGGTATTCATTAGCCATGCGCAGTGCAAGCTCACGGCCAACAGCTGATCTGCGCTGGTTGTGGTTTCCCGGACGCCTGCGAGCACGCTCAACAATGTCCTTGCTCCACGATGCCTTGAGGTTCAAAATTGCGCGACCTACTGGGATCTCTACGTCATCTCGTAATGGGTGCTGGCGAGTGCGAAGTGCTCGCGCCAGAACTTTCACCATTCGAATGTCACCCTTCAACTGATCGAGCTCTTCGCTTTCGCGCGCACCAACTTCAACGTTGGTAACGAGCTCAGAAATGGTTGCGAGCGTGACACCTGATTCTCCAAGTGAAGGCAAAACATTTTCAATGTAATTAAGAAAGAGTGGGTTTGGACCAACCACCAAGACGCCTTGGCGTTCGAGGGTCGAGCGGTGTGTAAAGAGAAGGTAAGCAGCTCGGTGCAACGCCACCGCAGTTTTTCCGGTTCCCGGTCCACCTTGGACTAACAAAATTCCAGCGAGTGGATTTCTGATGATGCGGTCTTGCTCACCCTGAATGGTTGCGATGATGTCACCCATTCGACCAGTACGTGCG
>Ga0194047_10000578_pt1 | contig 24300 bp, 23 predicted proteins | sample JunL225m_MetaG_2_FD_160070 | JGI IMG/M metagenome (GOLD analysis project Ga0194047, IMG submission 160070) | Anoxic zone freshwater microbial communities from boreal shield lake in IISD Experimental Lakes Area, Ontario, Canada - Jun2016-L221-5m | ecosystem: Environmental > Aquatic > Freshwater... | reverse complement strand
AAACACCAAATTTTAAACTTGTTAGTGAAAACACCAAGCACAAAGCAGTAAGCAAGCTTTACTTCCTTTTGCCCATTCGCTATTCCCTACCTCCATCTTTAAACTTTATCTGCCCCGCTGGCGCAGGCGTGTTTCGCCTGTGCGAATAATTAGGTGGTGTCCTGTCACCACATCTAGTACTTAAAAAGCAAACCAAAAGAGAAGAATTTACTAACTGCACCTGATTGAAGTGGAAATCCTTTTTCTTTGACCTTTTTCGGGCAAAGAAAAAGATTGAAACGAAAAGCAGGACGAAAGAAACCGAAGCGTGATGAACTGTCTGCCCTAAATTTAGTTGTTAGTTGTTAGTTGTTAGAGTTTGGAGGTGAGATATGAGATTTGAGATTTAGTTGTTAGGGGTTGGTTGTTAGGGCGGAGTTGAAACACTCTTGCTAACATTAGCTAAAAAAGAGAAAAACACAGGCCCAATAAAAAAGGCCACTTGCAAGTGCAAATGGCCTTTTTGAAAAAACGAATAGTATTGGGTTATTCTTTGTGTGCAGTTTTCTTACCGTTGTAATTGAATACACGAGAAATGTTGAATCCGAATTTATATCCTCCTTTTGACCATGTATCGGTGGTGTTCGGAATGAAGTAGTTTTCGACAATACCGGTAGCGTTGGTGAATGTCATGTGAAATACGTGTCCTCCTGTTTCAATTTCGAAACCAACTGCAAGCGGCATGTAGTATGGGTTAGCAGTGTTATTGGTTCTGTATTTTGAAAAGGTATAGAAGTAGTCGCAAATAAAAGCGATACGTTTGGTAAATTTGAATCGGAAACCTCCGCCTATTGATAACAAATCGCTGGTTTCGGCAGCATCGTTGTCGGCATTGATGTTAGCAACAATGAAATTGCGATGGGTATAGGTTGGCAATAATTCGACTGAGAACCTCGAACCGAATCTACGAGCAAGTATAAGTTGAGACACATAAGTAAAACGGTGTATGTCGTTTTGTTTGAAAACGCTATCTTTAGGATTTACTCCGCCATAGAAAACAGCAGCGTTTTGAGGTGTATAACTCATATCGCAATACAAGGCAAGTGAAAAAGGCACATGATTGTCGGTGGTTTGAGTGAGGAAACGGTATTTGAAATAACCGTCAAGCAATTCGGCAGCTTTACAACGGCCGAAACCAACGGTTAAATCGCGGGTAACACCAAAATCGAACCCTATGCGGATGTCGGAAATGTTGTCGAGCCCATAAAGTGTGTGACCACCGCCATTGCTCGCAGCACCCATATTCCCAAATCGGTGAGTGATGTTGAAAGCCCAAGTTCCGGCTCTGCATGTTTCGGTGGTTTGAGCATTTATGATTTTTGCTTCTTTAAATGTTGTCAACACACGGTCGTGCGTTTTTTTTGCTCCATTGTCAAGCAATGCCAACATATCATCTTGAGCAAATACGTTTAATCCAATGACTACAGAAGCAGAAAGGATAATAATTTTCTTTGAAATCATATTCTAATTTATTTTTTAATTCTTTTTAAATGGTTCGAGTACGGCTATTAATTTACAATCTACATTTTCGGCAATGGTTTCTACATAGAGGCTAGGAACTTTGATGGCGTAGTCGGCAATGTGAATTCTAAATTTTGAGTTGAGGGTTATTTCTTCTCCTTTCACGGTAATTGTTCCTTCAAGTGTTACGTCCTTTTTCACACCGTGCAAATCAATAACACCAGCAACAGTAGCTTTGTATTCGCCATCTTTGGTGTAATCAATCTTTTCGTTTACTTTTCCTTTGAAAATACAGTTAGGAAATTTTTCACTTTCCACATAGTTTTCGTTGAAGTGTTCTTGCATGAAAGCATCAGGAAAAACGAAAGCTGTCATCACAATTTTTATTTGCAAATCGCCTGTGGCGGTGTTCAATAAAGGTTTAGCTGCTTTGTTAGTAGCATCGATATCTTTCATTGGTGTTTTTGAGAAGAAATTTATCTCACAGGTTTTTGCCATGTATATTTGAGCAAACATGGACGAACTTAATACGGTTGATACAACCAATAACATTACTTTTTTCATAAATTTATTTTTAAGTATTAATTAAAATATAATAAGGCAGAGTCAAGATTCGTGCCACCAATAATTAGTTGTTTGGAGCTCCTTGACTGATCCAACATTTTAACTGGCTTCTGAGTGTATCAGAAATAGGACCAGCAGATGGCATAGGGATACCTTGCAGATTGACTACTCTACTCATTATGGAACCATCATTTACGTATTGCATAATTAAGGTGTAATCGCTGTTGAATGGGGATGCCCCAACATCAGTTGTGTTTGCATTATGACAATGATGCCCACCACTACCACATTGTGTAATAAAAATATTTTTGATGGTTGGGTTAAAATGCACAGTGGAATCGCATTGAGAAGCAGTGGACGAAACTTTTGGAACTTCATACTTTTCGAATGTACATGATTCAATAAATAGGACAACAACAGATCCTAGCAGCAATATTTTCTTCATATTTTAATTTTAATTAATAAAAATTTTTCGCGCAAAGGTAGAATCATTAATCAGCGCGATACATGACTTTGCTCATTTTTCGGTTAATCGTTAGTTTTCGTAGATTTTCGAACTTAGTTCTTTTCCTTTCTCATCCCAATAAGTCCACTTACCTGCTTCCTTGTCGTCAACATAAAACCCATCGTATCTTTTCCTATTGTTTGGGTACCAAGTAGAGGTCGGTCCAGTTTTCACACCATCTTTAAAAGTGGTTTCGCTCCAAGGAACTCCGTTTACGTACCAACTTCGCCAAAGGCCATCGCGCTTTCCATTTTTCATCATTCCTTTTATTCGTATCATTCCGTTGTCGTAACGTTCGATGTACTCTCCGTTTTCAACTTTCACTTGTTTCTTGATGACGTTTGTAGCTTTTGAGGAATCTTGAGTTGGTGGTTTTGGTGGGTTGGTTACATTGTTTTTACAAGCCAAAAACGAAATAATGATGAAGGACCAAGCGAAGTGTTTCATACTTAATTTTTTCTTTCTGTTGTATATTTTACTAAACCTATTAATGATTCTTTGGCAGGTGATTCGGGGAATTCGGTTAAAATTTGAATGGCTTTGTTTTTAAACTCATTCATTTTTTTCTCGGTGTATTGTATGCCTCCGCTCTTGATTACAAAATCAATTACCTCGGCTACTTTACGGGGATTATTGTTATTGTTTTTTACAATATTTATTATTCGTTTCTTGTCGAAATAAGATGCATTGCTAAGAGCATAAATCAATGGCAATGTCATTTTTTTCTCTTTGATGTCGATGCCGGTAGGTTTACCAATATTGATTCCATCGCCATAGTCGAATAAGTCATCTTTTATTTGAAAAGCCATACCCACCGCTTCGCCAAAGGCTCTCATCTTCTCAATGGATTCGGCACTGGTGTTGACGGATGATGCTCCACAAGCACAACACGAAGCTACTAGTGATGCTGTTTTCTTTTTGATTATTTCATAATACACCGCCTCATCAATGTCTAATTTTCTGGCTTTTTCTATTTGTAAAAGTTCGCCTTCGCTCATCTCGCGAACCGCATTTGAAACAATGCCGAGAAGATGGAAATCGTTATTATCAATAGAAAGAAGAAGTCCGCGTGACAAAAGAAAATCGCCAACGAGCACTGCTATTTTATTTTTCCAAAGAGCGTTCACCGAAAAGAAGCCTCTACGTTCGTTACTATCGTCCACAACATCATCGTGTACCAATGTTGCCGTATGTAAAAGTTCGATTAATGAAGCAGCGCGGTAGGTTGACTCATTCATTTCGCCACAAACTTTTGCAGATAAAAAAACAAACATTGGGCGGAGTTGTTTGCCTTTTCGCTTGACAATGTAGTTGGTGATTTTGTCAAGTAAAGGCACAGAACTTTTCATTGAGAACTTGAATTTTGATTCGAATTCCAACATTTCCTTTTCAATAGGAGCCTTTATTTCTTTTACATTCATGCTTTGACTAACAAAACTCTCCTTGAGGAGATTCTACAATTATTACGCTTATTTTTTGGTTCTTTAATACTTACTAAAGTTTATGCCATGTTCTTTTTATTTGCTAGTTGTCCGCAAGCAGCATCGATGTCTTTTCCTCTGCTTCTGCGAATGTTAACAATGATGTTTTTACTTTCTAAATAATTGGCAAAAGCCTCTAACCTCTCGGAAGAGGTTTGTTGAAACTCACCATTATCAATGGGATTGTATTCGATGATGTTTACCTTACATGGAATGTTTTTACAAAACCTTGCAAGGTCACGTGCATCGTCAATGCTATCATTAAAATCGCGGAACGCAATGTACTCGTAAGTAACACGGGTCTCGGTTTTCTCATAAAAATATTTTAGTGCTTCGGTCAATGCTTCTAAACTATTGCTTTCGTTTATTGGCATTATGTAATTTCGTTTTGTATCCGAAGCAGCGTGTAAAGATAAGGCTAAATTAAATTTCACTTGATCGTCACCTAATTTTTTTATCATTTTCGCGACACCAGCCGTACTCACTGTAATCCGTTGAGGAGACATGTTCAACCCTTCGGGAGAAGTAATCCGCTGGATTGATTCTAATACATTGGAGTAATTGAGAAGTGGCTCGCCCATACCCATGTATACAATATTTGTAAGTGGTGTGTTGTATTTTTTTTCGGCTTGTTCTCTGATAATTACAACTTGGTCATATATTTCATCAGCATTTAAATTTCTTATTCGCTCTAGTTTGCCTGTGGCACAAAACTTACATGTCAAACTACAACCTACCTGTGAAGATATACATGCTGTCATACGAGAAGTGCTTGGGATGAGAACTCCTTCGACAAGATTATTATCGAACAATCTGAATGCACTTTTAATGGTTCTATCAAGACTAATTTGTAAGTCGTCAACCTTTACCGCATTGATAACAAAATTGGTGTCTAACAAATCGCGAGTAGCTTTCGAAAGATTTGTCATTTCTGCAAAGCTATGTGCTGATTTTTTCCAAAGCCATTCGTAGACTTGTTTCGCACGAAAAGCCTTATCACCGTTTTCAATAAAAACAGTTTTAAGGTCCTCCAAAGAAAGGGCACGAATATCTTTTTTCATCAAGTTAAATTCCTGTATAAGTAGTAGGAGAAATTTTTCTTAACTCATCCTTTACGTTTTCGCTGACATTTAATGTTTCAATAAAGGCAAGAAAACTCTGCTTTGTCAATTTGGAGTTTGTTCTTGTGAGTTCTTTCAGCGCTTCGTAAGGTTTTGGATAAGCTTCTCTTCGGAGAATTGTTTGAATGGCTTCGGCCACTACAGCCCAATTATTTTCTAAATCGGCATCGATTGCGTCTTTGTTTAAAATCAATTTATTTAAACCTTTTAGAAAGGATGAAAAGGCAATTAAGCTATGAGCTAATGGCACTCCGACATTCCTTAATACGGTGGAATCAGTTAAATCACGCTGTAAACGTGATATTGGAAGTTTGGCAGAAAAATGTTCGAACAAAGCATTGGCTATACCTAAATTGCCTTCCGAATTTTCGAAGTCAATTGGATTAACTTTGTGCGGCATAGCTGAAGAACCAACTTCGCCTTCTTTTATTTTTTGCTTGAAGTAATCCATCGAAATGTATTGCCATATATCTCTATCGAGATCAATTAAAATGGTATTGATCCGTTTTAACGTATCACAAAAAGCTGCAAAATTATCGTAATGCTCAATCTGTGTAGTAGGGAAAGAACGACTTAAGCCCAATGTATTGTTTACAAAGTTGGCAGCAAATTCGTTCCAGTTTATTTCGGGATATGCTACATGATGGGCGTTCATGTTTCCTGTGGCACCGCCAAACTTTGCGCTGTATGGGATAGCTTGAAGAAGTGCAATTTGATTTTTCAATCTTACTTCAAACACTTCAATCTCTTTTCCAAGTCGAGTTGGGGAAGCTGGTTGTCCATGCGTACGGGCAAGCATCGAAACGTTTTTCCATTCAAGACTCAAGGAATTGAGTTTAGACACAATTTCTTGAATCATTGGCAAGACACATTCATTCATTGCATCCTTTATGGAGTAAGGAATTGCAGTATTATTGATATCCTGAGAAGTCAAACCAAAATGGATAAACTCTTTTTGTTTGGATAATTTAAGGTTATCAAATTTTTCTTTGATGAAATACTCCACCGCCTTAACATCGTGGTTGGTAATTTTTTCAATGTCTTTTATTTGCTGAGCATCACTCTCCGTAAATTTTAAGTAAATGGCGCGTAAAACTGGATAAGACGACTTATTGATTGATTTTAACTGAGGCAAAGGCAATTCGCAAAGTGCAATGAAATATTCTATTTCGACTAATACTCTGTATTTTATAAGTGCTGATTCTGAAAAATAATCAGCAAGTTTTTCTGTTGTCTTTCTATAACGACCGTCAACAGGAGATATTGCGGTGAGTTTACTTAATGAATTCATTTAATTTGATTAAAAAGGAAAGCGAAGATAAGGAAATTATGTATACACCTATATCTTAACACCTATAACCAAGATATCATCCACTTGCATCAACCCCTTGCGCCACCCTTCGATAATGTCGTCAAGCGCTTTGCCCTGCTCATGAATTGGAACATTATGTAATCCTTGAAGTGTTTTCTTGAAGTTCCCTAATTTATACTTCTTGCCATCAGGACCACCGAATTGGTCAGCAAATCCATCGGAGAACACATATAGTATATCATCCTTAAGAATTGGAACAATGTGATTGGTGTATCTTTGGTCAGGGTTATCTCCATAATTACCGATTGCGATATTGTCTCCTTTAATTTCAATCAGTTCATTTTGACGAACAATTATTAAAGGATTGTAAGCTCCGGCAAACTGAAGTTCCATTTTTTTCATATTGATAGAACACAAAGCAATGTCCATTCCATCACGCACTTTAGTTTCGTCTGATGATTGTTTCAATGTTTCATTCACACCACGATTTAACCGATCGAGAAGAGTAGCTGGGGTCGCCAATATAGTTTCGTTGAGCGATTGATTAAGCAGGTTGTGACCAACAATACTCATAAATGCTCCTGGCACACCGTGTCCTGTGCAATCGACAGCTGCAAAGTAAATAATTTCATCCTTTTTGTCTACCCAATAAAAGTCGCCACTAACAATATCTTTAGGTTTATAAAGAAAAAAGGATTCGGACAATATTTGCTTAACCACTTTTGTTGGTGGAAGTATGGCTTCTTGAATTCGTTTTGCATACCGAATACTATCGGTTATGTCTTTATTCTTCTCAGCAAGTTCACTGTTTTTTAAAGCTATTTCTTTCGTGCGTTCTTCAACACTAAGTTCCAACAAACGTTTTGAAGCTTTTAGTTTTTGAGTTCTAATTTTATCAATCACAAAAATGCAAAGCAGTACAAAAAGAGTAGCTAAAGAATAAAACCAATACGTTCGCCAAAATGGAGGAGTGATTGTAAACTTATACTTTGCAGGTTCAATATTGCAAGTTTCATCGTTGTTACAAGACTTCACCATAAAGGTATAAGTGCCCGGAGGTAAGTTGGAATATACCGCTTCATTTTCTAAAGTATAATTTGAAATCCAATCTTTATCGAACCCTTCGAGTTTGTATTGATATTTTACTTTTTCGGGATTCGATAAACTCACTCCAACAAAAGAAAAAGTTAAGTGATTTTGATTGTAAGCAAAGTGTGCATCGTCAGGAAACTCTGATTTGGTTCGAAATAATTTCAGACCATAAATAAAGGTTTGAGGCTCTACCGTATTCGGGCGGTCTTCTTTAGGGCAATACCTTACAGCACCCATAATTGTACCATACCACAAATTACCATTCAAATCCATACTGACAGCATTAGGATTTGTTTCGACACCAGGGAAACCTTCCGATTTCCCATAATGGCTAAACCTTTCTTTGGAAGGGTCAAATTTGTCAATACCATGACTATTCCCAATCCAAATACGACCGTAATTATCACAAATAATTGAATAGGGAGAATCAGTTGCTAATCCTTCTTTAATATTGTAATTTGTAAACTTACTACCATCATACTTGTACAAACCTCCACCATAAGCGCCAAACCAAAGGTTATGCTTTTTATCCTCGTTAATACACAAAATAAATTTATGATGAATTCCTTCTCTTTCGTCAAATGTCTTGAAGCCTTTGCCATCAAACATAGAAAGACTTCCACCTAAAGCCCCGAACCATAAATTCCCTTTACTATCCTTGAAAATCCGATACACATTGTTACCCCCTAATCCGTCAGTGGCGGTATAATTTCGGAATGTTTTTTCTACTAAATCAAATTTAGAGGCTCCTTCTTTTGTGCCAAACCAGATGTTTCCCTTATTGTCATCACTAATCGCAAACACCAAGTCCCCAGCTAGACCATCTGATTTATTGAAGGTGATAAACTTATTTTTGGCTTTGTCGAATTTACTCACTCCTCCGAAAGCTGTGCCAAACCACAAGTCACCGTTTTTGTCTTGGAATGAAGAAAGTACCACATTACTCCCTAATCCGTCTTTAGAAGTGAAATTTTTAATGGAATGATTTTCTTGGTGATTGGTGGAGGAATAAGAAAATGTAATTTCGGATAAACCTTCATTCGTGCCAATCCAAACGTTTCCTTCTTTGTCGCAAAGTGTTGTCCACACCAAATTATTGAGGATACCATCGGCTTCATCATAAATTTGGAAACGTTCGCCTCTATACTTATTCAAACCAATATCAGTTCCTATCCATACGTTCCCTTCTATATCTTGAAAAACAGCATTGGTGTTAAAATAATTTAAACCTTGTTTTGTATTGTAGTTATACACAATAGCATTGGATAAAGCCTCATTTCTATCTTTGGATGAGAATGGGGAAATCTTAGTAACACCTCCACCTGTGGTTCCAATCCACACATTGTGGAGTTTGTCTTCGGTGATGCAATTCACAAAATTGGCACCTAATCCCTTCGATGTATTAAAAATTAATCCCGAATTTTCTATTGCTTGTTTTGCGGAAGAAATGGTGAAACCTTCATTTAAATTTAATACTTGAACTCCACCATCGGCACTACCTGCCCATACTTCATCGCCATTCACTAGTGCAAGTGTTGTAATGCGATTACTCAATAATCCTTTCTCCATATTGAGTTGTGAAAAAGAAGTGGAGGCGCCAACACGTGCTTTACTATCGTACACAGAGAGCCCAACATCAGTGGCAATCCACATGTTTCCTTTTTTGTCGAGACAAAGCGAATAAATATTATTGCTTGCTAATCCATCTTTAGTATTAATGGTGATCATTTTCTTTTCAATGGGATTGTAGATAAATATTCCAGCTCCTTCGGTGGCAATCCACATTCTTTGTTGTTCGTCTTGCAAGATGGCTTTTACCGTTTTAAACTGAGTGAAAGCTTCTAATTCTAAATTTTCGAGATGCTGTGTTTTTATATCATACATCGACACGCCACCTGCCCAATGACCAAACCATAGATTCCCTTTCGAGTCTTTACAAGATGTGGTTACCCAATCTTCGGCTAAGGAATCTTTGCGCAAAAATGTTTTGAATTCTTTACCGTTATATTTTGTTAATCCGGACAATGTACCAATCCACAAGTTTGCTTCGTTGTCCTGAATGATTGTTTGTACTTGTGCTTGAGCCAAACCTTGTTCTACTCCGTAAGAAATAAAACTTGTTGTTTGTGCAGAAAGAATGCGTGGTAAAAATAAACTCAAAAGAGTTATTTGCATGCATAGATAGTATGTTTTTTTCATAGTGCGATTTTTATTTGTTAGCATATGATAAATAGAAATTAATTTCGACATTGTATACAAGCTCATCAATTTCTTTGTTGTTTTTGTACCAAGTTATTGTTCCCCAGAAAGAGCGCTCCTTGCGGTAAGTATCGTTGAGAAGATAATACTTAACCACGGTGGTTCGAACATCTTTGAAAAACCCATTTTCTTCTGAAACTGTAACTGTGGGAATCATTTTTCGAACGTAAGTCTTCACCTCTGGTGTTTCTTTTTGCCCCGCCATTCTCACTGCTCTATCCGCATAAGCGGCAGCTACAATTAGTTTTTTCACTTCGCTATTTTTATCCTGCTCATTTTTTATCAGTTCTAATTCCCTCTCCTTTTGTTCCTGAGCAATTTTCATTTGGTCCGATTTCAATTTTGCTTCCTGGCGCATTTGTTCGATAATTGAGTTTGCTCTCGCTTCTTCTAACTGAATTGCAAGTGCTTTTTGATGCGCATTTCGTTCATTTTCGGCAGCTAGCTTAAGCAGTTCGTTTTCCATATTGGTTTTTATTTCTTTATTTTTCCGTTCAGCCAAAGTTCGCTCTTCCTCTTCGCGTTTCAAGCGCTGCGCTTCGGTTTCCATACTTTCTTTTTCCTTCTTTCTTTTAGCTTCTTCTTCGGCTTGAATGCGCGCCAATTCGTTGTATCGAGTTATCGAATCTGCTTTTTGTTTTTGTAATACAAGTGCTCGTGCATCAGCTTGTTTTCTAGCATCTGCATCTCGCTTGCGTTTTTGTTCGGCATCAAGTCGATCTTGTTCTTGTTTCTTGGCAAGTAGTTTAAGCGATTCTGCTTTTTCCTTTTCTTCTTTTTCCTTTAGCAGTTTCTCCTTCTCTTCCATTTGTTTCTTCATCTTGGCTTGAACAATTTGTTTTTGTTCTTCTTCGGTGAGAAACATTTTCTTAGTGAATTGGTCGAGATATGGTTTGTCGTCAACCATTGTTTTTCGTCCATCCCAAATAACCTTTGTGAATGGACTCCGTAAGAATAAATCAGCATTAACGCTTACATCCGCTGTTTCGAAAAATTGTGCTTCGGCTTGGTATGAAGGATAAGCATCAGTGCGGTCGCGAGGTATGGTGGAGCCTTTCACTTCGAGATACATTTCTACACAACCTGGATATTTAAATATGACTTTATAATCGTATCCAAAGGGCAAATTGAAAGAAACTCGACCTGTGAGCCCAGTTGTTTTTTCATCAAATTTGGTATACGTATTTTTGAAAACAGTAACAATGGCTCCATTCAAATTGGTTTTCCCTTTTAAGCAGTGAACCTTGAAATCAATATTTTCGGGGAGTGTTTGAGAATGTAATGGTGACCACAAATGGTTAAAAACAACCATCAGTGTAAGAAGAGTGGCTAAATGAAATTGTTTGGTAAAACGATTGAATCGAAAAATATCCATACCAATAAAATTTGATTGAACGAAAGTAATAAAAAATTGGTATTTTGATATAAATAATCTTTTGAATAACTTCATACTCGATGTTTAAAATTTAACAAATAACTTACAATTCGGTTTTAAAATTTGCTGTCGATTCATTCTTAAAATCGAATACCATTTGTTTTATAACAGCAGATTATTTGATTTCGATTTTGTGATTTAACATGTTTTCGTTTGGCATAATCATGATTTCAGAAGAGATTTTCATGATAATCCGCGAACTTATCATGATTTCGTGAGAGATTTTCATGATAATCTGCGAACTTATCATGATTTCGTGAGAGATTTTCATGATAATCTGCCAACTTATCATGATTTCAGGAGAGATTATCATGATAATCTGCGAACTTATCATGATTTCATAAGAGATTATCATGATTTCCCTCTAGATTATCATGATTATCTTTGAGCTTAACATGATTTCGTTCATGAAAATCATGTTTTCCTCCTTCCCAATAAAAATAAAATTAAGACAATTTGTAATGATTTCGAATCACTACCTTTTGGAGTTCGCGTTTTATTATCAAATCGGTGATGATGTCGGAAAACGGTTCGGAGGTGTTTTCGTTCACAGCTTTTTTTATCTGCAACTCGCTCACATCTATCCGATAAAGCACACTCATAAATTTCGATTGATTGGTATGGATGAGTTTATTGATATGAGGTTCTATTTGTTCGAACAATTCTTGATAGGCATTGTAGGCATTGCCCGAAAACTTTATTTCCAAATCGAACATCTCAAAATCTTTGATAATTTGATTGGCAGTTTCTTTTATCAAGTCTAATTTATTGATATAAGGCGATAAGTCGGAAAAGTTCATTTATAAGTTTTATTAACTATTTTTTTTGAGCACGCACATTTTCAAGTCTCAGTCGCTCTACAATTTTATTGTTCAGGAGGTGTTGCTCGATAATTTCATCCACATCATTAAGTTGAACCCCTACATAAAAAACAGCATCCGGATAAATCACCAAGGTTGGTCCGAAATCGCAAATATCAAGGCAACCCGATTTCTGTGCACGTATTTTAATTGGCAGATTTCGTTCTTTTAATTTCTTTCTAAACGCATCAACAAGTTCCAATCCGTGAGTTTCGCCACAACTTTTCCGCGCAGCGCCTTGTGCTCTTTCGTTAGTACAAATAAATATATGTTTGTCGTAAATCATAAATGCTTAATTAAATTTGTACGAAATTACGAATTAATAGATAGAACTCGAACAAGTAATATTATTACCTTTAACCAAAATTTTTATACTCAATTTTCGAAATGAAAAAAATTACGCTTTTATTTTCCTTCATCACATTATTAATAGGTACTGTTCAATCTCAAACGATAAACTGTGGTAATCTATGCATACTAAACATTGGTATAGATACCATAGGAAGCAATAAACTTAATGTAACAGTTTACAATGGCGACACTACTTTTATTGATTATCCTTCGGTGGTGGTGGTAAGCAATACAGGAGATACCATTGGAAACATTGACAATTATTTTTTCTTGTTCGGACAAGCAGGTATGGATACTGTAATACATAATATACCTACCAATTTGGATAGCATACCAAGCCCATTCACCTGCACAGTTTATTATACCAACAATATGACTAATCAAACCTGTTCGTATAGCTACCCGATGAATTGCACAGCAGGCATAAATGAAATAGGTGTTAACGAACATCATGTATCTATTTTCCCAAATCCTACTTCAAGTAATTTCACCATTGATTTGGGTGAACCAATTATGGACAATGCAAAAGTGAGTATTTACAATGAGATTGGACAAATGGTGAAATGGCTCTCCACAAGAGAAACCCATATTTCATTAGATAGGACAGAATTAAGTAATGGAATCTATTTTGTTACCGTGGATATTGGTAACGAAAGAATCACCAAAAAATTAATAGTTGAATAAGCGATATTTGGATATTAAATATCAAAATAATTTACTACATTTGTTATCTCAAATAATCTAAAAACAATCTTATCATGAAAAAAATAATTTATACGCTATGTTCGCTTTTTGCGCTAGTTGTTAGTGCCGAGGCTCAAATCTCCATCACTACAAACGACATTGCAAATCCAACACATCTAATATATACCAACACCGACACCTTACCTACTGTTTCTATGGGTACTGCAGGTGCAAACCAAACTTGGAACATGACTGCTTTGGCCCAAGGAATTAAAGATACATTGACCGCCATGTCATATGCATGGGTTCCAAACCCGAGTTATCCTACTTCGAACTTGGTAATTAAACAAGGTTGGAGAAATCAATATGCATTTGCAAAAAACACCTCTACTTCTTTTGAATTCCTTGGACAGGGAGGCACCATTAACATACTTGGTTATCCAACAAATCTAAATCAAGTGAATACTCCTAACGAAGTAGTGGCTAATTTTCCTTTCACTTACAATTCTACATTTACTTGCAATTATTCATCTTTTGCCAAATCCTATTTTGGACATAATGTTACCTATCAAGGATTTCCAATAATGGTCGATTCAGTAAAAGATCATTCAGAAACTTACAAAACGGTAATAGTAGACGCTTGGGGAACATTAACAACTCCAATGGGAGCCTTTCCTGTAATTAGAAGCAAAGAAACAAAAATCACTGTTGATACTGGCTCAGCTCATACATTTTTGGGTTGGACAAGTGCTTTCTCAACCAAAGACTCTACCACATCTTATACATATTGGACAAATGGTGTGGGGTATCCATTGGTTACAGCTACAATGGATTCATCGGGGGCCGTAAAACGAGTTCAATGGTTAATGACCATGCCTCTCGTAGGTATTTCGGAATTAAGTACAGAGAATGAAACTGTATTCCCAAATCCTGCACAAAACCAAATTAATATTGTTTCGGATGTATTGAATCAAAGAAATATTCGAGTGTTCGATATCACCGGTAGAATAATAGATTCCTATACAATAAATACAACCAAGACCACAATAAACACTTCAGAATATGATAGTGGAATGTACATCTATGAGGTAATCGGAAAGGATGATTCTATTTTAAAAAGAGGAAAGTTTTCGATCAATAAATAAATTAACTAAAATTCAATAATAATGAAAAAACTACTAATTGCATTCTCAGCCTCCATCCTACTTTTCGTTGGAGCCAAAGCTCAAGTTGATTTGAGTTTTGATTCGACATGGGTTCCTAATTCAGCTTCACCAGGCTCATACCAAGACCCTGTTGGATGGACAAGTTTTAATACAGCCTCGGTTGTTGGAATGTTGCAAACGGTGAGCAGAGTGTCAGTCAATCCTGCGTTTGGGGTAGCTTCAGCAAGAGTGGTAACTAGAAAAACAACACCTCTGGTACAGGTGCCTAATCCATTTCGTCATGGGCAGAATTTTGATACTGTAGGTCTTTTGTGTTTGGGTTCAATCAACTTAACTTTAACTCCTCCTTTAACTTTTGGCCAACCATTAAATGTAAACCGCCCACAGTGGCTCTCATTTTCATCAAAGGATTCGTCCGTTGTAGGAGATTCAGCATTTGTACTTGTATACTTAACAAAATGGAATCCACTCTTACACAAAAGAGATACTATCGCTAGCGGAAAATTTGGTGAAAACGGAATTTCTTCATCTTGGACTTCGCATGTGATGAATTTGAACTATAACTCTCCTACTATTGTGCCTGATTCTCAACAAATATTTGTATCTTCCAGTATTTATATGCGTCCTGGTGCAAAGTATGGTAGTGTGTATTATGTAGATCAATTCTGCTGGGAATGTACTGCTGGTATTAGTGAGAATGGAATAGATTATTCAGTTTCACTTTATCCTAATCCTGCAACAAATGAAATTAACTTCACCACTTCATTGAAATCAGGCTTTGTGCAAATAATGGATATTACGGGTAGAACACTTGGAACGTATGCTATGCAGAACAGTTCGTTGCGGGTCGACACTGAGAATCTGAAACAAGGAATATATTTATACTCCGTCCTAAATGAGAAAAAGGAAATAATAAAGAACGGCAGGTTCGAAATCGTTCGTTAACAATTGATATAAGGAATTAGAACGCCTGTAACTTTATTGTTGCAGGCGTTTTATTTTGGCACAATAAAGAATAAATAATTGACCCCAAGATTAAAAGATGGTTTTAACTTTTTGTCTAAATTAACATTTAGACGTGGTTGGAATGCCCTGAAAGTTGTGGTTAGTTTTTATTTGTCAAAATGGTTAAAAAAACCAGTTCAATGGGGAATACCAATTAGCATTACCTTCGAACCCACTACATCATGTAATCTTCGTTGCCCAGAATGCCCAAGTGGAAAACGAGAGTTTACGCGTCCTACAGGAATGCTTCAAAATGATTTCTTTGTAAAAACATTGAATGAAGTATACAAAGATGTATCTTATTTAATTTTTTATTTTCAAGGTGAGCCATATTTAAACCCAGCTTTTCTAGAAATGGTGAACTTTGCTAAGAAGAAAAATATTTACACAGCCACTTCAACAAATGCTCATTATTTGAATGAAGAAGTTGCACGTAAGACTGTTGAAAGCGGATTAGACCGTTTGATTATTTCTATTGATGGTACAACCCAAGAAACTTATGAGCAATATCGAGTTGGAGGAGAATTGAAAAGAGTGATTGAAGGAGCAAAGAACATTGTGTATTGGAAAAAGAAATTGAAATCGAAAACACCACATGTTATTTTTCAATTTTTAGTTGTAAAACCCAATGAGCACCAAATAAAGGATGCTGAAATTCTTGCAAAAAATATAGGTGTAGATGAAATAAAATTTAAAACTGCACAGATGTATGATTTTGTAAATGGAAATCGATTGATACCAAGTATCGAAAAATATTCAAGATATACTCTTCAAGACGATGGCACTTATCAACTAAAAAACGAGCTACTCAATCATTGTTGGCGTTTGTGGCATTCAACTGTGATAACTTGGGATGGATTAGTGGTGCCCTGTTGTTTTGATAAAGATGCTAAGAATCAGTTAGGAGATTTAAAAAAATCCTCATTTGTTGACCTTTGGCAGTCATCTGAATATAATAATTTCAGGTCAAAAGTACTCCGGTCGCGTTCTGAAATTGAAATTTGTAAAAATTGTACAGAAGGAACAAAGATTTGGACTTGATAGATTTTAGCTCTTCATTAAAAAATATTTACTACATTTGTATATCAAATTAGAGTACGAATTCAAATCCATTTGAAAAATGAAATCATTCAAAACATTAGCAATTCTTTTTACCATAGTATGTTCAACTGTTTATTATGGTTGTAAAAAAGATGCCACTTCTGATCCCCAACCAATTGTACCAACTGTTGTTCCAGACAACACTATTTGTGATGGAAACTTAAAGACTACATTTTACCCCATCGATTCGTTTACACGATGGACGTACACTTATAAACTAGCAGGAATTACACAATCTGCTGTGCCATTTATAGCAAGCGTTGATTCTGCAACATTTGGTTCGTATAAATATGCAAAGTTAGTTGATACCACTAGCCTACTCGATACCACTGTTACCTATTTGAGACAAGACACTACAACTTTTGATATACTTAATTATAACGTTGGCACTTCACAAGATTATTTAGAAGTTCCTGCATCACCAACTATTGGACAATATTGGTCAATTCCTGGTTCTCTTACAAAAAAGGTTACCAATTTATCTGCCGATCTTCACACTGAACATTGTTGGTATACTCACTTATTAGAAATTTCTGTTTTCAGAGGAAACACAGTTATTTTTAAATACTATTATAAACGAGGATTTGGATTAGTCGACCGAATTGACCCAATCAATTTAAAAGAATTTGCCATATCTGACGTTCACTTTAGGTAGACTCAACTACGTGATTTTTTGAAAAGATAAATGGGAATCTTCTTATTTGGTGTGAGTTTGATTAGTTCCTGACCCGATTGGCACCTCATTCTGATTTTCAGTAAACTCAGGATTAGTGCTCACATCATCATAGGTTAGTTTTGTGATTGCACTAATTACATCAGGAAGTTTCTTAATATCATACCCCTTGGTCATAACCGTTAACAAAAATGGTACATTTTTATTGTAAATAATTCCCGATTCATGAAGTTGTCGGGTAGTGGCGTCTCCCATTTCCCCAAATTTATGCGCTATTTTTGTATTTATTGGCAATCCTTTCTCCATCCCTTCCTTAAAATCACATTGAGCTAACAATTCAGCAGCAAATTCAGAATGTTCAATGTTAATATACGTTGCATTGTACAAAACTCTTAAAAATACTGAATAATCTTTAACATTCAATTTAATGTTGCCATTTGCAACACCATCTAGTGAAATTCCTAAATCGGAAAACAAAGAAAGAAAAGTTTTTTGGTCAACATTTTTATTCAATAAATAAGTCGCATTATTATCAGAATATGCAATCATGTATTTTAGTAGTTCGCGAATGGTGTAGGACTTCCCTAACTCAATTTGTTTCGAGTTGAATGTCTGATTAGGAATAAACTCTTTTGGCGACTCGAAAGAAAGCCTTCTATTTAAAATACCTGGATGTTCCTCTTCCATTTTAAGATAAGCAAGTAGTCCTGCTACCTTAATAAGCGAGCCTGGCAAATACATTTCGGTATCATTCATGCACATCCAATTGCCTTTCGAGAACACTCTTAAGTAAACAGATGCGGACATTAATACACCTGACTTCTTATATTTCTCAACCAACTCTGAAATACTATTCTTGAGATGTGAGAGACTTGAACTTTCTTCTTTCTTCTCAATATAAAGCAATGGTTTTACATATTGATAGCCACCAAGTCGATGCACATTAAATCCTAAACATTGTTCCTCTGTAGGTTGTTGAATAGCCTCCGCAGTTTTAATTTCTAATTCCCTTTTGAATTTATTTTTGCAGAACTCGAAAGTAAAAAAAACACTTAGTCCGCAGGCAATAATAATCGCTGCGAAAATTTTCTTTGATTGTGACATTGTAATTTAGTTAAAGAGTAGCAATATTACTGCTAAATTGCAATATAAAACATGATATTCGACATTCATTAGTGAAAAGTAGTTAAATGCTCGAATTAATGGATTTCCTAATGTTATCTTTAAACTAAACTAGAACGAAGTTGATTATTTAGGATATTTTGCTAAAAATATTCTGATTTAAAATTAATAAACTAACTTTGCCGTAAAAACGTTGATTATGTTAAGAGTTGGTATAGTTTTAATTATCTTAATTGTTTCCAAAAACACTTTTTTTGGGCAAAGTAAGTCTATTGATACAGGTAAGGTAGAAATTTTTCAATCGGACAAATTAAAAGAATTGGAGAATAAACACGTTGATATTAATGCAAAAGCGAAGATTAAAGGATATAGAGTAAAGATTCATTTTGGTACTGATAAATCAAAGGCTAAAGAAGTAAAAGCTCAATTCATTGCTAAGTATCCTGATGTTCCCGCTTACGAAAAATACGATCAACCTAATTTCAACATTAGAGTGGGTGATTTCAGAACAAAATTAGAAGCGTATAAATTTTTGAAACAAGTTCAAGTTGATTTTCCAGCTGCATTTCTTGTTCAGGATGAAATTGAATTTCCAAAGTAACGATATAACTCGAGTGAATTAACAAAATGAAAAAAGCAACTATTATTCTTTGTTTTACATTTTCCATTACCCTTCTATCTGCTCAGAATGCGAGTGATAACCGAGAAGTTCATGTAATTCCTTGTAGTTATTTTGGCATCTCAAAACCATTGATTGAAATAATGGAATACTCTACTCTTGTTGAAGATGTTGATAACGAAGAACGAGTAGAGTCAACCGATCGTTTGTATAGAATGCCACAAAAATTTAAATTTTCGGTGAACGATGGAGAAGAATATGGTGAAGACCCTTCAGTTCGTCAAACATCAATGGGCAATCGACAATCACTCGGACCATTAGTAAATTGGGCAGGTCAAACAGGGAATGCTTACCCACCTGACCCAACTGGTGCAGCAGGGCTCAACCATTATGTTCAGGCGGTGAATCTAACCACCTTTAAAATTTTCAATAAAACTACAGGAGCTGCTTCGGCTGCTGTTAGTTTAGGTTCTCTTTGGAACCCTGCGGTTAGCAATTATGGCGACCCTATTGTGTTATACGACAAATATGCCGATCGTTGGTTCATTAGTCAATTTGGTCAAGGAAGTCCGAATAAAATATATATAGCCATTTCTACCAGTTCCAATCCTAATGGAACGTATTATACCTATACATTTACTTCATCGGAATTTCCAGACTATCTTAAATTTTCCATTTGGGACGATGGATATTATATGACTTCTCAACAAACCACTGATAAAGTATTTTGTTTTGAAAGAGATAAAATGCTAGCAGGGAATCCCGCTGCTCGTTCCATAAGTGTTAACTTCAATACTGGTACTGTGAGTGGGTTCTATATTCCGCTGCCAGCTGATGCCGATGGAGTGCTACCTCCTGCTGGAACACCTCTTCCATTCTTTTCATATTATGATAATGCTTGGGGAGGAGGAAATGATGCAATAAAAGTATGGTCAATGTCTGTCAATTGGATACCGACCACACCAACAGCAATAATCACTAACTCACCAACAGTGATTAACACCTCAGCCTTTGATGCCTCGTATAATATTGCTTGGAATGACATTCCACAACCAATCCATTCGCAGAGACTTGATGGACTTGGAGGAGTGTGTATGTTCAGAGCACAATGGAGAAAATGGGCAACCTACAATTCGGTTGTTCTAAATTTCGCTGTGCAAATAAGTTCAAATCCTATAAAAAGAGGTATACGATGGTGCGAGCTACATCAAGATCAAATAACCAATCAATGGTCATTGTATCAGGAAGGAACATTTGCGTTAAGTGATGCCACAAACCGATTTATGGGAAGCATTGCGATGAATGGTGAAGGAAGTATTGGGATGTGTTATGCTATTTTAGATTCATTAAATGGCATTTCTGCCAGCCTTGCTTATACCGGTCGGCTTGCATCAGACCCTTTGGGAACAATGAGTTTTGCTGAAACTGTTGCAATTGCAGGAAGTGGTGCACAAACAGCGAACAATCGATTTGGTGATTACTCTCACACTTCTATCGACCCTTCTGACGATGTCACCTTTTGGCATACGGGCGAATATCTTGTGAATGGTGGCGTGGCTACTCGTATCTATTCATTTAAGCTTCCTCTTGGCAATGGCATTGCTGAAAACAATTCGGAAAATACAATTATCAACGCGTTTCAACAGGGATATTCACTAATAGTAAATGCTACCCAACTGCCCAACGCAGATGAATTGCAAGTAGATTTGTTTGATGCACAAGGAAAATTATTGAACAGCAAAAAAGTAATTCCTGTTTCAAATAGTTTTGAAACTTCATTTGATATTTCTAATCTTGCCCTAGGCACCTACCTTGTAAGGATTGGAAAAGCGAATAGTTATTTTCAGAAAGTAAAAAAAGTAATACTAAAATAAATCAGAAAAATGAAATCAATATTGATTCTAACCTTGCTCCTATTGGGGTTTTCGTCTTGCAAATCAAAAAAAGAAACCACGCAAACCTCTAATGAAGTGAAACAAACGACCACAGTAACCAATAATGAGCAAATGAGTGCTCCCAAAACCAAAGGTAAGGTATCGCACCAATTTCGTAGTGAAGGATGTGCTACTGTGATACTAGCGAATGTAGATAAGAGCACGATTGTATTGATTCCAAGTATCAAACTTATCGAGAAATTTGATGTGGATGGAATGGCGATTGCCTTTGATTATCGACCATTGAAGATGCATAATCCTGAAGGATGCAATGTTGGTATTCCGGCAGAAATAAGTAATATTACTGATTTGAAATAGAGAATAAAATAAACCTACCACTATACAAATATTAAAGAAGAAATTACTACATTTGTAGTCTAAACTCAAATGGGATTAAACTAAATTTGTAAACATGGCTAAATATATACTTAGAACTGAAACCAATTGTTGTACTTACGAGTTCATCAATAGTATTTTATTTGTAACATTAAAGGAGGATGCCGAACTGACCGTTGACATCATAAAAAAGGAAATTGAAATCATTGAAAAAATTGTAGGTGAAGCTGAATACGCAGTATTTATTGACATCACTAAAAATTTAGCGATACCTCCTGAGGTAAGAAAACAGGTGGCAAACTACAAACCATCGAACATAAAAGGTGCTGCCTTGCTTTCGGACATGAACTTGGCAACTCAGCTTTTGGTAAACTTCTATATCAAATTCGATAAACCTAAAGTACCGAACAAAATATTTAAAGATAGAGACGAAGCCATTGCTTGGCTCCGATTAAAATTATACGATAAAGTGTTAGCCTGATTCTTCTTTCAATTATCAGAAGACCATCTAGCATTTCTTCATTTTACTACTTTTAGCATTTAAAAGTATTTATTAAAAGCATGGTGAATGAATATTTCCAATAAAAAATCTACCCTTTTACTTGTTCTAGCCCTATTTGCTTTCGCTGCTTATTTCTATCATTCCACCATCTCGTTGTTTCCTGCTTTTATGCATTCATGGACTCAGAGCGACAGATATGCTTTGGCGCTAGGATTCATAAACAATGGGTTCGACTTTTTTCATCCTCAAACTTACAATTGGATGGTGTCGGAAGGCATCACCCGTGTTGATTTTCCTATCAACGATTACTTAGTGGCATGCGCGATGAAACTATTCGGTACCAATTCGTTTACGGTTTTCAGGATGTATACTTTAACGGTAAGTATTGTTGGTTTGGTGTATCTCTATTTGCTTGCTAAAAAAATTACTTCATCCGAAATCAAATCTGTGATGATGGTGTTTTTTGTTTTCTTATCGCCCATTTATGTTTATTACCAAGATGGCTTCATACCTACTATACCTGCCATTTCGTTTTCTTTCATCGCTTATTATTATTTGTGTTGTTATCACCTCAACATTAATAAAAAAGACTTTGCACTAAGTATTCTATTTTTCACCTTGGCTGCTTTGGTTCGCATGCCTTTTATCATTTTATTGCTTGTTACGGTTGTTCAGTTTTGCTGGAAATATCTTCTTCAAAAGAAAATAAATATTTTTGAAACCATCGTTTTGATTTCTGGTATTGGAATATTTGTTTCGTATAATTTTTATAATATTCATTTGGGAAGAATGTATGGAACTTCGTATTTAGACCATATAATGCCTCCAAAAAACATGGCTGAGCTAATGAGTATTATTTCCGAAATGTTTAATCATTGGTTGTTTCATTATTTTTCCATTGGTCATTACGTGTTGCTCTTGCTTCTGTTTTCGGTAAGTGTTTACGGCTGGAAGCGAAAGAAATCGAAACCAACGGATGCTATGCAATGGAAGTTTCATTTCTTCTTATTGTTTAGCGGAGCCTTTTGTTATTTCCTCCTCATGGCGCAACAATACTTTGCTCACGATTATTATTTTCTCGATTCGTTTTTTGTGCCCATTGTATTAGTTGCACTATATAGCATGCGCTTCATTGCCATCGAAACTCCAAAAGCGCAAACCACTTATGCCATCGTTGGCTTGGTATTGATAGGCGCTATGACTTATGGTGCTACTAAAACTCAAACCGAACGATACGCTACTGGCCCTTGGGACCGCACCGAAATAACTCGTCAAAATTTCATAGGCACCGAAGCTTTTCTGGATAAGATGGGAATAAGCAAAGAAGCGAAAATACTGGTGATAGATGCTTATACCACCAATGTACCATTGATATTGATGAAACGAAATGGATATACCGTTCTGAAAACTTCGTACAAAGAAATGAGCACTTCGATGTTTTGGTGCGACTGGGATTATGTGGCCATTCAGGACAATTACTTGGTATCAGATGTGATTAAAAACTACCCTTTCATTACTTCCTTGCTCGACCGCGTGGGAGGTACCGGAAAAGTTTCGTTTTATAAACGAAGTAAAAAGACGATTAAAAAATCGTTGAAAGATTTTCTTGCCATATCCTCCGAAAACACCTTGTTTACTACAAATATCAATTTTGATGAACCCCTGTTCGATACCATACATGTGAAAGGATGCGACCATATTACCACCGTCAATCCGTTTTCGGTGCCCAATGCTGGCTTGCTCGACTCGACCATCGAATATGGTACCACACTAGTGATAAAAGCCAAAGAACTTAAAAACATTGCCAACCTGAAAGTGCTCATAAACGGGGCTGTGTGGAGCAACCAAGAGTTTAAGGAAGTGCAAATAGTGGCATCGGTAACTAACCCAAAAACCACAGTATTCTACCAAAACTTTCAATTGAGCGATTATGTGAAACCTATCCAAACTTGGCAACACATCGAGTTTCAGTTTGTATTGCCTGCTTTTCAGACTAAGGATGACGAACTGAAAATATATTTATGGAACCCAAAAAAGGTGTTGGCTTGTTATGACGACTGGGAAGTAATTATTTATAAATAGATTGTTAAGTTTAAAGTTGGAAGTTGTTATGGAATGTAGAATGCAGAATTCACAATTAAGAATTTTGCCATTCCCGAAGGGTCGGGACAGGTGCCGAAGGGTCGAGACAGAATAGACTAAAAGGAATTTCGATTTGAGAAGCACCCCTAACAACTAACAACTAACAACTAACAACTAAATTGGGGCAGGCAGATTCTTCCTCTTTGGTTTCTTTCGTCCTGCTTTTCGTTTCAATCTTCTTCTTTGCCCCAAAAGGACAAAGAAAAAGGATTTTCCACTTCAATCAGGTGCAGTTAGTAACTTCTTCTCTTTTGGTTTGCTCTTCAAGTACTAGATGTGGTGGTGAGGACACCATCGAATAAACGGCACAGGCGAAACACGACTGCGCCTGCGGGAAAAAAAGAGTGAAGTAGCTGATTTACTGCCGAGCCTAGCCGATTTATGTATAAAGGCGGGCTCGGCAGTAAATCGTCTCCGTGTGGCAGTAAATCGCCTCCGTGTGGCAGTAAATCGCCTCCCTGTGGCAGTAAATCGCCTCCCTGTGGCAGTAAATCGTCTCCCTGTGGCAGTAAATCGTCTCCCTGTGGCAGTAAATC